>Ga0187892_10008703_pt1 | contig 13750 bp, 17 predicted proteins | sample MA1701073metaG_FD_139345 | JGI IMG/M metagenome (GOLD analysis project Ga0187892, IMG submission 139345) | Bio-ooze microbial communities from a basaltic lava cave in the Kipuka Kanohina Cave System on the Island of Hawaii, USA - MA170107-3 metaG ...
CCCATGGTGGGGGGCTTCAATACGGCCCCGGTATCACCCCAGCGATGCTCTTGCACACGTGGCGGTGGTGTACCAGCGCGAAGGCCGCATAGTCGCCGAGCGACGCGCCGAAATCCACTGGTTCTGAAACGCGTCGGAGGAACGACCGAATCGTAGCAAAGACGGGCCTTCCGAATACCGGTCAGCATAGGTATTTTTGGAACGCCACGAGGACCGGGCACGGGAAGGTCGGACGACGGCGTGGATCGAGCAAGTGATCTATCGGAGGCTGTACGTGAGATCTTCGAGAGTCGAAGATACTCTCCGTGACCGTCATCGAGGCGGCCGATCGATTCCACGCTGGGCTCGTGCTCGGCCTGGCCCTTCCTCTCGCCGCACGGTGAAGAAAATACACATCCCTAGCGCTTACGACCGCAGGCGTTGTTTTCACTCGGCAAATCGTTTCACGGGGGCCGTGGGCAGTTCGCGCTCAGGGACCCATTCGTTCAGGTGAATCAGGCCGATGTTCAGCGCATTGCAGACCTTCGGGTCATCAGTGACGGCGAGGACGTTCTGCAATGCCTTCCGAATCCTCGCGATTGGGTACGGCAGTTCAGACTCGGGCCGCAGAGATTTCACCACTCCAGCCAGACTTCGCGCAGCGACCTGCATCTCTGTCCCATCCTTCGAGCTCAGCGCGCTCGACATTCGGGCAGATGCCGCCTGAAAGTCACGTTGGCGAGCCTCGATCGTTGCCTCAAGCACCGCACCAAATGCCTCAACGACCTTACGGTCATCGTCAAGGTCTCTAAAAGCTTCCGCTGCCTCGCGCACTAGTCGCAGGGCCTCTTGTCGGCGACTTCCAGGGTTAATCCGATTCGCTACGGCGAGGGCCCCGATGCCGGGAGAAATGACCACGGACACAACGAGATAATTCGAAACATTGAGAGGGTTCCACCATGTGGCGATCTGAACGACTCCTCCCCAAAGGCCCTCGGTTAAAACGGCCCCAACGCACGACAACAGCACCGTTGCCGCAAACAGCAGGAACCACACGTAGGCGAATCCCCTTAAAATTGTGGCGAGGCGCTGCATTATCGCACTGACTGAACTTCCTGACTTCAAAGCAACCTCGCTCGCGCGGGCCGGTTGTCCTAAGAGATCTACGATCCGGCGCTCCGTGGAGCATCGTCGAGGATGCGTTGCTGGCTGATGAGAGGAACACAGTCACCGTTGCGGTGATTGTTCATTCAAACCTTCGCAAATAGAGTCGAAGCAAGAGCCCACCCAGGCCAGCTGCGACCAAGCTTGCCGGCGTTCCGCATTCAAGTGCGACGCCCTCCCCAGGAGCGATGCTCACATGCAGCGGGTCAGTTTTGAGCCAGTCCAGTCTTACGTACAGTGTGTGATCACCCGGAGGAATCTCAAACCAGGCCGTTTGCCCGTTTCGCACTTTGCCGACCTTCGTACCGTCCACGTAAACCTGAACTGCTCGAAGCATCGATCCCCAGGTCGATGCCCTACGGACGAGGATCCCGGTTGTCTTTTCAGAACGAGGATCGGGCCGTTGCTGCCAAGCATCCATACGACCATTCGCGATGCGGGCGTGGTCCCGGCTCTTCCTTCCCGCCGACCTGGATTGCGGAAGCACTGGGCATTCGCTGCAACGCCGCTGGTTTTCGCTCAATTGGCTTTATCGGCTTGGTCAGCGGGAGACTTGAGGCTCAAGCATGGCCCTGGGGCAACGCCGGGCCGGAAGCCGCTCCGCAGTCCAGCGATCGCGGTCACACTGCCTGACGGTGCATCACTTGCGTCCCCGAGTTCCGCCTCCTATCGTAGACTTCGTGGCCCGATGCGGGCGGTGCGATTCCGCAGGTCACCTCGATGAGGATCGCCTTCTCTTTCCTCAGTGTCGTTGCGCTTCTCTTCGCAGCCGCCGTAGAAGCCCATGCCCAGGTCTCCTGCCGTCCAAACATTTTCGGCGGCCAAGACTGCGCCGGTCCGGCCGGGCGGAGTTCGTCGCGTCCCAACATCTTCGGGGGCTTCGACACGACGTTTCGGGACGGTTCGCGCTCGTCGTCACGCCAGAACATCTTTGGAGGCGAGGATATCGACACGCCGTTGGGGCGTGTGCAATCGCGGCGGAACATCTTCAGAGGTCAGGACTACTTCTTGCCGGACGGCGCGCGGATCGGATCAAGGCCGAACATCTTCGGCAGCGAGGATTTCATAGGACCGGATGGTCGGCGGGTCCAGTGCCGACCGAACATCTTCGGCGGGGTAGATTGTAGGTAGACTTGCAATCGCAGCAGACGCGGCGGCCATCGACATGCCCGGATATAGTCGGCACGTCAGTGGCCACGGCGTTATTCATTGGTTTGTTTCTCCGTCAGCGTCTCGGGTGATCGTCGGGTGTCATTCCACTCGGAAGGGTGGTGTGAACACGGGAAGATCAATGATCGCTGCGGGGCCCACCAAGGTCTGATCGGCTGCAAAGGTCTGGCAGCACCTCCCATTGGCGACGACGGTGCCACCGAGGTTCGCGCAGCTATTGGGATCTTGGCCATCATGAAACAGTCGCTCATGCGCGAGGATTGTGCGTGTCTCCAAGGGACTTGAGGCGTAATACCAAGTGCCTACACCCCCTGAGAACGCCCTCTGTGCCTCCTGAATTACCTTGTCAGCAGGCACGTACCTTGTGCTGGAGCAGTCGGGAGTCTCATGGTAGAAGTAGACAAAATCACCATTCTCCGCCGGCGAAATCTCCGAGCGGAAAACGTTGAAACCTACCCGCGTGCCGCCCTGGTCTCGCATCACGAACACGCCGGTGTAGCGTTCGTCCCACTGCGAGGCGGGGCCGACCACCAGCCCGACCTCCTGCCCTTGGCTGTCCACGACCTTGGGGGCTGCGGTCGGTCTCTCCCCGACAAACGGCGTGAGATCGAGCGGAACTTCCTTCCGTTTGCACTCAGCCTCGCGCACCGCCACCTTGCCCGACTTCGTGTGCTGGCAGAGCACCGCCGCCTCACACAGTTGGACCGCAAGTAGATGAGTAGCCGCCACAGCGGCGGTTGCCCAGATCACGACTCGTAGGCGCATATTGCCCTCCACATTCACATTAAACGTACGACCGAGAGGGGTCGTACCGCGCGCCGATCCGCAGCGCACTGACACCCGTTTGGAGTGCCATGTCGATCTCTGACAGACTGCGGGGAGGTGCCGGACGTGGTGAAGTAGATGGCGCAGCACTACGCTCACGGGCGCGCTACTATTGCAAGAATTGCTCCGCTCGTTCCCGCTTCTTCGCCAAAATCTCCCGTTTCTTCTCCGCCAACCACTCGTCGAAGGCAACCCCAGCGAGTCTTTGCAGGCTAGCACTCTCCTCGCGTGCGATTCCGTACAGTTCGTTCATGAGTTCATCGTCCACGCAGTTTTTGGTTTGAAGCACTCGGCATGAAAAGGCATCTTCGAGGCGTGTGCAGATACGCAGAGATTCATCGAATGCCTTCGCAGCTCGAAGAGCCATCTGATGTAACTCACTGCATGCGACCGGAGGCTCCGTGTTCACGAGCTCGTCTTTGATCTGCTCCATCCCTGCGTATCCGTTGTTGAGCGCCCCGCCCCTTCGCATCGCTATACACTCCGATGCTCTACTGTGTTCTGACGTGGTTGCAAGACGCTTGCCGAAGTTCATGATATTAACAAGCGTGACGAACAGTCTGTCCCGATATTCTGCATACTCGGGCGAGGCCAAGCATTGGCTGCTCGGCCGCGTTGCGGTGGTGGTAGCTCGATCCCCTGGATCGTGGAGCCTATTCGGTTCAATTGAAGCGCTTCCTTCAGGACGGTAGACAGAGAGCTTGCCGACAAGATAGCGCGACCATGCTGCGATGTTCCGACGATACGCTACGGTTTGGGGAGCGATGGCGGCGACGGCGACGATGCCTGTGGTAGCACAAGCGATCATGGCGATTTCGCGTTTCATAGCGTCGTAAGCCTTCCTTGGACCCGCGTCGGAATCCCGCGCTCCCAGCTGGTGTGGGCAGCATTCCGCAGTCACACCTCCTGGACCCACGTCTGGAACCGGGCGAGTAGTTCCCTCTGCGAATGCACATCGGCTTTTCGCAGGATAGACTTGAGATGACTCCGTGCGGTCTGGACGCTGATGTGGAACGCACGTGCAATGTCGGGAACCCGCTGCCCAGCCCCCAGGGCGAGGGGGATCTCCCGCTCACGGGAATGGGTCAGACTACTGACACATTCTCTGATCCACCGCCGGCTGTGACGCCGTGTGCACGAAGGAGCCGCAGGTACGAGGACGGAGAGATCCTCAACACCTGTGCGGCTGCCCTTATGCTCAATCGCTGCGTGGCGATCTGCTGTAGTTGTCGCTGATCGACGACGAGCCGGGGACGACCGATCCGTTTCCCTTCGGCCCGTGCCCGGCGCAGCCCCGCCTTCACCCGTTCGGCAATCAAGCTCCGTTCTAGCTGGGCGATCGCGGCAATTATCGTGAAGACGGCCGCACCGAGCGGCGAGCCCGTGTCGATCGACTCGCGCAGGCTGATGAATTCCACTTGGTAATGTCGGAAGATTTCGAGTGTCTCTACGAGATGGCGCACAGACCTCCCGAAGCGGTCGAAGGCTGCGACGACCACGACATCAATCTTGCGCGCCTTCGTCTCGCGCATGAGTTTGTCGAGGGCCGGACGCTTTTCCCGCGAACCGGAGATCCCGTGGTCCACGTATTCGACAACGGAATGCCAGCCCCGCGCTCGGCAGTACTCCCGCAGATCGTGCAGCTGGGAATCGCAGGTTTGATCGAGCGTGCTGACGCGGGCGTAGCAGGCGACGCGCTTCACTCGGCGTTGCCTCCGACCGAATCGGTCCGTGTCGTAACCACAGTCGTGTGGACACCACGGTGTGTCGTCGGTCGGAACATCCCATCGTCCGCAAACGATCGGTATTGGCCGGATTCGCCAAGGACGATGTGGTCTAAGACGGGGATGCCAAGCAGGTCACCAGCCTCGCGGAGGCGCTGCGTGACTGCCATATCCTCCGCCGATGGCGTGGGATCACCGCTCGGGTGATTGTGAACGAGAATCGCCGCAGCCGCATTGCTGGCGACCAACGCCTTGAACACCTCACGCGGATGCACGACGGCTGTGGTAAGCGAACCGACGCTGACCAGATGAACACCGCAGACGTAGTGGCGGGCATCGAGCATGAGGACCCAGAACACTTCGCGGTCGAGGTCGCCCAAGAGGGGCATCATGAAAGTCGCCACGTCGCTGCTATTGCGGACGTGAGCGTCCCACGGACCCGCATCGACAACTGCATCCCGAACCAAGGCAATTCGATACCGAATCACGCAATGGGCGTTCAGAAGACCTCCTGCGTTGTGCTGGTTACGCGTGGCGTGCCGCTGAGGTCCGCGACGGAGAGATTTACACTGGGCCCTGGACAGCTCGTCACTGGATGATCTGATGCCGCCGCGCCGCTTCCTTGCGAACGATTTCCCGTAGGCAGGTTGCAATCCTGCCCACCAGCGTGTCGAGATTCCCGCCATCCGGGGACACGCCGAGTGAGACGAGCCAGCCGACCGCCAGCGTCAATGCGGCCAGAACGCCTCCGCTTGGCAACCCCCGTGCCATCCCGCGCTCCATCGCCGAGAGGAGGATCTCATCGGCGAGTTCGTGGGCGGCTCGCTGCTCTGAGACGGAGGGATCGGTGATGCTCACGGTTATATTGTAGCACCATAGCTTTGGATTAGCAACATACTAATATTAGCATCGTTGCCATCCGCTTTGCCGTTTGCTACAATTTCGACCGATGCCATCTACCGGCCGGAAACCACGCGGGACTATTCAGCCCAGAGAGGCGGCACTCGGTCCTGAACTTCACCGCCTCAGGGAGAAAGAGGAAGCTCTCCGCCGTGAACGTATCGGCCTGTTGAAGCGCGAGCTTGTCGGGGCGCGGGAGCGAGTGAGCGTCCTGGAAAAGGAGCTGCGTCTGGCCGGGGTGGCAGCCTCGGAGCTACGCACGCGAGTTTCTTGGAACGAAATCTACGATCAACTCGAAGGCGAGTTCACGGTCAAAGAGCTGCGTCAGCTCACGGGGGCCTCAGCGAATCTCGCTGCGTCGGTGATTTTTCGATGGAGAAGACAGGGTCGTATTCGGCCTGTCTCTCGCGGGCGATACCGTAAGATGCGGCATTAAGACGAACAATCTCACCACGCCCGCCGGCTTATACCGCTCCACGAGGCGGCGGAACGCTGCTCGGAGGGTTCGCTACCGTGCGGTTCGTTGCTGTATAGATGGCCGCAGACTGTAAGCCGAAAGATCTCGCCAGTGGCAACCACGTGAACACAGTTCGAATCGTCCGGGCCGACCTGAGCAACGCGCAGCATCAAGCTGCGGTGCTCCAGATGACTCGCGCTTACGCGCAGGACCCCATGGGTAACGGTCGTGACCTACCCCAGGACCTTCAGGGAGTTCTCATTGAACGGCTCCGGGCACATCCGACTACCCTCGTGTTCCTCGCTCTAGATCGGGATGACGCAGTCGGGATCGTCACATGCTTTGTCGGGTTCTCAACGTTCGCCGCCCGACCCCTCATCAACATCCACGACCTCCACGTCGTGAAGGCCCACCGGCGACGGGGTGTGGCCCGCTTGCTGCTCGAAGCCGTCGAGGAGCATGCGCGCGGACTTGGGTGCTGCAAGCTGACCCTTGAGGTGCAGCAGAACAATCATGCCGCCTTGGCACTCTACGGGGGGTTCGGCTTCGTTAGTGGTCAGTATGAGCCGGACGCAGGCGCGGTTCTCTTCCGCGAGAAGAAGCTATAGCGGTAATCAGGCATTCCGGCGTTCGCGTCGGGATTTCGACCATCGTGTTCCAGTCGCGCGATACCAGGACCTTGGCCTGGTTTCAGATTCACCTTGGTCAGTCAGTGTCTGTCAAGGCGAGTATATAACTTCTACACATGAGCACGCCCGCCTTCTCCCCCTACGAGAGAAGTTGATGGGATTCTCCAATATCGATCGCCGACCAGCGTCGTTGAACAACTACACTTAGCTACACTTGCCGCGCTTCGTCGTAGAACTGAACTGCTACACTTCCTTTCGCCAAACATGCCAGCAAATTCCAAGGAAACAGCGGCAATCTGAGTGTAGCAACGGAACTGCCGCAAGTGTAGCACGAAGTGTAGCAAGCTAATCCTCCCGACGCGCGCACTGTCGGTGAGTGACCTCGCTATTTGCGATTCCCGAGATGCCGGTCACTGTCCAGCGATTCGCCAATAGCGGAGTTGCGAGACGAGGTCTGAGCTCCGTTCGCGTTTTTCTGGCGCTGCTAGAACGGCCAAGTGTCGGTTTTCTGTTTTTCTGCACTATGTAGCAGGGCGAAAGGCAACATCGGAAGTGCGCCTATGGATTGCGCAATCTCCGGTTGCCACTATTGTCTCACGAAGTTCTCGAACGTGGTGGTCGATTCTGCCATCCAAAGAGTTTCTTTGATCTCGCATTGTGTTTCTAGTTCCAGAGAGGATGTCAGAAGGTGATGACCATGCCCGCGACGAACTCTGCTGTTTGCGTATTTCGTAACCGATGCTCGTCAACGCTGACGTTTAGCGTTCGGAGCTGCGTCAGGGCGTCGTCGAAGGTCAGCAGTCCGTGATCGGTGGGTCTGCCAAGGATGACGAGGCGTTTCCTTTCCATTTCGGCGATGTACTCCTCGGTGAAGACATCGGCAAATTCCGCGAATGTATAGATGTCCACGAACCGCCACACGCCCCGCTCCGCGTATTCGATGCACCATGTCCGCTCGGCGGGCTCTACCGTGTTTCGAGCGGGGGGGGCGGCGGGAGAGTCGCGTAGCGATATGATCCAGATTTCAGCGTTGTCTTCGAGATGCCGCAGGTAGGGCACGTCGCAGATGTTGTTCGGCCAGGTGACCAGGCTGGCGAGCGCATGTTCGAAGGGCATAGGTCCCTCGAACGTGGTATGGGCTTCAGGCTCCGGCCCTGCAATTGCTTCAAGTCTCCAACCATCGGTGTTCTTGTAGTCAGTCATCCTCGAATTCCTCCAATGTTCATGAGATTCCATACCCACTCTCCCGGCGGCGAAGAACGAAAAGGCTCGCAAGTCCTTGCCCGACGCGGTTGCGGCGAATGATTTTTCACGCCGTGCAGTATTCATGCAGTCGGCGAGAAAAGAGGACAACAACAACACTGTGAACACACTGGTTTGAGATAGGATCTTTTTCGCCGCCATCCTGCTTCAGAGACATTGGGCCTCTACTGGCAACAGAATCTTCGGCGCGCCCTTTCCGCGTGCCTTCTCAATTCGCCAATGTTTCCCGTCCCCGTCGTCGAGGAGGTGTCTTGCTGCCGGCCGCTTGACGTCTCGTTCTCTGAGCCATGCTTCGGCTCCGTCGTCGCCCTTGCGAAGGGGCGCGCCGGCGTCAGCGCACTTTCGGATCTCATTTTGGAGACCCGCGATAAGCGCGCCGTGCGCTTCCTCGGCTTGCTTCGCGCCCTCGGCTGTGGCGGCTTCGACCACCATGACAACATCGTGCGTCACATCGGTCAACGTCCAAGGGGCGTGGCCGAGGTTCAGTTCTAGGAGGAAAGGTTCGGGCTCCGGACCGAGGCGATACTTCGAGGCGATGAACGCCAAGCGGTAGCCGTCACGCTTTTGTCGCCGTGCGGCACGCTCTCGCCAGGCGCGATTGCTGGCCTCTGGGAGTTCCTGCCACCAAACTTTCCGGCCGCTTGGCTTTAGGTCCGTCGCATCGCGAACTTCGTAGACGATGTCGGCGCGATCTTCTATGACGCCGCATCCTCGACTATGTTCCGCGCTCTTAGTCGTGTTTCCGAGAACGAGGACGGCAGGACCGTTCTCGCGCCGTACAACATCGAGCAGCGGGGCGAGAACCCGGCTGGGCTTCGCCGACTCTTTCTCACCTGCTCCTTCTGCCATCGAATCCAGGGAGTCCAGGATGAGAACGTCATACTTCTCCACCGGAAAGGCCCCCCAGGCGTTCTTGTTCCACAGGTCAGGTGCGTGTTCGCGGGTGATCACCTTAAGATTGGCCACCTCGTTGCTTTCGCCGCCCCAGGCGGCAAGCCTCCGCCGTACTTCTCCCGGGGAATTGTCTCGGTCAACCAACAACACTCGTCTCCCGTCCCGGGCGAGTTTCACGCCGAGGGCATGAGCCACGAGCGTTTTTCCCAGACCGCGAGGGCAGAACAACTCGGTGATATGGCCCCGTGCCAACAACCTGGGCTCTAGCATCTCCACTTCGGTGTCTGCAGCACGCACGAAATCAGGTGCGGCAACCGCGAGGTCCCATGGTGAGATCTTCGGCACGAGCGTGGTCGTTTCGTTCCCGCTGGCACGAGTTACGCTGGATTCGTGACGCCTGACTTTTTCAAGCGTTGAGTGCAGGGCTCCTACGTGCTTCGGCGGCCGACCCATGTTTGCATAGTGTGCTTGTTGGATTGCGTGGATCTGGTCGTCGGAATATCCTCCGTCTCGAACCAGCCATGTCGTTAGATCGAAACTGAAGCCGCTCGGCGAGGTGTCGCCTCCGGTCTTGCCCGTCGCATTCCATATCTGGCTCAGCCCCGCATCGTCCGCGAGTTGAGCAGGCCAGTCAGCCGGAAGCACTGCAGTTTGTGAGGCTGGCGGTTGTACTTCGTCCCCTCTGACTGATGCTGGTCCAAACGCCGCTTCTAGCGACTCGACGGAATACCGTCGCCCCGTACACTTGACGAGGTTTACCGGAAGACCATCTGGGCCGTATTTGTGATTGGAGGTTCCCGAAATGCGGAGCACGCGTGTGCAGTCTTTGGCCGCCTGATCGCCCTTCAATCGTGTACAAATGGCGCGCAGCAACCGTTCCACGCGCTCGATATCCACCTCTGGTTTCTCAAAAACCCATACGGGGTGGATGCCAGTTCCGCTGCCAACAATGTACGTGGGCGGCACCGGAGCCATCTCGGCGGCTTCTAGTGCCTCGGCGACGGTTTCATGGCCTGCCTTTTCCGTCCCGACATCCAGATCAGCGAAGGCGGCTAAAGCACGCACCACGTGCGCCTTGTCCAACGGCTTCGCGCAACCACACCGCCCCACCTGGCGGCCCTTCGGGCATCGACGGACGGTGTGGCCGATCCAGACGCAGAGTCCATTCGTCGATGCGGTTTGCACCGCTTTGATGAGTTCCTCGATGTGACGCCACGTGTGTCGTCTGAATTCATCGTACTTGTTCGTCGCCGGATTCCAGTGTCCCACTGCGAATTCCCACGCTTCGGCGTCAGCGAGATCAACGTGCGCCGTGAGTGTTTCGATCTGCTGCAGCATCTTAGACTTGCTCTGATCGCCATTCCTGATAATCCGATCGTCGTCGGGGTCGGGACCAGCGCCATTCAATGCCATTCCCGCTGCCGCTCTCGCTGGATTCATGCTAGCACCCCCTTCGACGAATCGGCGCTCCGGGAGGTGAGATGTCGGAGTCCCTTGCGATCAAAGAAGAGCTGCCATGAAGGAATTTTGAAGATTTTTGCCAACTTCTCGATTACCGCTGGTGATAACGGTCGCGACCCGCCCTCCCAGCGGCTGACGGACGCCTCGTCAACGTGGAGCAGTGTGGCGATTTCGGCCTGGCTGAGCCGGGCCTCTTCTCGCAATTTCCGAATACGATTGTTCATGAGTTGTCTCCTCGGACACCAAAATTTGGCGGCAACGCGCCTGTGTCCAAGAAAAGGAACTTTTTTCAGGAGAAGACTTGGCCAAATTGCCGTCGGACGTTACACACCGCTGGGTTCCCGAGCGGAACGTCCAGTATTCGCAAATCGCAAGCACGACACCGCGCGTTTCACGAATTCCGCGCACGCGCTATAGGCTCGTACAGCCACTGATTCGCCTCGGTCCATGCCACGCCCTGTCCTTCCTCGGCCGAGGTCCATACGGGCCTCTCAACGCGTTCGCCCGAAAACAGCCCGATATTCGGGCCGTTTCGCAGGTGTCGGCGCTCGCCCTTGTCCATCTTTGCTACCCATCGATCGGCATTCGCTCAAGCATCAAGCACAACGCGAGGCGATATTGTGGAATACGCGCCCAAGAATGACGTACTGTCGGTTGTCTACATGTCGCACTGTCTCAAGGACCTTGATGCCATTTGCGGCAGCGCAAGAAAGGGGCCGGACCTAATCCGGTGGCGCAAGGTCGTCCCTGGCGCAGGTCATTCTGGTAGCAGCAGGCCGCAACGGAAAGTCCACAGCAGGGCGATATTGAGAAACTGCGGACGAGGAATTGAACAATATCGGAGCTAGTTTGCTTCCGAACTACTATTGCCAAGTTAGCTCGGTCCGCGTAGAGTCAGGACCGTGGTCGCGGTCGGCGGGAAGACGACGGATTCCCCAAGGAGAGAAACATGGACACACAACGCAACAACATCGGAGATCGCGCAGGCCCCGGCGAGGTACCGGCGAGTGGTCAGGCGCGCGACTCGGCCGAAGGTCTTCCCCCTGTCTCACGAGGAGGCAGTCCGGCACTCCCGCAGTCCAGCAGTCCACAAGTCCAGACTTGCACCCGCACGGCGAACTTGGGCGGGGCTTCGCAGGCAAACCTTGGCGCCATCGGCAAGCTGGAGAGCTTGCAGCACGACCTCCGCGTCCGCAGCCGCGACGTCGCGAACGGCGACAGCCATGCCTTGCTGGTTGTCGGTCCTGGCGGGCTCGGCAAGACGCACGTCGTGAACGCGACGCTCAAAGCGCACCCCGGCGTCGTCGTGACACGCCTGAACAGTCACTGCACGCCGCTGGCGTTCTACGAGCAGCTTCACAAGCACAAGACGAGCGCCAACATCCTGGTCCTCGAAGACATGGAGGAGACGTTGGAGAACAAGACCGTCCAGGGGCTGCTCCGCTCGGCAACGGATGGCCCGAAAGACCGGAACGCTCGTAAGGAGCGCATGGTCCGCTGGAACAGCACCTCGGCCAAGCTCGCAGACCTGAAGCTGCCTGCGCAGTTCAAGTTCGAAGGCCGCATCATCATCATCGCCAACTCGACGCCCGACAATTCCACGTGGCGGGCGTTCGAGACCCGGTGTCGGCGGGTGATTTTCGAGGCAACGCCCGAGGAAGTCATCGCCTTCATGCGGCACCTGACCCGCGACGACTACATGATCGACACGGCGACCGGACCCGCGAGAATCTTAGCCAGCGAGTGCGCGGAAGTCATCGACTACATGGCGCAGAAGCACATCACCAATCTTCGCGACCTCGACCACGCCCTGAGCGACTACTACCTCCACCGGCCGAACGACGAGTGGAAGGGCCTCCTCGACCGGGAACTGGCGCACGATGCAAGCCAGACCCTCGGCAGTGCCGCCTCGATCCTGCGGGCGCTCGCGAAGAGCGGCTTGCCGGTCAAGGACCAGCAGAAGGAATTCACGCAGCAGACCGGGCTTGGGCGATCCGTGTACTTCAACCTCAAGCAGCGGTTGGGTCTGAGCTGAGTCTTCGGACTGCTGGACTCCTGGACTGCTGGACTCTTCGCACATGAACGTCATCGTCAACGGCTACTTCGTCTTCTACGATGACGGTACGCCCGCCAGCCCGCCACTACTTCATTTGTTTCGATGTTTCGATCCGCCGATTTCGCACGTAGTCCCTCCGAACTTTGGATGCTCTGCAAATTCCTTCCAACGCCCAGCAGCCCGTACGGCCCTCCATTCGCCTCGGTTCATAGCCGAGCCTGCTCCCTCGTCGGCGCGGACCATTACGGGCCATTCTGGGCGTTGCCCGAAAAGCGCCCAACTTTGGGCCGTTGTCGCGGCTGCCGGCGGCCACTGTCGTCCATTCCCGCTGCCCATCGTTCAGCATCCGTCTAAGCATGAAGCAGAAAGCAAGGCGGCATTGCGCAATACGCCGAGACGACCCACCCTACGCACGACGACATGCGGCTTTTTCGGTCTGCGGTCGCGAACACCGAGCACAGCGGCGACCGATATTGCACAATCCGTCTCAAGAGCGTGCAAGCATGTCGCCTACCATTCTAGCTGTCCCCTATATTGACAACGGCGCGCCAGGTCTGCTAACCTGAGGCAGGATGGCGTTCGAAAGTAAAGCGATGGCAGCGCCAACGCGGGTTCAAACAGAATGACTGCGACGTACCGCGAAGTCCTATGGAGAACACTAACGATGAAACTGACCAACAAGAAGAGAAGACGACCCAACGATAAGGAGTGGATCGAATGGATCGTTGAGGTGTACACCGAGGGAGAATGGGAACTGGTCGATATGAAGGGCCTTTACTCGCGCGTAGAGGTGAGGGAGCAGGCGGTGCTGCTGAACGATACCATCTACGGGCCGCGCCGAAGGGTCCGCAATATTTGCACCGGAGAGACGCGAGAGGTTGAAAAGCGTCCTATATGGAAAGAGCTAAGTCCACCGAACCCAGCGCTCGTGTTTCCGCCTTCACAGCCACGGCGGTATCTCTGTTGCCGGTTCCGGGTTCCTTATCGAGGTGAAGGCTCGTGGGAGCCCTGCCGGAATCGACGGGGCGGACTCATCACGATCCCGCATTTTCGCACGGCCCCTCTCTGCCAATGAGGGTGAGACAGTCGGGGGGTGATAATTTACTGGGCTCTTCAGGATCTCGTGTGGGTAGAACCGCTAGCAGGCTCAGCGAGGAGGGTGAGGCAGCCCGACTCATCACTGCCCCTACCAAGCAGTTCTTCCGTGGGTTCAGGCACTTACCCCCAC
>Ga0187892_10008704_pt1 | contig 13745 bp, 10 predicted proteins | sample MA1701073metaG_FD_139345 | JGI IMG/M metagenome (GOLD analysis project Ga0187892, IMG submission 139345) | Bio-ooze microbial communities from a basaltic lava cave in the Kipuka Kanohina Cave System on the Island of Hawaii, USA - MA170107-3 metaG ...
CGCAGGTAGCGTCCGGCTTTCGTTTGACCGATCGCAACACGCGATCGTTCCCGACCGGGTCGATCTTCGCCAGGGGCCTTCAGCACCTCTGCGACTTCTCCCTTGGTCGACTCCGTGCCCGAAGATGTGCGGCTCGTCGGTTTCCGGGTTGCGGTAGAAGCGGAGCTTCATGTTGCCGCATCATACCGGAGTGATGCCCGGCGGCTAGGTAGGCGCAGTTGTTCGTCAGGATTGGAGGACGTCCCTAACGGGATTTGAACCCGCCCCAAACGAAGGCTTCGGCGGTCGTAATGTCTTCCGGGCGATCGACATCGATCGTCTTGCCGACGATCTCGCCGTACAGGTCCCGCCGGCGCTCGAGTAGGTGCCCGAGGAACTGCCGCAATGCCGAGAAACGCGCGCTTCGGGCGGCGTCGATCTCCTCGAAAATGACCGGATCGAAAACATAGAACCCGGCGGTCACCAGTCCACTGTTTGCGGCTGCCGCACCGAGGGCCGTGATGTGGCCGTGCTCGTCCATGCGTGCCCACAGCGGTTTCTCGTCGTCGACGAAGTCGGCGAGCGCGAGCACCCCCGACGCGTTGCCGTGCCGATCGGCGGCGCGCAGGAACTCGGCGAGCACCGCCGGCGCAAAGATCGAGTCGGTCGTCAGCAACACGAAGCGCTGCTCACCCAACAGCGGGCTCAGAGTGAACAGACTCTCCATCGAGCTCGGCGTCGTCTTGCGGACGAAGGAAAAGCTCAAGCGCGGCCAGGTTCGACGGCAATGGTCCTCGATCCCCGAGGAAAGCTCGTTGACGATACACGCGACCTCCCGCAGACCGGCGGCTTCGATGGCGCCCAGGGTGTAGTCGATCAGTGGCTTGCCGGCGACACGGACGAGGGGCTTCGGCTCCACGATGCCGGCGGCGTGCAAACGCTCGCCGAGCCCGGCGGCGATGATCCCGGCTTTCATGGCAAGAGCCCGCTGAGCATCGCAAGACTCTGCAACCGCAAGTCGACCAGCGCGGGATCCGGGCAATCGTGCGCCGCGGCGCCGACGAGCCACGCGGTGCGCATTCCGGCCGCACGCGCTCCGACGATGTCTTTGTCGAAAGAGTCGCCGACGTACATCGCCTCCGCCGCGCTACAACCCATCTTCGCGAGCGCCATCCGGAAAATCGCCGGGTCGGGCTTGCTGAGACCCACCCGGTTCGAGTCGATGATGGTCGACAGTAGCGGGCCTATGCCCGCTTCCTCGAGAAGAATGTGAACGTTGCCGTAGAAGTTGGAAACGACGCCGAGGGCGAAACGCGAACGCAGCCCTTCGAGCGCGGCCCTGCTGGCCGCCAGATCGGCGCGCGCGGCGCGCACGAATCGCTCGGCGATTCTGGCGGCCAGGACGGCATCGCGCCGCCCGAGAAACTCGAGCTGACATTCGACCTGAAAAGCCACGGTTTGTTCGAGGCCGAACCCGGCGATGTCCTTGTCGCCGTATGCTCGCCGCGTTGCGTGGCCGAAGGCCGCCCGAAAGCGCTCCTCCGGTTCCGTCAGACCTTCCTGGGCATGGATCTCGAGGAAGCGTTCGACCCAAGGGATCCCCGGCGCATCGAGCGTGCCACCGTAGTCAAACAGCAATGTGCGCAACATCTGCGCGGTGTAAATCGCCTGGTCCGCAACGAGTCAAGGACTGGAGGGATGGGTAGGAACGACCTCGTACGACCTGATTCAACTCGTACAGGCAGCGATTGGCCTCGGGCGGTTCGAACGCGTATCCTCTTTTATCCTTCGATCATCCTGGCTGGGAGGATTCCGATGGGAAGGCAAAGCCGACTGTTGGCGGTCACGCTTGCCGCCAGTTTGCACGGCCGGCTCGCCGCGGTCGCAGTCGCCGCGGTGTTGTCGGCGATCGCCTGCGCGCGGTCCGCCCCACGGATCGCGACGGCCGTCGAGTGGGCCGGCCGCGGCACTTGGATCAAGGCGGACTTCCATTCGCACTCGAGGTTCTCGGACGGCAGTCACACGATCGAAGAGATCGTCACGACGGCGGCAACTTTCGGCTGCGAAGCCGTCGCGGTTGCGGATCACAGCGATGGCGGACTGAAAGGGGCCGGCCCCGAATATCTCGAAGCCGTTCGCGCCGCCAGAGCCGCGCATCCCGGCGTCATCATTCCTGCTGCACTCGAATGGAACGTGCCTCCCGGAAAGGGACAGGAACACGCGATCGTTCTCCTTCCAACGGCCATGGACAACGCGGAGATGCTCGCCTCCTTCAAGCAGAAATTCGATGACCAGAACAAAGAGGGCGAGAATCCGAAACTAGCGCTGCAGGGGCTCGCGGCACTCGCACGGGCTACACGCGACGGCGTCGCACCGGTCGTCTTCTTCAGTCACCCGAGCCGGCGGCCGCGATCAACGAGCCTGCCCGCGTCGACGATGGCTCGCCTCAAAAGGGCCGCGCCAGGCATCCTGATGGGTGTCGAAGGTGGGCCGGGCCATCAGAAGGACCGTCAGCTCGCCTCATATCCGGATCAGTCGTTCCTCCTCGATCGGTGGGACACGGTGGTCGCCACTCCAGGTGGCGCCTGGGACCAGTGGCTGGGCCAGGGGCTGACGCTGTGGGGCGCGCTCACCAACTCGGATTTTCACAATACGAAGGACGGGTTCTGGCCGTGCCAGTTTTCGGCGACCTGGATCTATGTGCCCGAACGCACGGTTGAAGGCGTCATCCGGGCGCTCAGGGCCGGCAGCTTCTTCGGTGAACACGGCCACATCGTTTCCGAAGCGAACCTTCAGCTGACGTTTGCCGGCCTGTCGCGGCCGGCGATGGCGGGAGAAACCGTGACAGCCGCCGCTGGCGCCAACGGCACCGCGACGCTGCGGTTGACGATTCCCCCTGTCGACTACGCGGGACAGCCGAATCGCGTGGACCTGGTGGAGCTCCTGGCGATTGCACCGGCACGAACCGAGATCGTCTTCAGCGGCGCACCCGCGGGCGACAAGGCCTTCGAGGTACCCATCACCGTCCCACCGGGCGGGTTCGTTCTCCGAGCGCGCGGAAAGCGAAATGTTGAAGGCGGACCGGGCTTGATGTTCTACACGAATCCGATCCGCGTCACGGCTCCAGCATGACGATCACCCCGACCGAGAATCCTTGTTTGACAAAGATCCATTCTCGTTGGAATCTGACGTCAAACAGCGGAGGACCGTTCAACCACAGATGGCGCGACCGCCCGAGTTCTCGTTCCGTACCCGACGCACGAACCTCGAACGCCTCGCCAACGAGGCGTTCGATCTGCTGATCATCGGCGGCGGCATCACCGGAGCCGGTATCGCCCGCGACGCCACCCTGCGCGGCTTGAACGTTGCCCTGGTCGAACGACGCGACTACGCCGTCGGCACCAGCAGCCGCTCGTCGAAAATGATCCACGGCGGCCTGCGTTATCTCCAACAAGGCGATGTGGGCTTGGTCATGGAAGCGGCGAACGAACGCCGTGTCCTGCGCCGGCTCGCGCCGCACCTCGCACGGCCGATCAAAGTCGTCGTTCCAGTCCATGGACGCTCGGGCTACGCCAAGATTCGCGCCGGACTGTGGACCTTCGACCGCATGGCGCGCGTTCTAAAGGATGAGCGCAACCAGATGCTGGGCCCCGACGAGACGCTGGCGCTGGTGCCGAACCTGCGCCGCGAGACCGTCTACGGCGCCGGCGTGTACTACGAATGTCTCACCGACGATGCCCGCCTGGTCATGGCCAATCTGAGGTCGGCCGCGGCGCTCGGTGCTGTCGCCGTCAACTATGCGAAGGTCACCGGCTTCCTGAGTGAAGGCGGTCGTCTCACCGCCGGCGTTGTTCACGACACCGTCTCCGGCTCCGCCTTTCCGGTGCGCGCCAAGGTCATCGTCAATGCCGCCGGTCCCTGGGTCGACGCGGTGCGTGCCCTGCAGGGCGCCGAAGAACAAGCCAAGCTGCATCTGACCAAGGGAATCCACCTGGTCGTTCCGGCGGAACGCCTACCGGTGTCGCACATCGTCATCATGACCGCGGGCGACAAGCGCTCGGTGTTCGCCGTTCCGCATGGCGAGGTGGTCTACCTCGGCACGACCGACACCGACTACGAAGGGCGCTACGACGATCCGCCGGTGTTGATCGAGGACGCCCAGTACCTGCTCGACGCCGCCAATGAGTATTTCGATGTGGATCCGCTGACGCTGCATGACGTCGTCGGCGCTTGGGCCGGCCTACGGCCGCTGCTGCACCAGGAAGGGAAGAAGGCGGCGGAGATCTCGCGGAAGGATGAGATCCTCATCGGCCCTTCGGGCCTGATCTCGATCGCCGGCGGCAAGCTGACGACCTATCGCCGCATGGCGGAGCGCATTGTGACCGTCGTCGTGGCCCGCCTGCAGGAAGCCGGCGTCGCGGCACCGCAGAAGCGGGGTGATAGCGATCAGGACACGTTGTGCGGCGGCGACATCGACGAAGACGTCGACCAGTTCACCGCCGAGATCAAGCAGCGTTGGTCGCGCGTCCCAGAGGACATCGTCGATCGTCTGGTGCGCCTGCACGGTGGAGACGGCGAACGCATGATCGAGGCGATGGCTGCCGACCCAACCCTGGCGCGCCGTTGCGCCCCGGGCTCACCGGTGACTCTCGGCGAGGTTCGCTACGCCGTGCGCGAGGAGATGGTGCTGACACTCGAGGACTACCTCGAGCGCCGCGGCCGATTGCTCTTGTGGGACGTGCAGAACGGTCTGTCGGTGGCGCAAGAAGTGGCTCAGATCATCGGCGAGATGCTCGGCTGGGACCGCAAGCGGATCGATTCCGAGGTCGCCGGCTATCGCCGTCATGTAGAGGACGTGAAAGCGTTCTGCCCGCCGATTGAAGCTACACCGCAACGCGTCGCGAATGCCTGATCCGAAAGCCGCGCACCACCGCGGAGAACTGGCGCGCCGCGTCGCTGCCGACGCCGTCAGCTGGGACGAAGCAACGCTGGCGGCGCACAGCCGAGATACGTGGTGTCTATCCATACTGCGTTCGATGCGCGGTCAGCTCACGACGCGACCGTTGTGTGTCGTGACTCCGAATGATCGTGATCAGCTGATTGCGGCCTTGGGGTATGCCGACGAGCAGCGCTTGCCGGTCGTCCCGTTCGGCGCCGGGTCGGGAGTCTGTGGCGGCATTCTCCCAGCGGAGTCTGCGATCGTCATCGACATGCGGCGGATGAACCGCCTCTTCGAGCTGAACGAGACGGCGCTGACGGCGCGCGTGCAAGCCGGCATGATGGGGAACGCGCTCGAAGACGCCTTGAACGCACGCGGCTATTCGATGCGGCACTTTCCGCAGTCCGTCGAGCTGTCGACCGTCGGCGGCTGGCTGGCAACGCGCGCAGCGGGACAATACTCGACGCGGTACGGTTGCATCGAGGATATTGTCCTCTCCCTCGAGATCGTCTTGCCGAACGGCAATGTCGTGCGCACCCCGATGGGTCCGCGTTCCGCGACCGGTCCGGATCTGCGCCAGATCTTCCTTGGATCCGAAGGCACACTCGGAATCTTTACCGAAGCTGTGCTGCGAGTCGTGCCTCTTCCGGAGAGCAGTGCACCGATGTCGTTCAGCTTTGGGTCGATGGCCGCGGGGCTCGAAGCGATCCGGCAAATCGTTCGTGCCGGTTGGCGGCCGCCCGTGGTGCGTTTGTACGACGCCGTCGAAACCGCGCGGTTGTTTCCCGCCGCCAGCACCACCGACAACAGTCTACTGCTGTTGCTTTCCGAAGGGACACCGGAGCTGGTCGCCGCCGAGGCACGCGCCTGCCAGACGATCTGCGACGCTGGCGGCGGCAAGTCTGCTGGACCAGAACCGGTTGAGCACTGGCTCGATGAGCGCAACAAGGTGCCGACCTTTGAATCGTTGCTGCAGCGAGGGTTGGTGGTCGACACCATCGAGGTGGCGACAACCTGGGATCACATCGAGGATATGTACCGCGAGGTGATCGCCGCGCTGCAACAGGTGAAGGGCATCGTCGTCGCCTCCGGTCACAGCTCGCACAGCTACCCGCAAGGAACGAACATCTATTTCACCTTCGCCGCATATCCGGAGGACAAGGAGAGCGCCGAAGCGACGTACCTGGAGTGTTGGAAGCAGACGATGGAGGCGACGCTGCGATGCCACGGTACGATCTCCCATCACCACGGCATTGGCCGCCTGCGTGTACCGTGGATGGAGCGTGAGCTGGGGAGCGGCCTCGATGTACTTCGTCAAATCAAGCGGACCCTTGATCCCCAGGGCATCATGAATCCCGGAGTGCTCATCCCGGACTGAGGGGCGTCGGCCTCGCATGGACTACGTACTCGCGATCGACGAAGGCACTACCGGTGTTCGCGCTCTGGTCGTGGACGCGCGCGGCGAAGTCGTGGCTTGCGAGTATGAGGAGATCCGTGCCGTCTATCCACGGCCCGGATGGGTCGAGTTCGACGCCACCGCGATCTGGGAAGCAACTTTACGGGTCTGTCGGGGCGCGCTTCAAACCGCGGGTGCAAAACCGAAAGAGGTGAAGGCGATCGGTGTCGCCAACCAGCGAGCGACATGCGTGGCGTGGGAACGCGCGACCGGAAAGCCGATCCACGCGGCGATCGCCTGGCAAGACACGCGTACGGCGGACCGCATCGCCGCGGTGTTGGAGAAGGGGGTCTTCACCAACGCGATGGCGTCGGCGACGAAGTGGGAGTGGATTCTGCAAAACGTCCCCGGCGCCGCGCGCAAGGCGACCGCCGGTGAGATCTGCTTCGGGACCATCGATTCCTGGCTGATCTGGAATCTCACCGGCGGTTCGGTACACGCTACCGATTGTTCGAACGCGAGTTGTACGACGCTCTACGATGCGATCCAGGACGGTTGGGATGGCAACGCGCTCGAGGTCCTCGGAATTCCGCAACGGGCTCTACCCGAGATTCGATCGACGAGTGAGATCTACGGCGTGACTGTGCCGCAACTCTTCGGCGCCGAGGTTGCCATCGGCGGTTGCGCCGGCGACCAACAGGCCGCGATGTTCGGCGAGCTGGGAATCGAGAAAGGCGCGGTAAAGGTCACGTTCGGCACTTCGGGGATGCTCGATATCAACGTCGGCGAGTTTCCTGTCTTCTCGACACGCGGTGCCTACCCCTTGGTGCTTTGGGGTTTGGGGGGGCAGCGGACGTATTGCCTCGAGGGAACCGTGATCACCGCCGGCGCTGCCGTGCAATGGTTGCGCGACGGCCTCGGCATTCTCGCGCGTCTTGAAGACAGTGCAACGATTGCCGCCCAAGTTCACGATACCGGAGGCGTTTGGGTCATGCCTGCCCTGCAGGGTCTTGGGACTCCGTACATGCAACCGGAAGCGCGCGCCGTGCTCGGTGGTATCTCGCGGGCGACGACGCGGGCGCACATCGTCCGCGCGGTTCTCGAGGGCATCACGTTTCGATCGCGCGAAGTACTCGAGACGTTGCTCGAGGACGCTTCCGTCGACAAGCCCGAGCGGTTGAGGGTCGACGGCGGCGCGGCGAGCAACGATTTTCTCTTGCAGCAATTGGCGGACATCGTCGGCATCGCGGTGGAGCGTCCTCAGAGCGTGCAGGCATCGGCCCTGGGGGCAGCATACCTGGCGGGTCTGGCGACGGGGGTGTGGAGCACGATCGATGCGGTGCGCGACGCATGGCGATCGGGTGGGATCTTTGAGCCGCGGATCAGCCGTGATGAAGCCGATGATCGCTTTACGAACTGGCGGCGTGCGATCGACGTCGCGCGGGCGGGTGAGACGTCCCCGCAGAACTGAAGTGGCGGGATGAACGACCTGTTCGCCGAGCCTCGTTTCGTCGCCGGCATCGGTGAATTCAACTCCGCCAACTTCTTCGAGGCGCACGAGATTTGGGAAGAGCTTTGGAACGATCTACTCGACGACGAAAAACGAGCCTGTCAGAGCTTGATCCAGATTGCAGCCGGTTATCACAAGGAATCCATCGGCAATTCCCTGGGTGCGCGGAAACTCCTTGAGCGCGGCCTTCGAGGTTTGGCGCCACTGTTGCCTTCGCGCGCCTGGGCGACGGAGTTCAGGCGTCATGTTGCCGCCGATCTCGAGACTCTCAAGCGCGGCGCCCCGCGGCTCTCTGGAAGCGGCCGTCTCTACCTTCTGTATCCCGGTCGCAGATCGGATAGTCGCCCTGCAGTGGCAAGGAGGAAGCTGTCATGTTTGAATCGCCGCTCATGAAAACAGCAGTCCTGATGGCAATCACGTGTATCGTCAGCGGTTGCGCTGCGGGCGGCATTCCGGGCTCCGGTGTTCCCTCGAGCGATACCACGTTCTCGCGCGCGGCGCGGGTTTCGGAGCCGATGGTGAGTTGCACGGAGGCGACGCATTCGGCCATCCAGGCAGTGCGCACGATGGGGTACACGGTTACTGAGGTGAAGCGTGCGAGTGCCGAGGAGCCGGGACTGGTGATCGGCGTGCAAGAGCTCGGCTTCTCGGCCGCCAATCCGGTAGCAGCTGGTCAGAACACCATGAAGGTACGCGTGACGTGTTCGGACAGCGGCGCGTCATTCGAGGCGGTTTCGGACGAGGGTGGGTTGGCACAGCTGAGCTTCGGCAGCCGCTTCGCTTCGGTCGTGAAGAAGGACATTGCGACGAAGAAGATACGGCAGACACGTCCGGCCGAGGAAGCTCGAGGCTTGATCGTGACGGTGGAGCCGGTCCGTCCGGGCGACGCGGTGGAGGTGTTCGGGGAGGACCTCCCGGGGATGGGGGTTACGGCGATCAAGGTGGATATCAGCAACCGCAGCGATCGCCGCTACTCGTTCGAAGGCGATCGTGTGACGCTGGTAACCACTCAGGGCAAGCGTGAGAAGGCGATGTCACCCGATGCGGCGGCGTCGAAGACAGGGCAAGCGAGTGGCGGGTTGGACGGCAAGCTGCGCGCCAAGGCGATCGCGGAGGGTGAGATCGCGGCGGGAGAATCGCGCAGCGGATATCTGTACTTCCGTGCCTCCACCTATCGCAGTGCGCGCGTTGTATTGACCGACATCGAAAGCGACGAGCCCGAGGGGTTTTCGATCGGGTTCTGAGCGAACCGGTTCGCTGCGGAGCAGCTATTGCTGGTGACGCTACGAGAGCGCTCGATGGAACACGCTTTCCGCCGAGAGTCTCGCGGGGCGCCGACTACAATATGAAAGCTGACGAAGGATGGGCCGCGTGGAGCGCGGCTGCGTGGCGGCTCTAGGCCAGAGCGCGCTTAGGCTTGGTAATCACCACCACCTCCTGCCCATTCACCCGCAACGTGCGGCGGTCGTTCGGCGTTTGCCGCCCGCCCGACTTCTGCGCGCGCTTCTCGCGCCACTTGCGCAATTCCTTCTCTAGGTCATCCTTGAGCATTTCTGCCCTCCCTGTAATCCCGGCTCGATGCCGGTTGTTCTAGTTACCTACAAACGCTTCTATTGATTTGACGCGGCTCGGATGCCGCAGCTTGCGCAATGCCTTCGCTTCGATCTGTCGGATTCGCTCGCGTGTGACCGCGAAGCGCTGTCCAACCTCCTCGAGGGTGTAATCGGACTTTTCGCCGATTCCGAAGCGCATGCGCAGGATCTGCTCCTCGCGCGGCGTCAAGGTTGCAAGAACTTTTCTGGTCTGTTCTTCGAGGCTCGTATAGACCGCGGCGTCGGCTGGCGACACCGTCTGGCGATCCTCGACAAAATCGCCGAGCGAGCTTTCTTCCTCATCTCCGATGGGAGTCTCGAGTGAAACCGGCTCTTTGACGATCCGCAACACTTTGCGGACCTTGTCGAGCGGCATCTCCATTTTTGCGGCGATCTCTTCCGGCGTAGGCTCGCGACCGAGCTGCTGCACGAGATAGCGAGACGAGCGCACCACCTTGTTGATCGTCTCGATCATGTGAACCGGGATGCGGATGGTACGCGCCTGGTCGGCGATGGCACGGCTGACGGATTGACGGATCCACCATGTCGCGTAGGTCGAGAACTTGTAGCCGCGTTGATACTCGAATTTCTCGACGGCGCGCATCAGGCCGATGTTCCCCTCCTGGACGAGATCGAGGAAACCGAGGCCGCGATTGGTGTAGCGCTTGGCGATGCTGACCACCAGTCGCAGATTGGCTTCGATCAATCGCTTCTTGCCGTCCTGAGCTTTCGCCTCACCGGCGCGGATGATTCGCAGCGAATGTTCCAGCGTTTCCTGGTCCATGTTCACTTCGCGTTCAGCTTCGCCGATATTCTTCTTGGCGCTGCGAACCTCATCGACGATGCGACGGGCGTCGTCGGGGTTCAGCCGCAGTTTGCGGCTGACGTTGGCGGCGACGCGGCCATCATCGACTTTGAGCTTGCCGCCGATTCTGATGATCTCGTTGGCCGACTTGCCGGTCTTGCGCTCCATGCGGGCGATGCCGCTTTGCTGCTGGGCGACGAAGCGTGACGCCATCTTGAGCTTCTCGACGATGATCGAGGTGTGCCGGCGGCTGAGCTCGAAGGCATCGAACCATTTCTTGATTCGACGTTGGGCCGCCGTCACCCGCTTCTCGGCGTTCTTGGCGCTGCGTGGATGAGCGCGCTTTTGACGTGCGCCCTCCTCCGCATCCCGTAGATCCTCGACTGTCTTGCGCAGCTTCTCGAGCTGCTTGAGGATGACGCCATCCGGTTCCTTGGCGCTCGTCTCTTCGCCTTCGGCTTCCTCCTCGTCCGGTTCCGACTCGTCGTCGAGCAACTCGCGTTCCGACAGTTCCCCGGCTTTGATCCGATCGCCGAGCTCGAGCAGGTAGCTCACGGTGAAGGGGAGAGCTAAAACCTCGTCTCGGACCTCGCGTTCCCCGGATTCGATCTGCTTGGCGATCTCGACCTCCTGCTCGCGGGTGAGCAGCGAGACCGCCCCCATCTCCTGCAGGTACATCCGAACCGGGTCGGAGGTGTCTTCACCGAAGGTTCGCTCTTCGCGGTCTTCCTCGGCCCACTCGTCCTTCTCTTCCTTTTCCCCCGCAAGCGAGGGCTCGAGTGCGTCGACCTGCTCGACATCGATCTCGCCGAGCATCGAGATGGCGCCTTCGAACTCGTCATTCGGGGTGGCGTCGTGGGGTAGTGCGTCAGTGAGCTCGTCGAATGATCCAGCGGGAACCCCTGGTTTTGCCTGGGGTTTTCCCTTCGGCCCACGTTTTCTCGTCATACAGATCTCTCTCGAAGGGATCCTAGAGTGCGCGCATCCCAACACGATCCCAACGTCGGGGCCGCATCGGATGTCTGCGAAGTTGCATCGGACGGTTGCTCAAGGCTCCTGGCACGCGCTACTTAATGAGTGGGCTGTGCAAAAGGCATCACGACAAACAACCGCCGCTGGCGAGACAACACTGCCCGCCCCAATGGTTGCGCGCGACATCCTGCGCAGCCTGACTGAACATTTTCCAGAAATCGATTCAGCACACCAAGCGCCGCTAGCGTTCCGAACGACCGCAGTCACCCAGACGCGCCCTCGTTGGTAAGGATGATAGATGGATATCTCACCTGGACCGAGGTCTCAGCTTGGCGCGTATTTAAACAGGTTGCAGCCGGTAGTCAAGAGCCAACAAGATGTTAGGCGGCATCGGTGCCACCGCCGCGCCGGCCAAGTTGCGGTGCGCGGATCTGCGTGGCATCCTTGGCGCTGATCCTGGTGGCTCCAGTACCATCCCCGATGCAGACCAAGCCAAGGGTTGTTAATGCTCTGATGCGACGGCGGCGTCGGCCCGCGACTGCCGTGGGCTCAATTTAGGGAGACGTAGCATGCAAACCTCCTCACCGGCAGCTCACGAGCACGAGGGATTCCTCGCTCGCTTGCGCGCCGCGACCGGGCAGCCTTTGGCGGCGGCCGACGCCTTCGGCGAGAGCTTCGTCCTCTCGCGTCTGGCCGACGCCGTTCAGTGGGCCCGCAAATACTCCTTTTTCCCGTACCCCTTCGTCACTGCCTGCTGCGGTATGGAGTATTTCTCGACCGCCGGGCCCCGCTTTGACATCGACCGCTTCGGCGCTGCCCTGCCACGTTTCACCCCGCGACAATCGGACCTTCTGATGGTTGTGGGCACAATCACCCATCGCCTGGCGCCGATCCTGCACCGCGTCTGGGAACAAATGGCGGACCCCAAATGGGTCGTCTCTTTCGGTGCGTGCACCTCCTCGGGAGGCCCCTACAACAATTACGCCGTTGTCCAAGGGATCGACACCATCGTGCCGGTCGACCTCTACATCCCTGGCTGCCCACCGCGTCCGGAAGCCGTTCTCGACGGTTTGTTGAAGCTTCAGGATCGCGTCCAGAACGAGCGTGGCGGCAAGCCTCTGCCCGAGATGCATGGCAGCGGGCGATTGATACAGGACTGACGATGCCGACGATAACCATCGACGGCCGGACCATCGAGGCGCCTGAGGGCGGCATGCTCCTGCCGGTGGCGCTCGAGAACGGCATCCACATCCCGCACTATTGCTGGCACCCGAAGCTGTCGATCGACGGTAGCTGTCGCATGTGTCAGGTCGAGATCGAGGGTGCGCCGAAGCTGTCGATTGCTTGTAACACGCCGGTGCGCGACGGCATGGTCGTTCACACCACCAGCGCCAAAGTGCAGAGCACGCGGCGCGGGGTGATGGAGTTGCTGCTCGTCAATCACCCGCTCGATTGCCCGATCTGCGACAAGGCAGGTGAATGTCTGCTGCAGGACTACTCATTCGCGTACGGCAGCAGGGAATCAAAGACCGCCGAGCCGCGACGAAAACTCGAGAAACGCAAAGACATCGGCCCGAGAATGATTCTCGATCAGGAACGCTGCATCCTTTGTCGCCGCTGCGTGCGCTTCTGTCGCGAGATCACCAAGACCAGCGAGCTCGGCGTCTTCAATATGGGAGAACGCTCTGTACTCGACGTCATGGACGGCAAGCCGTTGGCCAACGACTACTCGATCTGTACGGCGGACGTTTGTCCGGTCGGCGCTCTCGAAAGCAAAGACTTTCACCACAAGCTGCGTGTTTGGTTCCTCAAGAAGACACCGAGCGTCTGCCCAGGCTGTTCGAACGGCTGCAACATCACCGTGCATCACTACCGTGACCGCGTCTGGCGCCTGATGCCCCGTCGCAATGACGCGGTGAATGATACGTGGATGTGTGACGCCGGCCGTCTCGGGTACAAGTACATCAATGAAGAGAATCGGTTTCGAGTACCGCACCACCGTAGCAACGGTTCGTTGGAAGCCCTGACTTGGGATGAAGCGCTCGGAACCGTCGCCGGATGGCTGCGCGACGGCGCGAAAGCAGGCGGCGGGATAGGCGCCATCGCCTCGCCGCATCTGACCAACGAGGAGAACTTTCGATTTTCAAAGCTGCTCGAAACGTGCAGCGTGAAAAATGTCGCGGTTGCCGTGCGACGGGGCGATAGCGACGACTACCTCATCAAAGCCGAGAAGGCCGCCAACGGGCGGGGCGCCCGCGATATGGGGCTGGACAGGTCGAGTGTTTCCAGCATTCTCGAGGCGGCGGCCGCTGGCCGGCTTTCCACACTCTACGTGTGCGGTAGCGATCTTCTCAGTGAGGACAATACGTTGGTAGAACGCGGACTGAAAGGTGTCGAGAATCTCATCGTTCAGGACGTTGCGCCGTCTGCCCTCACGGAACGTGCGGCAATCGTGCTGCCGTCCCTGACGTTTGCGGAGAAGGTCGGCACATTCACCAACCATGCGGGCAGAGTTCAGGCGCTCCACCGCGCGATCGAGCCGCTCGACGGCC
>Ga0187892_10008705_pt1 | contig 13738 bp, 11 predicted proteins | sample MA1701073metaG_FD_139345 | JGI IMG/M metagenome (GOLD analysis project Ga0187892, IMG submission 139345) | Bio-ooze microbial communities from a basaltic lava cave in the Kipuka Kanohina Cave System on the Island of Hawaii, USA - MA170107-3 metaG ...
GAGCGGCATGATCCAGGCGCGGACCAAGTCGGTCGACGACACGCGGGCGCTGGCGGCCGAGCTGGCCCCGCTGGCCAAGGCGGGCGACCTCATCCTGCTGGAGGGCGGGCTGGGCGCGGGCAAGACCGCGTTCGTGCAGGGGTTCGCCCGGGGCCTGGGCGTGGAGGAGACGGTGACCAGCCCCACGTTCATCCTCGTCCGGTCCTACCACGGAAGGCTGCCCATGGTGCACTTGGACGTCTACCGCCTGGACCGCATCCAGGAGCTGGTCGACCTGGGCATCGCCGAGATCCTCGACGAGGACGGGGTGACGCTCATCGAGTGGGGCGACGTCGTGCGCCCCGCGCTGCCGGGGGACTTCCTCGAGGTCCGGCTGGAGCCGGGCGCGTCCGACGAGGAGCGCGTGATCATGATGCGCGGGGTCGGCCCCCGCTGGCCCCACCGCCTCCGGGCGGTGCAGGACGCGGTGGCCCGCTGGTGCTGATCCTCGGCATCGAGACCGCCACGCAGCAGGTGGGGTGCGCCGTGGGCGGCCACGAAGGCGTGCGCGCCACGTTCCACGCGGCGCGCCGCCGCCGGCATGTCGAATCCCTGGCGCCTGCGATCCGTTTCGTCGCCGACCAGGCGGGGGTCACCCTCGATGAGCTGGGCGCCATCGCCGTGGACGTCGGGCCCGGCCTCTTCAGCGGGCTCCGGGTGGGCGTCACCACCGCCAAGACGCTCGCCCAGGCGCTCCGCCTGCCCATGATCGGCGTCTCCAGCCTCGACCTGCTCGCCTTCCCGGTGCGCCACAGCAACCGGTTGATCGTGCCGGTCATCGACGCCCGCCGCGGCGAGCTGTTCTACGCGTTCTACCGGCAGGTGCCGGGCGGCGTCCAGAACCTCTCCGGGTACCAGGTCGGGCGGCCCGACGACCTGGTGTCGGAGCTGATCGCCCGGGGTGAGGACGTGCTCATGGTGGGAGACGGCGTCGTCCGGTACGGGGAGGAGCTGGGGAGCGTGGTGCGCTGCGAGCTGGCCGGCACCCCGCACCTGTACCCCTCGGCTTCGGCGATGGTGGCGCTGGCCCACGCCCAGGCGCTGCGGGAGGAGTTCGTGTCGCCCTCGGAGCTGGAGCCGCTGTACCTCCGCAAGACCGACGCCGAGATCAACTGGGAGGCGAGCGCGGGGTGGGGCCGAGCCCCCACTGCGGCGCGCGCCGCCGAGGCCAGCTGATGGTCCGGGCTCGCGACGACCGCCGTCCCGCGCCCGAAGCGCCGGAGCTGCTGGTGCACGTCGTCCCCATGCGGCGGCGGCACCTGCGCGCCGTGCTGCGCATCGAAGCCGAGACCCACCCCCGCCCGTGGTCCCTGAGCCTGTTCATGAGCGAGATGGCCCTGCGCAGCAGCCGGGCCTATTACGTCGCCCGGGTGGACGGGCTGGTGGTGGGCTACGCCGGGCTCATGATGAACGGGGACGAAGGCCACATCTCGACCATCGCCGTCGACCCCAACTGGCACCGGCGCAAGATCGGCACCCGGCTGCTGCTGGTGGCCGCCCGGGAGGCGGTCCGGCGGGGCGCCCTCGCCCTCACCCTGGAGGTGCGCATGAGCAACCGGGGCGCCCAGGAGCTGTACCGGGCCTTCGGGTTCCGCCCTGCCGGTGTGCGCAAGAACTACTACGCCGAGACCAACGAGGATGCCTTGATCATGTGGGCCGAGGACGTGAACGAAGCGGCGTACAGCCGCCGGCTGGACGCCGTCGAGCTGTCGGTGCCGGGCCAGACGATCGTCGACGAGGGGAGCCGCGGGTGAGCGGGCCCGCCGACGCCGCCGCCGTGGCCGCCGAGGCCGCCGAGGCCGCCGAGGCCGCCGACGAGCCGTTCCTCATCCTGGGCATCGAGACGTCCTGCGACGAGACGGCGGCGGCCGTGGTCGCCAACGGCTCGGCCGTCGTCTCGTCGGTGGTGTCCAGCCAGGTGGACCTGCACGCCCGTTTCGGCGGGGTGGTGCCGGAGATCGCCAGCCGGGCCCACGTCCAGGTCCTCAACCCGGTGGTGGCCGAGGTGCTCGTAGAGTCGGGCCTGGACGGGCGGGAGATCGACGCGGTGGCGGCCACCGTCGGCCCCGGGCTCGTGGGCGCCCTGCTGGTGGGCATGAGCGCGGCCAAGGCGCTGGCCCTGGTGTGGGACGTGCCGTTCATCGGCGTCAACCACATGGAGGGCCACCTCTACGCCAGCTTCCTCGAGCGGCCCGACATCGAGCTTCCCACCGTCGTGCTGCTGGTCTCGGGCGGCCACACCATGCTCGTGCTCATGGAGGGCCACGGGCGGTACCGCATGCTGGGCGGAACGGTCGACGACGCCGTCGGCGAGGCCTACGACAAGGTGGGCCGGTACCTCGGCCTCGGGTACCCCGGTGGGCCGGTGATCGACCGCCTCGCCGCCGACGGCGACCCCGAGGCGGTCAAGTTCCCCCGGCCCATGCTGAACGAGGGCCTCGACTTCTCCTTCAGCGGCCTCAAGACGGCGGTCGTCCACTACGTGCGGGCCCATCCCGATGCGGCCGTGCCCGACGTGGCCGCCTCGTTCCAGGCCGCGGTGGTCGACACGCTGGTGACCAAGGCGCTGCGGGCCGCCCGCCAGACCGGCGCCAAGGGGATCTGCATCGGCGGCGGCGTGGCCGCCAACTCAGCCCTGCGGGCCACTATCGCCACGGCGTGCGAGGAGGCGGGGCTGGAGTCGTTCGTGCCCAGCCGGGAGATGTGCACCGACAACGCGGCGATGATCGCGGCGGCCGCCTGGTGGCGGTACCGGGCTGACGGCCCCACCCCGCTCGACGCCGGCGCGGCGCCGAACCTGCGCCTGGTCTGATCCCTACGCCGGCAGACCGGCCTTGATGCGCACGGCGTAGGGGAGGGGTAGGGGCACGTCCCCGGCCGCGCCGTAGGGGACCACCTCGGGCGAGACCCCGCGGACGAACCACTGGCCGGTGGATCGCCGGTACACGCCGACGTCGGCGGCGCCGTCTCGGTCGTAGTCGGCGGGCACGGGAACGTCGTCGCAGCACGCGCCGCCGGCGCCGTACTGGACGACCTCGGGCGCCACGCTCCGCCGGAACCACTGGCCGGTCGCGGGCCGGTACACCGCGATGTCGAACGTGCCGTTGCCGTCGTAGTCGGCCGCGATCGGGATGTCGCCGCCGACGCCGTAGGGCACCCCCTCGGCCCCGCCCCGGACGAACCACTGGCCCGTCGTCGTGCGGTAGATCGCCACGTTCGCCTTCCCGTCGCCGGTGTAGTCGCCGGGCACGGGCACCTCGGTGGGCGACGCGCAGGCGCCGCACCCGAGCCCGTACTGGACGACCTCGGGCGCGCCGCCGCGCACGAACCACTGACCCGTCGACGGCCGGTACACCGCGATGTCGGCGGCGCCGTTCCCGTCGTAGTCCGCAGGGACGGGGATGTCGCCCGCCTTGTCGCAGGCCGACGCGCACGGCGCCCCGTAGGAGACGACCTCGGGCGCCGGCGCGGCGTCGCGGATGAACCACTGCCCGGTGGACGGCCGGTAGACGGCCTTGTCGACCACGCCGTCGCCGTTGTAGTCCGCCGGTACGGGAACGTCCCCGCTGACCCCGTACTGGGTCAACTCGGGCGAACCGCCGTTGACGAACCACTGCCCGGTGGCGGGCCGGTACACGGAGCGGTCGCTGTCCCCGTCGCCGTCGAAGTCCGCGGCCGGCAGGCGCACCGCCGACGTCAGCTTGACCGTGCGGGCGACCGAGGGCACGCCGCTGCTGTTCACCACGAAGAGCAGGTAGTGCCCGGGCGGGGCCAGGTTGGGGTCGCTGGGGAGCGTCACCCGCACCCCGTCGCCGAACAGCGAAACCGGCAGGGGCACGAACCGGGCGTTCTGGTCGAACGAGTGGGTGACCGAGGGGAGGCGGACGAGCGTCGCCTTCTGGATGCTCGCCGCCTGCGTCGTGCCGACGAACATCGTCTGCCCGTAAACGCCGACGGAAGGCGCCACGGCGATCACCGGGCGCGGGCCCTTGAAGAGGTACGGCGGCGAGTAGATCTCGATCTCGCTGTGCTGCTCGCTCGCCCCTGCGCCCTCGCCACCCCCGCCGACCAGCACCCGGCCGTCGGGCAGGAGCGCGGCGGTCGAGTGGTAGGTGCGGGGCACGGCCATGGCCGCCATCGTCGACCACGAACCGGCGGCCGGATCCCACAGCTCGGCGGCCAGCACGGCCGAGGACTCGTCGTTGAAGCCGCCGCCGCTCGTCCCGCCCGTGACGAGCACGCGGCCGTCGGCCAGGGAGGTGGCGTTCAGGTGCCGGCGTCCTTGGGCGAGAGCGCCGGCCGGGCTCCAGGACGGCGACCCGGCGTTCAGGTCGATGCGCTCGGCCGTCGGGCTCGGCGGATCGACGACGCCCCCCGGTTGGACCACGCTTCCGCCCGCGATGAGCACCTTCCCAGGCTCGTACATGACGGCCGTGCCGTAGTTCCGCTCCCGGCTGCTGGCCGGCCCCGCCGACCACGCGCCCGTCCCGGCGGTGCTGAGGTACCACGTGTCGGGATCGGGCCCGGCCTTGAAGACCTGGCCGGCGGGGGTCAGGAACATGCGGGGGTAGAGGTCGCCTCCGAGGGGGGCCAACTGCTGGGCGCCGGTGAGGCTGCGCCACGTCCCGCACGCGACCCCGCCGGGGGACCAGATCTGAGGCAGGGCGTTCTTGTTGTAGGCCGCGTCCACGCTGCCCGAGAGCACCAGCACGTCGCCGTTGCCCAGCGCGGTGTTGGTGGGGTACCAGCGCCCCGCGTTCATCAAGGGCGTGGGCGTCCAGCCGTCGGCGAAGGGGTCGTAGCAGCCCGCGCTGGCCAGGCCGATCCCGTCGGCCGCCGGCGAGCCGTTGGGGGCGCCGTGCCCGCCCGTCACCAGCAGCCGCCCGTTGGCGGTGAAGGCGTGGCCGCTGCAGAAGACCTGGGCGCCGGGCGCGCTGGGCGCCGTCACCGTGCCGGTGGCGGGATCCCAGAGGCGCGTGACCGCGAAGCGGTCCCACATCATGACCTTCCCGGTGGGGAGGACGCTGGTGTGGACGGCGACGATGGGCAGGCAGTGCGGCGCCCCCCACTGGCCGACCAGCGCGCCCCGCTCGTCGTCCTTGATCGTCACCAGGCTGGCGGCGGGCCCCCCGACCAGCGCCAAGCCGCTCGGGGCGCCCAGCCGGAGCTGGAACCCCTCGTCCCCTTCGTCGGCCGCGTCGTTGGTGACGGGCACGGCGACGTTCTTGGCCACCTCGCCCGCCGCGAAGGACACGGTGACGTTCTGGGCGGTGTAGTCGCTGCCCGCGGTCGCGGTGAGGTCGGCCGTCGTGGCCTGGACGGAGACGGCGCTCCCGGCGTTGCCGAACCGCCTGATCGTCGCCATGGCCGACCCACCGGTCTCCTGCGCTTCGTAGGCCACGGCGCCCCAGGCCAGCACGCTCTCGCCCGCGCTCAGGTACTGCACGTTGACGTTGTCGATGTCGTGGTGGGCGGAGAGCCCGCCCGAGCGGGCCCCGAACCAGGCCCGGCTCTCGTACGGCGCCAGCCCGGGGACGCTCAGCGCATCGATGACCACCGTCGCCTGGTCGGCGCAGGCGGTGAGCAGGACGCTGATCCTGCCCGCGCTGGCGTCGACGATCAGCCGCACATGGATCCACGAGCCGCGGCCCAGGTCGGTGACCGGGCTCACGTCTTGCTGGTGGACGAGGCCGCCGTTCCAGTGGACCGAGATGGTGTTGGTGAAGTCGCCGGCGACGTTGGTGTTCCCATCGTCGGGCGGGAAACCGCCAGGGTGGGACGCGTTCCTGTAGATGTCGAAGCCGATCCCGAGCGACCCGGTGAAGTTCGGCTCCTCGGGGACGAAGGGGTTGAGGGTGGTGTCCACCCATCCCGAGCTGCCGTAGTGGGTCGTGTTGAGGAGCGCGAAGCCCATGCCGTCGGCCCGGCCGGCGCCGCCGGGCACGGCCGCTCCCGGGATCATGCGGATGTCGAAGTCGGCCACGATCAAGCCCTGGGCGCCGAAGGCGGTGGCGTCGCAGCCGACCTTGTTCGAGATCGCCGGGTCCGCTGGGGATTTCGCTCGGGCGACGCGGAGGAACTGTCCCGCTCCCGACGGGCCGCCGGGCAGGTACTGCGGCGCGTTGGCGGCGGCGGGGAAGGCGCAGGGTGTTCCCGCGCTGCCGCCGGCGTCGAAGTCCTGGACCGTGCCCACCCCCGGCGCCGCCGCCGCGCCCACGATCGGCAGGAGCGACACCGCCACCGCGCCGATCGCGCACCCCACGGTCGTGGCGGCGCGCCAGACCCGCCTGCGCTCTCCCTTGGGTTCCCGCCGAGTAGCCGCCATTCACCCCCCTACGGGTGAGGATCGCGCCCGGGAGGCGACTTGTCAAGCGCGCCCTCGGTCCGGCGCCGGCCGCCGCCGGCCGCGAACTGCCGGTTGCCGCTTGCCGCTGGGCCCGGCTATCGTTAGCACTCGTAACCCGAGAGTGCTAACCCCCCCGACCTGGAGGTCGTGCCGCATGAACCTGAAGCCCCTCGACGACCGCATCGTCGTCCGCCCTCGGGAGGCGGAGGAGACCACGGTGAGCGGGATTGTGATTCCCGACACGGCCAAGGAGAAGCCCCAGCAGGGCGACGTCCTGGCAGTGGGTCCGGGCCGGCGCTCGGAGCAGACCGGCGAGCTGATCCCCATGGACGTGAAGGCGGGCGACGTGGTCGTCTACAGCAAGTACGGGGGCACCGAGATCACCATCGAGGGCGACGACGTCCTGATCCTCACGAGCCGCGACGTCCTGGCGATCGTCGAGGGTTAGCGCGTGCCCAAGATCCTCCGCTACGACGAGCAGGCCCGCCGGAGCCTCGAGAAGGGGGCGAACAAGCTCGCCGACACCGTCAAGGTGACGCTCGGGCCCCGGGGTCGCAACGTCGTGCTGGAGAAGAAGTTCGGCGTCCCCACCGTCACCAACGACGGCGTCACCATCGCCCGGGACGTGACCCCCCTCGAGAACCCCTTCGAGAACATGGGGGCGATGATGGTCCGCGAGGTCGCCATCAAGACGAACGACATCGCCGGCGACGGCACCACCACGGCCACCGTCCTGGCCCAGGCCATGCTGAGCGAGGGCATGCGCAACGTGGCCGCCGGGGCGGAGCCGTTGCGGCTCAAGCGGGGGATCGACGCCGCGGTGGCGGCCGCCGTCCGCAGCATCAAGGAGCAGGCCACCGAGGTGTCCGGCCGCCCGCAGATGCTCAACGTGGCCACCATCTCGGCCGCCGACCCGTCCATCGGCGAGATCATCGCCGACGCCATCGACCGGGTGGGCAAGGAGGGCGTGGTCAGCGTCCAGGAGGAGAAGCACACCGTCGGCATGGACCTCGAGTTCGTCGAGGGCCTCCAGTGGGACAAGGGCTTCCTGTCGCCCCAGTTCATCACCGACCAGGAGCGCCAGGAGGTCGTGTTCGACGACCCCTACATCCTGATGTTCGTCAAGAAGATCAGCGCCGCCGCGGAACTGGTCCCGGCCATGGAGAAGGTCATCGCCGCCGGCAAGCCTCTCGTGGTGATCGCCGAGGACGTGGAGGGTGAAGCGCTCGCCACCATGGTGGTCAACAAGATGAGGGGCACGCTCCAGTCGGTGGCCGTCAAGGCGCCCTGGTTCGGGGACCGCCGCCGCCAGCTCCTAGAGGACGTGGCCATCCTCACCGGCGGCACCGTCATCGCGGAGGATCTCGGCCTCAAGCTCCAGAACGTCGCCCTCGACCAGTTGGGCCGGGCCAAGCGGGTGCGGGTCACCAAGGATGACATCACCATCGTCGAGGGTGCCGGCGACAAGCAGAAGATCCAGGATCGCCTGCGCCTCATCCGCCGGATCATCGACGACTCCACGTCCAAGTGGGAGACCGAGAAGTCGTCCGAGCGGCTGGCCAAGCTGGCCGACGGCGTGGCCGTCATCCGGGTGGGCGCCGTCACCGAAGTCGAGCTGAAGGAGAAGAAGCACCGCATCGAGGACGCGGTGCAGGCCACCAAGGCCGCCCTCGACGAGGGCATCGTCGCCGGCGGCGGCGTGGCCCTGGTGCGGGCCCGTTCCGCGCTCGACCAGCTCTCGCTGGAAGGCGACGAGGCCATCGGCGCCGCCATCGTCCGGCGGGCGCTGGGTGAGCCGCTGCGGTGGATCGCCCACAACGCCGGCCTGGAGGGGCCGGTGATGGTCAACCGGGTCGAGGAGACCACCAGCGGCCCGGTCGGGCTCAACGCCGCCACCGGCGATTTCGTGGATCTCATCGAGGCGGGCGTCCTCGACCCCGCCAAGGTGGTACGGTCGGCGCTCGAGAACGCCGCCTCGATCGCCGGGCTACTCCTGACCACCGAGGCCCTGGTCAGCGACAAGCCCGAGGACTACCACCCCCACATCCCCCGCCGAGGCCCGTCGAGCCTGCCCGTCGGCGGCATGGGCTCGCGCGCCGTCCACAGCCACTAGCCAACTGGCGGGACTTTCCGGGTAAAGCCCGGCTGGTCAATGTTTCCCCGGCATGGCCCAAGCCGGGGAAGCGGCCAGGAATCAGGCAGGGTTGTCGGCCAGGAAGGAGGACGGCCTTCACTCGCCGGTGCAAGTCGCGCTCCTCGGACAGCCCCAGCTTGGAGAACAGCGAGTTGATGTGCTTCTCCACGGCCCGCTCCGACAACGAGAGCGACGAGGCGATGGCCGCATTGTTCCTGCCCTGGGCCATTGCCGAGAGGACCTCGGACTCCCGCACGGTAAGGTCGCGCAGCGGCGACGAAGCCTGCGAGCGGGCCGCCACCAGGGCGTCGATGACCTTGGGGTCGATCACGGAGCCGCCCCGGACTACCTCCCGGATGGCCGCCAGGAGCTGGTCGAGGTCGGACACCCGCACTTTGAGCAGGTAGCCGCGCCCCCGGGAGCCCTTCTCGAGGAACTGCAGGGGCGTACTGCGGGTCGGCGTACTGGCTGAGCACGACGACGCCCATCCGAGGGTGCGTGTCACGAGCGTGGTCGGCGGCCCGCAGGCCTTCGTCGGTCCCGGTGGGGCATGCGGATGTCGGTGAGCACGACGTCGGGTTGGTGCTCATCCACGGCGGCGATCAGGGATTCGTAGTCCTCGCAGGCGGCAACCAACTCAAGGTCGGGCTGGGCCTCGATCAGCCGCTTCACGCCCTCGCGGAGGAGGTAGTTGTCCTCAGCCAGGACGAGCCGGATGGCCACCGCCGGTCAGAGTACTTCAGGGGCCGCCAGCGGCCTCCGCGGTCCGGTTCAGTTCTCGACCGTCCGAGCTGGCGCAGGGCGAGCCGGCAGGTGAGTCAAGCCGACGACGTCGCCATTCTCGCCCACGAGAACCGTCGACCGGTCGCGCTGGCGGCAGGCAGGACGAGACGGGCCGCGGCGTGGGGGCCCCAGCGTTACCTGGCAGTAATGGCGCTGGGCTCCATGGAAGTACGGCGCCGATCAACGTCGAGGGTGTTATTCGGCCGTCGGCGGGTCGATCAGGCCCTCGTCAACGAGGAACTCGACGGCGCGTCGCTCCATTCGGGCGTCGCGGAACTCGAACCACTCCTGGCGGAGCTGGGGGAACTCGAACAGGGTGTCCTTGAAGCGCCGGAACGCCCCGCGCCCCGCGATCGCCCGGGCGAGCAGGTCGGCGGCTCGGGGGTCGCGCACACCGTCGATGAAGTCCTCCATGTCGCCGTACCCGATGGAGGACGGGAGCGGGTCGATGCGCCTGGCGCCCTCCCGACCGTCCGGATCGAACTCGGGGTCGTCGTCGCGGTCCTCGCCTAGCCAGTACCAGACCTCGCCTGTGTGCGCGTCGATCCACCAACTCCCCTCGTAGAAGTGGCTGTCGAGCGCGGCGGCGATGCTCTCGAGGTCGACGGCCGCCAGATCGAGCACGTCGAAGCCTATGCCGGGGGCGGCGCCATGGACCCGTAGAGCGGGCGCAGGAAGTCGAGTATCGGCGTGCTGCCGACGGAGACGTCGAGCGCGTCCAGGGTGTCGAGCACGGCGTCGGGCCGGTCGGGGGGCAGGGGCGCGGCGAGTGACGGGACGGGCAGGTCCGGGAGGGGTCCAGGGGCGAACGGCCACCACGGCGCCACCTCCCCCCCGGCCCCGGCCGATCCGCGGCCGTCGTCGGCCGCCCTGCCTGCCCCGCCGCCGAGCGCGGCGATGATGTCCTCGCGGGCGCGGCCGCGCCAGGTGAGCAGGAGCCAGGGGTCGGCGTCGAGCTGGTCGGCGAACACGTACAGCACCGCGGCGATGTGCTTGCACGGGTTCTCCCAGTCGGGGCAGCTGCAATCGGCCCGCACGTCTCGCCACGCCCGGGGGAAGAGGGGGACGCCAGCGGCGGCGAAGACGCCCTCCAGCTCCGCGGGCAGCTCGCCCGCCAGGAGCTGGGCGGCGAAGCCGACCTTGGCCGCCATGGCCTTCTCGATCTTCCGCCACTGCGCCGCACTCGGCTCGCGGAGGGCGACGGCAACACGGTAGGGCGTGCGGCGCGAGCCTTGTACCTGGGCGGCGACCACGGTGGTGCGCACGTCGAGGCTGAGCACCTGGCCGGCGCGGGCGTAGCGGCGGCCCCGCTGCATGCGGGCGCCGAGGCCGTAGGACTCGAGCACGGTGGTGAACCGTTCCGACCACCAGGTGGCGGCCATCGCCCCCCGCTTCTTGGACGTGGCCAGCCCGCCCTCGGCGGGCAGCGGGACCGACGCCGGGTAGCGCTGCCACGGGTCGTCCCAACTCCGCCCGCGCGCCATCTACTCGGCCTCCCCGTCGCGCAGCTCGACCAGCGCCCGCAGCTCGCCGGTGGACAGCTCGGTCAGCCATTCCTCTCCCGCGCCGACCACCCGCGCCGCCAAGTCCCGCTTGGCGGTGATGAGGGCGTCGATGCGCTCTTCGACCGTTCCGGTGGACACCAGCTTGTGGACCTGCACGTTGCGGCGCTGGCCGATGCGGTAGGCGCGGTCGGTGGCCTGGTCCTCGACGGCCGGGTTCCACCAGCGGTCGAGGTGGATGACGTGGTTGGCGGCGACCAGGTTCAACCCCGTGCCCCCGGCCTTGAGCGACACGAGGAAGAGAGGCGGTCCGCCCGCTTCGGCGAAGCGCTCGACCATCGCGTCCCTGGCCACGCGCCGAACCCCGCCGTGCAGCCACAACGCCTCGACGCCGAAGCGCCGCTCCAGGTAAGGCCGCAGCAGCTCGCCCCACGCCGCGAACTGGGTGAAGCACAGGACCTTGTCGCCCTCGCCCAGTATCTCCTCCAGCAGCTCTTCGGTGCGGGTCAGCTTGCCCGACCGGCCGGCCAGCGGGGAACTGTCGGCGAGATAGTGGGCGGGGTGGTTGCACACCTGCTTGAGGCGCAGCAGGCCGGCCAGCACCGCGCCCCGCCGGGCGATGCCTTCGGCCTCGTCGGCGGCGGCGAGCAGGTCGTCGACGACGGCCCGGTACAGCGTCGCCTGCTCGCGCGTGAGCGGGCAGTGGTCGACGGTCTCGATCTTGTCGGGAAGGTCAGCGATGATCGAACGATCGGTCTTGAGGCGGCGCAGGACGAACGGCTGCGTGACCCGGCGCAGGAGAGCGGTGGCAGCCTCGTCGCTGTCGCGCTCGATGGGCAGGGCGAAGCGCTCCCGGAACGACCGGGCCGAGCCGAGCAGCCCGGGGTTGAGGACGTCCATGATCGACCACAGCTCGCTCAGCCGGTTCTCCACCGGTGTGCCGGTGAGGGCGACGCGGCGATCAGCGCGGAGCCGGCGGGCCGCCTTGGCCTGAGCCGCGCCGGGGTTCTTGATCTGCTGGGCCTCGTCGAACACGACCCGTCCCCACGCGACGGCGGTGAGGTGGTCCAGGTCTCGGGCGAGCAACGAATAGGTGGAGAGGACGACGTCGTGCTGCGCCGCCCGCTCGGCGAACGGCGCCTCGCCGCCCCGGTGGCGGCCGGCCCCGTGGTGGGCGAGCACACGGCAGGCCGGGGCGAAGCGGGCCAGCTCCCGCTCCCAGTTGCCGAGCACCGACACCGGGCAGACGACCAGCGTCGGCCCCGGGGCGGGGTCGGCCAGGAGGGTGGCGATGAGTTGGGCGGTCTTGCCCAGGCCCATGTCGTCGGCCAGGCAGGCGCCCAGCCCGAGGCGGCCGAGGAAGGCGAGCCACCCGGCCCCCCGCTGCTGGTATGCCCGCAGCTCGCCGCCGAACCCGTCAGGCGTCGGCATGGGCTCGACGGTGGTGTGGAGCGCGTCGTCGAGCAGGTCACGCAGCCACGTGACCGACGACGCGTCGACACCGACCACGTCCAGGTCCGCCAGCTCGCCGGGCGGGCCGAGGGCGTGGAGGCCCAGGCGGTCGAGGCCGAGGCCGGCCCGCACCAGCTCGGAAGCCGATGCCTGCCCCGCCTGGCCGGCGATGCGCAAGAGGTCGGCGATACGTCCGGCGTCGACCTCCACCCACTGACCCCGCACCCGGACCAGCGACTGCTTGGTCGCGGCCGCCTTGGCCAGGGCGGCTAGGTCGGCCTTGGTGAGCTTGGCCTGGCCGAGGGCCGCCTCCCAGGTGAAGTCCAGGAGGGCGTCCATTCCGAGCCCGCCCGGTTTGGCCGGGGCGTTCCTGCTTTGGGTGCGGGTCTTGGCCCGCAGGCCCAGCGGGCGGCGCTGTGCCCACCACGAGGGGAGCAGGACGCCGATCCCAGCGTCGTCCAGAAGTGCGACCCGGTCCCGCAGCAGGCTGACCACGGTGGTGTCCTCGACGGCGAGGCCCGAGGGGGCCGGCTCGTCGAGCACCGGCCGCAGTTCGGGGGCGAGGCGGGCGAGGCGGCCCAGGGCGGCGAGGGCGTCGACGAAGGCAGTGGGGCCGAACGGCGAACGCCGCTCCCAGACGTCGGCCAGGGGGAGGACCAGGCTGGGCTCGTCGCGGTCCTGGACGAGCAGCTCGACGGACCAGCCGTCGCCGGGCACCAGGGGCTCGTGGACCCGCAGGACGAGCCGGAGGCGGCCCCCCATGACCGCCCCTGACCGCACCCACGCACCCACCGCGGCGGCGAGGGCGGCCACCTTCTCCTGGTCGAGCGAGGCGGGGAGCCAGGGGTCGGCGCCGGCGAGGGCGCGGGCCCACGCCGCCTGGACGGTGGGCCGCCCGCCCCGCCGCGTCGGCATGGCCACCCCTGCCGCGTTCAGGCGGGTGCGCACCAGGTCGTCCACCGCGGCGGCCAGATGGGCGGCGGCGGTTCGGTGGGCGTCGGGTTCGTCGCCCTCGACCAGGGCCGCGACCAGCCCCCGGTGCGGCGCCGCCGGCAGCGGCCACCACTCGGCGCGGGCCCGGCCCCCAGGCTCGACCACCAGCCCCGGCGCCACCCGGCCCGCGTCGACGAAGAACCGGGCGGCCTCCGCGACATCGAGGACCACGCCAGGCACGGCGGGATAGTAGCGAGGCGTGCGGCGCCGCCCCGCCGCGCTGGTACTGGCGCGGAAATCTTTCCGCAGGGGAAAGATTTCGACGCCAGAAGGGCGCCCCGCCGCCCGCCGCCCGCCGCCCCGCCGCCCCGCCGCCCCGCCGCCCCGCCGCCCCGCCGCCCCGCCGCCCGCCGCCTGCCGAATTGGCCTACGCCGCCGAACTGGCCTGCACGAAAGCCCACTTTGGGTGCCTTTACGCAGGCCAGATCGGCTTGTGGCCCGCCGCCCGCCGCCCCCCCGCCCCCCCCCCCCCCCCCCCCCCCGCGCCCC
>Ga0187892_10008706_pt1 | contig 13738 bp, 16 predicted proteins | sample MA1701073metaG_FD_139345 | JGI IMG/M metagenome (GOLD analysis project Ga0187892, IMG submission 139345) | Bio-ooze microbial communities from a basaltic lava cave in the Kipuka Kanohina Cave System on the Island of Hawaii, USA - MA170107-3 metaG ...
CGCGAGCATCGGCAGCGAGGCCGTCGCCGGAGCCACGATCGCGATCCGCATCATGATGTTCACGATGATGCCCGCGTGGGGCATGTCGAATGCGGCTGCCACGCTGGTGGGCCAGAACCTCGGCGCGCAGCAGCCGGACCGCGCCGAGGCTTCGGTGTGGCGCATCGGCGCCTACAACATGGTCTACCTCATCGTCGTCGCGGTCGCGTTCTTCGCGATGCCGCGCGAGCTCATGGGCGTCTTCACGGAAGAGCCGGGGGTCATCGCGATCGGCGCGGAGTGGCTGCGCATCCTGTCGTACTCGCTGTTCGTCTACGGCTGGTGGATGGTGTCGGTGCAGGCGTTCAACGGCGCGGGCGACACGGCGACGCCGACCTGGATCAACGTCGTGTTCTTCTGGCTGATCCAGATCCCGTTGTCGTGGATGCTGGCGATCGGCCTCGACTGGCAGGAGTCCGGCGTGTTCTGGGGCGTGTTCATCTCGGAGACGTCGGTTGGCCTGTTCACGCTCTGGCTGTTCACGCGCGGCCGCTGGAAGACGGCGCAGGTGTAACGACGCGCGGCGCCGCGATCGTTCTGCGCGATTTGTTGCCGATATGACAGGAGTCACATGGCGCACGTCGCCCGCACCCGGCATAATTCTGAACTTCCCGGTTCAGATTCTTGTCATATGCGCTCGATGACGCACCGTTTCCTGCTGCTCGCGCTCGGCGCGTCGCTCGTGCTCGCCGGTTGTGGCGAGAGCAAGGACGAGCCGGCCGCGGCCGACCCGTCGAGCGCCGCGCTCGCCGTCAGTCTCGCGCCGGTCGAAGCGCGGTCGATCGATCGCGTCGTCGTGGCGGCAGGTCCCGTCGCACCGTGGGAAGAGATGCTGCTCGGCGTCGAGCTCTCTGGTCTTCGCGTCACTGCGCTCAACGTCGACGTCAGTGACGAGGTGCGGCAAGGCGACGTGCTGATCGAGCTCGACCACCGCACGCTCGACGCCGAGCTCGCACAGGCGGTCGCCGCCGATCGCGAGGCGCAGGCCGGCATCGTGCTCGCGGAGACGAACCTCGCGCGCGGCGTCGCGCTGTCGGAGAAGCAGCTCATCAGCGCGCGCGATCTCGACGAGCTCCGCGCGGGTCTCGTGCAGGCGCAGGCGCGCGGTGCGACCGCGCGCGCGCAGCGCGATGCTGCCCAGCTGCGCCGCTCGTTCGCCGAGCTGCGCGCGCCGCAACCCGGCGTCGTCTCGCGCCGCATGGTGCAGCCGGGGCAGGTGGTCTCTTCGGGCGACGCGCTGCTGCACCTCATCCGTGACGGTCGGCTCGAATGGCGCGCCGAGCTCGCGGAGGCCGACCTCGCGCGCGTCCGCGAAGGCGCGCGCGTCGAGCTCGTCGCCGCCGACGGTACCACCGTCATCGGCGCGGTTCGCGCGGTGACACCCGGCCTCGACACCGGCACGCGCACCGGCTGGGCCTACGTCGATCTGCCGGAGCCGGGCTCGCTCAAGCCGGGCGCGTACGTCGAGGGACGAATCGAGACGGGTCGCGCAACCGCGACGATGGTGCCGGCGCAGGCGATCGTCGAGCGCGACGGCTACACCTATGCGTTCACCGTCGACGGCGACAACGTCGCGAAGCGCGTGCGCGTCCGTACCGGCACGGCCGACGGCGCGTACGTCGAGGTCGTCGACGGGCTCGCGGCCGGCGACACCGTCGTCGCGCGCGGCGCGGGCTTCCTCTCCGACGGCGATCGCGTGCGCGTCGTCGCGGCGCCGGCGCGCACGGCGCAGGCCGCGCGATGAATGTTTCGGCCTGGGCGATCCGTCGCCCGCTCCCGGCGATCCTGATCTTCGTCGTGCTCTGCGTCGCGGGCCTCTGGGGCTTCCGCGAGCTTCCGATCGCGCGCTTCCCCGACGTGACGTTCCCGATGGTCACGGTGACGATCACGCTGCCGGGCGCGTCGCCGAGCCAGCTCGAGACCGAGGTCACGCGCAAGGTCGAAGACGCGGTCGCGGCGATCGAAGGTCTCAAGCGCACGATGTCGACCGTCAACGAGGGCGTGAGCTCGACCGCGATCGAGTTCCGGCTCGAAACCGAGCTCGCGATCGCGCTCGACGACGTGCGCGACGCGATCACGCGGATCCGCTCCGACCTGCCGCAAGACATCGAAGAGCCGGTGGTCGCGAAGATCAACATCGGCGGCTCGCTGATGACCTACGCGGTCGAGTCGTCGACACGCTCGACCGACGAGCTCTCGTGGCTCGTCGATCGCGAGATCACCAAGGCCGTCTACGGCGTGCCGGGCGTAGCGACGGTCACGCGCGCCGGCGGCATCGACCGCGAGATCCGCGTCGACCTCGATCCGCGCGCGCTGCAGGCCTACGGCCTCACCGCCGGCGAGGTCTCGCAGCAGCTCGCGCGCGTGCAGGCCGAGCGACCGGGCGGCAAGGCCGAGCTCGCGGGCGCGCAACAGGTGATCCGCACGGTCGGCACGATCGAGTCGGCGCGCGAGCTCGACGATTTCTCGATCAGCCTGCCGAGCGGACGCGCGGTGAGGCTCTCGGCGATCGCGGACGTGGTCGACAGCGCTGCCGATCCGACCCAGGTCGCGCTCGTCGACGGCAAGCCGGTCGTCGCATTCTCGCTCTCGCGCACGCGCGGCTCGAGCGAGATCGAGGTCGCGGCCGGCGTCGAGCACGCGCTCGCGACGCTGAAAGCCGCGAACCCCGACCTCACGTTCAAGCTCGTGACCTCGACCGTCGAGGAAGCCGAGCGCTCGTACTCGTCTTCGATGGTGATGCTGACCGAAGGCGCGCTGCTCGCGCTCGTCGTCGTGTTCCTGTTCCTGCGCGACTGGCGCGCGACGTGGATTTCCGCGGTCGCGCTGCCGCTTTCGATCATTCCGACCTTCGCGGTGATGCACTTCTTCGGCTTTACGCTGAACCTCATCACGCTGCTCGCGCTGTCGGTCGTGGTCGGCATCCTCGTCGACGACGCGATCGTCGAGGTCGAGAACATCGTGCGCCATCTGCACATGGGCAAGAAACCCATCGACGCGGCGCGCGACGCGGCCGACGAGATCGGCGTCGCGGTGATCGGCACCTCGCTCACGCTCGCGGCGGTGTTCATCCCGGTCGCGTTCATGCCGGGCATCCCCGGCAAGTTCTTCCGCGAGTTCGGCTGGACCGCGGCGACCGCAGTGCTGTTCTCGCTGCTGGTCGCTCGCCTGCTGACGCCGATGATGGCGGCGTACATGCTGAAGGCGCAGCCCGAGCAGGACGAGGACACGCCGCTGATGCGGCGCTATCTGCGCTGGGTCGACGCGGCGCTGCGGCACCGCGCGCTGACGCTCTGGATCGCAACCGGCCTGTTCGTCGCCTCGCTCGCGATCGTGCCGCTGATCCCGGCGACCTTCATCCCGATCTCGGATCTCGGCCGCAGCAACCTGAGCCTCGAGCTGCCGCCCGGCACGCGGCTCGAGGACACGGTAGCGATCGCGGAGGACGCGCGCGCGAAGCTCGAGCCGATTCCGGAGCTGAAGCAGGTCTACACGACCGTCGGCAGCGTGCTCGACATCGGCGATCCGGCGAAGACCGGCATCGGCGAGCCGCGCAAGGCGACGCTCGTGCTCGACTGGGGCGTGATGGACGACCGCGACCGCAGCCAGAAAGAGCTCGAGCGCGACGCGCGCGCGCGTCTCGCCGATCTTCCCGGCGTGCGCGTCAGCTACATCAGCACCGAGCCCGGCGAGCTGATGCAGCTCGTGCTCGCGGGCGACGATCCGCGCCGGCTCTCGGAAGCCGCGCAGGCGCTCGAGCGCGATCTGCGCACGCTCAAAGGCCTCGGCAGCATTACGTCGTCGGCGTCGCTGCTGCGACCGGAGATCGTGATCGTGCCGAACCCGGCGCGCGCCGCCGATCTCGGCGTCGCGACCGCCGACATCGCGGAAGCGGCGCGCATCGCGACCGCCGGCGACTTCAAGCAGCGCCTCGCGAAGCTCAACCTCCCGGAGCGCCAGGTGCCGATCCGCGTCGGCTTCTCGAAGGAGGCGCTCGCGAATCCCGCCTTGATCGGGACGCTGCGTGTGCCGTCGAAGAACGGCACGGTGCCGCTCACTGCCGTCGCCGACATCCAGTTCGGCAGCGGTCCGGCGCAGATCGACCGCTACCAGCGCCAGCGCAACGTCACGTTCACGGCGGAGCTCAACGGACGCCCGCTCGCCGAGGTGATGGACGAGGTGCAGCAACTCCCGAGCGTGCAGCAGCTCCCGACCGGCGTCAGCTTCCTCAACACCGGCGACGCCGAGATCTTCGTCGAGCTGTTCGTCGGCTTCCTGCTCGCGATGGCGGCGGGGCTGCTCTGCATCTACATGGTGCTGTTGCTGCTGTTCAACCACGCGATGCTGCCGCTCACGATCCTCACTGCCGTGCCGCTGTGCGCGGGCGGCGCGTTCGGCGCGCTGCTCGTCACGCAGCACTACCTCTCGCTGCCGGCGCTGATCGGCCTCTTGATGCTGATCGGCGTCGCGACCAAGAACTCGATCCTGCTGGTCGACTACGCAGTCATCGCCGAGCACGAGCGAGGCATGACGCAGCACGACGCGCTGATCGACGCGTGTCGCAAGCGAGCGCGCCCCGTCGTCATGACGACGCTCGCGATGGGCGCCGGCATGCTCCCGATCGCGCTCGGCTTCTCGGGCGACTCGAGCTTCCGCGCCCCGATGGCGGTCGCCGTGATCGGCGGCCTCATCACCTCGACGCTGCTGAGCCTCATCGTGATCCCCGCCGCGTACACCGTGCTCGACGACGTCGGCGAGTGGCTGCGAAGGCTGCTGCATCGTCGGCCAAGGCAGCACACCACGGAGCTTGCGCCGGAGTAGGCCGGCGCGAAGTGCATCGGGGCTGAAACCCCTCCCACACTGATTCCCGCCGTGACCGGCGCTCGCCGATCGCGTCGGTTCGTGCGGGGACCGATGAAATCACTGTGGGAGGGGCTTCAGCCCCGATTGCTTCTCGCGCTCACCCACCCAACCCTTTCAACCACAAGAACTCCCTTCGCGTCCTCGGCCCATACGTCCGAAACGACGGATCCCTCACCCCCGCATACGCCTCCCGCGCCCGCATCACCGCATCTCCCGCGAGATGCTTCCGCAGCACCGCTTCCTCGACCGGATAGACCCGCAACGCGTTCCGCCCGAACACCTTCGCGCGTACCGCCGGCGTGATCTCGGGATAACCGTATTTCTCGCGGTACTCGTCCGAGATCCGGAACGCACGGAACGCGAGGATCTGATCCTGCGGGCTGCCGTACCAGATCGAGTCGGTGCCCCACAGCACGTTGTCCTCGCCGAGATGCGCGAGGAGCTTGCCGAGACCGTGCGCGGCCGCGTCGGGATCGCGCATGAGATGCCGCCAAGTCGAGCCGAGCTCGGCGTAGACGTTGCTGCCCTTGCCGAGCCCCGCTTCCTTCACGCTGGTCACCAGCTGGTCGATCCCGTCCTTGCGCTTCGGGTCGTACGGCCCCTCCGCGACGTTCGGCACGAGCCCCGAGTGATAGATCAGGAAGTTGACGTCCGGAAAGCGCTTCGCGACGCGGCCCACGTCGACGCAAGTCGAGTGCTCGTACGATTGCGGCCCGAACGGCAGGCCCTTGTGCACCGCGATGTTCCTGACGCCGAGCGCCCGCGCGCGCTCGATCATCGCGACGCCGACGTCGTCGTCGAGGAAGAAGCCGCGGCTTTCCGGTCCCCACTGCGTGTAGCACTTCCAGGCCGAGATCCGGAACTCGCGCGCGAGCCGCTCCATGTCGTCGACGTCGCCCGGCTGGTTCGGGTTGACGCGCCCGTGCAGGAACAGCCGATGCGTCCCGGCCATGCGCTGGACGATCGCACGCGTCGCGGCGGCTTCCTCGATCGTCAGCGGCTCGCCTTCGCGCGTCGACGGCACGAACGACAGCACGGCGAGCGCGGTGTCGGAGTCGAGGAACATCTCGCGGATGAAGGCATCGGGCCCGAGGCATTGCAGGTGGTCGCGCGCGCCGCCGAGCTCGCGCGCCGCGCAGCCCGGGCTCTCGGTGAACGCGAGCGGGCGGGCCTTGTCGTCGAGGCGGCGCGTCCACGCGCCGGTTGGATTCACGAAGTGGCCCTGCACGTCGAAGATCAGCTCGTTGCCTTCGAGCACGGACGCTGCAGCGGCTTCGTCCTCGGCGGCTTCGTCGGGCAGCGCGTAGTGCGCGCCACGCTTGCCGGTCGCGGCGTACGCGTCGTTGAGCGCGAGCAGCGTGGTCGCGGCACCACAGCTCGAGACGAGGAACTCGCGGCGTGAGCGTCCCGTGCGTCGTGCGTTCGTGGTCGCCGCCTCGAGCGCGAGCCGACGCGCGTGATGGTGCACCGGCTCGAGCGGGATCGGTGCGAACTCGCCGTTCGTCGTCGAGTCGACCTTGATCGGCAGTCGCAGGCCTTCGGGATCGATGCGATGGCGCATGGCGCGGCTCCGTCGAGACGTCGCGGCGACTCTACTCCTGCCGGACTGTCCGCGAACGCGCGGCGCGCATCAGTCGTTCCGCACGATCGGACCGGTGAGCTCGACCCAGGCGTGTCGTCGTTCTTCGTAGTTGGAGACGGTTGGTGCGGGGAAGGCCTGATCGGCGAACGCACCGACCGGAATCGCGACAACGTCCGGCGTAGCATCGGGCCGGTAGTACACGGTGTCGCCGCACGTCGGACAGAAGTGGAAACGCGCCGCGCCGCCGCTGTCGCCGACGCGGACGTATTCCCGGCTTTCGCCCGCGATCGTCAGGGCGTCCTCGGGAAACCTCGCCTGCACGGCGAAGACGCTGCCCGAACGTTTCTGGCACGCGAAGCAGTGGCAGACCGAGACGCGCAGCGGCTCGCCACACGCCCGCACGACGAGCTGGCCGCAACTGCACGAGGCCTCACGCATCGCGGGTCTGCCGTTGCCGGTAGACGAGACGCAGTATCAGCTCGCTCGCGACACCCGCGAGCACCGTCGCGACGACGTCGAGTGGATCGACCGGTTTGCCGAGCAGCGGATGCGCGAGCTCATAGACGATCACCGCGATCGCGGCCGCGCGCAGCACGAACAGCGCCTGCTCGAACGTCCGGCCGAGCACCGACGCGAACACCAGCACCGTCGCGATCGTGCCGAGGCTGTTCCCGAGCGTGTCGGCGACGCCGAAATCGCTCAAACCGTGCGCGTAGACGTAGGGCCGGTACCAGAGCCGCGCCGCCTCGTAGAGCAGCACTGCGGCGACGCCGATCGCGAACAGCGTCCTGCGCGGGCGCGAGCGGAGCCATTCGAGCGCGAGGTTCGGCATCGCGCGGATCGTGCTCGGATCGGAACGACGATCGTTCGTGATCAAGCTCGCTCCCTCGTGCCGCGCCACCACCGGTAGATCCGGAACGCGAACAGCAGCACGAGCAGCCCGATCCCCGCGGCGACGAGCCGGATCGCGATGACCGCGTCGCCGTCGGAGCCGTCGCGGCCGGTGGGAAGGCGGATCGCGGCGTAGCCGAGGGCGATCCAGAGCGTCAGCACGACGAAGAAGCTGAGGATGCGGCGGCCCTCGCGCGCGGTCAGCGCGGCGAAGAGCGGCAGGGTCAGCGCGACGAGCACGCCCGCCGCGATCACCAAGGCAAGGCCGCTGCCACCGAGTTGCGACATGTTCGCGCAAGCTTGCGCCGGGACGATCGCGACGACGAGCGCGAGGACGATGCGAAGGTGGCGGGCGTCGATCATCCTCGACTCGATGCAAGGGTCCGATCCGACGCCATGCTACCGCGGGCGAGGTACCGGATTCAGGCCTTGCGTTCGACGTAGCGCGCGAAGTTGTCGAGGATCGCCTGCCAGCCCGCGCGCTGCATCTCGGTCGGGTTCTCGCTTTCCGCGTCGAAGGTTTCCTGCACGAAAGGGCTTGCATGTGACATCGTTCGCGGTTAGGATTTAGACGATTGGCTAAATATACAAATGAGGTCCAACGTGATTCGCATCGCCATTGCCGCCTTCGTCGCCGTGCTCTTCGCGCTTCCGCCGCTGACGCTCGCGCAGGAGCGGGGCGCGGAACCCGCGGAGCTTTTCTCGACCGTCGTCGACGGACTCAGGAGCGGCGCGCTCGACGACATCGTCGCGGCGTTCGACGACACGATGCGCAAGGCACTCCCTGCGGCGAGCTTCGAGCAGATGCACGAAGGCCTCGTGGCGCAGTTCGGTGCGCTCGAGTCCTGCGCGCCGCCGAGCACGACGCGGCAAGGCGCTCACGAGTTGCTGCGCGCGCGCTGCGAGTTCGAGAACGGTGCGCTCGATCTCCTGGTCGTCGTGGGCGATGGCCGAATCGCGGGCCTGCGTTTCATGCCGCCGGAGGTCGCCGAGACGCCGCCGCCTGCACCGACGTCCGACGCATACGTCGATCGCGACGTCACCGTCGGCAGCGGCGGTTGGGCCTTGCCTGGCACGCTCTCGATGCCGAAGGGCGACGGCCCGTTCCCGTCGCTCGTCCTCGTCCACGGCTCGGGCCCGCACGATCGCGACGAGACGATCGGACCGAACCGTCCGTTTCGCGACCTCGCCGACGGCCTGGCCGCGCGTGGCATCGCGGTTTTGCGCTACGAGAAGCGCTCGAAAGCGCACGGCGAGAAGCTTGCGGCGCTCGACGCACTGACGCTCGACGCGGAGACCGTCGAGGACGCCGTCCACGCCGTGAAGCTCCTGCGCGCTACCGAAGGCATCGATCCCGCGCGCGTGTACGTGCTCGGACACAGCCTCGGCGGCCTCGCCGCGCCGCGGATCGCGCGCGCCGCCCCCGAGATCGCCGGCCTCGTGATCTTCGCGGGCACATCGCGCGCGCTGCCGCAGGTGATCGCGGAGCAGCTCGACTACCTCGCGAGCCTCGAGCAAGGCGCTGCGCGTGACCGCATCCTCGAGCTCAAGAAGGAGGCGTCGCGGATCGAGAGCATCACGGCGGAGACCAAGGGCCTCGTGTTCGGCGCGCCAGCGTCGTACTGGCTCGATCTCGCGGCGTACGACCCCGTCGAGACCGCGCGCACGCTGCCGCAGCGCATCCTCGTGCTGCAGGGCGAGCGCGACTACCAGGTCACGTTGAGCGACTACATCGGCTGGAAGCGCGGCCTGGCCGAGCACGCCGGCGCGGAGTTCCGCTCGTATCCGCGGCTCAACCACCTCTTCATCGACGGCGCAGGCAAGTCCGTTCCGGCCGAGTACCAGAAGCCCGGACACGTGGCGGTCGAGGTCATCACCGACATCGCAGCGTTCGTGCAACACGACGCGCACGCGCGGACGAAGTGATGGAGAACGACATCTTCAAGGCGCTGTCGGACCCCACGCGCCGCGAGATCCTCAAGCTGCTGCGCGGCGGCGACATGAACGCAGGCGAGATCGCGAGTCATTTCGACATGTCGAAACCGAGTATTTCGCACCACCTGGGCTTGCTCAAACAAGCGCGCCTCGTACTCGACCTGAGACAAGGCCAGAACATCGTCTACTCGCTCAACATGACCGTATTCCAGGAAGCACTCGGCTGGATGCTGGCGCTCGCCGGCAAGGAGAACCGCAAGCGATGAACACACCCGACAACGCACCCGATCGTCAGTACCGCGTTGACTTCGCCACCGTGCGCGCCGACTGGCCGCTGTTCTTGCTGCTCGCGATCGATTTCGGCTACGGTCTCGTCAGCCTGCCGATGATGCCCGCGGAGGTCCCGACGCATTGGGGCCTCTCCGGCGCGCCGGACCAGTACGGTCCCGCATGGGTCAACGCGCTCGTCCTGCCGGCGATCGGCCTCCTGCTCTACCTATCGCTGCTCGCGCTGCCGCTGATCGATCCGTTGCGGCGCAACTACGCGCTGTTCACCGACACACTGCGTTTCGTCCGCTGGCTGCTCGTGCTGTTCGCGATCGGGTTGCACGTCGTGGTCGTGCGGGTCTCGCTCGATCACGCGATCGAAGTCGACTTCGCGGTACGCCTCGGCGTCGCGCTGCTCATCGTGGCGCTCGGCAACCGCATGGGCACGATGCGGCGGAACTTCTTCATCGGCATTCGCGTGCCGTGGACGCTGTCGAGCGAGGAGGTCTGGAACCGGACGCATCGCATGGCCGGCCGGTTGTGGGTGGTCGGCGGAATCGGCCTGGTTGCCGCGGCGTTCCTGCCGGCGAAGCTCGGCATGACCGTGTTCACGACGCTCATCGTGATCCTGGTCGCCGTGCCGGTGCTCTACTCGTGGCGCCTCTACCGGCGCATCGCAAACGGCGCATAGGCCGTTTCGAGTCGCGGCACGACTAGCGCTGCTTCTCGAGTCTCGCGCGCGCGGCACGCAGGAGCACGCGCGAGTAGAGCTTGTGGAATCCGAGCAGCGCCTCGTAGGTCCTGCGGAGTCGTCGCTCGTTCGTGCTTGGATCGTGCTCGGCGACCACGGCCGAACCGAAGTAGAGGCGCGTGCGCGCGGCGTCGATCGGCTCCGTCATGAGCCACGAGCGCGTGCGGCCAACGTGGTCGCAGAGCAGCAGCTGATCGCGTGCACGCGCCTCGACCGACCACGCGGAGAATGCTCCGGCGTCCTCGCGCGCGAGCCGCCGCACGTCGTCGTCCGTCGACGGGCGCGACAGGGCCAAGCGCAGGATCCATCGCTCCAAGCGGAACACGAACGTCGTGTAGAACGCCTCGACGTACTCGGCGTGCGTGACCGCGCGATCGAGCTCCGTGACGTAGCAGTCCGTGTAGCCCAGGTCGCAGTAGCGACGGAGTAGGGCGTCCTGCGGCAGATCGCCGGGTCGTATCGCAGCGCGGGTCGTCATCGAGCGGCGAGGTTACCGGGTTTGCGTCGAGCGCAGACGCTATGATCGCCGCCGGCGCACGATGCGGAGGTTGTCATGTCCGATCCGACCCGGCGCAAGGCCAGCGACTTCGACCCCGAGGTGCTGCGGCTCTTCGATCAGTACGTGCACGGTCTCATCGACCGGCGCGGTTTTCTCGCCGGGGCCGCGCAGTTCGCGGTCGGCACGGCCGGCGCGGCAGGACTGCTCGCCGCCCTCAGCCCGAAGTTCGCCGAAGCGCGCCAGGTCGCGCCCGACGATGCGCGCATCGACGCAACCCACGTCGAGATCGATTCGCCGAAGGGCTACGGCAGGGTGCGCGGCTACCTCGCGTGCCCGGCGAAGCCGAAGGCTCCGATCGCTCCCGTCCTCGTGGTGCACGAGAACCGCGGCCTCAACCCGCACATCGAGGACGTCGCGCGGCGCTTCGCGCTCGAAGGCTACGCCGCGCTCGCACCCGATGCGTTGTTCCCGCTGGGCGGATACCCTGGCGACGAGGATGCCGCGCGCGCCCTGTTCCAGAAGCTCGACCAGGCCAAGGTGCGCGAGGATTTTCTCGCCGCCGCGCGCCGGCACCAGCGTTTCGACGGCGGCAACGGCCGCCTCGGCGCCGTCGGCTTCTGCTACGGCGGCGCAATGACGAACTTCCTCGCGACGCAGCTCCCTGAGCTCCGCGCCGCCGCACCGTTCTACGGCAGCGCGCCACCGGTGGAGGACGTCCCGAAGATCGAAGCCGAGCTCCTGGTCGTCCTCGCCGAGAACGACGAGCGCGTCAACGCCACCTGGCCCGCGTACCGCGACGCACTCGAAGCCGCCGGCGTGCGCTACGCGCTGTTCCAGCCGTCCGCCACCCAGCACGGCTTCCACAACGACACCACGCCGCGCTACGACGAGAAAGCAGCGCGCGAAGCGTGGACGAAAACGCTGGCCCTGTTCGACCGGCAGCTCCGCACCGAGCCTTGATGCACCTCACCCGTAGGCCGGAGTGAGCCGAAGGCGAAGTCCGGCACGCCGCACGTCCAGCATCAGCTCACCCGTCGGCATGGCGATCAGGGTGTCGATAGCCTCGGGTGTCAGCGTGACGTTCTGCACCCCGAGCTCGCGCAGGGTGCGACTCTCCGAGATGGCCAACAGGTCACGGGCGGTCGAGCCGTGCGGGCAACGGAACGTATCGAGCGATCGTGCCGTGCGGAAGCTCGGCGGGTTCCCACGCCCCCGCAGGCACAGCACGTCGAGCGTCACGAGGCCTGGAATCGCAAGCACGTGCTTCAGCGCGCCGCGTGTCACGTCGCACCACAACCAAAGCTGTCGAACGCTCGTCAACCCCGAAAGATGCCGCGCCACCGTATGCGTCAACCGTGGCGCCTTGGTGAAGGAGAGCTTCTCGATCGGGCCGAAGTCCGCCAGCGTGCGAACCTCCGCCGCGCCGAACGCGCCCTCCAGGCGCACCCATCCGTCCTTGATCCGAGGCTTCATGTCGGCGTGCTAAAGCAGCTTCGTCCCGAGCGGCACCGGCTTGTCCGGCACGCACAGCACGACGTCGCCGTTCCCGTCGTGGAACCCGGTCACCAGGCACTCCGACATCAGCGGGCCGATCTGCTTCTTCGGGAAGTTGACGACCGCGACGACGAGCCGGCCGACCAGCTCCTCCGGTTGGTAGTGCCGCGTGATCTGCGCGCTCGACTTCCTCGTGCCGATCTCCGGACCGAAGTCGACCTGCAACACGTATGCGGGCTTTCGCGCGGCCGCGAACACCTCGGCGCCGATCACGCGCCCGACGCGCAGCTCGACCTTCGCGAAGTCATCCCAGGCGATCGTCTGCACCGGCGCTCAAACCCACACGTCGTTCGGCGCGGTGTAGTTGCCGCCCGCGTCCCCGGTGTTCACGACGCCGCGCGGCTCGATCAGCATCAACTTGCACTCTCGACGCGCCACCGGCCGGTGCTCGACGCCGCGCGGCACGACGTACATCTCGCCGGCTGCGAGCTCGACGCGACCGTCGCGGAACTCGATGACCATCTCGCCGTCGAGCACGAGGAACGTCTCGTCCGTGTCGTCGTGCTTGTGCCAGACGAACTCGCCCTCGATCTTCACGAGCTTGAACTGGTACTCGTTCATCTCGGCGACGACCCGCGGCGACCAGTGCTCGCTGAAGCGACCGAGCTTGTCGCGGAGGTTGATGGCGGCGTACGACATGGAGTGCCCCGATGCGATGATCCCGCGCACAAGACTGGTGCCGGGGTCGGCACCCGTCAAGCGGGCACGACAGCCCGTGCCGACGCAGGACGAAGGCTAGCGCGGCGCGCCGGCCTTGAGCATCGCCGCCATCCGCTCGTGGATCAGATTGATCGCCTTCAGCGGCCGCAGCATCACCTTGAACTCGACGATGCGTCCGGCCTCGTTCCAGCGGAGGATGTCGACGCCGTTCACGAGCACGCCGTCGATCTCGGTTTCGAACTCGAGCATCGCGTCGTGGTCGCCGACGATCTCGCGGACGTAACGGAGCGAGGGATTGCCGAAGACCTGGAGCGCGGCCGACAGATACATGATGCAAAGCCGCTTGCCGCGCTGCGGTGTGTGAACGACCGGAGAGTGGAACACGGCATCGTCATCCACGAGGCCTTCCAGTGCGGCTGCACTGCGCTGCTCGACCACCCCGTGCCACACCGCAACGGGATGCCCTGCGGCTCGCATGCTCAAAGCTCCTGCCCGAACATGATCCGATGGCCGTCCGGCGTACGCACGCCGAACTCGCGCATGCCCCACGGTTTGTCCGCGAGCGCCTGTGTCGCGATCGCACCGCGCGCCGCGAGCTCCGCATACAGCGCATCGATGCCGGCGACGGTGACGTAGACGAAGTACGAATGATCACCCGTTGCATGCGCGGGCATCGCGTCGGCGCACTCCCCTAGCA
>Ga0187892_10008707_pt1 | contig 13738 bp, 12 predicted proteins | sample MA1701073metaG_FD_139345 | JGI IMG/M metagenome (GOLD analysis project Ga0187892, IMG submission 139345) | Bio-ooze microbial communities from a basaltic lava cave in the Kipuka Kanohina Cave System on the Island of Hawaii, USA - MA170107-3 metaG ...
CCGGCTTCGCGATGACGGAGAACATCGGCTACGCGCTCGCCTTCAGCGACAAGGCGCTCGAGGTGCTCGTGCTGCGCAGCCTCGCGCCGATGCACCTCGTCTGGTCCGCGCTCGTCGGCTACCAGATCGGCTGCCGCCGCGGGGGGATGTTCGCCGCGGTGCTTGTCGGGTTCGCAATGGCGGCGTTCCTCCACGGCCTCTGGGACGCGCTCTGCTTCACCGGCTACATCGGGCTCCTCGTGGTGCTCTTCGCGGGCCAGACCCTCGGCTTCGCGTGGCAGATGCGCAAGATGGCGTGGCTGTGCGCGAACCGCTCGCCCCGCCGGCCCGACCCGGCCGCCGACGCCGCGGCCGCCGTCCCGCGCCCGTCGCCGTTGATCGCGTGCGCGGACTGCGCGCAGCCGTACGACGTGGTCGTCCTGCGCGGGGTGGAGCTCGCGAGCTGCCGGACCTGCCCGCGCGCCGTGGTCGGACGCGGCGACCTCTTCACGTTCCTGAACGCGTACGCCGGGTCGACCGGCTGGTTCGAGCCCGACGCCTGGTGGCGCTTCTACTGGTCCGACGGCGAGGGAACGCTCCCCTGCCCGACATGCGCGGCGGCGGCGCCGGTCCGCCGCTTCGTCGGGCACGACGAGCCGCGCGTCGCGGTCTGCTCCGACTGCGCGATGGTCGTCGGCGACCGCGCGGGGCTGCTGTCGCTCGCGGACCGGTTCAGGCGACGCCTGCAGACGGGATTTGGGGCGTGATCGCATCACGCATCACGCATGTCGCATCACGGAAGCACTTCGTCGACAGAAACGCCCCGTAATGCGTGATGCGTAATTCGTGATGCGACCCGGCATCACCTTCGCAGCATCTCCCTCGCCGCCCGCACCGTCGACTCGATGTCCGCTGCCGTGTGCGCCGCGCTCACGAACCACGCTTCGAACTGCGACGGCGGCAGGTAGACCCCTCGCTCCAGCATGTGGTGGAAGAACCGCGCGAACGCCTTCGTGTCGCTCCGCCGCGCGCTCTCCCAGTCGTGCACCGGGCGGTCGGCGAAGAAGAGCGTCAAGAGCGACCCGAACCGGTTGACGCGCCCGAGCGGCGCGAGCCCCGCCTCGAGCTGCGCGCCGAGCATCTCCAGCTTCGCGTACACGTCGGGATGCGCCCGCAGCCAGCGCAGCTGCGCCAGCCCCGCCGCGACCGCCACCGGATTCCCCGAGAGCGTGCCCGCCTGGTAGACCGGCCCGACCGGGGAGACGAGCGCCATGATGTCGCGGCGCCCGCCGTACGCCGCCAGCGGCGTCCCGCCGCCGACGATCTTGCCCAGGCACGTCAGGTCCGGCCGCACGCCGAAGATCTTCTGCACGCCGCCCCACGTCGCGCGGAAGCCGCTGATGACCTCGTCGAAGACGAGCACGATGCCGTGCCGCGCCGTGAGCCGCCGCAGCTCGCCGAGGAAGTCGGGCCCCGGCAGCACGACCCCCATGTTGCCCGCCACCGGTTCGACGATCACCGCCGCGATCTCGCGCCAGCGCCGGTGCAGCGCCGCCCGCAGCGCGCCGACGTCGTTGTACGGCAGCACGATCGTCTTCGCCGCCGTGGCGGCCGGCACGCCCGGGCTCGTCGGCACGCCGAACGTCGAGGCGCCCGACCCGGCCTTGACGAGCAGCCCGTCCGCGTGCCCGTGGTAGCAGCCCGCGAACTTGACGATCGCCTCGCGCCCCGCGAACGCGCGCGCGACCCGCAGCGCGCTCATGCACGCCTCGGTGCCGCTGCTCACGAGCCGCACCATCTCCATCGACGGGACCGCCCCCCGCAGGAGTTCCGCCAGCTCGACCTCCGCCGTCGTCGGCGCCCCGAACGTCGTGCCGCGTGCCGCCGCCTCGCGGACCGCCTTCACGACCGCCGGGTGCGCGTGGCCGAGGATGAGCGGCCCCCACGAGCCGACGTAATCGATGTAGCGGTTCCCGTCGGCGTCGACGATCCGCGCGCCCTTCGCGCGGGCGATGAACGGCGGGGCGCCCCCGACCGCCCCGAACGCCCGCACGGGGCTGTTCACGCCCCCCGGCAGGACCTTCTGCGCCCGCCGCAGGGCCTCCTGGCTGGTGCTGTTTTTCATGGAATGGAATCGGACGCCGCCTACGTCCCTAATAGTGGCGCCGACATTCTTACGATCGCGTCTCCGACCGTCAACTGTGCGGCGTCGTGATAGAATAAGGACGGAGTAGAAAGGCCGCGTATGGGCTACCGCAACGTGCAGAAGGGCGACCGGATCTCGGAGTACACCCTCGTCGAGAAGCTCGGACAGGGCGGCTTCGGCGAAGTGTGGAAGGCCGAGCACGCCCAGATCCCCGGCAAGTACGTCGCGATCAAGATTCCGATGCGCCCCGAGTCGACGGAGCTACTCAACAAGGAAGCCGTTTTCCAGCACCAGCTGGAGCACCCCAACATCGTCCGCACCGTCGGGCTCAACACGCAGAACGACCCCCCGTACTTCATCATGGAGTTCGTCGACGGCAAGAACCTCCGCCAGTTCATGGTCCAGGAGGGCATCCTGCCGCCGCCGTACGCGATCGACATCGCGGTGCAGGCCCTCGAGGCGCTGTCGTACGCGCACTCGCGCGGCATCGTCCACAAGGACATCAAACCGGAGAACATCCTCGTCGAGCGCAAGCGCATCACCGTCGCCCGGGACCACAAGGCGCTCCTCCACTACGTCAAGATCACCGACCTCGGGCTCGGCAAGATGCCCGACAGCGGCGTGCCGACGGACATGGCGCTCTCGGAGGATTCCCGCACGACCGGCGTGCGCGTCCTCACCGGCACGCTCTTCTACAGCGCGCCCGAGCAGATGCTCCCGAACCGCCAGATCGACGCGCGGAGCGACATCTACTCCCTCGGCGTGGTGCTCTACGAGATGCTGACGGGCGAGCTCCCGCTCGGCATGGACCTCCCGAGCGAGCTGAACCCGGTCGTGACCAGCCGGCTCGACCACATCTGCAAGAAGGCGCTCTCGATCGACCGCGACACGCGCTTCCAGACGGCGCGCGAGATGATCGACGAGCTCGTCCGGGCGAAGGAGGACTTCCTGCTGCGGCTCGTCGCGCAGGGCGCGCCCGCCGCGCAGCTTTCGTCGGGCGAGGTGAAGCCGAAGCCGCCGACCGCGCAGGTGCCCGCCGTGAAGGTACCGCACCCCGCGCCCGTGGGCGGCCGGCCGACCCGCGCGATGCGCCTGCTGGAGTGGTCGCTCCTCGGCTTCGTGCTCCTCCTGCTGGGCATCTCCGTCCTGGCCTACGTGAAGATCCGCAAGTCGCGCGACCCGGGGCGCGCCGCGCCCGAGGTGAGCACGGTGCTCGGCGGCCCGCTGCGCTTCGAGACCGCGCCCGCCGGGGCAACGGTGCTCGTGGACGGCGACGCGTCGTTCCAGACGCCGTGCGACATCCCGCTCGACTTCAAGCCGCACCAGCTGCTCCTGTCGAAGGACTTCTTTGAGACGCGCCTGCTGGCGCTGGAGCCGCGCGTCGTCGCGGGCCAGCGGATGTTCGCGCTCATCGACGAACGGTCGAAGACCGAGCTCATGCTCCGCGAGTGCGGGCGGGGCTGCACGCTCGACCGCATCGAGCTGGCGCGGCAGCGCGGCAAGCTCACGATCCGCACGCCGGGCCTGACGCAGGTGGCGGTGCACCTCAACGGCGAGCCGGTCGGAATGACGCCGTACGAGGACGAGGTGCTCGCGGGCCTGCACACCGTGCGGCTCACCAAGGACGGCCATCGCCCGCTCGAGTTCGAGCTCCGGATCGCCTCCGGCGCCCCCGTCACGCGCGAGTACGCGCTCGTGACCGACAACGGCGCGCCGCCCTCCGGCGTCCGCCACAAGGTCACGATCTCGACGGTGCCCGCGGGTGCCGCGCTCTACATCGAGGGCGCGCGCCAGAGCGGCCCCACGCCGTGCGAGGTGGACCTCGCCGAAGGCATCCACCGGCTGCGGCTCGAACTGTCGCACTACGAGGTGTGGGAGGAGCGCATCACGGTCAGCGGTCCGGCGACCTTCCCGTACCAGCTCGTCAAGATCCGCGGCCGCGTCGAGTTCCAGTCGGAGCCCGCCGGCGCCGAGGTGTGGCTCGACGGCAAGCTCAAGGGCCACGCGCCGATCATCGACTTCGTCGAGGGCGGCTCCCACACCGCGGAGTTCCGCCTGGAGGGCTACTACAAGCAGCCGCTCCCGGTGACCGTGAGCGACAAGACGCAGTCCGTCCTCGTGAAGGCGACGATGCAGCGCGTCCCGCCGGGCTCGCTCTCGGTCGACTGCGACATCGCGGGGATCGACGTCCTCGTCGACGGCAAGGCGGTCGCCAAAACGCCGTCGGGCCTGCTCCGGCTCGAGCCGGGACGGCATGTCGTGCGCGTGCTCGGCGTCGAGCGTGAAGTGACGCTCGAGGCGGGCATCGAGCGCAAGGTCGCGCTCACGGCGAAGGATCTCGGCATGGCGCTCGTCCCGGCGGGCCGCTTCGACTACGGCTGCGACGCGAAGGAAGCGCGCCCGCCCGACCTGCTCGCCAAGTCCATCGAGCTGCCGGCCTACTACATCGACCTCTGCGAGGTGACCAACGAGCAGTACACCGCCTTCCTGGCGTGGATCAAGCGCACGAGCGACCACTCCAGGTGCGACCCCAACGAGGGGCGCAACAAGGACCACACGCCGCAGTTGTGGGGCCGGGCGGACATGAAGGAGTTCAACGAGCCGAAGCGGCCCGTCGTCGGCGTCGACTACTACGACGCGTTCGCGTACGCCGCGTGGGCGGGCAAGCGCCTGCCGACCGAGGAGGAGTGGGAGAAGGCGGCGCGCGGCCCGGACGGCCGCCGCTTCCCGTGGGGCAACGAGTGGCGCGACGACGAGAAGCGCTGCAACTGGTACGACTTCAAGGGCGAGAAGGACGGGTTCGACGATCTGACCGCGCCGGTCGGCTCGTTCGAGGCCGGCAAGAGCCCGTACGGCTGCCACGACATGGCGGGCAACGTGTGGGAGTGGACGTCGAGCTACCGCGACCTGCCGCGCACGACGAACCGCATCATCCGCGGCAGCTGCTATCTCGACAAGGCGCTGCCGGTCTGGTCGCGCGACTACCATCCGCCCAACCAGCGCTCGCTCAAGACGGTCGGCTTCCGCTGCGTGATGGACGCCAGGTAAGTCTCACGTAGCGCGTTTCACGCATCCGGTCGTCGACAGTCCAACGTCGTCCGTCGTCGGCGGTCGCAGCGTCACCCGCGCCCGCGCGCCCGCGTTACATAGCCGTGGCCGCGCTGGCGATGTGGCTCCTGACGCAGATCTCCTTCCGCGACGCGACGAAGGAGGCCGGGCTCGACGAGCCCCTCGCCGGCATGATGGGCCACGGCGCGGCGTGGGGGGACTTCGACGCCGACGGCAAGCTCGACCTCTTCGTAGGCGGCTTCTGCGACCGCCCGAACGCCGACTACAAGCCGGCGGACGGACCCGTCTCCACCCGCCTCCTGCGCAACCTCGGCGGACGCTTCGAGCGCACGAGGCAGGCGGAGCTCCACGCGCGCACCAGCGGCGCCGTCTTCGCCGACCTCGACAACGACGGCGACCTCGACCTCGTCGTCGCCAACAATGCGCAGGCCCAGGCGCGCCGCACCGACGAGCCGCAGCGCTCCGCGCAGACCCGCCGGTGCGCGCTCTTCCGCAACGACAAGGGCACGCTCGTCGACGTCTCCGCCGAGTGCGGCGCCTGCCCCGACGACCTCCTCACCGCCCGCAACATCGGCGTCCTCGACCACGACGCCGACGGCCGGCTCGATCTCCTCATCGTCGAGGATCGCTTCACGCGCTCGCCCCGCACGCGCCTCTTCCTCAACGCGGGCGGCCTCAAGTTCGTCGAGAAACCCCTCCTCTCGACTTTCCACGGGCTCGGCCTCGCGATCGCCGACCTCGACGGCGACCTCCGCCCCGACTTCTTCGTCGCCCACTCCAACCGCCTCTTCCTCAGCCGCGGCCGCGAGGTGCGCGACCCGTTCGACTGGAAACCCGTCGACGGCGAGGACTGGCCTTGCGGCGCGGCGTTCGGCGACGTCAACCGCGACGGCGTCCTCGATCTAGTCGTCAGCGGCCACCATGACCCCGCGCGCGTGCGCCTGTGGCTCGGCCCCGACTTCCGCGAGGCGACCGTCGAGGCCGGGCTCGACGCGCTCGTCCCGACGAAGGCCCCGCACTGCGAAATCCAGGACTTCGACAACGACGGCTGGCCCGACATCTACGTCTCCGCGGCGTGGGCCGACGGCACGCCGCTCGTCTGGCGCAGCCTCGGCGCGAAGGCCGGCGTCGTCCGCTTCGAGCCGCCGCGCCCGATGAAGGACAGGATGGCCTACTACCCCGCGGGCCCGTCGGGGGACTACGACGGCGACGGGCGCCTGGACCTTGTCCTCGTCAACTGGTTCGGCGGGCGCAGCACGCGGCTCCTGCGCAACGAGAGCGCGGCGCGCCGCTGGCTCGACGTCGAGGTCGTCGGCCGCACGTTCAACCGCATGGGCATCGGCTCGAAGGTCCGCGTGACGAAGGCGGGCGCGCTCCTCGGCTTCCAGGAAGTGACGACCGGCTACGGCTACGCGAGCGGCCAGCGCGCGTACTGCCACTTCGGCCTGGGCGACGCCGCGGAGGTCGACGTCGAGGTGACGCTGCCGGACGGGAAGAAGGTCGTGAAAGAGAAGGTCGCCGCGGACCGCCTGTTGAGGATCGAAGAATGATCTGGCTGCTGCTGGCAGGGCAGCTTGCCCTGAGCGAGGCGGTCCACCAGGACCGCCGGGTCGAAGGGACGCTCGAAGGAGACGACCTCCTCCGCGCGCCCGGCAAGCTCGACGCCGCCATCGCGAAGACGGCGCCGCGCGTCGACGTGCTCGTCATCCCCGACCTGCCCGACGGCGGGCGCGGCACGCTCTGGTCGAGCTGGGGCGACGGCTGCGTCGCGTCCAACGGGAAATACTACACGTCGGTCGGCGACCACCGGGGCATGGACGGAACGAGCCGAGTGTACGAGTACGATCCCGCGTCGAAGTCGCTCCAGCTGCTCGTCGACGTCGCGAAGGTCCAGAAGGGGCACGGCAAGATCCACGCCGGCATCCATGAGCACGACGGCGCGCTCTGGTTCGCCACGTACTGGGGCAAGCCGCGCGAGATGGACTTCACCGGCGAGTACCAGGGATCGATCCTGCTCCGGCTCGAGCCCGCTTCGGGCAAGGTCGAGAACCTCGGCGCGATCGTGCCGAAGCGCGGCCTCCCCGCGTCGAACTTCGACCCGGCGCGCGGGCTGCTCTACTTCCACGCGGTGACGACCGACGGCGGCGACCTGCAGGACAGCCTCGCCGTGTACGACGTGAAGGCGCGGCGCGTGATCTGCTCGGCCGGCGGGAACATGACCGGCAAGCGCGCGTTCCTGCGCGACCTCGCGGGGCGAGTCTACTTCTCGTGCCGCGACGGCACGCTCGGCGTCTACGGCCCCGACCAGGGGGCGACGGCGGCGACGAAGATCCGCCTGCCGGAGGGCGCCTCGCTCCGCGCCGGCGCTGCCGCGCTCAAGTCGGGCCCCCTCTTCGGCATGACCGGCGCCGGGCGGCTCTTCTCGCTCGATCCACGCACGGAGGAGGTCAAGGACCTCGGACCCAACCTCGCCGACGGCGACTACACGGCGGTGATGGCGTCGAGCCCCGACGGCAAGTGGGTGTACTTCGTCCCCGGCGCGCACGGGTCGAGCAGCCGTCACGGCACGCCCGTCGTGCAGGTCGACACGGCGACGGGCAGGCGCAAGGTGCTCGCCTTCCTGCACGCGCCGGTGCGCGAGAAGCTCAAGCACCACCTCGGCGGCACCTACAGCCTGCAGGTCGACGCGGCGGGGGAGCGGCTCTTCATCACGTTCAACGGCGCGCCGGTTTCGGGCGGGAAGCAGGAGGCGTTCGGGCAGCCGTCGATCGTCGTGGTGCACATCCCGGCGTCGGAGCGCTGATCACTTCTCCGGGATCTTCGCCTTCCACTCGTCCGCCTCGCGCTTCATGTTCCGGTCGAGCCTCGCCGCCCGGTCGAGGCTCTCGCGCGCAAGGTCCCACTTCTTGAGGTAGACGCGGGTCTTCCCCAGCACGAGATGCGCGATCGTGTACTCCGGGAACAGCTCGACCGCCAGGCTCAGGTCCGCCTCCGCGCGGTCGAACGACGACGTCGAGTAGAGGGTCGCCCCCCGCCAGTAGAGGTACCGCTCGTTCTCTCCGTCCGCCTCGATCGCCTTCGTGAACGACGCGGCCGCCTCGCCGAACTTCTGCTCCTCGGACAGCTTCATGCCGGCGAGGAAGTCCGCGTGGCCCGGAAGCACGATGGCGTCGAGGTGCGCGAAGAATGCCTTCTCCACCGCCGCCGCGTCCCCGCCCAGCACCGCGTCCGCCGCGAGCCGGAGGTTTTCCTCGCGCGTCCCGCCCGGCTTGAGCGCCTTGAGGACCGGCGCGGGGAGCTTCGCGTCCGGACCGTGGAGCAGGAAATGCACGAGCCCCCACGACTCGCAGTAGGACGAGTTCTCGGTCTTCAGCCACGTCTCCTTCGGCGCGTTCACGAGGTCGGCGAGCGGGATGAGCGGGTACTTCCCGTTGTACGGCCCGGGATCGACGCTGCGGATGCCCTCGCGCCAGCGCCGCATGAATCCGCGGTGCATGCCCGGCTTGAACACGGCCTTCTCGTCGATCGTCCCCGTCTCGATGTACTCGGCGAGCCCCTCGTTGAGCCACTGCGGCGGGTCGTTGACGATGTGCCGGAAGTACTGATGGAACGCCTCGTGGTGCAGGCGCTGCGCCATCGGCTTCTCCGGGAGGACCCACGCGAACACCTCGCGAACGTCGTGCACGTACTGGTACGACGGCGGCGGCCGCTGCCGGAGTCCCCGGAAGTAGCCGTCGAGCTTCTCCTTCGTCGAGAAGACGCGCACCTTGAAGGCGGTCTTCTCCGGCGGCGGATACGGCAGGATCGACGCGTACGCCTTGAACGCGCGCTCCATGCGCTCGGCCACTTTGCGGCAGAACGCCTCGTCGACGTCGGAATGCACCTCGTAGTGCTCGGACCGGTGGACGTGCTCCTGCGCGAGCAGGACAAGCGGCAGAAGCCAGGTCATGCGCGAACGGACGTCAGACGCAGGCTCTCGACGGCGCGGGTCACCGCGGCGCGCTCCGCGTCCTTGTCCGCCTCTCGACAATTGTACGTCGCCATCGCGAGGACGTCCTGGTTCGTCGCGAACCACGTCCGCCAGAACGTGGGTCCCTCGCCCCGCTCCTGCGCGACGTGCTCGTACGACGCGAACTCATGGCCCTCGCGGGAGAAGCGCTCCGCCTTCGTCGGCTGCATCTTCACGCCGGTGCCGCGCAGGTAGCCGCGCAGCGCGATGAAGACGTCGATGCGGTCGCCCGGCTTGCGGCCGTCGAGCGTGAGAGCGCTCACGTGGAGCGCGCCCGGGCCGGCCGGGTCGTGCAGCACGACGACGCCCTCCTCCTCCGACCCCTCCCAGCCGTCGGGGACGTCGATCGTGAACCAGCCCTTCCGCTCGTAGATCACTGGGCCGCCTGGCGGACCTCCGCCCCCGTCCCGACGGGCGAGAGCAGGCCGTCCCTCATCTCGAGGACGCGGTCGGCCTCCCACGACACCCGCGGGTTGTGCGTGACGACCACGAGCGTCGCGCCGCACCGGCGCCGCGCGTCGAGGATCGTCGCCATGATCTGGTCGCCCGTCCTCGAGTCGACGTCCCCTGTCGGCTCGTCGGCGAGGATCAGTCCCGGTTCGTTCGCCAGCGCGCGCGCGATCGCCACCCGCTGCCGCTCGCCCCCCGAGAGCTTCGTGGCGATCGACCCGCGCCGGTGCGACAGCCCGACCATGTCGAGCAGCTCCTCCGCGCGCCGCCGCCGCTCCGCCCGCGGCTTCGCGAGCGCCATCATCGGGATCTCGACGTTCTCGACGCTCGTCAGCGTCGGGATCAGGTTGTGCAGCTGGAAGATGAAGCCGACTTCGCGCGCGCGGACGCGGTCGAGGTCGCGCTCCCCGGCGAGGGGGCGCCCGTTGAGCCACACCTCGCCCGACGTCGGCACGTCGAGCGCGCCGACGCAGTGGAGGAGGGACGACTTGCCCGAGCCGCTCGGCCCCATGATGCAGGCGAACTCGCCGCGCGCGACCTCCATCGACACGCCGTTGAGCGCGCGGATCTGCCCGCCCTCGTAGTGCTTGGCGAGGTCGACCGTGCGGACCGCGGCGTCACTCATACTTCAGCGCCTCGATGGGGGACAGGCGCGACGCCTGCCACGCCGGGTAGAACGCCCCGATCACGCCGATCACGAGCGCGGTCGCCATGGCCACCGCGAAGAGCTCCGGAGAGTAGCGCGTCGACAGGAAGTCGCGCGGCGCCCAGCGGATGAGGATCTCCGCGCCGGCCCATCCCGCCCCGAGGCCGACGAGCCCGCCGAAGAAGCTGATCGTCGTTCCCTCCGACAGGATCAGCTTGAGCACCATCGCGCGGCTCCACCCGACGGCGCGCAGCGTCCCGATCTCGCGCGTCCTCTCCGACACGCTCATGAGCATCGTGTTGAGCACGCCGAGGCCGCCGACGAGCACGCTGACGAGCGAGATGACCCACACGAACCAGTCGATGTACTCGAGCTGGTCGTAGAAGACGGTGAACTCCTCGCTGCGGATCGCCGCGAGATGCGGGTGCTTCGCCTCGACCGCGCGCTTCGCGTCCCGCCAGTCGCCGTCGAGGTAGACGAAGAGGATCGAGGCGGCCTCGCCCATCTTGAGCTCTTCCTGCAGGACGCGGTTGGAGACGATGGCGCCGACGCGCTCGAACGAGATGCCGGAGTCGTGCACGCCGACGACCTTGAACTGCCGCTTGAAGAGATCCAGCGTGTCGCCGGGGCCCATCTTCAGGTTTTCCGCGGTGATGGAGCCGAGCATGATCTCGTCGTCGGCTTCGATCACGCGCCCGCGGACCTTGCCCCTGAACTTCTCGAGCAGGCGGTCGCCCGGCGCGCGCCCGTAGAGGAGGAGGGCCGGCATGCCGGACTTCACCTTGAGGCCGCGCGGCGCGGCAATGGAGAACGTGGTGACGCTGACGTGCGTGACGCCCGGGAGCGCGCGGACGTAGTCCTGCTCCTCCTTCGACACGCGGCTGAAAGCGGGGTCCTGGACGGTGCGGTTGACGACGAGCATCTGCGCGCCGCTTTCCTTCATGTACTGGTCGAGGCCGCGCTTGAATCCCTGGCCGATCGCGTTGAAGGCGATGATCGCCGCCACGCCGATCGCGATGCCCATGAGCGAGAGGAGCGATCGGACCTTCCGTCGGAGGAGGTTTCTGAGGATGAGCATTATTCGAGCGACCCGCTGAGGAGTTCGCCGAAGCCGCCGGCCCCGGGCACGATGTACTGGCGGTCATTGAGACCGCGCTCGCGGTCCCAATGTTCGCCCGCGATCGAGGCGAGGACGCGCCGGGCGGAGAGGCCGCGGTCGACGCGCACGGCGTAGATGCGGACGTGCGGATGCTCGCGGCGGACGCGGCGGAGGTACTCGGGGGTCACGATGAGGTGCGCGGCCACGATTCTCCTCGGCCTCCCGCGGCGCAGCTTCTCCAGGTGCGTCACGACGGCCGCGAGCGACGCGCCGGTCGCCGCCATCGGGTCGGGGATGACGACGAAGGCGCCGTCGAAGCGGCCCCCGATCTTGGACGCGCGGAGGTCGGCGCCGGTCACGCGCCCGTTCGCGGTCACGCGCTGGGCGAAGATGTGGTCCTGGCGGACGCGGTCGGGGCGGACGAGCTCGCAGAAGGCCTCGAAGCAGGTCTGGGTCGGCAGGATGCCGGCGCGCGCGATGTCGACGACGACGAGGCGCGCGGCGGGGTCGATCACCTCGCCGTCGTAGACCGCCTCGGGGTGGTACTTGCGCATGCGGGTGGGGATGCGGGCACGGGCGCGGGGCAGCTCGTTGTCGGCGATCGCGAGGGCGAGCGCCTGGTAAAGCATGCGGGTGAGGCGGCTGATGTCCGGCTGGCGGGTGGCGGGGCTGCAGAGGCGGGCGAGCACGGTCATGAGGGTGGGGTGGGCGAGGATGTGCACGCGCGGGCCGTAGCGATGGCGGGCCTCGGAGAGGCGGTAGGCGAGCCGCGCGTGGTGGATGTCGGGCATGGGCGGGTGATTATCCGTTCAACCGCTTGCCCTCCGAAGCCTTTTCAACCGCTCAGTCGGAGAGGAGACGGCGAAGGAGGGTTCCGCCGTTCAACCGCTCCGCCGTTCGACGAGAGATTGCCCGGCACCGCGGACAAAGCCATGGCCGCGAAGATCTTCGCGCCACAACACACTGATCCTGCTCGTTGGTAGACCAGAGGACGCTGAGCGTGGCCGGTTCTCAGCGTTCTCAGGGTCCTCTGGTGCTGGCTCGAAGGATCCGGGGAATGTCCGCCGCTCGACTCCGTTCGACCGCTCGACCGTCCTCCTCGGATCCATACGGGCTGAGCGGCCAGGAACGCGACCGCGAAACCGCCAGCACCTCCGACGCCACGGGTGAGATGCACTACGCCACCGGCCTGCGGGCCTCCGAGGCGCGCCGCCTCAAGGTCGAGGACGTCGACGGCGACGTCGTTCACGTGCGCGCCGGCAAGGGAGCCAAGGACCGGGTCGTGCCGCTCGGCCGCTTCGCGACGCAGTGGCTCGTGCGCTACCTCGCCGTCCGGCCGCGCGGTCCGGCGGAGCTGTTCCTCTCTCGGTGGGGCAGGCCGCTCAGCGAGCTCGTGCTCCAGCAGATCCTGCGGCGCCGCTACGGCGTCACGTGCCATTCGCTGCGCCGCACCTTTCGCCACGCACATGCTCTCGGCCGGCGCGTCTCCCGCGGCCGTCGCGGCGCTCCTGGGGCACGAAAACCTCGAGTCGCTCGGACGATACGTCGCCCTCGCCGCGCGCGACCTCAAGGAGACGCACGCGCGCACGCATCCGCGGGAGGTCGACCGTGAGTGAGACGTGGCCGGAGTGCATCGCGCGCTATCGCGAGGAGCTCGCGCTGCGCGGGCTCGCCGCGCGCACGATCGACGGACGGCGCTGGCTTCTCGCGCAGTTCCGCGCGTGGTGTGAGGCGCTCGCCGTGCCCGGCCCTGCCAAGCTCACGTCGGCGCTCCTGACCGACTACCGCCGCCACCGGATCGAGCGCGTGAACGCGCGCGGCCGGCGCGACGGACTGCGGACCGTCAACCTCCATCTAGAGGCGCTCCGCCACTTCCTGGCTTCAGCGATACCTTCGAGCGGCGCGGCCGGCGCTCCTGGGTCGCCGTGACGATCACGGCCGCCTCTTCGTCACGAAGCGCGGCCGCCCGCTCGACGGCTCCGCCGTTCGTGAGGTCGTCCGCCGCTGGGCGCGCGCAGCCGGCATCGAGAAGCCTGTCACGCCGCACACGCTGCGCCGCAGCTGCGCGACCGAAATGATCCGCGGCGGCGCGAATCCTGCGCACGTCCGCGATCTCCTCGGTCACGAGGACTTCACGAGCCTCGGCGCGTACGTCCGCCTCGCCGCGCAGGACCTCAAGGAGGCGATTGCGAAGTACCATCCGCGGGAGAAGCCTGGCGCAGCCCTGACGAATACGGATTCTTCGCGCCCCCCGGAAACCGCCCCTTGAGGCCGCAGGCAGGCGCCAAGGCCCATCTGAGGTAGGTCCCCCTTCACGTCCCTTCCGCCGATTCTTCTCAC
>Ga0187892_10008708_pt1 | contig 13737 bp, 13 predicted proteins | sample MA1701073metaG_FD_139345 | JGI IMG/M metagenome (GOLD analysis project Ga0187892, IMG submission 139345) | Bio-ooze microbial communities from a basaltic lava cave in the Kipuka Kanohina Cave System on the Island of Hawaii, USA - MA170107-3 metaG ...
CAAATCCGGAAGAAAAAGCCCGGCAATTGCTTGAGTTCCTGGGGCTTCCCTGGGACCCCCGTTGCCTGCGTTTCCATGAGCGGGGCGCGATGGTGAACGGCCTCGCGCACCTGCTGCCGGCTGAAGGTTTTCACCATCGCGCCCCGCTCATGGAAACGCAGGCAACGGGGGTCCCAGGGAAGCCCCAGGAACTCAAGCAATTGCCGGGCTTTTTCTTCCGGATTTGCGACCAGCTCTTCGTAGCGGAGGTTGAATATCCGCCTTGGCAGCAGCGATTGCCAATGGCGCATGAGACGAAGATACTCCTTGTAGTTTTCCGCATAGTCCGCAGGTGCATAGGAATAGCTGTGACGCGCGTTCATGGGGTTCTGAAAGGCCGATATGAAATTGTCCGCTGGATTTCGAATACAGTGTACGATTCGCGCGTTGGGGAAGAACAAGGCTATGAACCCCAGTGAGACGTAGTTCGTGGGCATCTTGTCGACGACGCGCTTGGCGCTGGGTGCAAGAAACTTCAGCATGTTCACATAAAGCGCCGCGAGCTCGCGGTAGCGCTGTGGTCCGCCCTCCAGCATTTTCTCGAACAGGGGACCGGCCTGCCTGTCTTGACCGCTCAGCCCTGCGCGCATGCGGCTGATGCGGCGGAGTTCGCCTACGCCACCTCCCTTGGGATGAGCGGCGATAATCTGCTCGGTCAGCGTCGTTCCCGATCGCGGCATTCCGACCACGAATACGGGTAAGCTGGAAGGATCGCCGTATCCTTCGAAACGCTGAAGAATCTCGGGCGTATAACCCTCAATCATGCCGTCCACGGTCTTGCGGAAGTGGTCGACACTGAACTTTGCGGGCAGGTTTGATTTCGACTGCAGGTAATGTTCAAAGGCTTTCTCGTACTCTCCCGAGTTCTCGTAAATCCGGCCCATAGCGAGGAGGAGACGCGCGGAGTAATCGCGTTCACGGCCCTCGACGCGAAGTTCGTTTTGCAGGGTTTCAAAAATCGGCGAATCGGTTTTGTGTTTGCGCAGATTGGCAATCTGCACAAGGGCGAACCGGCGATGCTTCTCATTTTCGCTGAGCGTCCGATAGCAGCGCTCAGCCTCGTCAATCTTTCCCAACGAGGAAAGCGAGTCCGCCAGCAGCTTCTCGATTTCGTCCTTGTCGGGAGAGGGCGCCACGGCCGCGGCTTGCTTGAGATAATTGATGGCCCGCTGGCCGTTTCCGGTCGCATGGAAAAACTGGCCCATGGCCCAGGGCGCCTGATACAGGGAAGGGTTGATCCGAAAAGCCTTTTCAAGGCGAGGCAAGGCTTCCTCGATCAGCTCGAAGTCAAGATAAAGCCTTCCGAGATTGATCAGATAACCCGCATTGCGGGGCTCGGCCTTGACTGCGGCTTCGGCAAAAGACAGGGCATGGCCGGGCTTGCCCAGATTGACCAAAACCAGCGCCAACGCTTCATTGACATCGCCTCTTTCAGGAAACTGGCGCTGTAAGTTCCGCGCGGCTGCCTCGGCCTCAGCGCCTCGTCCCTCCTGTATCAGCCGCGGGAGTCCGTCAATGGTTTCCCCGATATTCGGTTGCCTCAAATTCAGCATTTCTGTTCCTTCACGGTAATCAGTCCCCTCTTACCCCCTGTTGCCCTGAGCCTCCAGATACTCACTGGCACCCGCCCTTATCACATCGGGACGCCTAAAACACCGGTTCCGCAATGTACTTCCGTCTACGGCGCGGCAGGTACGGGTGCGGGCCATTTCTAAAGAAACTCCCAAGGTGGAGTTAACGACATTATCGGTATGCGTTCGGACGTTTCGCTACTAAGTTACGGCCATGGACGAACCCGCCAAGACAGGCTCCACCGACTTCAAGCTTGCCGATCCGGTGCAATTCGCTCACAACATGGCGAAGGTATTCGAACAGGCGGCGGCGATTGCCCGTCTTGTCGCCCAAAGGCCCGATCTCGCCAAGCAGGATGCCGAAACCCAGGTAACCCCCGTCGATCAGGTCACCAGGACGCTGGGAGCGTTGGTCCAGGCCTATATGGCCAATCCGCAAAAACTCATGGAGGCCCAAACAAAGCTGTGGAGCGGTTACTCCCAACTTTGGCAGAATGCGTGGGCGCGGGTGCTGGGGGAGGCGGTTTTCCCGCCCGTTGCAGAGCCCGTCCGCAGCGACAGGCGCTTCAAGGACAAGGATTGGCAGGAAAACGCCGTCTTCGATTTCCTGAAACAGTTCTACCTGATCTCGACCAATTGGGCGCAGGACCTGGTCAAGAACGCCGAGGGTCTGGACGATCACACGCGCCACAAGGCCCGCTTTTATGTGGAGCAGATTGCCAATGCGTTGTCGCCTTCCAACTTCGCCCTGACCAACCCGGAGGTGCTGCGCACCACGCTCGCCACCAACGGCGCCAATCTGGTCGACGGGCTGAAGCACCTCGAAGAGGACATGAGGGCGGGCGGTGGCAGACTCCGTGTGAAACAATCCGACACCGATGCCTTCGAGATCGGCCGCAACATCGCACTGACCCCCGGCAAGGTGGTTTTCCGCAATGAACTTTTCGAGCTGATCCAGTACGCGCCGGCAACCGCCGGCGTCTATGCCATTCCGCTTGTCATCATCCCGCCGTGGATCAACAAGTTCTACATTCTCGATCTCAATCCGAAGAAATCCTTCGTGCGCTGGGCCGTCGAACAAGGCCTCACCGTGTTCGTGGTGTCATGGGTCAACGCCGATGAGGCGCAGAGCCGCAAGAGTTTCTCCGACTATATGCGCGACGGCTTTCTCGCGGCGATTCAGGCGGTGCAGGATGCAACGGCGGCGGAAAAAATCAATGTCGTGGGCTATTGCATCGGCGGCACGCTGACCGCGGCATCACTCGGCTACATGGCCGCGAAGAACGACACCCGCGTCAATGCCGCGACCTTCCTCACCACCCAGGTTGATTTCGAAAAGGCGGGCGACCTCCTGGTCTATGTCGATGAGGAGCAGATAAAGTGGATCGAGGACCGCATGTCGGACAAGGGCTACCTGCCGGGAAGCCGCATGCAGGATGCCTTTAACCTGCTTCGCTCGAACGATCTCATCTGGTCGCATGTGGTCAATAACTACATGCTGGGCCAGGAGCCCCTGCCCTTCGACCTCTTGTACTGGAACGCCGACTCAACGCGCATGCCGGCGGGCCTGCACTCTTTCTATCTTCGCGAATGCTGCATGGCCAACAAACTCTCGCAAGGCAAAATCGTGCTCGATAATGTGCGGATCGATCTAAAAAAGATGAAAATCCCCGTTTACAATCTGGCCGCGCGCGAGGATCACATCGCCCCTCTTGCCTCGGCCTTCCGCGTCGGGCGCTTCATGGGGGGCGAGACAAAGCTGGTGGTTTCCGGTTCAGGCCATATCGCAGGGGTGATCAATCCCCCGGAAGCCCATAAATACCGGTACTGGACCAATCCGAAGCCTTCGGCGACAATCGAAGACTGGCTGAAGGGCTCCACGGAACATGCCGGTTCCTGGTGGCCCGATTGGCTGGAATGGATCGGTCAGCGCTCCGGGGTCAAGGTGCCCGCCCGCCTGCCCGGCGGCGGCAAGCTCACCCCGATCGAGGATGCTCCGGGCTCCTATGTGAGGGTCCGCGGCGACTAGCCGTTCACATTTCCGCTACCTCATTTGATAAACGAAATATTTCAGGGCACCAAGCGGTTGAGTTTTCAGGGCTTTTGTTTCAACCACCTGTGCTTGGAGTTGACTCGCAATCAGTCATGGAACCTTTATCTACCCTTGCAAGTTTATCGCTTTGAACGGGACTGAAAGACATGTTGAAAGCCCTCGCCTTGACCCTTCTGGTTGCCACTTTCCTTGCCTCCGGCTTCACGCTGGTGCCAGCCGATACGGTAAGGCCAGGTCCCATTAGCTTTACCCAATCCGAGACATTTATTTCCGAGAACTTGACGGTGATTCCGGTTGCTGAGGAGGAAATGACAACAACCGAAACCAATGCGCGGTTCAAAACCGATCGCGAAGACATACCCAAAACGTGAGTCTGCCTCCCTCCCCTGCCATCCGCAGACTCATTTGAAGGCCCGGGACCCCCGCCCGGGCCTTCCTCAATTTTCCTCTAGCGTTTGGAGAACTGGAAGCTGCGGCGGGCCTTGGCGCGCCCGTACTTCTTGCGCTCGACCGCGCGGCTGTCACGCGTGAGAAAACCCGCCTTCTTCAGAAGAGAGCGAAGCTCCGGCTCGAAATAGGTGAGTGCCCGGGAGATGCCGTGGCGAACGGCCCCGGCCTGGCCGGAAAGGCCGCCGCCGAGGACGGTGCATTCAATATCGATCTGGGTTGCCCGGTTGGCGGTGACCAACGGCTGTTGCACCAGCATGCGCAGAACCGGGCGGGCGAAATAGGTTTCTATCGTCTTGCCGTTCACAACAATCTTGCCGGAACCGCGCTTGATCCAGACCCGGGAAATTGCATTCTTGCGGCGTCCGGTCGCGTAGGACCGGCCCTTGGCATCAAGCTTCGGCTTGACGGGAGCAGCGGGCGCCTGGGCAGCGGAGGCAAAGCCCATGGCCTCGCCAAGATTCGCCAATGTGGTTTGTTCAGCCATGTGCGTCAGCCTCTCGCCGCGTTTTTGGGATTCATCGACTTGATGTCGAGCTTCACCGGGCTCTGAGCCTGGTGCGGGTGCTCTGTGCCCTTGTACATGAGCAGATGGGTCATCTGCTGGCGTTTCAGCGGGCCACCGGGGAGCATACGCTTCACGGCCTGTTCGAGAATGCGCTCCGGGAATTTGCCCTCCAGAATCTTGCCGGCCTTGCGTTCCTTGATGCCGCCGGGAAAACCGGTGTGCCAGTAATAGGTTTTTTGCTGGCGCTTGCGGCCGGTGAGAACCACCTTTTCCGCGTTGATGACGATGATATTATCGCCACAATCCATGTGGGGCGTGAACGTGGGCTTGTGCTTGCCGCGTAGCCGGTTGGCGATGATGGCCGCCGCGCGCCCGACAATGAGGCCTTCCGCGTCGATCAGCACCCAATCCTTCACGATGTCCTTGGCTTTCGCCGAATAGGTTGTCATGGGAGTATCTCGGGCTTTGGAGTTTGCAATGAAAGGCGCAGGATCGTGCAATCCCGCGCCCATTCGGTGAGGGTGATTAGACAGGTGGCCCCGCTATGTCAAGGAAAAGCCCTAAAATAATATGGAATTTTGATGTGGTATCATATTACCACTAATGTTGCGGAAATGCCACAGGGGGCGGATAACTCCTCTTGACACTTTTCCGCCAACTGGCCGTCCCATAATCTAGGTTCCAACAGGAAACCGCCTATGGCGATGCTGTTTCGAATTACCTTAGTTATTGGCGTATTGGCTGCAGTAGCCTCCAGCGTAGCTGTCGCCCAAAAGGATGAATCGCGTCTTCCCACCACGGAGCAGATAGCGAAGCAAGCTCCCGGCACCGAGCCCTCCGCTTTGCCGGAAGCGGAAACCACGGGGCAATCGCCAGCCGAAGATTTGACGGCACTGGAGCCCGAGCTTCCAGCCGATGACACAGGAACCTCGCCCGATGACATGAGCCTTGGTGAGATTCCTGACATCAAGACGATGGAACTCACCGTCGACATCGCGCGCCGCGCCATCGATTCCTATGTACTGGTGAAGACGAAATACGCCGGCACCGATCTTGAGACTTCCGAGAACTTGCAGGATTTCGTCGACCAGAACCCACAAGGCAAGGACTTCGAGGCGGACATCAAGGCGGCCGGGTTCGCCAATGTAGAAGAATGGAATACGGCAATCACCACGCTGGGCTTTGCCTATACGGGCTTCACGGACGATCCCACTGCGGAGATCAAGGAGCAGATTGGCGAGATCGAGGCCGACACGGCCCTGGCTCAGGATTTGAAAGCGCGCATGATCAGTTCCCTCAACGCCATGATCCCATCGGAGAACAACCGCACGGTCGTTGCGGAGTTGATAAAGGACCCGGCCTACACCGAGAAACTGAAGCAGCTCGAAACCGTGGAAGAATGAAGGGTTTGGTGCTCCACGAGCTGGCGGAGGGCGTGCTGCGCCTGACGCTTAACGACCCTGCCACGCGCAACAGCCTCTCGGAAGCAATGATGGCATCGCTTCAGGAATCATTGAGGGGGGCCGCAGCCAATCCCGCCGTCCGCGTGGTCGTCATTGGCGCCACGGGTCCCGCCTTCTCCTCGGGGCATAATTTGAAAGAGATCACTGCGCGCCGGTCTGATGAGGATGCGGGTGAGGCCTATTTCACTGCCCTCTTCCGCGCTTGCGCGGCACTAATGGTGGCAATCGTTCGCAACCCGAAACCGGTCATCGCCGAAGTGCAGGGACTGGCCAGCGCTGCGGGCTGCCAGCTTGTGGCAAGCTGCGACCTCGCCATTGCCGCGGACACGGCGGGCTTCTGCACCCCGGGCGTCAACATCGGGCTGTTCTGTTCAACGCCCATGGTGGCGTTGTCGCGCGATGTGTTGCCGAAGCACGCCATGGAGATGTTGCTGACGGGCGATGTCGTTTCCGCCCAAGAAGCCCAACGCATCGGTCTCGTCAATCGCGTGGTTTCGCCCAACATGCTTGCGGAAACGGTTGCGGAACTTGCCCGCAAGATCGCGTCGAAATCACAGATGACGATCAAGATGGGCAAAGCGGCGTTCTACGAGCAGCAGGATCTTGTGCTTGAGGATGCCTACGCATTGACCGCACAAGTGATGGCGGAAAATTTATTGAAGCGCGATGCGCGGGAAGGTATCGCAGCCTTCCTGGGTAAGCGAACCCCGCAATGGACGGACCAGTGATGAAGCCCCGCATTAATCTTGTGACCCTCGGCGTCACCAACATGCCCGGATCCGGCGGCCGTGATCTTCCCGGTGCTTCCGCCCGTATTCAACCGCCGTGAGTCACGACAGCTACGATCCGGCTTATATTCGCGGCATTTTGCAAAGCGTGAAGACCATTGCGATGGTCGGAGCTTCGGACAGGACGGCACGGCCGTCGCATGGCGTGATGAAGTTTCTCCTTGGCGAGGGTTACGAAGTGATCCCTGTCAATCCGCGCCTTGCCGGACAGGAACTTTTTGGACGCAAAGTCTTTGCGGCGCTGAAGGACATTCCGGTTGCTATCGACATGATTGACGTGTTCCGCAATTCTCATGCCGCCGGAGGCGTTGTCGAGGAGGCGCTGGCCCTCGATCCTAAGCCAAAGGTTATCTGGATGCAGCTTTCGGTGCGCAATGATGAGGCGGCGGCGCAGGCTGAAGCCGCCGGCATCAAGGTCGTCATGAACCGCTGCCCCGCGATAGAACTTCGGGCTCAGGCGATCGCGTGAGCAGTGAATGGAAATTCCACAGCGCCGCAGCGAAAACCACGAACGCGCCGCCCTGGTGGACGAGGCCCAGCCACAACGGCACCTGCCAGAGCAAAGTCCAAATTCCAAATACGATTTGAGCGATCACCGCGGCGAGCAGCAGAACCGATTCCCGCGTGCGCATCACATAGGCATATCCAGCGACGAAGACCGCTATCACATAGGCGAGAAGCCGGTGATTGAATTGCACCGTCATGGCGTTCTCGAAGATGTTGCGCCAGAAGGGCTGCATTGCCAGCAGGCCATCGGGAACCAGCTTGCCGTCGATCAGCGGCCACGTGTTGTAACCCTGGCCCGCGTCAAGGCCGGCGACGAATCCCCCGGCGGCGATTTGCAATAGCACCAGCACCACAATGACAAGTCCAGCAATTGCATTTGCGATCGTTGGCGCGTGGCGCCTTGCTGTAAGGCCCAAGGCCAGCCAGAGCGTTGCGCCAAAGATCAAGGCAGCGAAGCTCAGATGGGCGGAAAGCCGGTACGCGCTTACGTCTACGCGGTCCGCCAGGCCGGAGGCGACCATGTACCAGCCGAGAGCCCCTTGCAATCCGCCAAGCACGAAGATGGCAGCGAGCCACGGCCACAGGTTCCGCGCCAGCCGCCCTGTTGCCACGAAGAAAATGAATGGCAAAAAGAATACCAAGCCAATGAAGCGGCCGAGGAAGCGATGCGACCACTCCCACCAATAGATGAACTTGAATTCGGCAAGCGTCATGCCCTGATTGATGGCGCTATATTCGGGGATAAGCCGATATTTCTCGAACGCTGTTTGCCAGTCACTTTCGGAGAGCGGCGGAATTGCGCCCAGCAGAGGTTGCCATTCGGTGATTGACAAGCCGCTATCGGTCAAGCGTGTCGCGCCGCCAACGATCACCATGCAGAGAATCAGAAACGCGACGGCAAAAAGCCATGTCCTGACATATGGCAGGGCTTCAGCCTGGCGGGGCGAGAGCATATCCATAGCCCAGATAGAAGGGCCTCAAGCCTGCCTTCAAGTGGGTGCAGCGCCGCACGGCAAGGTATAAGGTCTTAATGATGAAACCTTCGGCCAGCGACCGGGATGAAGCAAAACTCGACGACGCTCTCGCTGGGTCCTTTCCCGCAAGCGATCCCGTGGCGATTGGCCACCGCGAACGCGTTGGCGATCCGGCACGCCGCCCCGCGGGCATGAAGCTTCGCACCCGCAAGGCCATTGGCACCTTCGCAACCGTCGCCTTCCTGATTGTCTATAGCCTGATCGCGATGGCCGCAGGCGGGCAATGGATTGTCGGCCGCGGTCTTCTTGTCGAACTGGCGTTCTACATTGTCGCAGGTTTGCTGTGGCTGCCGGCGGTCATGTTGATCGTCAAATGGATGTCCAGGCCAGATTAAGCGACGTTCAGACGCTTGAAGCCGTTGAACAGCGCGAAGGCCGCACCCGACAGAAGGACTTCGACATAGCGTAGTTTCTGATATTGGCCAGCCAGCGAAACACGCGGCAGCGCGGTCAGATGATGCTTGTGGCCGGTGAAGATCAGGCCCTTTCGCGTTGTCACAGCGGCCTTGAAACCCGCCTCCGCGGCAAGCTGGAAATCCCGCGTGGCGGCGGAGTCCGCATCGCCATAGGGATAGGCAAAATAGGAAGGCCTAGCGCCAAGCTCCTCCGCTATCCGGTCGGCGGACCGTGTCATCTCCTCGAGTGCGTCGGCCTCGGTTAACCGGCTCACGGCAAAATGTTGCATGGTGTGGGCGCCAATGGTGCACAGGGGATCGGCAGCCATCAGGCGCAAGTCATCCCAGTCCATGGCCTCGGCGCGGCAGATCGCGTCAAGATTGACGCCGTGATGTTCGCAGAAATTCCGGATCCACCGGCGTTGAAACTTCTGATCGAGGCTCCGAACCGGCCAATAAAGACGTTGCCAGGCCAGCTGCTTCTGGGCATCCGTCACCGTTGCCAGGCGAAAATGCTGGCCATCGATCTCGGTGTCGATAAGCGAGGCGCCGGCGATCGCCGCCTCCAAACCCCGCCACCAAAGTTCGCAGACGCCATCGGCGATGCCGGGGGTCACGAATATGGTGAACGGGCAGTTGTGCTTGCGAAATACTGGACGGGCGTGGATGAGATTGTCACGGTAACCATCGTCGAGGGTAAAGGCCGCGAAAGGCCGCCCCGTGCGATTGTCGCCAACCGTCCGCGCCACGGCTTCGTCGAGCGACACCAAATCAAAGCCTCGCGCGGTTACAAGGTTAATGACGTCGTCAAGAAACCCCGGCGTCACTTCGAGGCCGGCGTTAGGTGCGAAGCCTCTCTGCAGGCCGCCGCCTGGCCGCACATGATGGAGCATGAAAATTGCTCCGCGACCGCCGAGAATGCCCCGGAGCACCTGGGATGCCCCAGAATAGTACAGAACATCGAGGCTGGTCTTGAGAATTGCCGATTTTGCCATGGCGGCGCGTCCAAACCCGGGGAAACCGGTACCATACGCGCGGCTTGATGAAAAAACCCTTGCCCTGCCCCGCATCCAGGCAATACCGGACGTCGACGGCGCGGCGGCACGGCAATTAACGCTGGCGGTTCATACCGCGCTGGCTCCACTGGAAACTATCTGGACGGTTTTTGAGAAACAGGCCCACGCAACTTTTTACCAAACATTTCTTTGGTGCCGCGCCTGGTTTGAAACCGTGGGAAAGGCCAGGAATATCGATCTCCGCATCGTCACGGCCACGGACCAGCACGGCGAAACCATTTTTATTCTGCCGTTGCAGATCAGGCGGCGTCTCGGCATCCGCGTTCTCGAATGGCTCGGAACACCGCACACAACCTATGGCCATGGTCTCTTCGCGCCCGCCTTCCTGCCCCATGCCGGGCAATGGTTTTCCCGTCAATGGGCCGAGATCGTCAAACTTGCGGGACCGGCAGATGCGGTTTTTCTGGCAAACATGCCCGCCGCGCTCGACGCCGAACCGCATCCGCTGCGGGCGCTCTTCAACCTACGTGGGCCCAACCGCGGCTACCGGATGGTTCTCGTGACCGATTACCAGACCCTTCTCATACAGAAGCGGTCCAAGGAAACACGGCGCTACTATCGCAAGAAGGAACGGGCATTCGCGGCGCTGGGCAATCTTTCATTTGAGCTGCCGGCAACCGGGGAGGAGACCCACGAAACGCTTCGGACCATGTTCGAGCAACAGGAGAAGCGATTGGGCGAACGCGGAATTCATGGCATCTTCGGGCCCGTCGAGCGCGACTTTATCCATCGCCTCGCCGACCTTCAGGACCAGGCCAATCCGGTCTTCTTGCCGTACATGCTCAAATTCGAAGGCGAGGTAATGGCTGTTCTGCTGGGCGGGGTGCATGGCAACGCCTTCTGGGCGATGATCTCATCTCTTGCCGAAACGGAGTTGCGAAAATATTCGCCGGGCGATCTCGCCTTGCGGCGAACCATTGAAGCAAGCTGCAAGCAGGGATTGGCCCACTTCGATTTCGCGGCGGGCGATACGCCTTACAAACTGCATTGGGCAGACGCTGTGATGCCGCTTCACATCGTGCTCTCTGCCGTCAATTTGCGCGGCGTTCCCTGGGTGTGCTTCTCAGGCTTCGCCATGAACGTAAAGCGCGTGATCAAACAGTCGCCGGAGTTGCGGAACGCCGCCATGTCATTGCGCAAGGTTCTGCTGGGCACGCGTTTCAGGCGTGGCCCGCCGCAAGGCTGAATTCCGGAGGCTGGCCGGCATGCGACCGTCCAATCAGCACCTGACATACCGCGTGCAAGCCTGACAATGAAAGTGCTTTCACAGCCGCGGTAGCCTCTGCAAGACGCGTGGCCGGTGCAAGAACCATCGCGGCGTCGCATTTGTGCAAAAGGGCGGGTGTTTCCGGAGTGGCCTCGCCGGCATGGGCAATCATGACGTCATAGGAACTGGCAAGCGCCGCCAGCACATTGCCAGCGCGATCATAGAGAAGAGCCTTGGCTTTAGCCGAATGATCCATGCCGAAGCGCAACAAATGAACCGCCGATTTAGCGTCGCGGCCGATGACCTTGGTAAAAGCCGTTTCGCCGTTAACGAGATCGGCTATGCCGGGTCCGGGTGCAACGCCACAGAGAGTTTCAAGCCACGAACCGGACCCCGCCAAATCAGCGATGACAACACGGCGGCCTGGTTGCGCCATGGCCCGGGCGAGCGCTACAACCGCCAATGATGTATCGCCCGCGGCCCCGCCGATCGACGTAACGGCAAAGCAAACCGCATTGAAATCGCGTTGCGCCGCCATCACCCAGGCCGACATCGACTTTCCAGTCGCCGCTACTTCGGCGCTCCCCATCAAAACTGCCGGATCGGCGTTCGCGGGGAGCTTCTCGGACACACCGGCTGCGTGTTGATGCTTCTCAGGTTCCACTACATTTAGCGCCGCAACTTGGACCGGTTGGTCAGTCTGGGCAGCAACGTGCGCAGAATAGCTGTTCCGTTCCATGCGCTCGGTGAGCCGCGCCGCCGACGCCATGATTGCCATCAAAAACGCGAGGCCCAAGCCCAATGCCAACCCCGCAAGTGTAACCAACAGCACCATGGGGCCGCGTTTCGGAAAGGATGGCGAGGCGGGAACGGTGGCGCTCTGTATGATGCGCGCGAGACCGGGCTGGGCGGCTTGATCCTGCCTGGCGCTCGCTTCCGCATAACGGCTCAGCATGGCTTCGAGAAGGGCGCGGTCGGCGGCAGCCTCCCGCTCCAGCGCCTTCAATTTCACATCGTCGAGATTGGCGTTCGATGCCCTGCCCTTGAGGGTTTCAAGACTGGCGCGAAGCGAGGCTTCCCGGGCCCCGGCGATGCGCGCCTGCTCCTCCAGGCCTGCCACGATTTTGAGCGCTTCATTCCGAAACTGCCGGTCGACATTGGCGCGCTGGTTCTGTGCCGCGATCATCTTGGGATGATTTGGAAGATAAGTGGCGGAAAGTTCCGCTACCGCGCGCGCTGCTTCCGTCCGCTGTTCCTTAAGCCGCTGAATGACGGGAGAGGCCAGGACCTCGGATGAAGCGTCGACGGAACCCTGGTCGGCCAAGAGTTGCCGGATGGCATCGGCCTTCGCCTCAGCCTCGGTGCTGGCGGCTTGGGCCACGGTGATCTGCGTGTTGAGTTCGGAGATTTCCTGGGTATCAAGCGTCGTCGTTGCACCCTTGAACAAACCCGCCTTGGCGCGGAATTCTTCCACGGCTTGTTCAGAGGCCGCGAGTTTCTGGCGAAGCCCGTCAATCTGTTTGGCCAGCCAATTGCGGGCGCGCTCGGTCGGCTGCGACTGGCTTTCCCGCGTCGCTACAATATAGGTTTCAGCCAGCGTGTTGGCGATCCTGGCGGCGGTCTCGCCGGAACTCGCGGAGTATTTGACGGAAATGACGTTGGACTCGGGCTGCTGATAAACCGAAAGCCCGTCAAGATAACTGGCGAGCGCCAACTGCTCCGGGCTCATGCGGCTCGGATCCTCGCCGAAGCCCAGCGCGATCTTAATTTTCTTCAGCATACTCATGCTGCGAAGCCTGGCATTGAATTCCGGATTATCCTCCAGCGCCAGCGCGGCGATCACCCGGCGGCCCATGTCCTCCGACTTCAGGACCGCCATCTGACTCGCCACGATACGGTCATCGACGGCAGGCGTTGTTTGATTTTCGGGGTTTTGCATGCGCTCAAAGCGCGTTTCCAGATTCTCGATCAGGAGCTGTGCCTCGGTTGAATAGACCGGATCGAGGAAATGTGCCGCTGCGAGCGCTCCAAGGAACGCGCAGAGGCCGAAAAAGAAGATCATGAACTTGCGGCGCGCCACGCCCCGCAAAACATCGCGGACGCCGATCGCCGATGCCCTCGGTTCGGCATTGATATCGTACGATGTGCTCATGGATGTGCCGCGCGGGGCCGCTCTCAAGACAGCTTCGGGGTTAAAATGGCTTGGTTATGGTAACCAATCCCTTAACGGCAACACCCGCGCTTAAGCTATTGCTAACCATGACTGCATATCGTGGAGGTGAGCCGGCGATATGGACCGGCACTGGACCCTCTGGATTTTTCTTGCCTATGCGGTTTCTTTTTTTCCTCCTCGCAATGCTGTCAGTGGCGGGCTGCTCCCGGAGCTGGGAGGAGCAGCAGCCTTCCTCGCCGCCGGGCGGAACCGGCGTCATGGTTGACGGGACGCTGGCGGAGGGCGCCGATGCGGTCTCGAGCGTTTCGCAGCTTCCGGTGCGCGCCGCCCATGGCGCCATCGATCCCTACGGCACCCAGGGCAAGGCCGCTGCCTATGAGTATGGAACGGGCTACCGCGTGGGCGCGGGCGACCGGCTGACAATTCGCGTGGCCGGGGAAGCGGATCTGACCGCCGACTATCTCGTGGACGGTTCC
>Ga0187892_10008710_pt1 | contig 13731 bp, 11 predicted proteins | sample MA1701073metaG_FD_139345 | JGI IMG/M metagenome (GOLD analysis project Ga0187892, IMG submission 139345) | Bio-ooze microbial communities from a basaltic lava cave in the Kipuka Kanohina Cave System on the Island of Hawaii, USA - MA170107-3 metaG ...
CGTCGGGTCGACCAGCCGGCCGCGCACCGTTACGAATCTCGCCCGCACACCCAGTGAATCCAGCAGGAACGGATCGACCGACAGCGATATTACGACCGTCGTGTCCGCGCGTAGCGTCAGCTGCATGGCGCCCGGCACATAGCCGAGGGCGCGAACCGTCAACGTATAGGAACCCGGCTGCACATTGGTGAAGCGGAACTCGCCCGCGTCGTTGGTGATTCGAGTGCCCACACCGCCGAGTTCGACGGTCGCACCGGCAATTCCGGATGCAGTCAGACGATCGTCCACGCGTCCGCTGACGCTAACCGCCTGCGCTCCAACCAGCGACGACGATGTTACTAGCCCGAAGAGGGCGCCGACTGAAAGCGCAAGCGCACGGCTTGCGCAAGAGGGTCTATCGTGCCCACCATTGCTGCAGCTGACCGTGGGGTCTGGGGAAACGAGAAAGCATCGAGACGTCTTGATCATTGAGGCCGTGCGATCATGGCGTTGCATGTCCGCCGGGCTCGGCAACTTCGATACCCGCCTCAACAACGGGGTCGGTCTGTTCGTAGCACGGCTGGCAGAGCAATACGGCCTTGCCGCACAAGTTCGAAGTACCAGAGAGTGTACGCCCGTATCATGCGCCCGCTGTCATGGATTTCGATTCGGTAGAGAGTCGCGCTGGGGTATGCGCGCAAATCCGCCAACCCACCATCTGCTGCCCGGTCGTCGATGCATACGACGGGCTCCGTCAGCCCACCTCGGTACCGTATGCATTCTCTACCGCTACTGCATGGGATCATCTGGAGCCGGCGCTGTTTCAGCAGATCAACGGGGGTCGGAGCTGTCGGGCTGTCGAGGTCCCCGCGCTCGATCACCCGAACCGACCACGGCAGCGCACGCGTGCGCCGATTAAGCTGGTCGACAACCTGCGGAATGTCGACCCTGATGGCTCCAAGGGGCACGGGCTCAACCTCCAGTTCGAAGGTGAGTGCTGTGTCGGCATGGACACTCACCCGAAAAACGGCTGCGCGATAGCCGAGGCCGGACACAAATAGCCGGTGCTCACCAGCAGCAAGTTCAGTCTTGAAGCGACCGCCCGCGTCGACACCCCAACGTCTGCCCGACCCCGCAAGTTCCACCCATGCGGCTGAAACGCTCCGCTTCGTGTCCGCGTCCAGAACATGTCCGCGAACCTGCCACATCTGACCAGATGCCGAAGGGGCGCCTTGCAGCAGTGTTAAGGCGATCATTCCGGCGACCGTGACCCTGATCGAGCATTGAGGGCGAACTGCCCTTGCAACCCGCGATACACTAACGTCGCATCTCAATTGCGTAACCGCGATCTGCCCAACGTGAGATCTCAGGGACACCGACGTACCGGCCGAGAATCCTGCCCTCATCGACTTCTGCGAGGCGGTCGCCAGTCACGGCGAACCGGCGGAGCAGCACCAAGGCTTGCGGCACGCTCGAGGGACCGGCGTATTGACCCCACAAGAAGACAAGTCCGCCTACACTGCTTGAACCACGTCCGATCAGCATTTCGTCGAATCGACCGAAACGCTCCAAATCCGTCCAGCCATCCGATGGGGTACGATCCAAGCCGACACCGATGGTTGCGAAGGACACGGCGGACAGCTTCGCCATCGCCGCCAGCGCATCCGCGGCCTTCTGGACCAGGGCGGGTAATTCTGGGTCCGCGCACGCGCGGCACCCGCCACTGCTGATGAACACGAACGCAATTTCTGAGATCGTATCGCCTTGGGCAGTTGCGCGAAAGAGCCTGTCCTCCACCCCCGAATCGCTTGCCGACATAGGCCAGCGGACGTCCTCGACATTGACGCGCCGAACGCTGACTGCAAGAAGCACCCCAGCCGCTGCCGATACCGCCAATAGTAACAGGGGGGTGATCAATCGAGTCCGCCATGTCTACTCCGCCCAGGCAGGCTCGTTCGCGCCAACAGACGCCAGATTCCGGTTTCCATTGCTCCTTACCCCGGTCCAAGATCACGTAACTTCAGCACCGGCACGGGGTGGTTCTCGGCACGGAGTTGTGTGCGCCGAGTTGCTTCGCGACGCTCCGTTCGGGCGAGATCGCGGCGAACATTGGCGGCGGCCGCTTTCATGTAGGCCAAAGTGAGCGCCGCGGATTTTCCTTTCAACCAAGTGGAGTAGGCGCGCTCGAAGGTGATGGCCGTGATGTCGGCGGCCAGATCTGGATCGTGTACCACTTGGCCGACGATGCGCCTGAGGTCCTCGTAGAGGCGAGCGAAGTTGCGGTTCAATTCGCGATCAGTCGAGCCTTTGCGTGCGCCCAGATCGGACGACCGGGCGGCGGCTTCGGCGACCTCCCAGGTCACTGGCGACGGAGTCCCCGAGTGTCCGCGTTCTTGATTGTGCATGGTGCACCGCCCCTGATCGACCTCCCGGTCTCGACCCACCGGCCAAGGCATTAACCAGTTACCGCAGCGGCGGCACTGCGTGGACTGCGTGGACTGCGTGGACTGCGTGGACTGCGTGGACTGCAGAGTACGTACTCGCGATACCGTCGTCAAGAGAGTCGCATCAGGGCAGGGCGTGGGCGTGCCCCGTCGATGTACGAGTCTCACCTGCCGGGAAGAGACCCTCCGTACCTTCCCAGCTCGCCGCTCAGCTCCTGATAGACGCGCCGGATCGCTATGGCGGCCTGGCTCGCGCGGAGCGACCAGCCTTCGAGCTCGCCGAAGCTGGCTTGCTGCACGGCCTGCTCGACGGGCACGCCCGCCGCGTGGAGTCGTCTCGCCTCGGCAATAACGGCCAGCAGCGCGCGCCGATAGACTTCGAGCTCGCGCTGGAGCATGCGCGGCGAATCGACAAAGCCGTGGCCCGGCACGTACACATCCACGTCCATTGCCTGCGCGCGTTCGATCACGCGTACCCACTCGGACGGATAGGCGGATCGCATCGCGGGAAACACGCGGTGCAGATACGCCTCGCTCATGAACAGGATCTTCTCGCGCGGCAGATAGACGTGCAGGTCACCACCGGTATGCGCGCGGCCGAGAAACAGGATGTGAATCTCCCTGCCGCCCAGACGCAGCTCGCGCCGCTCGGGAACAGGATCGAAGGCTGGAACGAACGTGCCGGCGCCGCCACGGCGCCCGGCTTCTTCGAGCACGCGCGCTGATGTGGGATGCACCAGGAACATGGCGTTGCGCGGGAACGCGCTGTTGCCGCCGGTGTGATCGCCGTGATCGGAGCCAATGACGACGTGCGTGATCGGCCGGTTCGTGATGCCGGCAATCGTCTGGACCAGTCGCTCGGTTTCGGCGACACTGCCCTGCCCATCCGCAACCAGCACGCCTTCATCCGTCGTGACGAAGAGGCTTACGGTCGTGAACCGCTCATCGCCGGCCGAGCGAAGCTGCTCGTAGCTGTAGACGCCGTCCGCGAGCCGTTTGACGCGCGGGAAGTCCGCGTCGGTCAGGCCGCGCGCTGCCGGGTTCGCCGTCCGCACCGCCTCGCCCGGCTCGCCGGCCGGCAGCCGGCCGCCCGTGCCGCAGGCCGATCCGACCATGCACAGCCATAGGACCCATACTGCCCGGCGACTCGCCATTGCCCGCCTCCCTCGCTACTATCCGTCCGACCGACTCGCCCACGACGGCCTGAATCTCCGGGCCGCGCGCGCGCCGCGCCAGCAACGCCAAGACCGAGGAGGCACCATGCGCAGGCTTCCGCCCGTCGTCATCGCGATCACGCTGTCGATCACACTGGCGGCGGCTGCCGCCGCACAGGGCGGCCGCGGCAATGTCAGCGCCGAAGAGCGCGCCCGCCGCCAGGCGGAAGCCGAGCGCCAGCTCCAGGAGCAGCTGCGCCAGCCGCGTCCGATCGATGCGCTCAACTCCGTCTGGATCGAAGAGCTGACCTGGATGGAAGTGCGCGATGCGATCGCCGCCGGCAAGACCACGGTGATCATCCCGACGGGCGGCATGGAGCAGAACGGACCTTATCTGGCTACGGGCAAGCACAACTACGTGCTGCAGGGCGCCTGCGAAGGCATTGCGCGCAAGCTGGGCAACGCGCTCTGCGCGCCCATCCTGAAGCTCGTGCCCGAGGGCAGCTTCGATCCGCCGACAGACATGATGCGCTACCCCGGCAGCATCTCGCTTCGCGACGAAACCTATCGCGCCGTGCTCGATGACATGGCGACCAGCTTCAAGGTCACCGGGTTCCAGCACATCGTCTTCATCGGCGACAGCGGCGGCAACCAGACGGGCATGGAAGCCGTCGCCAAGACGCTGAACGAGCGCTGGGGCAAACCCATGGCGCACTTCATTCCGCAGTTCTATCGCTATGCGGACGTTTTTGCCTGGATGGAGAAGGAGCTGGGCATCAAGGAAACCGTGCGCGATGGGTTCCACGATGACTATGTGATCACGACAATCATGATGGTCACGGATCCGTCGACGGTGCGCTACGATCAGCGCGTGAAAGCCGGCAAGGCCACGATCAACGGCCTGTCCATCGAGCCGAAGGAAAAGGCGATCGAGATCGGCCGGAAGCTGCTCCAGTTCCGCGTCGACCAGACCGTCGCCGCGATCCAGGCGGCAATCGGAGGTCCGGCGGCGCGATAGCGCATAGCGAAGCCTTCGCAAACTATCGGCGGCCCAGGCGGGCGCGGTGCGCCGGCTTGACGCTGGCTGTGCGTCCACGGCAGGGTGCATCACCGCACTCACAATCCAGCGACCCGGAGGGTCCTATGCGTCGGCGTGGCGTTGCGCTGATGGTGCCCATCATCCTGGCGGCGTGTGCCGGCCAGACTACACCGGCTGTCGATCTCGCGGCCGAAGAGCAGGCGATCCGCGCGCAGTCGATGGCGTGGCTCGAGGCGGCCACGGCAAGGAACGCCGCCGGTGAAGCCGCCGTGTTCGCGGATGATGGCATCGCGTTCCGCGAGAACCGCGACCCGATCGTTGGCCCCGCGGCGTTCGAAGCCTACACGAGCGCCGACCGTGCCGCGAATCCGCAGTCAACCGTCAGCTGGACGATCGATCAGGTGGTTGTCGCGGCGTCCGGCGATCTCGCCTACGAGCTGGGCAGCTATCAACTGACCGGCCTCGGCGCCAATGGCACCGGCGACGACATGGGCAAATACGTCACCGTGTGGAAGAAGGTGAACGGCACCTGGAAAGTCGCGGCAGACATGGGCTCGACAACCAAGCCGGCGCCGCCCACGACGACCACGATGAACTGAACCGGAGCCTCGCCATGACTGGCCGTTGCGCTCGCGCGGGTCGCCCGCGGTTCCACGCCTGGCTGGCGCTGATCGCGCTGTCCGCGTCACCGTTCCTGAGCCCCGCAGGAACGCTGCACGCCCAGGTGACGGCGATCCGCGCGGGCCAGCTTCTCGATCCGGAGACCGGCACGCTTGCCGCCAACCAGATCCTGCTCATCGAGAACGGCCGCATCCGCTCGGTCGGTCCTCAGGTAACCATTCCGCAGGGCGCCGCGGTCCTCGACCTGTCCCGCTTCACGGTGATGCCGGGCATGTTCGATGCTCACACGCATCTCAGCATGGCCGTGCAGAAGGACCGCGATGGCGGCGACTACTACGTCACGACGCTGCGCGATCCCACGCCGTTCCGCGCGATCCAGGGTGTGGCCAACGCCCGGGCGCTGCTGGAAGCTGGCTTCACGACGGTCCGCGATGTCGGCAATGCCGGCAACTACGCGGATACCGACCTGCGCCGCGCCATCGAAGTCGGCTACGTCCCCGGCCCGACCATCGTCAACTCGGGCCGCATCATTGCGCCCTATGGCGGCCAGTTCTTCCTGCAGCCGGAAAAGCGCGGTCTGGGTGAGCCCGAGTACCTGTACGCGGACACGCGCGACGAAATGGTCAAGGCGATCCGCGAGAACATCCATTACGGCGCAACCGTCATCAAGATCGTGGTCGACGATCAGAGATACATCTATTCGATCGATGACATCCGCTTCATGATCGCGGAGGCGAAGGCGGCAGGGCTCAAGCTGGCCGCGCACGCGTGGACCGGGCCGGGCGCTCATAATGCAGCGGCCGCGGGCGTCGCCTCCATCGAGCACGGCCGCATCTTCAGCGATGAAGACCTCGAGCTGGCCAAACGCAACAACGTCGTGCTCGTCGGCACCGACTATCTGGCAATCGGCTACGATCCGGTGAAAAGCGAACGTGCGCAGTGGATCGACCGGCTCCGCAGAGCCCACCGCATCGGTGTGACCATGGCATTCGGCACGGACGTCGTCGAAGGCGTAGGCGAGGACCGCGCGCGCCGCACACTCTCCGGCATCGATCCCTGGGTGGAAGCCGGCATTCCGCCGGCCGCCATCCTGCAGGCGCTCACGATCAATGCCGCCCGCCTGCTCGGCGTCGAGGATCAGCGTGGCCTGCTGCGCCCGGGCCTCGCCGCAGACATCATCGCCGTGCCCGGGAATCCGCTCCAGGACGTGAACACGCTCAAAAGCGTCGCGTTTGTCATGAAGAACGGCAAAGTCGTCAGGGCGCCTGCCCGTCCGGCGTCATAGTCGTGACCCGCTGCCACTCGCGCTGCAGACCCAGTCGTTCCACCTCATCAAGAAGCCGGGCACGATCCAGGGCAGTTCCCGACGCCGATAACATCGCGTTTACATCGCGAACGTGCTTGTCCGAGCCGCCAGCACGCAGGTACTCGAGCTTCCGCAGGATTACATACTCCGGCGGCGCCACCGGCATTTCCTCACCCTCGATTGCGATCCGGCGCCGCAGCGGCAACGCCCAACGATGTAGTCGATCCTCGGCTGCAGGATAGAAATCCGCCTTCAACGCGGTGGCCCTGTGGATGATGTTGAAATGTCCGTGCTGCGACCGTCGCAGCTCAATCTCGATGGCCTCCGCCGGCGGTACGTAGAACTCGGATGTGTCGAAGGCGCTGCGCAAACGACTCACATCTCGCGTCCCGATGTCGATCACGAGGTCGATGTCATTGGTCAGACGCGGCTCGCCGTAGATGATCGCAGCGACCGCCCCGGTGACCATGTAGGTGACGCCGAGTCGATTGAGCGGCGCGACAAAAAGCGAGATCAGGTCACTCGACGACATGGAGAAAGGCCTCGCGCACGCGCGCCTGTACAGCGTCCTCTGGCAAGTCGGGATGGCGCAAACGCACGCCGGCGGCCGCCAGCTGCCACGCCGTTTCACGCAGCTGCCGGGACACGGCGAGTTTCTGTTCCGGCGTCAGGCGTCGGAGTATTTCCGAATAGGCGTCGGGCATGCCCACGTGCGTTCGAGACTGCATGAGTTCAAGCTAACCGTGATCCATGAACTACGGCAGCTGTCGAATGATCCCGTCCACAACATGCGCCCGCTTTCTCAAGGGATCCCTGGAGGGCAAGAGCCTCGGGCGACAACCACGACGCGACATTAGGCCGCAGCCGCCGCCGTCACAAGCCCGGCGCGCGGCTCGCCGTCGTGCGCGGCGCGGTGGTGGCCCAAGCCGCTATGGCTCCGCCGCCCGCGCTGCGTTACGCTCGCAGCGGACCCGGCGAAGGAGGGACGCCGTGGCGCGAACGAGCCGGCGCCGACTGTCGCTGCAGGAGTTCGAGAATCTGGACGACGACGGGTTCTATCGCCACGAACTCGTGCACGGCATGCTCGTGCGCGAGGCACCACCGAACGCCGAGCATGGCTGGCTGTGCGCACGGCTGGTTCGGCTTCTCGATGAGTTCGTCGAGCGAACGAAAGCAGGAGTGGTGCTGGTTGAGAGCGGCTTCGTGCTGACGGCAGATCCGCCGACGATCCGCGCGCCCGACATCGCGTTCGTCGATCGCTCCCGTACGGCAGGAGGGTTTCCGCAGCGGGCGTACATCCAGGGCGCTCCGGATCTGGCGATCGAGATTCGGTCCCCGTCGAATCGCGCGGCGCGAATCAGTGACAAGGTTCGAGACTACCTGGAAGCGGGATCGAAGCTCGTATGGGTAGTGGACCCGTACGCGCGATCGGTCGTCGTGCATCGGCCGGGCGCAGATGCTCGCGTGCTGGGCTCCGGCGATGAGTTGGACGGCGCTGAAGTGTTGCCGGACTTCAGGCTGCGCGTGATCCGGATCTTTGGCCACGGATCGGCCGCGCGATAGGATCGGCCTGAAGCAGCGGGCGCCGCGGCCGGCCGTGGACCGCGGCGCCCCACTTCGTCAGCCCTTCGAGCCGGACGCCGTCGCCGTAGTGAAGATCGTCTTCCAGGCGTTCATGAAGCGGCCCATTTCGTCTTCCGTGCCCACGGACACGCGCAGGTGCTCGGTCATGGGCGGGAACGGGCGGCCGACGATGACGCCCTTCTTGCGGAACTCCTCGATGACGGGCTGCACCGGGCGGCGAATGTGGACCATGAAGAAGTTGGCTTCGGACGGAATCACATCGTAGCCCATCGACTGCAGCTCGGAGGTCACCTTCTTGCGCGTCGCAATCGTCTGACGGCGCACCTGGTCGACGGTCTCCGTATCCTGCAGCGCGGCCACGCCACCCCATTTCACGAGTGCATTGATCGTGCCGGTGCCGTACGGCTCCATGCGGCGGATCAGCTCGCGCGGGCCGACGGCATAGCCCAGGCGCATGCCCGCTAGGCCATAGATCTTGGAGAAGGTCCGCGCAATGATGACCTGGCGGCCCTCGAGGATGTAAGGCACGGACGTGGCGTACTCCGGATCCTCGACATAGTGGTGATACGCTTCGTCAATGAGCACCGGCATGTCTTCCGGGATCCCATCGAGCAGCTGCTTCACTTCCTGCTTCGTCACGATTCGCGCCGTGGGATTGTTCGGGTTCACCAGATAGACGAAGCCGATTTCACGGTAGTGGCGGCGCGTCGCATCGATCAGCGCGGGAATGTTCTGGCGGTAATCGGGCAGCAGCGGTATGCGGATCGCGTCCGCCTTGATGTTGGTTGCGTGCTGATAGACCGTGCCGTACGTCGGGTCGGCACCGACGACTTTCAGGCCGCCGTCCAGGAACGTCGCGCCGACGATTTTCAGGATTTCGCCCGAACCGGCGGCAATCTGCACGTTCTCCGGCTTGAGCCCGTGGTGATCGGCAATCGCCTGGGTGATGTTGCCATCGGGATACCCGTAGCGATTCGAGTACTTCCAGGCCCGCGTCATCGCCTTCATGACGGACTCCGGCGGACCCCACGGGTTCTCGTTGTTGCCGAGCTTTGCCATGCCGTCATACGCCTCGGTCCCCTGCTGCGGAACGAAAGGCGCGAGTCCGGGCTCGTCCGCCCAGAGACGCGACGGCTTGAGGCCCAGAACCCCAACGGCTCCAGCTACGCCACCAACGAAACCACGACGGGAAACGGCCTGCCTGTCTCGCATTGCACCCTCCGTTCAAGGGGCCAACCGGATTGCTTCTGCGCTCAGCGGGATTCAGCTTTCCAAGGTACTGCCTTCGGCGGCCGGGCGGAACATCCAAGCCCCCGCTTCCGCCTCGCCCGAGCCCCGCCCGTCCATTAATATCGGTGCTTTCCAGTCCCGTTCACGCGGATTCCACGATCTCTCCGTCGGGAGGCCCGTCATGACAGTGCCCGTCCGCGGTATCGCCTTCACAGTGCTGATGGTTGCGGCGTTGGCCCACCCCGTCGCCGGCCAGGCCGCGGCCACACCCGTGGCGCAGGAGTTCGAACGCCTCCATTTCCGCTCGATCGGCCCGGCCACAATGTCCGGCCGCATTGCCGACCTGGCCGTTTACGAGGCCAATCCCGCGGTCTACTACGTCGGCACGGCCCATGGCGGGCTCTGGAAGACGACGAGCAACGGGGCGCTGTTCACGCCGCTGTTCCAGAGCGAGGGCCTGATCTCGGTCGGCGACGTGACGATATCGCAGCGCAACCCGGATCTCGTCTGGGTCGGCACGGGCGAGTCCAACAATCGGCAGAGCACGTCGTGGGGTGGCGGCATCTACAAGTCGACCGATGGCGGTCAGACGTTCCAGCACATGGGCCTCGCCAATTCCCGGCACATCAACCGCATCGTGATCGATCCGCGTAACGACGACGTCGTGCTGGTCGCGGCGACGGGGCCGCTCTTCGGCCCCGGTGGCGACCGCGGCATCTACAAGACGACCGATGGCGGGCGCACGTGGCGGCAGGTGCTCCGCGTCGATGACGAAACCGGCGCCAATGACCTGGTCATGGCCGCGACCGACACGCGCATCCTCTTCGCTTCGACATACCAGCGCCGCCGCACCGCGTGCTGCATGAATGGTGGCGGCCCCGGCAGCGGCATCTGGAAGTCCATGGATGGCGGCGATACATGGACCCGGCTGACTGGCGGCGGCCTGCCCGCTGGCCCGCTCGGTCGCATTGCGCTCGACGTTTTCGCGAAGAACGCGAACACGCTGTATGCGCTGATCGAAGCGCCGGGCGGCGGGCGGGGTGGTGGTGAAGGCGCGGAGGGCGAGCCGGCGGGTGGCCAGCGCGGCGGTCAGCGAGGCGGCCAGCGCGCGGGCGGTGCTGCCGCGCCGCCGCCAGCCACCGGGTTCTATCGCACGGACGATGGCGGCCAGACCTGGCGGCGCATGAGCGGAACGAATCCGCGGCCCATGTACTTCAGCCAGGTCCGCATCGATCCCAACAGCCACGACCGCGTTTATCTCGGCGGCGTCGGTCTGCACATGACGATCGATGGCGGCCAGACGTTTGCCACCGATGCCGCTCTCGTCACGCATGATGACATACACGCAATCTGGATCAACCCGTCCAACTCCGATCACATCCTGACCGGCAACGATGGCGGCCTCGCCGTATCCTATGACATGAGCAAGACGTGGACATTCCTGCCGAACCTGCCGGTCGGCCTGTTCTACCATGTCAGCTATGACATGGAAATGCCGTACAACGTGTGCGGCGGCATGCAGGACAACTACAACTGGTGCGGGCCGAGCGCGTCGCGACTGGGCCGCGGCATCATGAATTACGACTGGTTCCAGATCCAGGGCGGCGACGGTTTCGTGGCCATGCCGGACCTGCGCGATTCGCGCATCATCTACACGGAATCGCAGAACGGCAACATGATCCGGCGCAACAAGGTGACGGGCGAATCGAAGAACATCCGGCCCACGCCGCAGAACGTGACGAACGCGACGGCCGGTGAGACGTACCGCTATTTCTGGGATTCGCCGATGATCCTCTCGCCGCACGATCCCGGCATTCTGCTGGTGGCCGCGCAGCGCGTGTTCCGTTCGACGGATCGCGGCGACAGCTGGACGGCGATCAGCCCGGACCTCACTGCGAACGCGGACCGCAATCAGATCCTCACCATGGGCGTTCGTAACAGTGACGTCAACATTGCGCGAAACGACGGCATCTCATCCTGGCCGACGATTGTGACTCTGGCCGAGTCGCCGCGCCAGGCGGGAGTGTACTATACGGGCACCGATGACGGCACGGTCAGCGTGTCCCGCGATGGCGGTGCGAGCTGGCAGAACGTCACACGCAATCTGCCGGGCTTCCCCGCTGGGGGATATGTCTCCGAAGTCGTGCCCTCGCGCTATGACGCCGGCACCGTCTATGTCACAGTCGACAACCACCTGAGCAACGACTACGAGCCGTACATCTGGGTGAGCAATGACTTCGGCGCGACGTTCCGTTCGCTGACGGCCAACCTGCGCGGCGAAAACGTGCGCACGCTCACGGAGGACCAGCGCAATGCCGACGTGCTCTATATCGGCACGGAGACCGGCATCTTTCTGACGCTGGATCGCGGCCGCAGCTGGCGCCGGCTCAAGGCCAACCTGCCCACGGTGCGCGTCGATGAGATCACGCTGCACCCTCGCGACAATGCGATGCTGGTGGCCACGCACGGGCGCGCGCTGTTCATCCTCGATCATCTCGAGCCGATCCAGGAGTACGCGGCCGCGCAGACGGCGAGCAACGATGCCCGCCTCTTCTCTGTGCCCAGCGCATTGCAATGGAAACCGAAGAGTGACCGGAACGAGCAGTTCTGGGGCCACCAGTTCTTCATTGGCGAGAATCCGCCGGCCGATGCCGTCATCCAGTTCCATCTGAAGCGCGCCGTGAATGACGTGAAGATCCGGATCGCGGATACATCGGGCCGGCAGATCCGCGAGCTGGCGGCGCCGCAGAACCGCCGCCAGCCCGGCATCCAGACGATGTGCTGGGACCAGCGCGTCGAACCGATCGCGGCGCCGCAGCAACCCGCAGCGACGCCGCCTGGCGGTGCGGCCGGTGGTGGTGGCGGCGGCGGTGGCGGTCGAGGCGGTGGCGCGGCCGCGAACATTCCGGGCGTGCCCACACCGCTGCCCACGGCGGGCTACCTGCCCGCAGACCCGTGCAGTAGCGGTGATGGCCAGCGCGGCGGCGGCGGGGGTGGCGGTGGCGGCGGTGGCTTCGGGGGTGGCGGCGGCAGTGCCGGGCCGCACGTGGTGCCCGGCACGTACAACGTGATGCTGATGGTGGAGGGTCAGCTCGCGGATGCGAAGCCGATCCGCATCGTCATGGACCCGGTCGTGCAACTGACCGGCAATGACCGCGCGCGCTACAACGCGATCGCGGAAGACCTGCACGAGATGCATCGCCGCGGCGCGGCGGCCGCTGCGGCGTTCACGACGTTGAACCCGCAGATGGCCGACCTGTCCACGCGTCTGCGCGGCATGGGGAACGTACCGGGCAACGTGAAGTCGCAATTCGAAGCGCTGAACCGCGACTTCGAGGCCCTACGCGGCCGTCTTGGCGTGGCGGCAACGGCGGGGCGCGCCGGTGGCCCGGGCGGCGGCGGTGGTGGCGGTGGTGGCGGCGGCGGCGGACGCGGCGGCGGCGCGGGTGATGATGCGAGTGTGGTCGGCCGCGTCACGGCGCTCAAGGGATCGGTGATGGCGTTCTGGGAGATGCCCAGCCCGTCGCTGGTCTCGCAGTACGAATCAGTAAAGCCCGCGCTCACGACCGTGGTTGCGGACGCGAACGCGTTCCTGGGCCGCGCGACGACCATGAGTCAGACGCTCCGCCAGTACAACGTGACGTTGAACGTGCCTGCTGCAGGTTCGTAGAGGAGTCCTGGCGCCGGCTCCGCCGCGCGCGCGCGTGCGTGTGCGGCGGAGCCGGCGAAGGCGGGCTACCGGAAAAAGAACATCACGCCGATCTCGGGCGCCCAGTCCGTGGCCTTGGACGACAGGCCGAACGCGTTGTTGATCTTGAGCAGGATGTTCGGCCGCAGGAACCAGTGCGTGTCGGTGATCAGCTCGACCTCATCGTCTGTGCCCTCGACCGCGGCGTAGACACGCAGCAGTGAGGAGATCCGCTTGAGGTATTCGACGGCGTATTCGCCGGGACCGAACTCCTTCTCCTCGTAGATGGCGCTGAGCCGGAGCGTCGTCGTGCCCCAGCGGAATCCGCGCACCATGCCGAAGCCCAGCTTGAACTCCCAGTCCTGCGTTCCGATCAGCTTCTTCTCCTTCTGCAGCGGAAAGACGGTTTCGAACTCGGAAAAGAACTCCGGCTTGCTGTCGGTCTCGCGGCTCCAGCGCCAGCGCAGCTGGCCTTCGACATCGCCCAGTCCGGATTCGTGCAGGCGCGCCGGCTGGCTCGAGGGATCGTCGGCCGACTTGTACTGCGTGGCGGAGATCCAGGCCGCCTCGAGTTCGACGACCACGCGGTCCGACAGGCCGTAGCCGATGAACATCAGGTACTCGCTCGCGCGGTACTTGCCGCGAAAGTCACGGTCCAGACCGTAGCCGAGCTCGGCCGGCTTGTA
>Ga0187892_10008711_pt1 | contig 13731 bp, 14 predicted proteins | sample MA1701073metaG_FD_139345 | JGI IMG/M metagenome (GOLD analysis project Ga0187892, IMG submission 139345) | Bio-ooze microbial communities from a basaltic lava cave in the Kipuka Kanohina Cave System on the Island of Hawaii, USA - MA170107-3 metaG ...
CCCGCGCAATCTCGAAGCGCACCAACTCGCCGTGCTCGGCATCGCCAGTGCCGCCGCGCGCCACCGGCCACTCCTTTAGCTGCTTGCGGTCGATTGGATCGATCACGCCCGTGCCGCCCGGAAGCGCGCGGAAAATGCCGAGCAAGCTTCGCGCGGCTCGCGCCAGCCGCTTGATGGTCCGCGCCTGATAGGGGTAATCGGCGTCACCGCTGCGAGCGGTGATGCGCGCAAGCACGCGGTCGCCGATGCCCGCCACCGGGTCCGCCTCGCGCCTGCCCTCGACCATGAGGATGCGGGGAGCAGGGCCGTGCGCCTCATCCCACGCTGAAGGCCGGGCGACGAACTCGCCGTCGGCGTCGCGGCCCGTTACCTCGATCACCGTCACGGGCGGCAGCACGCCGGGCCGCGTCAGTTTGCGGCGCGACCCGGCGATCAGACCGTCATCGGTCATCTCGCGCAGCATGTCCTTCAACGCAATGCGGTCGCCGCCTTTGACCCCGAAGGCGCGCGCGATCTCACGCTTGCCGGCCTCGCGGCTCGCCGTCGCCAAAAAGTCGAGAATGTCTTGCCGCGAAGGACGTCTGCTTGCCGTCTTCTTGCGCGGTGCCCCCTTGAGTTTCGCCACCGTTGCCGCTCAGCCTGCCGTCTCCTCGACAGCCTCCTTATTGTTCTTCCCGGTCTTGCGGGCTGATTTCTTGGGCGTCGCCTTTTTGGCCGCACCCTTGGCGCTCTTGGCGGCGACCAGGGCCACGGCCTCCTCGAGTGTGACCTCCTCGGGCTCGCGATCGCGCGGCAGCGTGGCGTTGACCTTGCCGTGCTTCACGTAAGGCCCGTAGCGGCCGGTGAGAACTTGGACCTTTCCGCCAAGCTCCGGATGCGCGCCGAGATCCTTGATGACATTGACGCTGCGGCGGCCGCGTGAAGACGCCGCCTTCTCGGCGAGGAGGCTGACGGCGCGATTGAGTCCGATCTCGAACACCTCTTCGGCGCCGCCGAGGCTCGCATATTTGCCGTCATGCTGAATGTAGGGTCCGAAGCGACCGAAGCCCGCGGTGATCGGCTTGGCCGACTCCGGATGCAGTCCCACCTCGCGCGGCAGCGAGAGGAGCGCGAGCGCCCGGTCGAGGTCGATGTCCTGCGGATCGGTGCCCTTCGGGATCGCGGCGCGTTTCGGCTTCTCGGCGCCGTCCTGCTCGCCGAGCTGGACGTAAGGCCCGAACCGGCCGGTGCGGAGCGTGACGTCGAGCCGGGTCTCCGGGTCTGTGCCGATCAGCTTCCCTTCGGCAAGCGAAGCCATCTCGCCGTTGGTGTCGGCGAGCTGGCGGGTGTAACGGCAGTCCGGATAATTGGAGCAGCCGATAAATGCACCGAACTTGCCGACCTTGAGGCTGAGACGCCCCGCGGCGCAAGACGGGCAGGCCCTGGGGTCGGTGCCGGCGACTTGCGCGGGAAAGATGTGCGGCCCGAGCAGATCGTTCAGCGCGTCGAGCACCTGGGCGATCCGCAAATCGCCGATGTCGTTGACCGCCGCGATGAACTCGCGCCAGAAATCGCGCAGCACGTCCTTCCATTCGAGCTCGCCGGCGGAGATGAGATCGAGCTTCTCCTCGAGGTCGGCTGTGAAGTCGTACTCGACGTAGCGGCGGAAAAAGCTTTCGAGAAAGGCGGTGACCAGTCGTCCCTTGTCCTCCGGCACGAGCCGCTTCTTGTCCATGCGGACATATTCGCGATCGCGGAGCACGTTGAGCGTGGAGGCGTAGGTGGAAGGCCTGCCGATGCCGAGTTCCTCCATCTTCTTGATGAGGGTCGCCTCGCTGTAGCGGGGCGGGGGCTCGGTAAAATGCTGCTTCGCCTCGATCTTGCGCGGGTCGAGCCGGTCGCCCTTGGCGAGCTGAGGCAGAGCGCCGTCCTCGCCCACGGCATCGTCGATCCCTTCCTCGTAGATCTTGAGGAAACCGTCGAAGCGGATGACCGAGCCGGTGGCCCTCACGCCATAGGGTTTGCCGTCCTTGCCGGCGACATCGATATCGGCGGCGGTGCGCTCGATCTCGGCGCTGGCAGCCTGGCTTGCCAGGGTCCGCTGCCAGATAAGCTTGTAGAGCTTGGCGGCATCGTCTTCGAGATAGCGGGACACCGAGTCGGGGTCCTTGGCGAAATCGGTCGGCCTGATGGCCTCGTGCGCCTCCTGGGCGTTCTTCGCCTTGCTCTCGTATTGGCGGGGCGAGGTGGGCACGTAGCGATCGCCGTAGCGCTTGGTCACCAGCTTGCGAATGGCCGCAATCGCCTCGGGCACGATCTGCACGCCGTCTGTGCGCATGTAGGTAATGAGACCCTCGGCCTCGCCGCCGAGATCGACGCCCTCGTAGAGCCGTTGCGCGAGCTGCATGGTGTGACGCGGCGAGAAGCCGAGCTTGCGCGAAGCCTCCTGCTGCAGGGTCGAGGTGGTAAAGGGCGCGGCCGGGTTGCGCCGCTGCGACTTGCTTTCGATGGTAGCGACGGTGAAGCGCCCGCCTTCAAGCGCAGCCTTCAAACGAAGGGCGGTCGCCTCGTCGGCAATATCGAACTTTTCGAGTTTCTTGCCGTCGGCCGAGACGAGGCGCGCCAGGAAGGTTTCGTTCTTGGCGGTGGCAAGCTCGGCCAGCAGCGACCAATATTCCTGAACCTTGAATTGCTCGATCTCGAGCTCGCGATCGCAGACGAGCCTGAGCGCCACCGATTGCACGCGGCCGGCGGACCGGGCGCCTGGCAGTTTCCGCCACAACACCGGCGACAGGGTGAAGCCCACGAGATAGTCGAGGGCGCGGCGGGCGAGATAAGCGTTGACCAGAGGCCGGTCGATCGCGCGCGGGTGGCGCATGGCGTCGAGCACCGCTTCCTTGGTCACGGCATTGAAGACGACGCGCTCGACCGGCACCCCGGCCAGGGCCTTCTTGCGGTCAAGCACCTGGAGCACATGCCAGGAGATGGCCTCGCCCTCGCGGTCGGGGTCGGTCGCGAGAATGAGCTTGCTCGCGCCCTTCACGGCCTTGGCGATCTCATCAAGCCGCTTTGCGGCTTTTGGCTCGACGTCCCAATGCATCTCGAAGTCCTTCTCCGGTAGGACCGAGCCGTTTTTCGAAGGGAGATCGCGCACATGGCCGTAGGAGGCGAGCACGCGGTAACCCGGCCCGAGATACTTGTTGACGGTCTTTGCCTTGGCTGGCGATTCGACGATGACGATGTTCATTGAGACGTTCCTAGCCGCGCAAAATGCGCCGGGCTGAGGGCGAAGGGGTCCGGCGGGACCCTGCTAGGGCCGGAAAATGGTGTCTTGAGAGCCGACTGTCAAATCTGGCCAAGCGGATTGACAACTTATACGCGTATAGCATAACTACAACAACTCTAAGATATTGGTTGAAATGACCGCTTTTGGACAAACCGCCGCAGCCGAAATCAACGCTTCGGGAACGGGGGTTGAAGGTCAATCGGCGCAAAAATAAGGCGGTGTCGATGTCAGGCATGGGGGGCGGACCTCCCTTAGGCGGTGCGAGCCCTCCAGGCGAAGGGCCTGACCTCTCGCATCGGGAGGCGGCGGAATATATCGCCTCGATGCTCGAGGGTCTTGCACAGGTCGCGACAGGCGCCCGGATGACTTTTCTCGCCTATCTGATCAATGTCGCGCTGGAAGAAGCCAAGATTCAGCGGGAAGAAGCCAAGATTCAAAGGACCGCTCGCGAGTAGGGGGGCGCCCCCTCACTATTTCAGCGAGACGAGCTGCTGGCCATGACGCTGGAGCCGTCCGGCGAGATCGAGTTCGAGCAGCACGATGTGGACCTTTCTTGTCGCGACCCCTGTCGTGCGGATCAACTCGTCGATATCGACAGGGCTCGGTCCGAGCGCGCCGAGAATCAATTCCCGTTCGGTTTGGCGGATGTCGGGCAGGGGCTCGGGCGTCTTGTGTTCGTCGGCGGCGGCAAGCCCGGCCGGCGAAGGTAACTGTCGGCCAAGGATCGGCGCCAGGATCTCGACGATGTCGCCGGTACAGGTGACGAGGCCCGCACCTTGCTTCAAGAGATTGTTGGTGCCGGCGCAACGGGGATCGAGCGGGCTGCCCGGCACGGCGAAAACCTCTCTACCTTGCTCTCCGGCGAGGCGCGCGGTGATCAGAGAGCCCGAGCGCTCGGCCGCCTCAACCACCACCACGCCGAGCGAAATCCCGGAGATCAGCCGGTTGCGGCGGGGAAAGTCCTGTCCTCTCGGCGAGAAGCCGGGAGACCGCTCGCTGATGAGAAGACCGCGCTCGGCGATGGCCTGCTGCAGATCCTCGTTCTCCGGCGGATAGACGATGTCGATGCCGCCGGCGAGCACGGCAATCGTCCCATGCTCCAATGCGGCGCGATGCGCCGCCGTGTCGATGCCGCGCGCGAGCCCCGAAGCGATGACGAAACCCTCGAGCCCGAGCTCGCTTGCAAGCTGGCGGGTGAATTTCTGCCCAACGGCGGAACCGTTGCGGGCGCCGACAATGGCGACGATGGGGATGGCGGCGAGATCCGTTCGGCCCTTGATGTAGAGAACAGGCGGGGGCGCCTCGACATGGGCGAGCGCGGGCGGGTAGCCCGGCTCGCCAACAGCGACCAGACGTGCTCCCAGGCTTTCGGCACGGGCAAGTTCGGCTTCGGCTTCGGCCTCGGTGCAGAGCCTAATGTCGTGGGCTCTGCCGCCGCGCCGGGACAGCATCGGCAGCGCGGCGATAGCGGCTTCGGCGCCGCCGAACTCGTTGACGAGCGCGCGGAAGGTGGCAGGCCCGACATTCTCGCTTCGGATCAGCCTGAGCCAGGCAAGACGCTGACCGCGGCTGAGCCGTGGGGCGGGCTTTGGCGGCTCCGACGCCTTACCGCTTTGTCTCGCCAATGCGCGCCTCCTCGCCTTTGGCCAGGCGGCCGATATTCGCGGCGTGGCGCAGATAGAGAAGGACCGCAAGCAGCAGGAACAGCGCCGCGAGGCGCCACTCTCCAATCAGCGCAAGCGCAAGCACGCTGGCCCCGCTTGCCGCGAGCGCAGCGAGCGAGGAATAGCGCGTGAGGAAAGCAACAAGAAGCCAAGTCGCCGCAAAGACAGCCGCCGCGGGCCAATAAAGGCCGAGCAGAACGCCGAGATAGGTGGCAACGCCTTTGCCGCCCCTGAAGCCGAGCCAGACCGGGAACAGGTGGCCGAGAAAAGCCCCGAGAGCCGCAAGCAGGCCAGCGCCTTCGCCCCAACGCGATGCGATGAGCACGGCTGCCGTCCCCTTGGCCGCATCGAGAATGAGCGTCAGCGCGGCAAGTCCCTTGCCTCCGGCGCGGAGCACATTGGTCGCCCCGATATTGCCGGAGCCGATCTCGCGCAAATCGCCGAGCCCGGCGGCCTTCGCCAATATGAGACCGAAGGGAATCGACCCCAGGAGGTAGCCGCCGGCGAAAGCTGCAAGATAGACGAGGACGCCACTCCAATCGGCGGGAGACATCGTTCACCAGAGGGCGCCGCTACGGGCCCGCGCCGTCAGCGTAGTTGTAGACGGCGCGTCCGGCAACGATGGTGACAATGGCGCGGCCCTGCAGCCGCGCGCCGTCGAAGGGCGTGTTCTTGGCTTTCGAACGCAGGCGCTCCGGCTCGACCACCCAAGGCCTGTCGAGATCGATCAGGATAAGGTCAGCGGGAGCGCCCTTGGCGAGACATCCGCTGCCGAGCCCGAGCAGGTTGGCGGGATTCGTGCTGAGCGCACGCAGCAACTGGGGAAGTTCGACATCCCGGTTGTGATAGAGGCTGAGCGCCGCGCCAAGCATGGTCTCAAGACCGACCGCGCCGTCGGCGGCTTCGGCGAAGGGGCGCCTCTTGCCCTCGGCGCCCCTCGGATCGTGGGCCGAAACGATGACGTCGATGTCTCCGCTCGCAACGCCCTCGACCATGGCGCGGCGATCCTCCTCGGACCTGAGCGGCGGTTTCATCTTGAAGAAGGTGCGGTAAGGGCCGATGTCGTTCTCGTTGAGGGTGAGGTGGTTGATGGACACGCCGCAGGTAACGGGGAGGCCCATGAGCTTGGCGGCGCGAATGACGTCGAGAGAGGCCCGGCACGAGATCTGGCCGGCGTGATAGCGGCCGCCGGTGAGCTCGACCAGGCGGATATCGCGCTCGAGCATAATGATCTCGGCGGCGGCGGGCATGCCCCGCAGGCCGAGCCTGGTCGCGACCTCGCCCTCGTTCACCACCCCATCCTTCGCCAGCCAAGGATCTTCGAGGTGGTGCACGATCAGCGCGCCGAAATCTTTGGCGTAAGCCAGAACGTTGCGCATGACCTTGGCGTTGGCCAGGCTGGTCTTGCCGTTGGCGAAGGCAATGGCGCCGGCCTCGCTGAGCAATCCGATCTCGGTCATCTCTTCGCCGAGAAGGCCCTTGGTCATGGCAGCCATCGGGTGCACGTTGACCAGCGCGGTATCGCGTGCGCGCCTCAAGATGAAATCGACGAGTGCCACGTCGTCGATCACCGGATCGGTATTGGGCATGCAGGCGATGGTGGTCACGCCGCCTGCGGCGGCGGCGCGGCTCGCCGTGGCCAAAGTCTCGCGATGCTCGTGTCCGGGTTCGCCGGTGAACACCATCATGTCGACGAGACCGGGCGCGAGAACATGGCCGCCGCAATCGATAAGCTCGGCATCGCCGACGGTGCGGGCTTGAATGTGCGGTCCGAGATCGGCAATGAGGCCGTCCCGGATGAGAAGGCCGCCCTGTTGATCGAGGCGCGCGGCAGGATCGACAAGCCGCGCATTGACAAAGGCGGCCGCGCGTGAGCGTGGATGCTGGTCCTGGTTATGCATGGGCATCGTTTATCGATTCGGCAGATGGCGGCCCAAGGCCTGCAATACCGCCATGCGCACGGCCACGCCCATCTCAACTTGCTCTCGTATGACGCTGCGGCTGTCGTCGGCGACGTTGGAGTCGATCTCGACGCCCCGGTTCATCGGCCCCGGGTGCATGACGAGCGCGTCGGGCTTCGCCCGGGCGAGCTTCTCGTAATCGAGACCGAAGAAGTGGAAATACTCGCGCTGGGTCGGGATCAGGCTCGAAGTCATGCGCTCGCGCTGGAGCCTGAGCATCATGACGATATCGGCATCGGCCAAGCCCTGGCGCATCGAGGTGTAAACCTCGACGCCGAGCCGCTCGATGCCGGAGGCGAGCAGCGTGGATGGCGCCACGACGCGAACGCGGGCGCCGAGCGCGTTGAGCAGCAGGATATTGGACCGCGCGACCCGCGAATGCAGGATATCGCCACAGATCGCGACGATCAGTCCCTCGATGCGCCCCTTGTGGCGGCGTATGGTGAGCGCGTCGAGCAGGGCCTGGGTCGGATGCTCGTGACTGCCGTCGCCGGCATTGATCACCGAGCAGTCGACCTTTTGCGACAGGAGCTCGACAGCGCCGGCGGCATGATGGCGCACGACGAGAATGTCCGGGCGCATGGCGTTCAGCGTGACCGCCGTATCGATGAGCGTTTCGCCCTTTTGCACCGAGGATGTGCCGACCGACATGTTCATCACGTCGGCGCCCAGCCGCTTGCCGGCGAGCTCGAACGAGCTCTGGGTCCTGGTCGAGGCCTCGAAGAAGAGATTGATGAGCGTGCGGCCGCGAAGATCGTCGCGCCTCTTGTCGATTTGCCGGCTGAGCTTGGCGGCCTCTTCGGAAAGATCGAGGAGCGTCACGATCTCCGTGGGCGAAAGCCCTTCGATTCCAAGAAGATGGCGGTGAGGGAAGAAGGCGTTCGAGGCTGTCGCCGCTAAGGTCATCAAAGGCGACTGTATAGACCGCCACGGAGAGGGCGGCAAGGGTCGCGGGGGATCGGCAGGGCCGGGGTCACGACACGCATGACGCGGGTGCAGCGAGGCGGTCGCGCGCGCGGGCGATCGGGGCGACAGCCGTTGGTAAACGACCCGCGTGGTGGGAGGGTGTCGGCGCGGCGAATCTTGAGCTATGCTGAGCGCGCATTCTACCGCTCAGCCGGTAGGGGAAATCAAACCAGGAGGCAAAAGATGCGTAAGCTTGCGATTGCCCTAGGTGTGTTAGCTGCGATGTTGGTTGCTGGAGGCATCGCGTGGAAGGCCGACGCCACGACATGGAGATCGGGAACCTTGAATCTCCCCGGCCTCACCAAGAATTACTCTCCGATTGAGCAAGTGGGCTGCTTCGGCTGGGGACGCTGCCCGCCGGGATTCAGATGGCGCTGCGGTCCGTGGCGATGCGCGTGCAGGCCCTGCTAATTTTCATATAGCGGCTTTGAGGCTGCTCGTTTTCGAGGCCGCCGACTGCATCGGCGGCCTCTCCCTTCCGGGCAATCGACGGCGCCTTTCACGCTTGCCAGGGCGCGGAATTTCCATAAGTCTCGGTCAACGAATCGAAACGAGTTGCGGTCCGGCGCGCCATTTGCGTGGGGCATCGCTTTGCCGGCGGAGACGCATCATGATGAGCTTGCCGTTTCTCCTTTTTGCGTGTGGCCTTGCCGCCGGTTGGTTCAGCCAGCGCGGAGTCGCAATCAGCTTTTGGATCGCGGGCGTCGTGGTCATGCTCGTCTTGTTCCGTGTCCACGATAGCGACGTTCTGAATATCGCGCTTTGATTGGGGGACGGCGGTGCCGAGCGACCTATCGCGGCTTCTCAATGCGCTGGGACTGATCGCCGTCGACACGGTTCTGGCACTCGCCTTTATCGACCAGCTCTGGTTCCGCGACTTGCCGTGCCCCCTATGCATCCTGCAGCGGGCCGGCTTCATCGCCGCCGGCTTCGGTCTTGCGCTCAATCTTCTGTTCGGCCCGCGGCCGAGCCATTACGCCCTGACGATCCTAGGCGCGGCCGCAGGCGGGACCATCGCCTTACGCCAGATCTTCTTCCACATCGTCCCGGGAACCGGCTCATACGGCAATCCCATTTTTGGCATGCATCTCTATACCTGGGCGTTCATTACCTTCGTGCTGATGATCGTCGGCAGCGCCGTGCTCCTGCTCAACGACCGGCAATTCGCGCGCATGGAGCCGTGGTCGAGCCGCCTCGACGTTCTGTCTCTCACCGGTCTCGTCACCTTCGTCATTATTGCGGTCGGCAACATCTTTTCCACGCTCTTCATTTGCGGCTTGGGAATATGCCCCGATGCCCCGACGGGCTATCTGTTCTAGGCCGTAAACTCATAAACGCGTAGCCATAGGCGAATGCAGGCGAGCTTTACGAAGGCAAGGTAGTTGGCTGCGAGCTTGTCGTAGCGCGTAGCGACACGCCGACAATGCTTAATTTTATTGAAGAACCGCTCGACCAAGTTGCGCGCTCATGATCTGGTCCCAGACACCAGCCCGCCGCTAGCGAACGAACCGATTGTAGCAAGTCTTATGCGGACCGTAGCTCTCGGGCAGATCACGCCATGGTGCGCCTGATCGCAAGACCCAAAAGATGCCGTTGAGAATGCGCCGGTCGTCGACACGGGGAATGCCGCGAGCTTTGTTTGGGGGCATCGGCCTGATGACATTCCATTCGCAGTCGCTGAGTTCATATCGCATGATTCAACGCTCCCTTTTTGGAGCTTGAATCATGACTGAGACATGATCACAGCATCTGCCTGGAGTAGCGCTCACGATGTTGAGCCAAGGGCTCCGCAATGCCCGCCCGCGTGATGTCTCCGACTCTAAGTCGCATAGCAACTGCTTTGATGGCTCAGGTGACAGGGCTCGTCCTATTAAGGAGAGGGTCTTGGCTGGGGAATTAGAGCTAGCATGGGATTTAAGACGTTCTCATCCAGTCCCACCAGCCCTGACTGATTTTGATAAAGTTCCTCGCTATACGGCTTTCCGTCCATATCCGGTTTACCGGCGCCCTGAACAATCGCTTCGAGTATCAATTGCCCGCCTGCGACCCTGAAGACTCCGCCGCCCGAGCCGCCTTCACCTCCGGATAAGTCAGAAAAGTACGCTAACGGACCATCCGGGCCAGAGGGGAAAACACGACGAATTGTCCCGATTTGGGTAACGGGTTCTTGGCCGCTCCACTCACTGAGCATGCCATCTTGCTCCCCCGTCGCTTGAAAAACACGATCACCTTTTTGCAACGTCGCCCCTTTTTCAGGGATAGCCAACGGCTGGCAACCTTCGACAGGACGGACAAGTCTGACCGCGGTCATGTCCTGCCGTTTCAACTCCGGTGTTTTGGACATGGACGTTGCTATGGGCGGAAGCTGGGACGGATCATCAATGATGATCGCAATTTCATCCTTGGGATTTTTCCAATTGTAAAAGCGACACGTATCGACCGGCAAGAGCTGCCCCGTGCCCAAATCCTGAAACGCGTGTTTGACCGTAACAAGGATGTTGGGCTGAAGCGCTATGCTGCCGCTGCCCTGATAGGTATTAATCCGCTTTCCGTCCGCCGACGGAACTCTGCAGACGACAGCGCCCGTGCACGCCATCAGTTGAGTGAGTTGCGACGCCGTTACGCCAAACTCCTTTCTCAGGGTACCCGCCAGCTTAGAAAGGTCGTGGCGGTTATCATATTTCTTGAGCTCTTCCTTGTTGTTCGGATCGACCATGACCCCTTCCGGCGTGATAATGCTCGCCTGCTGCAATAGCTTAGGGGAGACGGCAATGGGCTCGGCATGGGTCGGAGGAACGAGGTCAATACCCGCTGATCCGACCAACGCCGCGATGGCCAGAGTTCTTCAGATCATTTTATGAGAGGGCGTCATTGGTGTGCATTGAGCACCGCGTTCAGAAAGTCGCCCCGAGCGGTGTCGAGGATGCCGCCGCCTTTGCAACGCGGTCGGTCATCGTTATCTAATTCTACGATACGAGGGAAAAAAAGAGCCGGCGCGAGGCCGACCCTTTTTTGATCTCCTAGCCTTTGCACTCGGCCATGGTAGCCATGGCCGCCTCTGCGGCTTCCTTCGTCTCGTACTCACCCATCATTTTCATGCCCGGGGCCATCTCGGTCACGACCGAGCATTTCTTGGTCGTGGTGTCCAGGCCCACGAAGTACTTCCCGCCGCCGGTCTCCACGGCTAGAGCGGGTGTGGCGAGGGCGCCTATCAGAACGGCTGCGACTAGATATTTCTTCATTGTTTGTCTCCTTGGATGAACCTTCGGAACGGCAAGTCAGGGATAGAGCACATCCATTGGTGACCTACCAATCAATTATCCGTAAACAGGGTCTACCCCGCGCCTCAAACTGTTCACCCTGCCAGCGATACTTGCAGCCAGCGAGACACGCCCTCAATACACTCTGATCGAGACATGCATCGGCTACCGGCTCCGCGCTCGATTGATGCCTCGTGCTTGTATGTCCGCTACTGATGCTGTGGACGGCTCCTCCACCGGCACATGAGTGCCATGGATGCGGGTGCTGTTAATGCTCCCACGATTCGGAGGAGCCAATCATGCAAGCGGTCACAACGATCGGTCTCGACATTGCGAAGTAGCTAACGCTCCGTGCCGAGGTGTCGCAGCCGGTCGAGCGTGCCTTGCAGGATATAGGCTGCCGCCATGCGGTCGATCACTTCGGCGCGACGCTTGCGCGAGGCGCCGGCGCCGATGAGATGCCGTTCGACGGCTTGGGTGGACAGCCGCTCGTCCCACAGGAGAATCGGAACGTCGATATGCGGGGCGAGGTTGCGCGCGAACGCGCGCGTCGATTGCGCGCGGGGCCCCTCGGAGCCGTCGAGATTGAGGGGCAAGCCGATCACCAGTGCGCCGACGCCGTTCTCGGCAATCGCCGCCGCAATCGCCTTGGCATCGAGGGTGAACTTGCTCCGGCGCAGCGTCTGGTAGGGCGTTGCCACCGAGCGGCTGACGTCGGATAACGCCATGCCGATGGTCTGGGTGCCGAGGTCAAGGCCGAGCAGCCGCGCCTCGGGAGCGAGCAGCTTGGGCAGGTCTTCGATCGCAACAAGAGGGGCTTCAGTCACGTGGGGCACATCAGAGGACAAAAAGCATGAAAATGACCTGGTTCGGCCATTCCTGCTTCCGTTTGGATACGGGCTCAAGCAGAATCCTGATCGATCCCTTCCTTGGCGGCAACGCCACCTTCGAGAAGGCCGCAATTCCTTTAAGCAAGGCGATCGAAGGAACGACCCACGTGGCGCTGACCCATGGGCACGAAGACCATACGGGCGACACGGTGCGCATCTGCAAGGAGACGGGGGCCGAGCTCCTCGCCGTGCACGAACTCGCGACCTATCTTGCCGGCCATGGGGTCGAAAAGATCGATTCAGGCAACACCGGCGGCACGCTCCCTCATGGCGATTTCGACCTGACCTTTGTCCCGGCCTGGCATTCGGCCTCGAACTTGGTCGACGGGCGCCCGATCTATCTCGGGGCCTGCTGCGGGCTCATCGTCGCGCCTAGAGGGGAGAGGACCGTCTATCATATGGGCGATACGGCGATCTTCTCCGACATGGGCCTGATCGGCGAAATCTACGCGCCACAGATCGGCTTGGTGCCGATCGGCGACCGTTACACCATGGGGGCCAAGACTGCGGCGCTCGCCTGCAAGCGCTTCTTTCGCTTCGAGCTGATCGTGCCGTGCCATTACGGCACCTTCCCGGTCCTTGACCAAACGCCCGACAAGTTCATTGCCGAGCTCGGGCGAGACAAGGTCCTGGTGCCGGAAGTGGGCGTCCCCTTCGAGGCCTGACCCGAACCCAAGTTGCCGCGTGCGCGGCGCGATGCTAGACGAGCGCTGGAACAAGCAAACCGCCTTTCGTCTCATGTCCGTCGATCGCGCCACCGTCCGCCGCATCGCCCGTCTTGCCCGGCTCGCTATTACCGAGCAGGACGAGGTCAAACTCGAGCAGGAGCTTTCCGGCATCCTCGACTGGGTGGCTCAGCTCGACGAGATCGATACCGGCGCGGTCGAGCCGATGACGCGGGTCGCGGCCATGACCATGAAGAAGCGCAAGGACGAGGTCACGGACGGTTTCTGTGCCGCCGATATCTTGAAGAATGCCCCAGAGGTCGATGACGGCTATTTCGTCGTTCCCAAGATCGTCGAATAGGGGCTCTCGGCGCCCAGAGCCCGTGCCGGGGTTGGCCCCGAAAGCTGAAGCAGGAGATCCGTGAGCAAGCTCACCGAACTGACCATCGCCGAAGCGCGCAAGGGCTTGCGCGAGAAATCGTTCTCGTCGCAAGAGTTGACGCAAAGCCATATCGAGGCGATCGAAGCGGGCAACGAGGCGCTCAATGCCTTCGTCCTGCCGACGCCCGAGCGCGCGCTCGACATGGCGAAGGCGAGCGATGCCCGCCGCAAGAAGGGCGAGGCCGGCGCGCTCGAAGGCATCCCGCTCGGCATCAAGGACCTGTTCTGCACGAGAGGCGTCCGCACGACCGCGTGCTCGCATGTCCTCGCCGGCTTCACGCCCACCTATGAATCGACGGTGACGGCAAATCTCTGGGCGCAAGGTGCGGTGATGCTGGGCAAGCTCAACAATGACGAGTTCGCCATGGGCTCGTCGAACGAGACGAGCTATTTCGGGCCTGTCGTCAATCCCTGGCGGCGCAAAGGATCGAACGCGAAGCTCGTGCCCGGCGGGTCCTCGGGCGGGTCTTCGGCCGCGGTGTCGGCACGGCTATGCATGGGCGCGACGGCGACAGACACTGGCGGCTCGATCCGTCAGCCCGCGGCAGTGACCGGCACGGTCGGCATCAAGCCGACCTACGGCCGCTGCTCGCGCTGGGGAATCGTCGCCTTCGCGTCG
>Ga0187892_10008712_pt1 | contig 13725 bp, 10 predicted proteins | sample MA1701073metaG_FD_139345 | JGI IMG/M metagenome (GOLD analysis project Ga0187892, IMG submission 139345) | Bio-ooze microbial communities from a basaltic lava cave in the Kipuka Kanohina Cave System on the Island of Hawaii, USA - MA170107-3 metaG ...
CCCGGGAGAAGGGGAGCGGCTCGAGGTCGGTCTGGGGGACGCGGAGGAGGGCCAGGTCGTCGTCGGGGAACGAGAACACGAGCTCCGCCTCCATCGCGGCCGGGCCGGCGCCCTTCTCCCATCCCACGCGGACCCTCCGCGCCTGCCGGACGACGTGGTCGTTCGTGAGGATGAACCCGTCCTTGCGGACGACCAGGCCGGACCCGCTCGCGCCGAACGCGCCCCGGTCGGCGGCGATCCAGACCACGGACTTGCGGTAGCGGGCAATGAGCTCGGGAAGGCGGGGCCGGGGCGCCGCGGCAGCGGGCGGGGCGGGGGACGCCGAAGGGGGGGCCAGCTTGGGCGCAGCGACCTCGGGGCCAGCGGGCGCTCGGGCCGGGGCGGCGGCGGGCTGCTTCCCGCTCCCCGTGGCCGACCAGAGAACCAGTAGGAGCACGAGCGCGCCGCCCCCACCTGCGCCCGCCCAGAGCAGCGCGGCCTTCCTCTTCGGCTTCGCCGCGCGGCGCTGGGTGGGAGGCTTCTTGGCCCTGAGGGCGAGCGGGGCCTTCTTTCCCAGCGGTTTCCGGCAGCGGGGACAGGAGAGGGAATCGTGGTCCTCCGTCGTGAGGAGCGAGAAGCCGCAGTGCACGCACTCGACGCGGTTTTCTTTCGGGGCCGGGGCGGCCGGCGCCGGAGGGGCTGGGGCGCTCGGCGGCGCGGCCGGTTCCGGGTAGGTCTTCACGACATCGGCCCTCGTGAAGACGCGCACGGCCCCGCAGCCCGGACAGCGATGCGACTTGTTCAGGTAGGACTCGGGGAAGCGGACGCCCTTCCCGCAGACGCAGACCGCCTTGACGTCCATGAGGGGCCTCCCCGGGCTCGGGCGCTGGAACGGCCCTCCCGCCCCCGCCCCGTCCGGCGGCAGAGCCGCGCCTCCCCGGTCAACTGTACGGCATGACGGACGGCGTGGGGGACAAAAGTTGAACGCGGCCTCCCGTCGCGAGCCCCGAGCGGCCCCGAGTTCGCGGGACCGCGCCCGCGGTCAGCGGACGATGCGGTAGAGGTGGACGGCGAGCGCGCCGAACTCGTCCGAGAAGCGGCCGTCCTCGGCGACGATCGTGCGATCCTCGTCGATCGCCTCGACGCGGTCCCCCTTCTTCAGACCCTCGACCGAGACCGTGGCCTTCCCGGCGCGACGCTTCATGTCGAGGTTGTTGGCGAACAGATAGATTGAGCCCTCGTGCTCCTTCGCCAGAACTTCGCCCGCGAGACCGCCTTCGATCACGATCGAGACCTTCGCCCGGGCCGCGTCGGCGAGGATCGCGGGGGCGAGCCGTGTGATCTGCCCGTTCAGCCGCCGCAGCTCCTTCTGCATCTCCTCGTCCGGGCGGAACTCGGTGAAGTCCGGCCGCCAGGCGTGGGTGAAGTAGGCGATCCCGGTGGCCCCGCGGATGATCGACATCCAGACCTCGGCGCGCGTGTGCTCGGGCCGCACGTCCTTCTGGCGGTCATAGTCGATCCAGCGGCTCCCCTTGCTTGTCTCGATGAACGCGAAGACCGGCCGGCGCGGGCCTGCGTAGCGGAGGAGGTCCCGAACGCCGTCGGCCACCCAGTCGAGACGGTCGTCCCGGTTCCAGCCGTAAATCGGGTAGATGTCGAAGCCCAGGATGTCGGCGCCCTCGACGACGGCGCCGTAGTAGACCTGGCGGTCGGCGGGAGTCCGCTTCTCCGACCCCGGACCGGCCTCCATAAACGCGCTCGTCAGGTTCTGAAAGACGGGCCGCGTGTCGTCGGCGGCGCGAATCTTCTTGTATCGTTCGACGACCGCCTCGGGCGCCGTCCGCGGCTGGTTCTTGTCGAACCCCAGGTCCGGCTCGTCCGCCTGAGTGTAGGCCAGGAGCGCCGGGTGGCCCTTGACGCCTTCGCCGAAGCCGGGCATCGCGTACCCGCCGGCCTCCTTCGCCGCATCGCAGTATTCCTTCGCCTTCCCGCCGCAGAACGAGTTGAAGCCGAGGGCGCGGAGCCGCTCGAACCGGCGTGTCGCCTGGGCCCAGGAGGCAAGCGGGAAGAAAGGCTTCCCGTTCACGCGCAACTCGCGGTTCTTCCCGATCTCGACCTTCTGAATCGCCTCCAGCGGGGTCGGACGATCCTGGCCCAGGACGAGCGCCGCCGCCAGCAGGATCCTCATCGCGCGACCTCTAGCTCCACGACGCTCGGGGGGCCTTCGACGCCGAACGCGTTCACGCTCACGGCCTCCAAGCGGTTCGCACCCGCGTGAAGCGTCCACGTGAAGGAAGCCTTGCTCTCGGCCCATTCCTTCCCGTCGATCCGGACTTTGAAGACCTTGAAGTTCGGAGTGAGCGTCCGGATCGAGATTTCGAGCGCCAGGCCTTTCCCCGGAACAAGCGAAAGCGCCGCCTGGCCGATCGGGAAGTACGGCTCGCGGGCCGGGTCCTTCGGGTTCTTGCGCCGGTGCCATGCAGTCCCTTCGCAAACCTTGTCCTGCGTGATGAACATCCGCCCGTAGTCCGGCCCCGCGTCCATGAAGTTCGTGTTGGGGATGTATCCCAGGAAGGCGTAGGTGTGGAAGGTCGTCTCGATGAGGGAGAGGTCGCCGAAGCCGGCGTGCCGGGCGCGGAAGACGGGAAGGTCCGGCCGGCGGCTCCGCTTGCGCTCGGCGCCCATGACGAAGACGAGATCCTTCCCGTCGCGATAAAACCATTCGTCCCGGATCTCGTACGCGTTGAGCGGCACGCCGTCCTTCTCCACGTAGAGCGCGTACGTCGGGTCGAACATGACCCACTTCCGGTGCTGGTTGGACCAGATCTCCGTGATGCTGTGCTCCGTGGCGCCCGAGCCCCGCCCGTCCGGCCGGCGCAGGGCAAGCGACCGATTCACCCAGCCCATGCCCGCCGCCGCCGAAACCAGGAGCGTTGCGTAGTGGGCGCAGAAGAACGTGTGGCCTTCGTCGACCGCCTTCAGGATCTCCAGGGCGCCCTTCGGGTCCGCGGTCGGGCGGCCGAACTTCTTCACGCGCCGGTACGCCCAGTCGAGCAGGAGGACCTGCCGGTCGAACTCGTCCTTTCCCCTCGAGACGACTTCGTCGAGCCCGTTCTTTTCCCTCAGCTCTTTGAGCTTGGGGTTTTCGGACGTGTCGAAGACGTGGACCTTCGAGTACTCGTTCTCGACGAGCGGCAGGAACTCCATGCGCCGGACGGTCACCGCGCGGCCGTCCAGCGTCACCGTCGCGCCGGCCGGCTTGGTCTCGAGCCCGGGCTCCTGGGCCAGGAGCGTCCCCGCAAGCCCCACCCAGGCGACCAGTTTCATTCGATTCGTCCTCCTTCAAGTATACGTAATGGCCGCGGACGTAAGGAGGGTGAAGAGGGGCTTCGCCCGACTACTTCTGCTCCGCCCAGCGAACCGCGCCGACATCAGCCGTCGAGCCGGCGGCAATTTCGACCTTCAACTCTTTTGTGCCCAGCCGCTCGTGCCAGAAGACTAGCCGGAACGTGCCCGCGGGCGGGCCCTTGATCTCGAAGCGTCCGTCGATCCCCGTCGCCGCGTGGAACGGATTGTCCGTGACGGCGATCCAGCCGCCCTGCCAGGGGTGTCAGCCGCACTTCAGCTTGATGCGCTCCGGCTTCTCAAAGGTCATCTCCGCCGACCCTCCGGGAGGCAGGCCGACGTTTCTCTCCTTGTTCACGAACGGAATCGCGTGGGCGCTCTCGCGCCGATCGGACTCATTCTGGACACGAAGCGGCGCGCCCGGAGAAACGAACACAACGCGCGGCCGGACCTGCCAATCACGAAACGAGATGACCGCCCCCTCCGACTTCCAGTCCGTCTTGCCGGTCCCTTCCACGGTGACCATGGCGTTCGCCAAGCCGCCGTCCTTCGCCACCAACAGATCCTCGACCACCACGCCCTCCGCTCCAGGGAACTTGACTTGCGTCGGTTCCTTGGGCGGCCCATCGAAGACGACTCGGCCGGTCACCGCCCCCGTCTCCTGCGAGGCGGCCAGCGCCAGGCTCAAGGCGATGAATGTGATCATGGATTTGTCTCCTGCGGGGCATTACCGCAACTGCCATGCCAGCCGACTCACAAGGGCTGACGACGGCCGTGCGCCAACCTGTCCCACCATGTAACACTGGCGCCGCGCGTAGCTTAGGGTATGGGACGGATGCGCGTGGCGTGGATAGCACCGGTCTTCCTCCTGGCCTCCGGCTGCGCGACCCCGCCGAGGGCGCCGAACCCCGCCCAGACGCGCTGGGATGCCCGGTTCAGCGCCCCGGGGTACGTCTACGGCAAAGAGCCCGTCGAGCTCTTGCGGAAGAACGTCGCCCTTCTGCCGAATGGGAAGGCTTTGGACCTCGCCGCGGGTGAGGGCCGCAACGCCGTCTTCTTGGCAAAGAACGGCTTCGAAGTGGACGCGGTCGACCTATCGCCGGTGGGGCTCCGAAAGGCCGAGGCGCTGGCCGCGGAGCGGGAGGTGCGCATCAACACGATCGTGGCCGATCTCGAGGATTACGATCTCGGGACCTCGCGCTACGACGTCGTCACCAACCTCTACTACCTCCAGCGGAGCCTGATCCCCCGGATCAAGCGGGCGCTTAAGCCGGGAGGCGTGGTGGTTTTCGAAATGTACACGGTGGACAACCTGACCATTCCCGGCTCCCACGGGCCGAAGGACCGCGCCTTGCTGCTTGAGCCGGGGGAGCTGCGCCGGATGTTCGACGACTTCGAGACCCTCCACGGGTCCGAGACCAAGGACGACAAGCGGGCCGTCGCGTCCTTGGTCGCGCGAAAGAAGGAGTAGTCCGGACCTCACGTCCAACAGGGCACCCCCGTCGTGTCACCTATGACCCTGGGGAAAAATGCAGATCCGGGCAAAACACGGGGCTGCAAACCGCCAATGTATCTCTGGCTGAAAGACCGGAAGGAGGCGGACATGCGGTGGGTTGCCCCGATCGTCCTCGCCCTCGGCGCCGCGGGCGCCTGGGCCCAGGAACCCGATTCACAAAAAGCCCTGGAGCAGGCCACGCAAGCGCGCCAGAAATGCTCGGATTCCCTGGCGGGCGTCGAAGGTGCGTGGGTTTCCGGGCTCGCCGGGACGAAGGCGGACTACCGGATCCTGGTCACCTGCCGTGACGCCGCCGCGCGGGGCGCCGCGCGCGGGAAACTCGGCGGCGACTCCTTCCAGGGCCTCAAGATCTACTGGATCCTCCAGCCGTCGGCTCCGGCTCAGCAGGCCCCCGCCCCCGATCCCGCTCCGCCGGCCGCGCCTCCCGCCTTTGCCAAGGCTCCGGCGGGCAAGCCCGCGCCTTTAGCCGCCGAAGCGAAGCCTGATCCCGCGAAGGAGGCCGACCCGGAGAAAATGCTCGCGGGCGAAGCGACGGACTGCGACATCATCCGCGACTACCTCAAGCTCAAGCCCGTCCACCACCCCATCGGCAACGGCCGGTCCTTGATCCCTTGCCAACTCATTCGCCGAAGCGTCGTGGGACCCGGCGGCGGGCACACGTATGTCTACACGAAGCATCGGTCCGACTGCGCGATCCGGCTGGGCCGGGCCTCGCAGCCCACCTGGGCGGACAACTACGTGGCGTGGGTGTTCCAGAAAGGGTTCACGCCCGTGATGCGGGCCGGCTTCACCTGGCCGTTCGAGCTCCGGGCCGACGACAAGCTCTGGGACGCCCAGGCCAGCGGCGAGCTCAAGACCCGGCTGCCGTTCATCCGCGAGGGCGCCGAGTGGGCCACCACGCCCAGCGCCTACCAGAAGGTGACGACGCCCGGGTACTCGGGCTGGTACACCACGGGCGGACACCCCGGGATCGGGTGGACGTGGAACCAGCCCTGGACGCCGAAGAACGCCGGCGCCGCGATTCCGACCAAGTGAGAAGGAGGAGATCCATGCGATCTGCGACCGCTCTGGTGCTGCTGGCCGGAATTGCGCCGGCGTCCGCGCAGGACCCGCCCGTGCGCACGGCTCCGGACGAAACGACCTTCAGCCTCAACGTTCAGCAGGGCTGGACGCTGCACGTGACGGCCGAGTCGATCCTGCTCGCCGTGACCGAGAAGCAGCTCACGAAGGGGTTGGAGCCCCAGTTCCGCACGCTCACGACCGATCCCACCCAGCAGCCCTTTCCGCCTCAACGCCGCGTGAACCTCCCGCCGCCCCCGGGCACGCCGCCGCGGCTTCGCGCGTCCTCCGCCGACACGGGGAGGCCCGCCTCCGTGACGCGACGCTCAGGCGACCCTCTCAAGCTGGAAGGCGCCGTCACGATGCGGGCCGATGGGACCGCAACCTTCTCCTTCAAACGGGTCGAATACTGGGACGCCTCTCAGAGATGGTGGATCGAGTTCGAAGAGCAGAAGGTCCGGGCCCACGAACTGGGCGGCACGACCAAATGGTCCGGCAGCCGGGCCGATTGGAAGAACCGACTCGATTCCCTAGAAGACTCGTTCGTCCAAACCTATCTCAAAGCGGTGACCCCTCATAAGGCCGAGGAAGCCCGCAGAGGGTTGGGCCTCAACGTCGCCGCCCAGGAGCCCGCCGGGCGGCGCCTCTTCGTGACGGCCTGCCTCGAGGAACAGTTGGGCGTCCTCCTGCTGGCGCGTCTGGACGGGGCGGCGCTGACGAAGACGCTCTGGCCGGCCGAGACGGCCAAGTACCCGCCGAAGGCCATCCTTATGGCGCGCGCGCTCGTGGAACGCATTCTCGCGCAGTGCGCCGGCGAGCTGGCGCCCGCCAAAGCGCGGACCGCGCGGAGCCGGTCCGTGCGGGAACAGCCCTGGACCGGCCAGGGCCCGACGGTCCCGATCTTCCCGTGGGAGGACGGCGCCGCCTGGGCGGCCGAGCAGGACAAGCTCTTTCAGGAGGCATGGAAGCGGCTCGCCGACTTGACGACCCGGTCCCATCAGGGGTATGGCATCGAGGAATCCATCTGGAGGAACGCCGTCAAGAGAGAGATCGAGGCGCTGCAGGAGGCCTCCAAGGTCGCGTCCCTCACCCGGACCCCTACGGTTTCCGACGCGATCGCTCCGCGCGTCCTCGATCCGGGCAAAGGCACGTACGACTACAAAGAAGACCTGGACCTGAAGGACGGAAAGGTCGTCGCGAGCGACGCGGAGACCGAAGGAACGCTCAAGGATGCGGAGGTCGCCTTCCTGCACAGCGGGAGCAACCAGTGGCGTATCGCCCGCGCGCGAATCGACACGTGGTACAAGGGCAAGGTGCAGAGAAAATAGGTGGATGTTGCAAAAGACCCCGGGGTCTTTTGCAACATTGGCCGAATGCTCAAGACATCGACGGAAGCGCTCGTACGATCGATCATCGCCCGGCGGTTCGTGACCGCCGAGGAATTTACGTCCGCCGCGCTCCCCCCGGAACTTCCGGCGCCCGAAGGGGGCAAGCCGTTCGGCAAGTACCGGATCGTCTCCAAAGTCGGCGAGGGCGGGTTCAGCCGCGTCTTCTTGGCGGTCGACTCGCTTCTGGGACGCCGCGTCGCCCTCAAGGTCCTCAAGCGCGCGTCCTCGGAAGACGTCGCGCGGTTCCGTCGCGAAGCGCGGATCGCCGCGGAACTCAACCACCCGAATATCGTGCCGGTCTACGAGATCGGCCAGGTCGGCAAGGACTCTTACCTGGCGATGCCTTATGTCGAGGGGGCCCCCCCGGGGAAGTTGCCGGCGGCACGCGCCCTCGAAGTGACGCTCAAGGTCGCCCGGGCCCTCGGCGCCGCCCACGCCCGCGGGCTCATCCACCGGGACGTCAAGCCGCACAACGTCATCCTGGACGGCGCGGGAGAGCCGTTCCTCACCGATTTCGGAATGGCCAAGCACTACGACGACACGGGCGTCTCCTCCCTGACGGCCAGCGGGACCATGGTCGGCACGCCGGCGTTCATGTCGCCGGAGCAGGCGCGCGGGGAGCTCCGGTCGCTGGGGCCCGCGTCGGACGTCTTCTCCCTGGGCGCCACGCTCTACTTCCTCGTGACGGGCGTGCCTCCCTTCGAGGGCGAAACGCCCCTGGAGGTGATCCGCAAGGTCGTCGAGACCGACCCGCCGGCTCTCGGCGCGCGCGAGCCCGGAATTTCCCGGGGGCTGGAGGCGGTGCTGCGAAAGGCGATGGCGCGGGACGCGGCCGACCGGTATGCGTCGGCCAACGAGTTTGCGGACGACCTCGATCGGCTCCTCGCGCGCCGTCCGACCTTGGCTCGGGCGCGGCGCCGCGCGCGGCTGGCCGTGGCGGGAATCGCGCTCGCGCTCGGCTTGGGCGTCGGCATCGCCGTCCTCCCCGGCGGAGACGAGCCCGCCCCGGCGCCCCGCGAGGAAGTCCGCGCCAAGGTCTCCCCGCCGGCTCCCAAACCGGCGCCGCGGCTTCCCGCCCCGGAACCCGCGAAGAAGATCGAACCCCCGGCTCCGCCCCAGCGCGCGGAGGAGCCGCCGCCCGTCGCCCCCGCGCCTCCCGAGGCGCCGCCTCTGCGGGACATCGAGGCCGCGCTCAAGGAGCGGATCCGCGCGCGCGTGCTCGACCAGCCGTCCGCCTGGGTGCGGGCGTTCCTCGGCGACGAAGAGGTGCGGCGCGCCCGGGAGCTCCTGGCGCAGGACCGCGCGACGGACGACGACTTGCGGTTCCTCAACGCGCGCCTGGACGGCGAGGTGGCCGCCCTGATCGACGACGAAAAACGCTTTCTCGACTCGGCGGTGGCGGAGCGGGAGGGCGCCGCGCGGGCCGTCCAGGGACCCGACGTCGTGCGGTTCAAGGACGGTCGCCTTCATGAAGGGCGCGTCCTGGAAGAGGACGCCGAGTCGGTCCGCTACCTGTTCCAGGACAAGCCGGTCCGCGTCCCGCTCTCCATGGTCGCCTCCGTGGAGCGCGGCGGCTCGGCCGAGGCGCAGTCCCTGAAGCGGCTCGAAGCCGCGGAAAAGTCGGCTTCCTCGGCCGAGTGGGTGGCGTTCGCGGAGAAGTGCCGGGAAAAGCCGCTGGCGCGGCACCGGGAGTACGCGCTCTACCGCGCGCTCGTCGCGGACCCGGGCAACGCGGCTGCCCGCCGCGAGCTGGGACTGCCGGCGTCGGGGGCTCTCTCCCGGGCCGCGCCCGTCGCGCCCCGGGAGGCGACCGTTTCCTTCGAAGGCCGCGACTATGCGCCGGTCCAGCTCCGGGAGCTGCTCGCGTCGCGGGGCTACGTCCTCCTCGACGGCCGCTGGCATTCCTCGCGAGAATGGAAGTGGATCCCCCGGGATCCAGTCTCGGAAGCGGTCCGCGGCACGGGCGTCGCGCGGTGGACCTGGGAAGATCTCCAGGTGCAGACCGCCTTCGACCTGGACCTCAAGAAAGTCGTCGAGGTGCGGAAGCGCGTCCCGAAGTTCCACTACGTCGGGCCCGTCCCGGGAGCGGCGCGGGAGGCCGAAGGGACGGCGACCGTCGAGGTGCAGGCGCCGGGCCCGCTCCTCGAGTGCCGCGTGCAGGCGGCCGTCTCCGTGGTCGACGGGCGCGGCTGGGTGGAACTGTCGGTCGCGGTCGAGGGCCGCGACCCGCGCGTGCTCACTTCGATCACCCGGGGGGCCGAGCGAAAGGCGTTCGACGTGGGCGCCGAGGTGCGGGGCGCGCGGAAATTCTCGATCGTGGCCCGCCTGCGAAGCGAAGTGGGCCAGGACGAGGAGCGCCGCCCGCGGGTGTACGCCTGCTTCCTGCCCGGCGACGACCCCCTGGTGATCCAGGCGCGCGTGGGGGAACCGGCGCCGCACCTCGACCGCCTTGTAACAAAATGATGCGATCATTTCGTTACACGGGGCCGAGGAAGCGGGACAACGTCCGCACCTCCTCTTCATACTCTTCGTTCGAGGAGGCGTACCGCCAGATCTCCTGACGGAGGAGGTCCATGAGCCGCTGGCGGGACCGGTGGATGTAGTTCTTCACGTCCTGAAGCGATTTTCCGAGGTCGGAGGCGATCTCGCGGTACTCCTTGCCCTGAAGGACATGGGCCGCGAGGGCGCGGTGCTGGACCGGCTGCTCGCGCTCCAGCACCTCCAGGGCAGACCCCAAGAGGTGGTCCAGCCACGCGCGGTCGAACTCCTCCTCCGGCGGTTCGGGCGCCGCCGGCTCGGCCACTTCCTCGCGGTCGAGGGACAGGGCCGGGCGCTCGCCGCCGCGCTTGAGCGAAAGCCGTTTGCGCCGGTCCTCCCGGATCACGTTCCGGACGACGGCGAGCAGGAACGAGCGGAACTTCCCCCTCTCGCGGTCGGCTTTGCTCAGGACGTCCTCGGCCAGAAGCCGCGTGAAGACTTCCTGGGAGAGGTCTTCGGCGTCCGGCTCCGGATAGCCGGCCCGGCCCAGGAACCTCAAGACGGGCGGCCGGTACCGGTTCACGAAGTCGGCCACGGCCACGGGGTCCTGGTTCTGGACGAGCCGGATGCGCGACCAGAGCGTCGTTTGAAACCGAACGAATTCGTTCATCCCCGAATCAAGAATCACGAATTACGGAGGTATCCCCCCAAACCTATCAGGACCCCCGGGGGAAACTTTGGGGTCAAGTTATTCCACGACGCGCCGGCGCTTCCAGCGGGAATTCCCTGCGCGCTCGGCAACACGGGAGGTCCCCCTCGGGGGTCAGGATCGACAAAGGGGGAACCCGTAATTCGTGATTCCTGATTCGGGCTCAGACCTCGATCCGCTCCGCGTGCGTGTAGACGTTGAAATCGTCTTCGCGAAGGAAGCCCACGAGGGTCACGCCGAACTCGCGCGCCGTCTCGACGGCGAGGCTCGATGGCGCGGACACGGCGCAGACGATCGGCATCTGAGCGACGACCGCCTTCTGGATGATCTCGAAGCTCGCCCGGCCGCTCACCATGAGGAGGTGGTGGTTCAGGGGCACGCGGTCCTGGATCAGCATGTGACCGATGGACTTGTCGACCGCGTTGTGGCGCCCGACGTCCTCGTGTAGGACGTGGAGAACTCCTTTTTCGTCGAACACGCCGGCCGCGTGAAGGCCCCCCGTCTTTTCGAAGAGCGTCTGGGCCTTCCTGAGCGAGTGGCCCATGCCGTGGATCACCTCCAGCCTCACCGTGAGCTTCGACGTGTTGGGCTTGGCGTTGACCTTGATCTGCTCGATGGACGCCTTCCCGCAAATGCCGCAGGAACTGGTCGAGTAGAAATTCCGCCTGAGCCGGGCGAGGTCCGGCTTGTGACCCGAGGCGTACGTGAAGTTGACGACGTTCTTGAGCTCCGGGTGCTGAGTATTGTCACAATAGCGGAGGGACCCGATCTCGCGGGCGGAGTGAAGGAGTCCTTCGGTGTAGAGGAACCCGGCCGCCAGCGCGAAGTCGTCGCCCGGCGTCCGCATGGTGATGGCGACCGGTTCGTCGTGGATCCGGATCTCGAGGGGCTCTTCGACGGCGAGGTGGTCCTCGAACGAGTGGTGCTGGTGCCGCGACTGAGCCGAGGGGGCGTGTGAGACGGCGTCACGCCGGATGGAGATCTTGCGGGTCTCGTGCTTCGTTACGCGGGGAAGTGTCATGAAGCCATTCTAGTCGCGGCCCGAGGAACGTTCAATAGAGACCTCACCTGCCGGTCAAAAGAAGTTTGAGGGTCTCTCTCATGAATGCGGGCAGGTCGTCGGGCTTCCGGGAGGTGACGAGATTCTTGTCGACGACCACTTCCTGGTCCACGTAGCGGGCCCCGGCGTTGATGACGTCGTCCTTGATGGCATGAAAGCAGGTCGCCATGCGGCCCTTCAGGATCCCGGCCGAGGCCAGGACCCACGCGGCGTGGCAGATGGCGGCGACGACTTTGCCGGCCTTGTTCATCTCCGCCACGAACCGGTTGACCTCCTCGAACCGGCGCAGCAGGTCCGGCGCGTACCCGCCGGGGACGATGACGGCGTCGAAGTCGCGCGCCCGAACTTCCTTGATGTCGCCTTCGGCCTGCACCGGGTAGCCGCGCTTGCTGGAGTATTCCTTCTTGCCCGTCCCGACGAAGATCGTCTTGACCCCCGCCTCCCGCAGCCGGTACGCCGGGTACCACACTTCCATTTCCTGGTAAAGGTCTTCGACCAGGATCGCCGCCGTTTTCGGTCCGTTCTTCATGGCTCCCGAGTCCTCATGTTTGCCTCCGCCCCCCTCCCCGGCCGGGGAGGGGGAAGGGGGTGGGGAAATCCCCTAAGGCCTAAGGCCCAAGGCCTGGGGCCTCGTCTACCCTTCCTTGTCCTCGTACTGGTCCTTCAGGGAGCGGACGACGTTGGCGTCGGCCAGGGTCGTCGTATCGCCGATGGCGCGGCCCTCGGCAATGTCCCGGAGGAGCCTCCGCATGATCTTTCCCGAGCGCGTCTTGGGGAGCTCGGCCGTGATGTAAATGTCGTCCGGGCGCGCGAGCGACCCGATCTTCTTGACGACGTGCTCCTTCAGTTCCTTGACGAGCGGGTCGCCGCCCTGGTTGCCCGCCCGGAGCGAGACGAACGCCACGACCGCGTTCTCCTTGATCTCGTGATGCTTGCCGATCACCGCCGCCTCGGCCACCGCCTTGTGGTCGACGAGGGCGCTTTCGATTTCCATGGTCGAGAGCCGGTGCCCGCTCACCTTGAGGACGTCGTCCACGCGCCCCAGGAGCCACAGGTACCCCTGCTTGTCCCGCTTGGCTCCGTCGCCGGCGAAATACCACTTGCCGAACTTCGCCCAGTACGTCTGCTTGTACCTTTCGGGGTCGCCATAAATGCCCCGGAGCATCCCGGGCCAGGGCGACTTGATCACCAGGAGTCCGGCGTCCACCGACTTGCCCTGCTCGTTGACGATGTCCGCCTCGACCCCCGGGAACGGCGTGCAGGCCGACCCGGGCTTCGTCTTCGTGATCCCGGGCAGGGGCGTGATCAGGATGTGCCCGGTCTCCGTCTGCCACCACGTATCGACGATCGGGCACCGACCGCCGCCGATGACCTGCTGGTACCAGATCCAGGCCTCGGGGTTGATCGGCTCGCCGACCGAGCCCAGGAGGCGAAGCGACGAGAGGTCGTGCTTTTTCGGGAGGTCGTCCCCCCACTTCATGAAAGCCCGGATCGCCGTCGGGGCCGTGTACAAAATGTTGACCTTGTACTTCTCCACGATCGCCCAGAACCGGTCCTTGGCGGGAAAGTCCGGGGCCCCTTCGTACATGAGGACCGTCGCGCCGTTGAGCAGCGGCCCGTAGACGATGTACGAATGGCCGGTCACCCAGCCGATGTCGGCCGTGCACCAGTAGACGTCGTCCTCCTTGAAGTCGAAGACCCATTTCGCGGTGGCATAGACCCCCGTCATGTACCCGCCGGTCGTGTGGAGGATGCCCTTGGGCTTGCCCGTCGTACCGCTCGTGTAGAGGAGGAACAGCATGTCCTCCGAATCGACCGGTTCGGCCGGACTGTCCCCGGGCTGGTCCTTGACGAGGTCGTGCCACCAGACGTCCCGCCCTTCCTTCATGGGAGACTCGCCGACGCCCCGACGGTAGACGACGACTTTCTCGGCCGTGGGGACGCCCTGGAGGGCTTCGTCGGCGATCTTCTTGAGAGGGACCACGTTCCCGCGGCGCCAGCCCCCGTCCGCCGTCACCAGCAGCTTCGACTGGCAGTCGTTCATGCGGTCGCGGAGCGAGTCGGCGCTGAAGCCGCCGAAGACCACGCTGTGCGGCGCCCCGATCCGCGCGCAGGCCAGCATGGCGATCGCGAGCTCCGGGACCATGGGCATGTAGATCGTGACCCGGTCGCCCTTCTTGACGCCGAGCGA
>Ga0187892_10008713_pt1 | contig 13725 bp, 11 predicted proteins | sample MA1701073metaG_FD_139345 | JGI IMG/M metagenome (GOLD analysis project Ga0187892, IMG submission 139345) | Bio-ooze microbial communities from a basaltic lava cave in the Kipuka Kanohina Cave System on the Island of Hawaii, USA - MA170107-3 metaG ...
GATCGCCCCAGCCACCATCGCATCCACAAAGCCTAGCTGTCCCGTCTGCTTGATCGCCATCGCCGTGACCCCCCGCCTCTCGCAAACAAGGAATCACCAACCAGCCAATTGTGCAACAGTCCCACAAAGGGAGAGGGATAGCTTAGGGAGTGCCTCGAGGCTTTTCCGTCGGGAGCAAGCGGCGTATGATGAGGGCAATGTTCGAGCAGCCGCTGCGCCATGAGGCGTCGGGGGGCTGCGGCCTGCGGACTGCGAAGTGTCACTCTCGCGGAAGGAGGCTGGAACATGTCCATTGCCCCGACATTGGAACGCTATCTCGACACCAGGCACGTCGAATACGACGTGATCCCGCATGCGCCGACCAACTCCTCGCTCGAAACCGCCGCGACCTGCCACATTTCCGGCGACCGCCTCGCCAAGGGCGTCTTGTTGCGCGACGAGGTCGGTTATGCGCTCGCGGTGTTGTCGGCATCCCACCACATACGCTTGGCCGAGCTGAAACGGCAGTTCAGCGACGATGTCGAACTCGCGACCGAGGGCGAGATCGCCGATTTGTTCGAGGACTGCGCGCGCGGGGCCGTGCCCGCGGTCGGCGATTGCTACGGCCTCGACATGGTGATCGACGACAGCATCGACGAGCAGCCGGACGTCTATTTCGAGGGCGGCGATCATGCAACCCTGGTCCATATGAGCCACGACCAATTCGCGGACCTGACCGCCACGGCGCGGCACGGCCGCTTCAGCGTGCACCACTGGTGCCAGGTCTAACGCGGAAGGGACGCTCGGCCGCAAACTAAGCGCCGTGCGTCGACAACCGTTACAGCGACCTTTCCCGCTCTCCCCCCGCGCGGGAGCATGCGAGTGTCCGGCACACCCGCGCTTCCCCGTCATCTAGCGCCGAGCCCGTCCCGCTGGATTCCGGCTTTCGCCGGAATGACGGAGGAAAGCCCTCTCCCGCAAGCAAGAGGAGAGGGGATTTACCCCCTCAGCCTTCCCGCATGCGGAGCCTTGCCCTGAACCGGGCTTGGCCCTATTTTCTGCGAAAGAACAGGTGACCCATGCGGCGCTTAGAGGATAGGACCTTGATCGGGACCGCGGCTTTGCCGGCGGTCCTGAAGCGCCCGAGCGAGGGCAAGCTCCGCCTCGCCCTTAGACGCCTCTGAGCGGCCTTTGGCCACGGGCCTAGCCCGAGGCGGGCGTTCAGGGGATAGCAACAAAAACCCGCGAAATTCAGGAGGCTTGCCGGTCGTGCTAGACTGGGGCCCGAAGCTCAAGGACAAACGAGATGGAGTCCAAACAAGATAAGGCGAAGGGACGCTCCGAGCGCGACCGCGTCGTCATCTTCGACACGACGTTGCGCGACGGCGAGCAGTGCCCCGGCGCCACCATGACCTTCGAGGAGAAGCTCGAAGTCGCCGAAGTTCTCGACGACATGGGCGTCGATATCATCGAGGCGGGCTTTCCCATCGCCTCCGAGGGGGATTTCAGCAGCGTGCAGGAGATCGCCCGCCGCGCCAAGAAGGCGGTGATCTGCGGGCTCGCCCGGGCCCAGTTCAAGGACATCGACCGCTGCGCCGAAGCGATCAAGCCGGCGGCTCGCGGCCGCATTCACACCTTCATCGGCACCTCGCCGCTACATCGCAGATATCAGATGAGCATCGACGAGAAGGAGGTGCTTGACCGGGTCACCGCCTCGGTCACCCGGGCCCGCAGCTATACCGACGACGTCGAATGGTCGGCGATGGATGCGACCCGCACCGAGCACGATTTCCTCTGCCGCTGCGTCGAGGCCGCGATCAAGGCAGGCGCCACCACCGTCAACATTCCCGACACCGTCGGCTATGCCACGCCGGACGAGTTCGCGGATCTTATCCGCATGATCCTCTCGCGCGTGCCGGGCGCCGAGAAGATCGTGTTCTCGACCCATTGCCACAACGATCTCGGCCTCGCCGTCGCCAATTCTCTCGCCGGCGTGGTCGCCGGTGCCCGCCAAGTCGAATGCGCCGTCAACGGGCTCGGCGAGCGCGCCGGCAACGCCGCGCTCGAAGAGATCGTCATGGCCATCAGGACGCGGGCCGACGTCATGCCGTTCTATACCGGGCTTGACACCACCATGCTGACGCGCGTCTCGAGGCTCGTGTCCCGCGTCACCGCGTTCCCGGTCCAGTACAACAAGGCCATCGTCGGACGGAACGCGTTTGCCCATGAAAGCGGCATCCATCAGGACGGCGTGCTCAAGCATGCCGAGACCTTCGAGATCATGACGCCGGAGAGCGTGGGCTTGAAGGAATCTTCCCTGGTCATGGGCAAGCATTCGGGGCGTCACGCCTTCCGCGAGAAGTTGAAGGAGCTCGGCTACGAGCTCGGCGACAACGCCTTCGAGGACGCCTTCGTGCGCTTCAAGGCGCTCACCGACCGCAAGAAGCACGTCTATGACGAGGATCTCGAAGCGCTGGTCGATCAGGAGATCGCGAGCGCCCACGATAGGATCAAGGTCGTGGCCCTGACCGTGATCGCGGGCACCGGCGGTCCGCAGAAGGCGACGATCACGCTCGACGTGGACGGCAAGCAGCAAACTTGCGAGTCGACCGGCGACGGTCCGGTCGATGCAACGTTCAAGGCGATCAAAGCCATCGTTCCGCACGAGGCGCGGCTGCCGCTCTACCAGGTGAGCGCGGTGACGGAAGGAACCGACGCCCAGGCCGAAGTGAGCGTGCGGCTCGAGGCCGACGGCAAGACCGTGACGGGGCGCGGCTCCGACACCGATACGCTGGTTGCCTCGGCCAGGGCCTATGTCAGTGCACTGAATAAATTGCTGGCTCGCGAGGCGCGCCGCAAGCCCGAGTCGATGCTCGCTTCGTGACGCTCCGGGGTCGGGCGAGTCGCGGAAAGCCCGAGTCGATGCTCGCTTCGTGGCGCTCCCGGAGCTTGGGCGAGTCGGGGGAAGGCCGGGAGCGTGCCCAAAATCGCGGCAGCCGGGAACCGGCTCACCCCTTGCATTTTGGCCAAATCCGGAGGCGCGCGGTCCGTTTGGGGCCGGGGGTTAAGGCCTCCCCTTAGCTCGACGGCCGCAATTTCGGGCACCAAACCCGGCTCGCGTGCTGTCTTCCGGCTGCCACCCCGAACGGGCGATGCAAGCAAATTGTTTTTTTCAAATCGGGGGTCCGACTCATTGCTACTCACGACGAATTGACGCAACATGTGGTCGCTCGGCAGACGGCACCAAGAGCGGGCCAGCGTCACCGCCTGCCGGTCGCAACATCCGTGGCGTGATTGGCTCGTGTGCGGGGAGCCAGATTGGGGCGGGAGTATGTTCTCGCAGGTCTTGGGCTTTGTCTCGGCGGACATGGCCATCGACCTTGGCACGGCGAACACCCTGGTCTACGTGCCGGGACGGGGGATCGTCCTCGACGAGCCCTCGGTGGTGGCCGTCACCACGCAGCGGGACGGTGATCGCAAGGTCATCGCCGTCGGCTACGACGCCAAGACCATGCTTGGCCGCACCCCGTCGAAGATCGAAACCATTCAGCCTCTGCGCGACGGGGTGATCGCCGACTTCGCCGCCGCCGAGGAAATGATCAAGCATTTCATCCGCCGCGTGCTCAAGCGCAGGCTGTTCACCAGCCCGCGCATCATGATTTGCGTGCCGGCGAGCGCGACCCCTGTCGAGCGCCGTGCCGTGCACGAAGCGGGACTCTCGGCCGGCGCCCGGCGCGTCTACCTCATCGAGGAGCCGGTGGCGGCGGCGATCGGCGCCGGCCTTCCCATCACCGAGGCGCGCGGCTCCATGGTCGTCGATATCGGCGGCGGCACCACCGACATCGCCGTGCTCTCTATGGGCAGCGTGCTCTACTCGCGCTCTGTGCGCAGCGCCGGCAACGCTTTCGACGAGGCGATCGTCAACTACGTTCGCTTCAAATACAATTTGCTGATCGGCGCCACCAGCGCCGAGACCATCAAGAAGGAGTCGGGCTGCGCCATAGTCAAGGCCAACGGCGAGCGCATGCCCATCCATCTCAAGGGACGCGATCTCCATCGCGGGTTCCCCGCCGACATCGCCTTAACCCCTGACGACATTCCGCAGGCCTTGAACCTCCCGATCCAGCAGATCGTCGGCGGCATCCGCCAAGCCCTTGCCGACGTGCCGCCGGAACTCACCGCAGACATATGCGAATCAGGTATTTATCTAACCGGCGGCGGCGCGCTGCTCGACCGGCTCGATGCCAGGCTCACCCAAGAGACCGGCGTCAAGTTCAAGATCGCCGAGGATCCTCTGCGCGCTGTTGTGCGAGGAACCGGTATCGCCCTGGAGCAGCTCGAAACCATGTCTGACTTTTTGGTCAAGCCATGAAACGGAGGTAGTCGGGAGAGGGGTTTGCTGGCTGCGCGAGCCCTGGATTGACGGAGGACACGCGACGCGTGGCCTTCGAGGAAAGACCAAGAAATGCGCGGGGGCCATTCACCGTTCAAACCGAGGCCTCGCCGATCCTGGCGGGCACCGGGGGAATTGCTCAATTTCACGCTCTTCTTCGTCTGCGCCGTTCTCTTGGTGTTGAGCCGCATCGGTCACGGCGCGCTCACCGAGTTGCGCGACGGCTTCGTCGATCTCACCGCGCCCCTGCTTGAAGCCACATCGAAGCCGGCGATCTTGGCGCGCCATGAGGCGGCGCGGGTCAAGTCCTATATCGCCCCGTTCAGCGAGATCGACCGGCTCAAGGCCGAGAACGAGCAACTCAAGCAATGGGAATGGCGCGCCAAGCTTGCCGAGCGCGATGTCGCCCAACTCCGTGCGTTGCTGAACGCCGTCGACGAGCCCGCCTTGCACTATGTCACCGGCGACGTGATCGCCGATGCGCGCGGTCCCTTCTTGCGCAGCGCCCTGATCAATCTCGGGCGCGATAACGGCGTGCGCGTCGGCTATGCCGTCATCAACGGCGCCGGACTTGTCGGGCGCACGGTCGATGCCGGGGCCTCGGTCTCCCGGGTCCTGCTGCTCAACGATCTGAACAGCCAGGTTCCGGTGCTGGTCGGGCATGCCGGGGTGCGTGGGCTCGCGTTCGGCGACAACAGTGCCGAGCTCAGGCTCGATTTCCTTCCCGACGGCGCCGCCCTCCATCCCGGCGACGAGGTGTTCACCTCGGGCAGCGACGGCGTGCTGCCGCGGGGCTTGCGCGTCGGCGTTGTCACGGGCTCTCCCGGCGCTTACAGGGTTCGGCCTTATGCCGATCTGAGCACGCTCGACGCGGTGAGCGTCCTCTTCTTCGACGCCCCCACGTTGACGCGCACCGATCCCCCAGCCGTTGCGCTCGACCGCGCGCTCTCGGCGTCGCCCGACGATACCAAGGTCTCGGACGCGGTTCCTACCGCGTCCATCGAGCCACCTTCGATCGATAGCGAGATCAAGCAGGCCGGAGCGCCCATCGCGACCTCAGCCGAAAGCGTGGCCCAATCCCCCCAATGAACGCCACTGTGCCAGCTTTGTCGGTGCTTATTGCGGTGCTGGCGACAGCCGTTCCTTGGGGGCTCCCCGGCGATGCGACCTTCATCCCGCCGATGGTGGTGGTGATGATGGTGTTTTGCTGGCGCGCTCTTCCTGACACGGCGTTTCCGCCCTATCTCGCTCTGCTGCTCGGCCTCCTGACAGACATCATGAGCGGGGGCCCGCTCGGGTTTTGGGCGCTCATGGCGCTAATTGGCGCAAGCGTCGGCGGCCGCGTGACCTCGCTCGCCGACAGCCAAGACCGGAACCGGCTCTGGCTGGTTTGGGCCGGCGTCGCCGTCCTGATCGGCGTCCTCAGTTGGTTGCTCGGCTCGGCCTATTTCGTCCGCTGGATCGACTGGTGGCCGATCGCCTTTGGCGCGATCGCTTCGACCTTGCTCTTTCCGGTGGTCTTGCGTGTGGTCGTTTGGCTCAGGCGCGGCAGGCTGAGACTCGGGCCGAAACTCTATCGGGGTTTGTCGTGAAGCCGCGCGACTATGCCTTGAGGCTTCGCAACCGCTTCTCGCGCCGCGCGGTCCTGATCGGCGCCGCCCAGACCGGGCTGTTCGGACTTCTGCTTTGGCGTCTCCACCGCCTGCAAATCCTCGAATCATCGGAATACCAGCTTCTGTCCGACGACAATCGCATGACCAGGCATCTCGTCGCGCCGGCGAGGGGCACGATCTACGACCGCTTTGGCCGGACGGTGGCCGTGGACCGGGAAAATTTCCGCATCGTCGTCATCCCGGCCTTCTGCGACGACTTGGCGGCAACGCTCGACGCCATTTCCGAGATCGTTCCCGTCTCGGCGTCCGAGAAGGATCGCGTCATGCGGGCGGCGCGCCGCCAAAGCGGATATTTCCCCGTCCTCGTCACCGAGGGTCTGACCTGGCGGCAATTCGCCTTGCTCAGCGTACTTGCCCCGCAGCTCAAGGGCGTGCGGACCGACCGGGCGACCTATCGCCGCTATGCCCGCTCCCGCAGCATGGCCCATGTGGTTGGCTATGTCGGTCTGGCGGCAAAAGAAGAGGTCGACGAGCACCCGCTGATGCGGGTGCCGGGCTTCCGCACCGGCAAGGCCGGGATCGAAAAGGGTCTCGACCCCGAGCTGAGGGGGCAGCCTGGAACCATCAGCTATGAAGTCGACGCCCATGGGCGCGTGGTCCGCGAGCTCGGCGCCACGGCAAGCGTGCGCGGCAAGGATTTCGCTCTCACCATCGATCAAGAGCTGCAGGAGATAGCCCATAAGCGCCTGCAGGACTTGCGCGTCGCTTCCGTCGTCGTGCTCGACGTGGTGACGGGCGGCATCCTCGTCATGGCATCGTTTCCCTCCTTCGATCCCAACGAGGTCTCCTTCAAGATCGATGCTGAACGATGGACGGAACTCGCGCGGAACGTGGATCATCCTCTCGAGAACCGCGCGCTCCGCGGTGTCTATCCCCCCGGCTCGACCTTCAAGGTGGTGACCGCGCTCGCCGGCCTCGAAGCCGGCGTCATCACCCCCCGAGAAACCATGCATTGTCCCGGCGGCTATCCGTTCGGGCGCCACTTTTTCCGCTGCTGGAAGCGCCACGGCTCGGTCTATCTTCACGAGGCGATCAAACAGTCCTGCGACGTCTATTTCTACGAAACGGTGAAGCGCGTCGGCGTCGATCGCCTCGCCGTCATGTCGCGCAAGCTCGGGCTCGGTCAAATTCACGACATTGGCCTCGCCGGACAGAAGCAGGCCATCATCCCCGACACGAAATGGAAGAAGAAGGTGCTCGGACAGCCCTGGTATCCCGGCGAGACCATCAGTTGCGGCATCGGCCAGGGCTACGTCTCGAGCACGCCGCTTCAGCTCGCCGTCGCCACGGCGCGGATCGCAACGGGCAGGATGGTGCGGCCGAGGCTCATTGCACCGTCCGAGGCCGAGCCCGAGTTCCCCGTGCTCGACATCGATCCAACGCATCTCGAGCTCGTCCGCGCCGGCATGGTCGGCGTGGTGAACGAGAAGGGAGGCACCGCCGTACGCTCGGTTCTGACCATCCCCAATGTGCAGATGGCGGGAAAGACCGGGACCTCGCAGGTCATCAGCGCGAAAAACCGCGGCTTCCTCAAGGGCTGGGAAGGGGAGACCCATGCTCTCTTCATCGCCTATGCCCCGGTCGGTGCCCCGCGCTACGCGGCGGCCTGCGTCGTCGAGCATGGCGGCGGGGGGTCGCGGGCGGCGGCCCCCGTGGTGCGCGACGTGATGACGGAGGTCTTGTTGCGCGATCCCGCCATCAAGATGGCCTTGATCGCCAGCAACCAAGAAGCGCCAAAGGCCGCGAAGGCAAAAGGGCGAACCCGATGAAGGCCCTGTTCGCCGAAGGCCTGGAGCGGCCGCAAGTCAAGCTGAAGCAGAAGCTGCTTGCGCTGAACTGGCCCTTCCTGCTCCTCATCACCGCCATCACGCTGGTGGGCGTCGCGGCACTCTACTCGGTGGCGGGAGGTTCGCTCGAACCCTGGGCCAGCCGCCACGTGGTGCGCTACTGCATCGGCCTGGCGCTTCTCTTCATCGTCGCCCTGTCGGACATCCGCTGGTGGCTGCGGGCAGCCTATCCCCTCTATCTCGTGGCCCTGCTCATGCTCGCATGCGTGCTCCTCTTTGGCGTCGAAAGCGGCGGCGCCACGCGCTGGCTCGGTTGGGGCGAGTTCAGCTTCCAGCCGTCGGAGATCATGAAGATCGCGCTCGTGCTCGCGATCGCGCGCTACTACCAATGGCTGCCGCCGAGCCAAGTGTCCTGGCCTTACGCCGTGCTGCCGCCGCTCGCTATGATCGCCGTGCCCGTGCTGCTTGCCTTGGATCAGCCCGATCTCGGCACTGCGGCGCTATTCGGCATCGTCGGGTGCGGGTTGCTGTTCCTCGCCGGCGTGAGCTGGCTCTATTTCATCGCCGCTTTCGTCGGCATCATCGTCGTGCTGCCCCATGTCTGGGCAAGTCTGCATGATTACCAGCAGGAGCGGATTCTCACCTTCATCGATCCCGAGCGCGACCCGTCGGGCTCGGGCTACCACATCCTGCAATCGAAGATCGCCATCGGCTCTGGTGGATATACCGGCAAGGGCTTCATGCAGGGCACGCAAGCCCATCTCAATTTCCTGCCCGAGAAGCACACCGACTTCATCTTCACGATGTTCTCAGAGGAGATGGGCTTCATCGGCGCCGCCGTGCTGCTCGTGCTCTACCTTCTCGCGCTGCTGTTCATCGCCTACATGGCCCTTCGATGCCGGAGCACCTTCGCGCGGCTTGTCGCCTCAGGCATGGGGCTCTGCCTGTTCGCCTATGTGTTCATCAATGTGGCGATGGTGACGGGGCTCGTGCCGGTGGTCGGCTTGCCGCTGCCGCTCGTCTCTTATGGCGGCACCTCGATGCTGACGATGATGGTTGGCCTGGGCTTCGTGCTGAATGCCCATGTCAATCGGGAGGTCCGCATCAGGCGGGAAGAGTTCGGTCCCTTGTGGTGAGCCGCGGGAATCTTGAGTCTGGGCTAGGATACGTTGTTGCCGTTGGCTGAGACACGAGGTCAAGGACTCCCGGAGCCGCGCGCCGTCCACCTCGCTTAGTGGATAACATCGAGCAACCGCGCACCGATATAAGCGCCGAGCCTCTCAGCCCCTTGGGGCGTGTTATGGGCGAAATCATAGAAGTCTTCGCTGGCGCCTAAGGCGCGATGCCCATCAATGCACGTCAGTTGCCTTTCTTTACAGAAGTTGAGAATTGCGTCTGCCATCGCGATCTCCATGAGGTACCGATCGATACCATTGACGACAATTCCACCCACTTTGGAAGTTTTCGCAACACCAAAAATCCTGCCATTCTCCTCCTTCCACATGTAAGTCCTCTGGGTCACGAATATCGGTTGGCTTCCAATCGCGTTCGTTGCTCTAACTAATCGGTCTAGCCGTGGTAGGAAAATTTCGCGGAGATATTTCTTGTAGAATGAGAAGTCGCTCAGAATTCCTTTTTCTGTGTAGGGCTTCTTTGCAAAATCGATCCTTTTATGTCCAACTCCCATTTCCCGTGCTTCCCACATGCCCACAACCGTTCTTTTAAGCCGATATAATGCAGATCGTGCCTTGATTTTCCTCAGTACACTGTCAACGGGCTGAACGTGTTCGTCGTAACCGATACTGGGCGTTGTTCTGTAAATGTCGTTAACACCGACATAGAACAGATAGAATTTCGGTTGCGAAGAAAGCAGGGGGAACCAATGACTGAAATCCCAAAGGTGGCCTATCGTTGATTGCCCATCAACGCCGGCATTCGCGATGCTCAATCTCCTCCCGTGCTGCGCAAAGTATGCGGCAGCGCGATCCTGCCAGGTCTCTCCCTCTGTCAGGTATCGTTGATCTGTTGCGCTGCCGCCTACCGTGATGACATCGATCGACAACGGATCGTAACGGCCTCTGAGGCACTGCGTGTCACGGACGTAATGAGTCGTCTTTTCGACCCCATAGATAGCTTTTGCAGAATATACGAATTGCACGTCGCAGAGGAGGCCCCAGAGCCTATGACCAAACCAGTCCCCGAAAAAAAGCTCTAGTGAAATTATGCCCAGCGCCAACACCAGAAAATTCCCAAGTACCAACTTTCCCGCCCTTACACAGTGTCTGGCGGAGTTGCTCATCCTGACTCTTTAACCCCCGCTGATCTCGCACCGCTTGCACCGGATGATGCCCTGCGACTTGCGCACTCCTTGGGGATCTTGAAGTGATCCCAGACCTTGTGGTGATCCCTAGGACCGTAGCTTCCGTGAGCTTATGGCGCGGGGCAGGCCGCCCCGCTCGCCACCCAGGCCTCGACCAGGGCCCCGAACGCCTTCTGCGTTCCTGGCGCCGGCTCGCGGCCAGCGCCGGGATTCCATCCCCAGCCGACAAGGGAATCCTCGCTCATGTGGTGCACGATTTCCTCCAGGGTCTTGCCCCCGTTTCGCTTCGGATCCTTGATCTGCTCGCAGATTTCGCCCAGCGTGTGGCCCTGCCACGCCATCTCGATCGGCGCCAAATGCCACAACGGATGTCCCGGCACGCGTGCCGGGTCGTAGTTCGCGGGCCCGTGGCAGTTCGTGCATTGCATCGCGACGGCCCCGATCCCTGCCGGTCCCCGCGTGACGGGCGGCACGTGCGGGTGGCCATCCTCTCCCTGCAAGGGCCGATCGCCGGCCGGATGGCAGTTGACGCAGCGGGGATGTGTGATGACCTTGGCTGCCTCGTTGAACAGCGCGAGCGAGCGTTCCGTCTGATCGGCGATTTCGGCGAAGGCCTCGGCGGGCTTCAATTGCTGCTGCTCGGCGTTCGACTGTTCGGCGCCGGCACCTAAGCCCGCGAATATGACAACCGTAGCCGCTCCGAGCACAGCCCAAACCACCTTCATCGCTCGTTTCCTCGTTGGCCGAACATAAGACAAACTCTAAGCGGAAAGTACAAGTTACTTTTCTCCCTTTGCGCTAGGAACCAAGATGGCTAGACTGTGGTTCCGGCCTGCCGATCGTTGAGAGGTTTGTCACGGTATAGCGATGGCTTTCACGATCAAGATCAATGGCGCCAACCACAGCGTCGATGTCGACGGCGATACGCCTCTGTTGTGGGTCATTCGCGACGTGCTCGGGATGACCGGCACGAAATTCGGGTGCGGCAGGGCCTTGTGCGGCGCTTGCACCGTTCACCTGGGCGGAAATCCGGTCCGCTCCTGCGTCATCCCGATCGAACGGGTCGGCGAAGCTCCGATCGTCACGATCGAGGCGATCGGCGAGACGCCGGTCGGTCGCAACGTGCAGACGGCGTGGCTCGACCTCGAGGTCGTGCAATGCGGCTACTGCCAGCCGGGCCAGATCATGTCGGCGACGGCCTTGCTTTCGATCAATCCGGATCCGAGCGATGAGGACATCAACAACGCAATGTCCGGCAACATCTGCCGATGCGGCACGTATTTGCGCATTCGGGACGCAATCAAGGCGGCGGCCAAATCCCTCGCATCGGGCGCGCAGAAGGGGTGACCGATGTCACGTGTTCCAAACAACGGGTTTAGCGCCGAGCGCGACGGTCTCTCCCGCCGCACGTTCCTGGCGGCGAGTCTCGCCGCGGGCGGCGGCCTCTTGCTCAGCTTGCGGCTGCCCCATCCGGCACGGGCCGCCGCTCCCGTCGCCGCGCCAATCGAGATTGACGCCTTCGTCAGAATCGATCGCGACGGCACCGTCCATCTCACCATGCCTTACATCGAAATGGGTCAAGGCACCTACACCTCGATTTCGATGCTGATCGCAGAGGAACTGGAGGTCGATCTTGCCCAGGTGCAATATGAGCACGCGCCTCCCAACGACAAGCTCTACACCAATCCTCTTGTCGGGTTTCAGGCTACAGGCGGCTCGACCGCCATCCGCGCGTCTTGGCAGCCGCTGCGGGAAGCGGGCGCCGCGGCGCGCATGATGCTCATCTCTGCAGCGGCCTCCCAGTGGGGCGTGGATGAGGGCTCATGTCGGGCCGCCAAGGGCGCGGTCGTACACGTCCCCACGAATCGCAGCCTGAGCTATGGCGAACTCGCCGAGAAAGCGGCGATGCTGCCGGTTCCAGACAAGGTCAAGCTCAAAGATCCCAAAGAGTTCACGTTGATTGGCAAGCCGGCCAAGCGGTTGGACGGGCCTGGCAAGGTGAATGGAACGGCCCTGTTCGGCATCGACGCCAAGGTGCCCGGCATGAAGATCGCCACGGTCGCAGCCTGCCCCGTTTTCGGCGGCAAGCTGAAAAGCGTCGACGACAGCAAAGCGTTGGCCGTGAACGGCGTGAGCGAGGTCGTGCATCTCGATGACGCCGTGGCCGTGATCGCCCAACATATGGGCGCGGCCAAAAAGGGGCTCGCCGCCCTCGACATCCAATGGGACGAAGGTCCTAACGCGACGCTGAGCACCGCCGACATCGTCGGTCAAATGGAAGCCGCGTCGCAAAAGCCGGGCGTGGTTGCCCACAGCACCGGAGAAGTGGACAAGGGGATGGCGGACGCCAAGACCAAGGTCGATGCCGTCTACCAACTTCCATTTCTGGCGCACACCACCATGGAGCCCATGAATTGCACGGTACACGTCCGCAAGGACGGCTGTGACATCTGGGTCGGAACTCAGGTGATGACGCGTGCGCAAGCCGTGGCGGCTTCGATCACCGGCCTGCCCCCTGAGAAGGTCACCGTGCATAATCACTTGCTCGGCGGAGGGTTCGGCCGGCGTCTCGAAGTCGACTTCATTGCCCAAGCGGTGAAGATCGCGATGCAGGTCGATGGGCCGGTGAAAGTCGTTTGGACCCGCGAAGAAGACATCCAGCACGACATGTACCGGCCGTCTTTCTTCGATCGGATCAGGGCCGGATTGGACGCCGATGGGATGCCGGTAGCCTGGCATCATCGCATCACCGGCTCGTCCGTCATCGCCAGGTGGGCGCCGCCTGCCTTCAAGGACGGAATCGACTTCGATACCGTCGAAGGCGCTGTAGAGCCTCCCTACGCCCTCCCGAACATGCGCGTCGACTACGTCAGATACGAGCCGCCGGGCATCCCGACCGCGTTCTGGCGCAGCGTCGGTCCCTCGCACAACATCTTCGTCGTGGAAAGCTTTATCGACGAGCTCGCGGCTGCAGCCAAAAAAGATCCCGTGGCGTATCGCCTGGCCCTGCTCGAGGCGCCGCGAGCCAAGGCTGTGCTTCAGCTTGCGGCCGAGAAGTCAGGCTGGGGAGAGAAATTGCCGGAAGGCTCAGGGCGCGGGGCCTCCGTCCAGACCGTGTTCGGGACGTTCATGGCCCAGGTTGCGGAAGTCAACGTGTCGAAACAGGGCGAAATCCGCGTCGAGCGCGTCGTGTGCGCCGTCGACACCGGCATCGCCGTCAATCCCGACACGATCGAGGCGCAGGTCCAAAGCGCCATCCTCTACGGGCTCACGGCGGCGCTTTATGGCGAGATCACGCTGAAGAACGGGCGTGTCGAGCAAGCCAATTTCGACAGCTACCGGGCCCTGCATATCAACGAAGTCCCTCGGATCGACGTCTTCATCGTGGACAGCGCCGAGGCCCCTGGAGGGATCGGCGAGCCCGGAACCTCCGCGCTTGCTCCTGCGGTCACCAACGCAATCTTCGCGGCAACGGGCGTCAGGCTTCGCAAGCTTCCTGTCGCAGGGGCGCTCTTGAGCGCCACCTGAGCGATCGCCATCTGTAAGGAGAAATTCCCCTCTCCCCTTGAGGGA
>Ga0187892_10008714_pt1 | contig 13722 bp, 9 predicted proteins | sample MA1701073metaG_FD_139345 | JGI IMG/M metagenome (GOLD analysis project Ga0187892, IMG submission 139345) | Bio-ooze microbial communities from a basaltic lava cave in the Kipuka Kanohina Cave System on the Island of Hawaii, USA - MA170107-3 metaG ...
CCCTTTGCTGGCGAGCTCGTGAGCGGGAGTGTTCGCCGCTCGGTCTGGGGCGCCGGGTCGGGAGCGTCCTCGCGGTCCGGCGGCGTGGTCAGCGGCGTCCCCGGCGCCGCCGGCGCCGTCCAGATGGGGCTTTCGGCCATCGCTGCCTCCCAGGTTGTCTCGACGGCGCACCGGCCCCCGCCCAGGTGCGCCATGCCACAGCTTCTTCCCGACGAGACTTGGGCCTAACCTCGCCGGGCCTAACCTCGCCGATCCGTCGCGTGGACTCGGACTCAGGCGCAGTCAGTGTCAAGGGCCACGAGGCCGACGTCCAGGGGACGTACGGCCGGCCGCCGGCCGCCGGTCGTGTCGACCACGAGGGAACCGTCCTCGTCGAGGTCGGTCGCCGTCCCCTCGATGACGATGCCACGAGGCCCCATGGGCACGAGCCGTAGGCGCACGTTTTTGCCGAGCGTGGTGCATCGCGGCCGCAGGTCGGCCACCAGCTCCTGGGGAGGCTGTTCGAGCCGGCCGTCCAGCGCCCCGAGCAGGCGGGCCAGCACCGGCCCCCGCGGCGACGGCTGGCGGGTCGCCAACAGGTTCATCACCGCCCACTCCACCGTCGCCCCCGCCAGGGCGGCGTAGGCGCCGACGCGCCCGACGACCTCGCCCTCTGCGTGCTGCGTGTCCGGCCAGGACCAGGTCCAGTCGTGGTGGGCGATATCGCCCAAGGCGGCGACGCCGGCCGGGTAGAGCCACCCTTCCCGCTCGATGGCCAGCCCCGGTCTGAGCAGGACCGAGCAGGCGAGCGCACCGGCGGCCGGCACCGTCCATGGGAGGCCGGCTCGCCCCCGGGGCGAGGCCTGGTAGCCGGCCACCACGACCGCTCCGTGAGGCCCGCCCGCCCGGCCCCAGGCCATGGCGTCGGCCTCGGTGGACAGGAGGGCCGGATAGGTGCGGAACGGGCGCGAGGCCAGGGCCTCCTCGAGGGCGGAGGCGCACAGGTCGGAGGCATCGTGCTCCTCAGCGCCAGGGCCCGCCAACCCCTGCCTCTTCACCGAGCTGTTCGAGCATGTCGTGCAGGCGCACGAGTTGGGGAACGGCGAACGTCACCGTCGCTCGGGAGGACCAGCGCCGGAACACCTCCTGAGCGGCGTCGTTACGGGTCGCCAGTGCGGCCAGGACACTGCCCAGCAGGCTGGCCATGGACGCCGTGGGGAGTTCGAGCAGGGCGCCGAACCATGCGGCCAGCAGCTGCGGCGCCCGATCGGGTCGCGAGGCCACGCCGTCGAGCCAGGCCCGGGCCTCCTGCTCGCGGCCGCCCTCGCCGAGGTCCAGCCAGCGGTTCATCTCCTGACGGGCGAGGGCGGCCCATTCGGACTCCGCCTCCTCGGCCATCACGGCGGTAAGGGCGCCGGGCGATGGCTCCGCCCCCCCGCAAGCCTCGAGCGCGACCTCCCGGGCGGCGTCGGGGAGCGTGGGCGTCGCCAGCGCCTGGCCCGCGGCGAGCCCGGCCCGATCCGGGTCGCCCGCTCGCCGCCAGGCCAGGGCCAAGTTGGCCTTGGCGACGGCGTAGCCCGCGGGCCGGACCCGCCGGGGGTTGGCGCCGGCCGAGCGCCGGAACGCCTCCACCGCCGCGTCCGGGCGGTCAGCGGCCAGCAAGGCGAGGCCCAGGAGGTTGGCGGCCGCTCCCACGCCGGCCTCGCTTCCCGCCGCGCCCGCTCGCTCCACCGCCCCAGCCAGCGTCGTCGTGGCCCTTTCCACGTCGCCCGCCGCCAGGTGCGCCGCCCCCAGCTCCCGGGCCGCCGCAGCCGCCCCTGCCGCCCCTGCCGCCGAGCCGCAGGCCTCGAACTTTTTGAGCGCCTCCGCCAAGCGACGGGCGGCCACCTGGGGACGGCCCCGCTGCACCTCCACCAGGCCGAGGTTGTGAAGGGCTGCGGCCACCTCCGGCGCCCGCCCGGCCCGCTCGAACCCCTCCCGGGCCTGGACGAAAGCGGCCGCCGCCTCGTCGAGGCGACCTCGGGCCCGCCAGGCGGCGCCAAGGGCGTTGGCGGCCGCCGCTTGCTCACCGGGCATCTGGTCCGCAGGGAACAGGCGCACCGCCTCCGCCAGCGCCCGGGCGGCGTCCTCGTAACGCCCGGCCTCGGTCAGGGCCACCCCGAGGTGAAACTGGGCGGTGGCGTGCTGGACCGGGTAGCGGGCCGGCGGGTAGCGGAGCGTGCGATCCCGGAGCGCGGCCAGCGCTTCGGGGCTCTCCTCGATCACGCTGACTTGCTCCGAGCGGGACGAATGTCTCGGAGGGAGGAGGATGGGGGGCGGCCGTGCTGTCCTCGTCGACCTCGAGGGCCACGAACCCGGGCAGCCCATCTCGGAGGGCGTTCTCGATCTGCTCGCTGATCGTCGCCGCAGATGCGGTGCAGCCTGCGCACGATCCCGCCAGGCGGAGGCGCACCCTGCCGTCGCTCACGCCGACCAGCTCCACCGAGCCTCCGTGGGAGGAGATGTAGGGGCGGACCCGGTCGAGAGCCGCCTCGGCCGCGTTCTTCTCGTCGACGCCGACTCCGTAGGCGCCGAAGAGCCAGGCCACGGCCGGATCCTCGGCGCAGGCGGACTCCACGACGCCGGGCCCGGTTGCCGCCGCCAAGCGATGCAGGGCCAGGCGGTGCAACGAGTCGACGCCGTCGAGGAGCCCGAACACCAGGCCACGCTCTCGTTCCCCGAGCTGCTCGGCCTCCGTGAGCAGCCCCTCGAGCCGGTCCAGCAGTTGCTGAAGGTCGGTCACGACGAGGGGCCTTTCCCGTGAAGGGCGGGGCCAAACCCCGGCCTTGGCGTCGTCAGGGATCGTGCCGTGACCTCGATCCACCATCCGAGCCGCGGCCGAGGCTACCTTCGGACCGTGGCGAGCACCATGACCGATTCCCGGGCCGTCAAGCTGGACGAGATCGAGGCGATCGTGGGGCCAAGGTCGCTCGAGCGCGGCCTCGCCTACGCGCGCAACGGGCGGGTCGTCACCGTCGAGTGGGACCCGCAGGGCGAAGCGCTGACAGGCTCGGTGATCGGCCGGGGGGAGGTGTACGCCACAACCGCGTTCTTTGAGTCGGTCGGCGACGAGGCGCTCGAGCTCGTCGAAGGGGAATGCAGTTGCCCAATGGTTTACAACTGCAAGCACGTGGCCGCGATCGTCGTCGCCGCCACCGACCGCGGCCTTCCGCGGCAAGGGTCGCGCCCGCTCCACCCGGTCGCCAAGCCCTCACCCCCGCCGTCGTGGGAGGCGCCGCTGCGGGCCCTGATCGAGGCGCCCGATGCGACGGCATCCGGCACGCCGATGGCGATCGAGCTGGCGCTGCTTGCGGGCGGCTTGGGCGGGCACGGCGGACAGCGGGTGCTGGCGCGCCTCATGAGGCCGGGGGCACGGGGCGGCTGGGTCAATGGGACGTTGGCTTGGAGCGGCCTTGACGCTTGGCAGGTCCGTAGCGGCGGGTACCGCGCCGATCATCTGGCCCTGGTCGGCGAGGTGTACGCGATCCACTGCTCTGGCCAACGACGGGCGTACTCGTACAGCTACGGGGCGGACAAGCTGCTCGACCTGAGCGATTTCGGCGCCCAGCTGTGGCCGCTGCTGGACGAGGCGGCGCGGCTCGGCCTGCGGCTCGTTCATGCCCGCCGCGGTCTGGGGGAGCTGGCGCCCTACGTTCGTGGCGAGATCCAGATCGACATCACCCAGGGCGCCGGTCGGGATGCGCTGGTGCGGGCGCGGATTCACGTCGATGGCGAAGACGCGGCGCAGCTCGAGCCGCTGCTGTTCCTGGGTCTCAACGGCCACGGGGTCGTGTGCGCCGAGGTGGGCGCGGGTGATGTCGAGGGCCGGCCCATTCGCCTGGTACGCCTCGGCCGGCCGGTCGCTCGGCAACTGCAGCAGATGCTGCTCGCCGGCGGATCGCTGGTGATCCCGGCGCACGACCTCAGCCGCTTCGCCGACGAGGTGTGCCCCGCGCTGCAACGCATCGCAACCGTCGTGTCGTCCGACGGGACGTTCACCCCGCCGGAGGTGTCGCCGCCCTCCCTCGTGCTGCGCGTCAGCTATGGCGGTTCGCACACCGTCGAGCTGGGTTGGGAATGGGCCTACCAGGTCGGCGACGCGGCGAGCCGTGTGCCCCTGACCGAGACCGGGCCGAACACGGGTTTTCGCGACCTGGAGACCGAGCGGGCGGTCCTCGCGGGCGCCAGCCTGGCCGCCACCGGCTTGGATCGGTTCGGCCTGGCCGACGACCGAGGCCGGCCGCTGGGCGGGCCGGTGGCCGAGCTGCACGGCCTCGACAGCATGCGGTTCACGACCGAGCAGTTGCCCAGGTTGGCGGAGCTGCGCGGCGTCACGGTCGAGATCAGTGGTGAGCCAGCGGACTATCGAGACGTCGCTGACTCTCTCGAGATCGGCGTCTCGACGGCCGAGGTCGAGGGCGAGCGGGACTGGTTCAACCTGGGCGTGACGATCACGGTGGAGGGTCGGGCGCTCCCCTTCGCCGACGTCTTCGTCGCTCTGGCGAGCGACGAATCGCACCTCCTGCTGCCCGATGGCGCGCACTTCTCGTTGCACGACGACCGGCTGCAATCGCTGCGGGCGCTCATCGAGGAGGCCCGTTCGCTGGTGGACTCGCCGTCGGCGCCGTTGCGCATCAGCCGCTACCAGGCCGGGCTGTGGGCGGAGCTCGCGGCCTTGGGCGTGGTGACCGACCAGGCGCGGGCTTGGCAATCACAAGTCAAGGCCCTGCTCGAACTCGATGCCATCACCGACCACGAGCCACCCTCCACGCTGGTCGCCGAGCTCCGGCCCTACCAGCGCGACGGCTTCGCCTGGCTTGCCTCGCTCTGGGAGCTGGGGCTGGGCGGGATCCTCGCCGACGACATGGGACTGGGCAAGACGCTTCAGGCCCTGGCGCTCATCTGTCATGCCCGCGACCGCGACCCCGATCTCGGGCCGTTCCTGGTGGTCGCCCCGACGAGCGTTGTGGCGGGTTGGGTCGGCGAGGCGGCGCAGTTCGCCCCCTCCCTCCGAGTCGAGGCCGTGACCGACACCTTCGCCCGTTCAGGGCGCACGGTCGACGAGGTCGCCAAGGCGGACGTGGTCGTGACCACGTATACCTTGCTGCGGATCGAGAGCGACGACTACGGCGCGGTGGCCTGGGCCGGCGTGATCTGCGACGAGGCGCAGAACGTCAAGAACCACCAGGCGAAGACCTACCGCTGCATCCGTCAGCTCGACGCGCCGTTCAAACTCGCCCTGACCGGAACGCCGATGGAGAACAACCTGATGGAGCTGTGGTCGCTGCTGTCGATCACCGCTCCCGGGCTGTTCCCCGAGCCGAAGCGCTTCGCCGAGCAGTACGCGCGCCCGATCGAGCGCAATGGCGACCGCGATCGCCTGGCGCGACTGCGTCGGCGGATCAAGCCCCTTGTGAAGCGTCGCACCAAGGAGGTCGTCGCCCTCGACCTGCCCGCCAAGCAGGAGCAGACCCTCGAGGTCGACCTCCACCCCCGCCACCGCAAGCTCTACGACACCCACCTCCAACGCGAGCGCCAAAGGGTCCTCGGCCTGCTCGGCGACTTCGATCGCAACCGCTTCACGATCCTGAAGTCGATCACACTGCTTCGCCAACTCAGCCTGCACGCCGGGCTCGTCGACGCCCGGCACCTCGCCGTCCCCTGCGCGAAGCTCGGCGCGCTCACCGAGCAGCTCGGCGACGTCATCGGCGGAGGCCATCGGGCCCTCGTGTTCAGCCAGTTCACGTCGTTCCTCGCCACCGTGCGCGAGCGGCTCGACCAGGAAGGCGTCTCCTACTCCTACCTCGATGGTCGCACGCGGTCACGCCCGCGGGTGATCGAGCGGTTCCGAACCGGCGACGACCCCGCCTTTCTGATCAGCCTCAAGGCCGGCGGCGTCGGGCTGAACCTCGTCGAGGCTGACTACTGCTTCCTTCTCGATCCGTGGTGGAACCCGGCCATCGAGAACCAGGCGATCGACCGCACCCACCGCATAGGCCAGACACGCCCGGTGATGGTGTACCGGCTCATCGCCAGGGACACGATCGAGGAGAAGGTCGTCGCCCTGGCTCGCCGCAAGGCCACGCTGTTCAAAGGCGTGATGGACGACGGGGACGTGTTCGCGAGCGGCCTCACCGCCGACGACATCCGGGGCCTCTTCTCCTAGGTCGCCATCGCATTATGCGTCGAAATCCGACGCATAACGCGATGTCATGGCCCCGGCGGGGAGGCCCAGACGATCAAGTTGTCTGGGTAGCTCCCCGAGCGGCGGTCGAAGGCGCCGTCGCAGGTGATGAGGCGGAGCTCGGGCCCGGACGTCCGCCCGTAGACCCGCTCGGTCGGGAAGCTCGCCTTCGGGAACGACTGCGCCCGCGTCACCTCGAAGCTCACCGACGAGCCGTCGTCGTAGGCGACCGACACCTGGTCGCCGGGCTTGAGCTGGCGAAGGCGGAAGAAGACCGCCGGGCCGGTGCGGGAGTCGACGTGGGCCGCGATCACCGCCGCCCCTCTCTCGCCGGGCCGGGGCCCGCCGCTGAACCATCCCGCCTTCTCGTAAGGCGGCACCTCGAGCGCCCCGTCGACGTCCAAGCCCAGCCCGATGAGCTCGGCGTCGACCTTGATGGCGGGGATGCGCACCGCGATGGGAGCGGCGGCGGGCGCCGCGGGAGCGGCGCCGTAGGCGAGGGCGCCCAGCGGGGGGCGAGGCGCCGACCAGCGCCTCGCCACCACGGCGGCGCCGGCCGAGCCAACGGCCAGCGCCAGGCAGGCGAGTGCGGCCGTCGTCCGGTCCCACCCGCCTTGCCGCGTCCCTGCGCCCACGGCCTTCAGCGGGCTCGGTCGCGCGCCGGTGCGAAGCGCAGCCGGGTCCACCACAGGCCGCCGCCCACGGCCAGCACGAGGGTCACGGCGACCGCGCCGAGAGTGAAGACGCCGGCGGGCGAGGCGCCCGGGGCCGTGCCGCCGCCGCCCGTGGCCACCCCTCCGGAGGGAACCTGGCCGCCGCCCGAGCCCACGGAACCGCTGGGGCCGGGTGCGCTCGGGCTGGGGGCGGTGGCGCTACCGACGACGGCGGGCGGCGGTCCCGACACGGCGGCGATGCGCACCACGCCGAGGGGGATGCCCTGGCGGAACAGCGAGACCCCGAAAGCCTGGTTGAGGGCCGAGGCGGCGGCCGAGGACAGCTTGGCCACGGTGCCCTCCAGGCGGGTGATGGAGCCGTCCTGGGTGATCCGCACGTTGGTGCCGTCGAGGTCGAGGAGCTGGACGGGACGCCCACCCACGGTGGCCGTCAGCTCGGAGGTGCCCGGGTTGACGATGAAGTCGGTGGCCGTCACCGAAGTGCCGCCGGCCGAGAATGTCAGCCCGCCGACGTGGCTGAATGTGCCCCGCACGAAGGGTCGCTGGTCTTGCGGGTAGACCGACACGTAACCCTGGCTGATGGGGAAGCTGGCCGTGGTCGTCGAGCCCGACGTCGACACCGTGGCGGGGGCGACCGGGGCCACGCTCACGCCGTTGTCCTTCAGGACCTGGGCGGTCGCCGCGTCGAGATCGACGTTGGTGGTCCGCCCGCCAAGGGCCTGGATCTCGGCCGAGGGCGACCCGCCGGGGCCGGCCGTACCCGTTGCCGCGATGCGGACCACGCCGAGGGGAATGCCCTGGCGGAACAGCGAGACCCCGAAAGCCTGGTTGAGGGCCGAGGCGGCGGTCGCGGACAGCTTCGCCACTGTCCCCTCCAGGCGGGTGGTGGAGCCGTCCTGGGTGATGCGCACGTTGGTGCCGTCGAGGTCAAGGAGCTGCACCCCGTTGCCCCCGACGGTGGCGGTGAGCGTCGACGAGCCCGGGTTCACGATGAAGTCGGTGGCGGTGACCGACTTGCCGCCGGCCGTGAAGGTGAGCCCGCCCGAGTGGCTGAAGGTTCCGCGCACGAAGGGACGCTGGTCCTGCGGGTAGATCGCCACGTAGCCCTCGGTGATCGGGAAGCTGGCCGTGGTCGTCGAGCCGGACGTCGACACCGTGGCGGGGGCGACGGGGGCGACGCTCACGCCGTTGTCCTTCAGGACCTGGGCGGTTGACGCGTCGAGGTCGACGTTGGTGGTCGAGCCGGTCAGGCCCAACAGCTCGGCGCTCGGCGCCGACGCCTGGGCGCCGGCCGTGGAAAGGCCCCCAGAGGCGGCCATCGCCGCCACCACCAGAGGGACCAGGAGAAGCCGGCGAGGCCGGCATGTGCGTGTTGCCATGGGGAGTACCTCCGCCCGTCGCAAAGGACGCTAGGGATTGAGTCTTCTGTCCGTACCCCTCCCGTGCCCGAAGGATGTACGGCGCCGCCGGCGGGAGCGGATGACGTGGAGGCGGTCACGCTCGGCGAGGACGGTTCGCCACGGCGTGGGCGGGTAGGGCCATGCCCGTGGCACAGGGAGCGCACCCCACCGCCGGCCCTGGGCCGGAGCCGGCGCGGCGGCTTTCCGGCGCGGGTGACTCCGGGACCCCGGCGCGCCCGGCGGACGACGCCGGCCTCGACTTCGTCCGCCGGCCCATGGTCCGCTGGCTCGACCCCCACCAACTGCTGGGGACGGCGGCCCGCGTGCTGGCGGCGGGCTTCTCGACCGCCTACGTCGACACCCGCGAGCAGCAGGACCACGTCGCGTGCGGGGTGGTCGACCGGAGCGGCGCCTCCGAGATCTGGGTCGACTACGCCTCCGACCTCGGCGACGGGTGGAACTCGACCTACACGGTGGCCTGGTTGCTGGCCCGCCGGGCGCTCGAGGTCGACCAGGGCGGCCGATCCCGGCGCCTGCCGCGGGGCGACGTCCTCGTCCTGGGCGGCGACCAGGTCTACCCCGTGCCCAGGCGCCGGGAGTACGAGAACCGGTTCCTCGGCCCTTACCGCGCCGCCCTGCCGGTCCCCCCGCCGTCGGGGCCGCCGGGCCTGCTGGCCATCCCCGGCAGCCACGACTGGTACGACGGCCTGGTGAACTTCACCAACGTCTTCTGCCGCGGCCGGACGATCGGCGGGCGGCAGACGCTGCAATCCCGGAGCTACTTCGCCCTGGCGCTGCCCCACGGGTGGTGGCTGTGGGGCGTCGACCTCCAGTTCGGCGACTTCCTCGACGATGTCCAGCTCGCCTACTTCGGCCGGGCGGCCGGGCAGCTGCGCCGAGGCGATCGGGTGGTGGTCTGCCTGGCCAAGGAGGTCGACAGCGGCCGCCGCAGCGCAGAGGTGTGCTCGGACCGCGACGTCGGCTACCTGGAGCGGGAGGTCATCCGCCCGGCTGGGGGCCGGGTGGCCGCCTACCTCAAGAGCGGACGCCACCACTACGCCCGCTATTGCGGCGAGGACCGCCAGCCCCAGCTCGTCACCGCCGGCGGGGGCGGCGCGTTCCTGCACCCCACCCATGCCCTGCCTGCCGAGGTCGCCCCTCCGGCCGGCGACGGCCCGCCGCTGCGCCTGGCAGCCCGCCACCCTTCCGCCCGCCGCTCCCGGCGGCTGCGCTGGCGCATCTGGCTCCTCCCCGCCTACAACCTGCCCCTCGCCGCCGTGCTGGGGGCGGTGCAAGTGGTGGTGGCGCTCATGCTGGGGCTGCACCTCGCGGGTCGCCATCGGTCGGTGAGGTTTGTCGAGCTGCCCCGGGCCCTGTGGGAAAGCCCGACTGCGTTCGTGCTGATCATCGCCATCGTCGGGCTGTTCGCCGGCATGCTCCGCCTGGCGCACGACGCCGACGGCCTGCCCCGGCTCGTCATCGCCGTCGGGCACACGGCGCTGCAGACGGCCGGCCTGGGGACGGTCATCGTCGCGTCCTCCCACCTGACGGCCGGGATCCGGTCGCCGGCCCTGTCGGTGGCCGCCTTCCTGGCGCTGGTCTGGGCCCTCGGGGGGATCGGGGCGGTGGTGGGCGTCTCGGGCTACCTGTGGCTCACCAACACCATGGGTTTCCAGGCCAACGAGGCGTACGCCCCGCTCCACCACGCCGACGACAAGGGCTTCCTGCGCCTCCATGTCGGCCGGGACGGGACCCTCACCGTCTACCCCCTCGCGGTCGACCGGGTCGGTCGGCGGTGGCGCTTCATCCCGGAGGGGCCAGCCTCGTCGGCGTGGCTCGACCCCGATGGCCCCCCGCCCCGGGCCAGGCTCATCGAGGACCCGCTGGTGCTGCGATGACGGGTGCTGCGATGACGGTCCGTGGCCCTGCGGCGTTGGCGCTTCACCGAATCGTAAGCTCGGGCGCTCACCTCCGGCGTCCGGCGAACCTAGCCTTCGGTGACGTGATGTCCCGAATCGCCTCGCGCCGCCGGTGGAGGGCCGTGGCCGTCGTCCTTGCGGGAACGCTCGCGGCGTGCGGGGACGAGGCCGAGCCCCGTACCGACGTGCCCGAGCCGGCCGAAGCGCCCGCCGCGTCGACCGACCTTCCCGGGCGCATCGTCCCCCTCGCCGGCGCCCCCGAGGGCCTGGTGTGGGACTCGGTGACGGCCACCATCGCCGCCGCGGTGCGGGGTCCCGATGGGGTGGCGCTGGTCGACGCCAACACCATGGCCGAGCGGGCCCGGGTCCCCCTGGCGGGCGCCGCCCGCCACCTCCAACTGGCCGGGCCGGGCGGCCCGGTGCTGGCGCCTACGGAAGGCAACGACCGCCTGTACCGGATCTCCCTGCCGTCAGGCGCCGTGGTGGGCGATACGCCCGTGGGCCGCCAGCCTCACGACGCCGCGGCGGTGGCCGGCGGGGCGGTGCTGGTGGGCGACGAGCTGGCCGACACCGCGCACGTGGTGGCGCCCGACGGCTCTTCCCGGGTCGTCCCCGCACCGGTGCAGCCCGGCGGGGTGGCGGCGTCGGCGGACGGGTCGGTGGCGGTGGTGGTGGGCGTCCGGGGCCGTCGCATCGCCGCCTACGCCCCGGACGGCCGGCAACTGGGCGAGGCCGACTGCGGGGTGGGCCCCACCCATGTGCGGGCCGGGCCGGGTGACCTGTTCTATGTGGCCGACACCCAGGGGGGCGCGATCCTCGTCTTCCGGGCCGGGCCAGACGGCGTCCGCCAGGTGGGCCGGGTCTCGACCGGCGGCGGAGCCCCTTACGGGCTCGCCGTGGACATCGCCCGGTCCCGGGTCTTGGTCACCCTCACCGGAGAGAACGCGCTGCGCTCCTACCGCATCGCCGGCGACGGCCTGGAGGCCGAGCGCACCTGGCGCACCGTACGCCAGCCCAACGACGTGGCCGTGGATCCCGCGACCGGCCGCCTGGTCGTGGCCGGGACGGCCGACGGGCTCCTCCAGTTCCTGGACGCGCCGTAGTGGACCGCGCCCGTGGCGCGGCCTCGGGGGCCGTCTTCGTGGCCGGCGCCGGCCTGTACGCGCTGGCTCAGGGCGTCCTCGGCGCCGACTTCAACCTCACCCCGCTGTCGGTCGGGCTGGTGGCCGTCGCCGCCGGGCTGGCGGGTACCCGCCGCCAGGTCGTGGCCACCGGGCTCGTCCTGGCCGGGTGGGGAGCGGCCGTGCTGCTCGTGGACAACGGCGTGGTGCCCCCGGCCCGCACGACGCCCGCCTACATGCTGGGCATCGGCGTCGGCCTGCTCGTCGCCTCGTCGGTCGCGCCCGGCGCGGAACGGGAGCGGTGGCTCGCCAGCGGGGCGGTGGCGGCGGTGGGCGGTCCCCTCGGGTTGTACCTCAGCTACGACGTCGACGGCCTGGCGCGGTGGCCGGCGTGGGCGCTGGCCCTGGTCGCGCTGGCGGCCTGGGAGTTCTTTTGGGGCCTGGCTCGGGCCCGGCCGGCGGCGGCCAACGGTCGGGTTTGAGCGATGCGCGCCGGAGGGGCGCGCCGCGCTGCATCACTTCTCGGCTGACGCAAGGCGGCTGAGCCTCGCGTCCCCAAGTTTGGGGGGCGGCGCCGAGGGGCAACGATGGTTCAGACCCCGCTGGAAGCTTCCAGCCGTTCCACATCCCTCGCCGACCAAAGGAAGTTTCTTGCCCCGTTCCGCCCGCCGTCGCCGCCCCCCGCCGCCGCCTGCGGCGGAGGAGGGCCGGCGGGCGAGCGGGGGGCGAGCGACCCACCTCGCCTTGGGCGCCGTCTGCGGCGCCGTGGCGGCGCTGGCCATGACCCTGGTGTGGGCGGTGTTTCGCCTCGCCTTCGACGTCGTCTCCCTGCCCGAGATGCTCGGCGACCGGGTGGCCGAGCGCATTCCCGTGGGCCCCTTCCTCGACCTCATCGGGCGGTTCGGCTCCTACGACCGCCTCAAGGCCCTCAGCGTCGCCGCCACGGTGGCTGGCGCGGTCGCCGTCGGAGCGGCCCTGGGCGCGGCCTACGCCGCCGGGGCCCGCCGCCAGGCCGGCGACGGCGCCGGCGACGGCGCCGGTGGAGGCCCGCCCGCCCGCCGCCCCGTCCTGGCGCTGGTGGCGGCCGTGGCCCTGGCGTGGGCGGCCTCGGTGGCCGCGTTATGGCCCCTCCTCGGGTCCTACTTCCACGGCGAAGACCGGACCACAGCGGCGGCTGCCACCGCCGCATCGCTGTTGCTCAGCTACGTCGTGTTCGCCACCGTCCTGGTGCTCGCCCACCGCCTCGTCACCGGCGTGGCGAGGCCGCCCACCGGTGCGGCCGCAGGCCTCGGGCGGCGGGCGCTGCTGGCGGGCGGCGTGGGCGTCGGCCTGGGAGCGGTCACCGGCGGGCTCGTGGGGCGGCTGGCGGAGCGGTCGACGTTCGGCTACGACGGCCAACAGGTCTTTGGCGACCTCGAGCCGTACACGCCCAACGATCGCTTCTACGTGGTGACGCAGAACCTCATCGACCCCGACGTGCGTCGGGACGCGTGGCGGCTTCGGATCGAGGGCGAGGTCGAACGGCCGCGCACATACGACTTCGCCGCCATCTCGGCCATGGAGGCCGTGCTACAAGACACGACGCTGTGCTGTATCAGCAACGGCGTCGGTGGAGGCCTGATGAGCAACGCGGCGTGGAAGGGGGTGCCCCTCGCCGCCTTGCTGGCTGACGCCCAGCCGCGCCCGGGCGTGCGTGACGTGGTCTTCCGGGGCGTGGACGGCTACACCGACACCTTCGCCCTCGACAAGGCCATGGAGTGGACGACGCTGGTGGCCTACGAGATGAACGGCCGGCCGCTGCCTCGCCGCCACGGCTACCCGGCCCGCATCATCGTCCCCGGGCTCTACGGCGAGAAGAACGTCAAGTGGGTCGAGGGCATCACCCTGTCGGCGTCGGAGGAGGAGGGCTTCTACGAGCGCCAGGGATGGGGTCCGGACTTCACGGTGCAGACGCAGTCGCGGTTCTCCACCGACTTCTCCCGGCCTCTGCCCGGCGGGCTCATCACCTTGCGGGGCAGCGCCTTCGCCGGCGACCGGGGCGTCAGCCGCGTCGAGGTCAGCGTCGACGACGGGGTGACGTGGCAGCCGGCGGACATCACCTATGCGGGCACACGCCTCACGTGGAGCCTGTGGAGCTTCCTGTGGTCGCCGAGCCGCGCCGGCGAGCACCGCCTCGCGGTGCGGGCCTACGACGGCGCCGGCGCCCCGCAGGTGGCCCGGGCCCGCCCCATCGAGCCCGAGGGGGCCACCGGCTACCACCGGGTCACGGCGTTCACAACGGTGCTGAGCTGACCCCGCTCCCGGGCGCGGCACGCCTGGTGTTGCGGGGCGAGGACGGCGTCGTGGTGGCCGACGGCCGCCGCTGGTGCGCCGAGGCCGACGCCGTGGACGAGTCGCTTCTCGACC
>Ga0187892_10008715_pt1 | contig 13719 bp, 19 predicted proteins | sample MA1701073metaG_FD_139345 | JGI IMG/M metagenome (GOLD analysis project Ga0187892, IMG submission 139345) | Bio-ooze microbial communities from a basaltic lava cave in the Kipuka Kanohina Cave System on the Island of Hawaii, USA - MA170107-3 metaG ...
CCGAAAGGAGGTCCGGGATGAAAGTGACAGCCAGTGAAGGGAGATGGCGCGCCCGGGCAGATTTGAACTGCCGGCCTTTTGCTCCGCAGGCAAACGCTCTATCCGGGCTGAGCTACGGGCGCGTCCTTTGTTATCGGCGAGATATCGCTACCACGTGAGCCGGCTTCTCGGCCTGCGGGGGGAAATTCGGGGGGACTCCAACCCCGATCTTGTCCGCCAGCCGATCCGTGGCCTGCCGCTTGTGGTCCTGCGAAAGATGACTGTAGCGGAGTGTCATGTCGATGCTCTTGTGTCCCAGGAGCTCCTTCACGGTCGTCAGATCGACGCCCGCCATGACCAAGTGCGACGCGAAGGTGTGCCTGAGATCGTGCCAGCGAAAATCGGTGATCTCCGCCTTGCGACACGCCGTCATGAAGGCCGTCCGCAGCGAGCGGTACGGCTCCCCCTTCCGGCTCTCGAAGACAGGGGCCTCTGCGGGCTTGCCGATTATAAGCGGTCGGAGGGCCTGGGTCAAGGCGTCGTTCATCGGGATCGACCGGCGCTCGCCGTTCTTGCTGAAGGCCGCCTGTACCGTCAAGACCCGTCTCCCAAAGTCGAGATCCCCAACCCGCAGGTTGAGGAGTTCCCCGCGTCTCAACCCTGAATGCAGCGACGTCAGAACGGCTGGTCGGAGCCTCGGGTTGCACGCGGCCACGAGCTGACCGATCTCTTCCTCGGTCAGCCACCGGGTCCGGCCTTCCGGCTCCTTCAGCCGCTTGACCTTCTTGACGGGGTTCTCCGGCACCTTCCCCCACTCGATCATCACGTTGTAGAGGCGGCGCAGGACGGCGAGCTCCCCGTTCACCCCGCGCCCGGTGACCGGCCGCCCGTTCCGACGCTTCTCCGTCATCTCCGCCAGCCGCGCCCGGCGATACCCCTCCAGGGCGAAGGGCGAGATGTCACTCAGTCGCTTGGTCCCGAAGTGCCGGAGCACAGGCTTCAACATGATCCCGTACCACCTGGCGGTCTTGGCCCGTCCGTCGCCCTTCGCCCAGTCGATCAGGAGACGCGCCGCCCGCTCCAGCGTGAGGCTCGGCGCGGGCCGGGCCGCGATCCCGTGCCCCTCCTTGATGATGTCGCCCCGGATCTTCTGCGCGACCTCCCGCGCCGCGCTCCGGTTCGGCAACGGCCCGAGCGTGATCTTGTGTCGCTTACCCTTGTGGCAGAAGTCAAGCAGCCAGCTTCGCCCCCGCTTGTAGATCGCGTCTCCGCCGTGGCACCACGGCTTGCCCTTCATGGTCTCCTCCTTCCCCTGTTTAGTCCCGAATGCGTTCAGCCGGGAATTCAATCTCATTGGCCCGATCCCAGTCCAATTTCACCCCACCACCTCGCCCTATGCGCGCAAACACGCCCCCAAGGAAAGCCTCGCCTCGGGTCGTCAGGCGAAATGGACGAGAGCGGCGCGGGTACTCTGGAACCCGCTCAATCAATCCCATTTTCAAGAGCGCCGCCGTTGCTTCCCCTCGTCGCGGGTCAGGCGAAGGAACCTTGCCCTCAAACCAGTCTAACGTTCGCCCGCCATACTTCACGTCCCTCAAGACCTCAAGCCTTGTGAGCTTCTGAAGCGAGGACTCTGCTTCCGGTGGCGATTGCCTTCTTCCCTTCTTGTATTCCGTCACGTAGTTCTCTACGAAAGCGGTCAGTACGTCCTTCATCGTGGTGCCCTCTATCGCCGCCTTTGCCTTGAATCTGTTGCGAAGCTCCTCCTCGATGTCGAAGATGATCTGTACAGTCGCCACCGTCTCCCCCCTTTTCCTGCGATGTGCCTCACCGTGCCAATAAATATAGCTTGCTAGGCTACAAAAATCAAGCTGTTTTTGCCCAGCGTCCCCTGGCTGACTTGACCCTACTAGAAGATCGTGGTAGAAGGAACGCGCCATGTCGCCAAAGGCACACAAACAGAAGCTGACTGTGTCCATCCGGGCGCTCCGTCCCAACCCGTTCCGGGACTTCGCGCGCTGCCCGATCCTCAAGGACAAGGTCGCCCTCCTTGCGGAGTCGATCCGGGACACAGGCTTCTGGCCGACGTTCGTCGGGCGGCGCGAGGGAGGGCGAGGCGCAAGGCTCGCCGATGAACGTATCCCCGCCCGGCAGTAGTCGGCAACAACGCGCCAGGCGCACCTTGACAACGCTGCGAGAGTTCGAGACAATCGCCGCGATCCTGGGAAGGGCGACCATCAGAAGATACTGACTTGTAGGTTCAATCGAGTTAGAGGGTGAGGCCTACTGGGAACCTGCTTGGGGGTTCGCGGAAGCTCACCCCTAACTTTAGCCAACCGGAATCCCAGATGATGAAACCCAGGAGGTTTCACGTTCCCACCACAATCATCGATCTCCTGTTGACCATTGCGGGCGTCGTGGCCTCCGCGGGGGCGGCGACGGCGATCAGGTCGTATGCCGGAATCCTTGGCCCCCCCTTCTGGTTGGCTGTCGCGGCTGTCTCCGCGCTGCTCACACTTTTCACTGCCGTGGCGGTAATCCGCCAAAGGGGGTCTTCTGAGCTCCGGACATTCAAGGAACAGATCCGTGATGCATATCTTCGGGCGCTCTGGGAGAGTCCATTCAATCCGGAACGCAGGTAGGGGGCGCGATGAGCGAGGACGACGACTCAATCCAAGATCTGGCGTCACGCGTGGTCCAGCGCGCTGAGCAGTACGCGCCTGACGTTGGCCCAAAGCCCTTTTCGCCAAAGGCGTTCAGGATAATGAGGTCTCACATTTCGCGATACGTCTACGACTTGATTAACGAGTCCATCAAGGTCGCAAGACGACACAGATCAGACATCGTGACAGTCTCGCATGTCGAGAGAGCGAGCGAGCATCTTGTGACGAGCACCTCCCTCCGGTTTTTCAGGCACCTCGGGACTGTAGGAGGCATTTTGGTGGGCGGTGCCATTTCGAACTTCCTAGCCACGGCGTCAGGCCAACAGTATTCGACGATGGGAGTGCTCGTGTCAGGGGGACTGGGGATCATAGGCTCGTTCCTGGTCGCGCTGCATATCGCGAAGGATTGAGAACATTTATCCTGACGCGCCGACTAACGAGTGGCTGACCTCGGCGGAGGGCCGTGATACAAAGACCGACAAGAGAAGCTGTAGCCTTCAGGCCGGAGAGTAGCCATGGTGTAGGAACGGCGTGATGCTGCGTAAAGCGCCCTACATAATCTGCCCCAATCAAAACTGCGGCTATCGAGGCCCGGCTGAGCGAAAGGCAAGAGGGAGTATTCTAGTCGGTGCGCTTCTCTGCCTCCTCTTCCTAATCCCAGGGCTCCTGTATTTCGTATTCATGTCAGGATACAACTACCTGTGTCCCAGATGTGGCATTCAAATTAGTGCAGGAGGACACTTCTAATCTTTCTCGGTGTCCCCGCAGCTACCCCATGAGGGGGAGAGTCATGATTCGCGTTCGCTACATAATGAGCGTTCTCACAGTCCTGTTCGCTTTTTCTTGGCTTGCCTCGGCGCAGGCCGATGTCCTTGAGTTGAAGAGCGGGCAGAAGCTCGAAGGCCAGTACGCTGGCGGTTCAAGGGAGGAGATCCGCTTTCAGGTCGGTTCCCAATCACTGAGGTTCGCGATCGCTGAGGTCTCCAAAATCACCATCGGCAGTGCAGGTCAAGAGGACTTTTACAAGGCCGCGAAGGAAGCCCTGCGACAACTCAAGGCGCTGGCTTCTGTGGTCGAGGGAGGAACCACTTACCAGAATTATTCTCCGCGCGTCGAGGATGCAAAGATCAAGGTTGACCAGTTTCTCGATGAATACAAAGCGTCGCCAGTGCCGAAATTCAACGAGTACCTTGCTGACAGCTTGGGATTCTATGTCGCGGCCTCAAGTTCGTGGAATCTGAGAATGCTACGGGGTTCATCCGGAGAAACTATCCTAGCTCGGGAAGTCATCACAGAGGAATTGATGGGAAGATATGTTCCGAGATGCGCGCCACTTCAAGCAGCGATTCTAGAAGGGCGAAAGGATAGGCAATATTCCAATAAAGTAAAGGATTCCACAACTCTGCATTTGTATGGAGTTCAGCTCCTGTGGGAGTGCGCGCGCAATTCAATGATCGACGCGGAGAAAGCTTTGAATCGTTGATCAGGTAGCCTAGCCGAATATTCCGACTGTTCTTTTCTCTCATCCACTCGTGCGACGCCGCGCCCCACTAAGCTGGTTCTCCAGCCTGGCAATCTCCCGTTGCAGGTAGACGACCGCCGCCCGCAGGGCCGGCAGGTGCCGAGCCGCATACGCGGCGCGGGCGCAGGCGGGCGAGCAATGTTTCGCATGACGCCGCTTGCCCTCAAGGGCCGCGCCGCACACGTCACACCGTCGAATGGCCGCCGGGACCACCCCTAGGACTCCCCCTAGAAACTTTTATAATGGTTTTCTAGGCCCCATAGAGGCCGCCCCCTGGGGCAAGGCCCCTTACCCCACCATGAACGCCTTAGCAACCTTCGCCACGATCCCCCGAACCCTCGGCTTAGGCAAGTTGGGGTCGTGGTCCATGACCCGCTCGACGACCTGCTGGAGCGTGGCCTTCAATGCCTCTCGGGTCACGAACGTTCGCTTGCATGCGCCGCAGCGCTGCCCGGAGAGATGTTCGAGATCGAGCTTCACCCCTCCAGCGTGGAGGTTATACACGTGGAAGGTTACCGCGTGTCTCCCCCAGTGGCCGCACGCTGCGCAGTAGGATTTGGTCTCCATGGCCTCACGCCCCGTGTGGTGAAATGCCCGGCTGCCCCCTTGCCACCGGGAGAACGGCGGCCGGATGGCGGGCGAGGCCGAGCAGCTTGCCCATCCCTATCGTCTCGGTGAGGAAGAGCGCCGAGGGCGTGCCCTCGACGGCACGGGGCTCACCGGGATTCACCCCCCGCGCTTTACCGTGTCGGGAACAGCGTGAACGTTCGCACCGCTGTCTGAGACGTGATCACACTCACCCGACCCCAGGGGCTCGGGGGCCGCGTCAGCACTCCGATCGCCGGGCCGGCGCCGCTATGGACGACGAACGCCACGCCGCTGCCGTCATACCGCATGAGGTCCGAGAACCCGCTCCCCGACACCGCGCTGAATTGCGGCCTGACCTCCGACGCCGTCAACGACGGCACCTGCACCACCAGCGGGAACTGGGGGTGCGTCAGGGCGAACGCCCCCGAGGTGACGCCGCCGGTGTTGACGATGACGTAGATCGGCTCAGCCATCGCTCACCGCTCCTGCGTGATGGTCACGCCAAACGCGTGCGCCTCGTCAACCCGAGATCGGATCATCTCCATGCCCTTCGATCGGATCACATGTTTCGGGACCGCCAACTGGCATCGGACGCGATCCAGCCCGAATTCACTGGAGAGCCCTTCGGCCTCGCTCCGGTCGAGGATGTTCGCCTCCTGGAGCTTCGCCGCCGCGTCGAGGTGCTCGATGGTCAGCCGGTTGCGCTCTTCCAGAATCTCCGCAAGCTCGACGAGCCGATGCCGCCCCTGCTCGCGCTTCGCGTCAAACAGTCGTGTCTGCGCCTCCTGAATGGCGTCCTCGCGCTGCCTCATCGTGCGCTGGCGGGACTCGATCAGCTTCTCGACGGATGTCAGGCGGTCGGCGGTGATCTCCGCCGCCGACGAGTTCCCTGCCAAGGTCAACTGGTCGAGGGTCTCAGCCAGCGTGGCCTTCTCCTGAATCGAGCGCTCGATCTCGCCCCGGTGGGCGTCCCCGTCGGCTTCCGCCGCCTGCACCATCTTCTCGGCCTCCGCGACGGCGCGGGCCAGAGCCTCGCCGGGCCGTTGGCCGTTGTCGCCGGTCGTCGCGAGGGCGTTGTTGAGTTTCGTCTTTGTGCTCATCATGCTCCTCCCCTCTACCCGCCCAGCTTTGTCGGCTTCAACTTCGCGCGTTCGGCGGGATCGCCCAGCAACGCGCGGGCCTCTTCAAGGATCCGCTCGATAAAGGTCTCGCGCTCCTTGTTGTAGCGGTCAAGCTCCGCCTGGTTGCTCGTGCCCGCGACGGGCGGGGGCGGCGGTACGTTCACTCCGAACCAGCTATCTACCCAGGCCCGCTCGTACCCGTCCGGCTGGCTGACGCCGCGCTGCAACGCGCTCGCGGCGACCTGGCGAACCAGCGTGGCGCGATTCGTGCGGAGCGCCGCCTCGTGGCTCGTCTCCGCCGGGCCGGCGCCGTAGTCCTGCTCGATGGGTAGACCTGCGAGCTTGGCAATGTCAGGCGCAGCAGCGTTCGCCAGCGCGAAGGCTTCACGCAGCGATCGCGCCTCGCCTCGCCGGATGTAGCTCGCGGCAAGTTGGTCCTGGTGCAGGTAGGCCCGACGCTTCTCGATCGCCTGCTTCGCCAGGTGCCGCAGTTCTGGATGATCCTTGGCGTGGTGGGGATTCGCGGTCTGCCACACCTGTAGCTCGCGCGCTTCGACCTCCTCCGGCGTGGTGGCCCCCAGGTTGCGTTCGGCCGCTCTCTCGTGCGGTCCCAACTCGCTCAACGCCTTTTCATAATCGGCGAACTCAAAGCCGCCGCCCTTGTACCCACGCCGATCGGCGAACTCACGCGCCTGCGCGATCGCGCGCTGTTGCACCTCGTATTGCGTCCTCACGAATCCTCCTTCGTCGTCGGGCGTCTGCTTCATTGGCACATCGTAGCGTCTCGTCTTGGTGGCCGTCCCGACCACCATCCTCTTGACCTCCATCAGCGAATCCTCACCGGGCGTCTTATCATATGCTCCACGGATCGGGATAGCTGGCCCACGGGCCGTCCGCCGTGGCACGAGTCGCCCGCTGCTGGCGTCCACTCCGCCGATCGCGGCAGTCCTCGCACAAGGGCTTGCCCTCCCACGCAACCGCCTGTGCGCCGCACATATGGCAGCGCGAGTCCGGCGTCAGGCGCGGGTCTCGCGCGGGCGTGGGGTCGGCTGGCTTCTGCACTTCCCCGGAACTCGGCGACACGACGCCCCAGCGGAAGCCGCTCATGCGATCACCAGACCGCCCGCCCGCCCCAGTGGGCGCCAGTCGGGCCTTCCTGGACCTCGTCGGCCCAGTCCCGGTCCGCGCGTCGTCCGGCCGCCACCCACACATCGGCTCCGCCGGGCCGTCCCGCGCCCAAGAGCGTGGCGGCCGAGCGCCTCCCGCCGAAGTGGAAGTCCGCCGCCGAGATCGCCCGCGACGGTCCACTCTCGCACGCGGCCCAGCACGCCATCCCCAGGGCGACGCACCGATCTGAGTAGCCGCCCCGGTGGTGGTCGAACCGGAACCCCTTGGGGGTGACGACGGTCTGCAACCCGGTCAGTTCGTCGATCAGGGCCTCGTCCCGGTACAGGCGGAGGCGCTTCGAGGCGATCAGCGAGTACAGCGTCTTGCTCACCCGCTCCTGGTTGCTCACGACGTACGGGAAGTCCTCGATCGGCAGCCGGGCCTGTAGCCGCTGGCGGCTGGACGCGAGATTCCAAGGGTCCAACAGCACCTTGCGCACGGGGAACGCCTCGGCGATCCGCAGCAGTTCCGTCTCGACCGCCTCGATCAAGACCTCGCCGTCCGGCCTCGCCTCCGGGTCCGCCACGCCCAAGTTCATCAGCGCCAAGCGGTCGCCCTGCCAGCCGACGACGGCGATCGCCGTCCTGTCGCGCCGCAGCCCGAGGTCACAGGCCACGTACACCGGCGTCGGCCCGGAGGTCTGCGGCATCCAGGACGGATCGACGCAGGCGAGGATCTGCTCGCGCGTCAGGAACGTGTCCGGGCCGTCGCTCCATCGTCCCCGAATGAAGCGCTCGTAGAGCTGCGGCGGCAGGGCCTCCTTCATCTGCTCGCGCCAGCTGTCGGTGATCCAGCCCGGCGCGATCGAGTCCTCCGGCGCGTACAAGTACCACCCGTGCTTGCCTGCTCGCGCCTGCTCCCGCAGCCGCCACGCCTCGCCGGCCTTCACGGAGCCGGGGTTGCTTAAGACGAGGACCTGTGAGTCCTTCACTTTCCCCGTGCTGGCCAGCAGCGCATGTGCGAGCGCGAGGTCGGGCCAGAGGGCGAACTCGTCGAGGATCACGCGATACCGGCGGCCCCGCCCGCCCCCGCCATGTGCGGACGGTTCGTCGCTGCTGAGGACTTGCAGGACGGACCCGTTGTCGAACAGGATCTTCCCCTTGAGGATCTTCGCGTGGCGTCGCAGGGCCGGGGTCCGCGCGCAGAAGCCCGCCGCGTACCCCAACACGATGTCACCCTGGTCCGTATCCACAGCTGCGATGTCCACCCACGTCCCAGGATGCGCCGCGCACTCGCCGACGCCGACACCGGCCCCCACCGTGCTCTTTGCACCCCCCTTCAGTATCTCGATGTAGCAGAGCGGGCAGAGCGGCAGGCCCCTCCGGCGAGCCAGGATCGGACGGAGCACGTGCTCCCGTTGCCAGGGCTCCAGGGCCTCGCCGAGCCGCCGACCATCGACGAGGACCAGGCACTCGATGACCGCGAGGACGGCCCGGTCGGGCTCAGCGCGCGTCGACACCCTCGCCCACCTTGCGGACGCGCCGGGCCTGCGGTCTTCCCCTCGTGTCGGTCCCGAGCTCGAACTCCACGGCGTCGCCCTCCGCGAGCGCCGTGGCGCCGGCGATCTGCCGCCGATGCACGAAGACGTCGCCCCGCTGGTCGTCGCGCGCAATGAAGCCATACCGCTTCGCCACATTGAACCACCTGACTTTGCCCGTCAGCGGCGCGCTCACGGCTGGCTCCGCCCGCCGTCGCCCATCGAGTCGTCGGCCTCCCGCTCCTCCGACCATCGCGCCTCTTGCTCTCGCGCCAATCGCCGGGCCGCGGTCACCACGTCCCCCTCAACGTCCTTGACGACTCTCCCGAGGCCCAGGGCGAGGAGATCGCGCCGCATCGACTCCGACCACACGACGTAGTCCTTCGCGAGGAGCGATGGCAACTGCCCGCCCTCCCCGATCAGGCCGGGCTGCGTCAGCGCCCAGTGCTCGATGCTCTCCAGCATGGTGACCTTGAACATCGCACGGTCGAGGATAGCGCCCTTCGGCGCCGGCAGCAGGTGGTCCGCTCCGCCGTAATGCTCGACGAATTCCTGCCGGCGTTGCTTGAGGAGCTGGCCGAGCATAGACCGCCCGTCGATCTTCCGGCGCCTCAAGAGGGTCTGGAGGGCATAGAGTCCGTGAGTCATCTCCCCTGCCCGACGTTGAGTCCCCTTCAATCCCCGGTTGGGCCGGGCCGGACGGCTGTCCCGCCCATTTCTACCGTCGGTCCCCCTGCTATCTCGCACCTATCTCCTTCCCATACCCGCCCTATCAATCACGGGCTCCCTTCCCCCTGAATATCCCCCCTTCAAGAACAATGAGCCCACAAGGCCTTGTCCCGCCTATGTCCTCGGCCCAGGGGGTTTATCTATAAAGCCTTCGCCTTGCCCCTTCCGAGCCCGCGCAAAGGCGGGGAGGATCGCAGGTGTGACCAGGTGAGGGGGGGCCTATCCTGTCGATCGCCTCTGGGATCACCGTGCCGATCAGGCTGATCAGGCTGGTGCAGGCCCCTTGTTTCAGTAACCCCCCTAGCATTCCCCTCGTAGGGGGGGTTATAAAGACCAAGGGCCTGCATCGGCCTCCCGCCTGGGGCTGGGTCCCGGCGTCTCCCTGAGATTCCTGAGGCGCACCCCCACTCGCAGCCTGGCTCCGCCTCGCTTCAGCGCAGTGAATCCCCGCTCCGTCAGCCGCGTACCAAAGACCTTCTGGCTGTCAATGTGTTCGCCATTGGCCTTGGCCCACTCGACGTATGCCGTGTAGAGCTCGCTGGCCGGGCCTTCAGCTCCGGGCTCCACCACGCACCGGGCCTCGAGGAACGCGCCGAGCGTGTCCATCTCGGTTCGATACTCCTGGGTTGCCTGTCGCACCGTTGCGGGCGGCCCCAGTCCCTCGCGTTGCCAGCGGAGACACCCCTGCACCGCCCAGGCGAGGATGCCCGCGAACTCCGCCCGCAGCTTGTCGGGGAGTTCCTTGTCCTGCTCGTGGTCCGGGATCTCCACGGTAAACGGGATCAACCGGATCCTCCGCCACAGCGCATGAGTGGTCTCCCGGATCACCGGCTTGTGGTTGACGGCGATCCACAACTTGAACGCGGGGATGAACTCGAAGAACTCCGAATAAAGGTAGCGGGCGGCGATCTTGTCGCCGCCGGTCAGCTGTTTCACCAGGGTCTCGGCGAGCCGACGCCCGCCCTCGGCCTCCACCGATGCGACGAACCGGGCGCCCTTCAGCGCCGCGATGTCGTTCGGGATCGTCTGGCCTCTCCGCATGAGGAAGGTCTCGGTCGGCGTCCACCTCGCGTAGTCGTCCAGGAGATCCGTCACGGTCCGAAGCAGCGTGGTCTTCCCATTGCTGCCGCCGCCATAGTTCACGAAGAGGGCCTGCTCCCTCGTGTCGCCGGTCAGGCTGTACCCGATCGCCTTCTGTACGAAGCCGATCACCTCCCCATTCTCCGCGAAGATCCGATCGACGAACCGCGCGAATGTCGGGCATGTCGCCTCCACATCGTAGGCGGCCGCCACACTCTTGGTGATCAGATCCTCCCGGCGGTGGGCCCGCAAGGTGCCCGTTCGCAGATCGAGCGCGCCGTTGGTGCAGTTGAGCAACCAGGGATGGGCATCAAGCTGGTCGGGGGTGATGGCGATGCCAGGTTCGCTCTCCGCGAGCGTGATCATCGCGCTGATCCTGGGTTCTGACTCGGATCGCGTGGCATGGCGCGCAAGCTCCTTGCGGAGCCCCTCGTCCTGTTGGCCGGCCGCTTCGCCATAGATATTGGTCACGGTGTCCTTCGCTCTCCTGACAACCCCGCCCGTGTCGTCCCTGCGCCATCTCGCGCCGTCCCACACGAGCCAGCATCCCCAGGTTTTCACATACCGGAGATTGTGGCCATGTCGCGCAACAATCCGTTTCGCGTTCCCGAGGTCCGTCAAATGTTCGACCGTGCTCCCGGCCGCGGTCTGCGCCGCAGGCCCCTCGACCGGCGCCGCAGTGACCTTCCGTCGCTCCGTCTTGGCGACCGAGTCGATGACCCGCCGGAGCTCCTCCGGGTTCATCGGCGGGCGGCACCTCTCTGCGAACGGGGTCAAGATCACGAACACCTCGCGCTCATTACACCGGAACTTGGAGAGGAAGTGCCCGGCGAGACGTGTTGCCATGTCGTTCCGCTGGCCCTCATCGACCCCATTGGTGAGCGCGGGGATGACCCACTCGGGATCGGGCCTGCGGTCCGAACGCTCGCCCTCACGACGAGATGCGCCGTTCATGATCAGGTCCAAGAGCGTCTTGGGCAGAGGAGCAACCGTCGGGTTCGGCGAGGTCTCGATCCAGCGGTAGCGCTCGCCGCTCGCATGAAGGGATGGAGCAAGCAGCACGTATCCGCCATCGCCGCGAATGTCAATCTGCTCGGGCTTCCGGCCATCCCCGTTGCCCGAGGCCACTAGTAGCCGTGTGCGGTTCGGCACCACACGTCCGGGGGTTCGGAAGAAGTAGTGCCGACCGCCGCCACCGGTCCGCGAGACTCTGGTGGTGGGGAGGGTAATCCCTGCGCCGGCCAGCATCATGTGGCATACGACTGGTGACCCGTCCAGGTCCAGTACGATGACGCCATTGGCGGCGCCGGTCGGCAAGCCGATGTTCGCGAGCGGCCACCGCCCCCACCAGTCGCGGATCGTCACCTCGTCTCTCGTCGCGGCGTTCGGCCAGTCGTCTATCCGAGGGTGCTTCGCGGCGTGCTGGCATTGCGCGGATCGGCATGAGCATCCCCAGGCCATCGGGTAATGTACCGGAAAAATGCGCCAGCCCCCTCGCGCGCAGTCGAGCGCGGCGTCAAGCATCGACGGCACGGCTGTCGGGTATGCACTCATCGCCCGCGCCGCTCCTCCATCATCTGAATGTCGCCCACAGAGAGACCCGGCAATTGGCCGACCCACCGCTCCAACTCGACCCTGATGAACACAATCTTTCTCCCGAGCTTGCGATGTGGCACTCTGCCCCTCTCAAGCTGGCGCCTGAGCGCTTTTTCGGTCATCCCGAGGATGGCGCTGGCGGCCTTCACATCGAGGAGGGCAACGTCAGCGTGGGATCGACCTGTTCCCGGCATCGGTCCCGATCTCCAACAGCTCGCGCACCCGGCGAAGGTCTGCGCCGATGATGAGTAAGATCCTGATCACGTCAAGACTGGCGCGGCCGGAGGCCGCCGCCCGCCGAAACGCGCGATCCCAGTCGCCGTCGAGATAGACGGCTTCGAGCTCCCCCAGCGGGTTGTCGCGTTCGGTCATGGGCTCATTTTAATCTGCGTCTCTGCGGGCCACAAAAAGTTAGGTGTGCGGTTTTCGTCGGGATTTTCTTGCGGAACTGGAGGCCGCGAAAGGCCAGCGCTCAAGGGCTGCGGAGATAGGCGCGTCGTAGACGGGGCGCGCCAGCGGACGGTTACCGGGTCGGCGGCGGTAGCCTCCGGCGCCGGAAGGCACGGGCGAAGATGTCCGGAGTTCCGGCCCGGACCCGATAGCGGAGGGTTTGAATAGGCAGCTCCTCCGACGGGACGAAGATGCGTCGGAGGATGTCTCTGTCCTCCCACACCCGGCACAGTCGCCGCGCGATGCCATCGGCCCAGGCCAGGGGGTGCTCGTCGTCGGGCTCCGGGGGCAAATCGCCGGTCCGCAGGAGGGCCTGCGCCCTGGCCTCCAGGCCGATGTCGCCGAGATTAATCCCAAGTGCCTTGAGAAGCTCCTCCCCAAAGATCAACGCGTCATCCAGCGGACGAAGCGGCGGCGTGGGTAGTACCCGAACCCGCGCCCGTCCAAGGATGGTCATGATGTTGGCGGTGAACTCATCGAGGACCCACGTTGAGGGCCGCCCCGACGTGTACACCACCCCGATAGCCGGGCGAGGGGCCAGGACGGTATCGATGTGGGTGATGATTGGGTCGTCACCGGTCATGAACCTCTTTTGCGCGGTTCGCAGCCATTGGAAGACACGCCTTCGCTCTCTGGTGATGCGGGCAGCCTTTTCTCGAAGCGCCTGTGGGACTCGCGTTTTGGGGTGCAGCAGGGCCGTTAGCGCCGCCACGAGGGCGACATCCCAGGGCTCATAGTTGTACGCCCCCTCGATGTCTTGAAGGACATCGCTTGGCTTCTGCGTACTAGGCCGCTTCTTCTGTTTGGCGGACATCTCGAGGATTTGCCGACTGCGTGCGAGTGCCCGCTCTCTGAGTGTCCTGGCATCAACATCCGTTTCTCCGTTCATCTGATCCTCTCCCATGTTGGAGCTGGTGAGACGCCCCAAAGGAAATAGGCAGCACCCGGTACGCTGATGTGGTGCTGCCTATCATCCGGCCGGCGCCGGTTCGTGCAACGACTCTTCTTAGACGGCCCTACCCGACGACCCAGTCTCTCCTAGCCACCATCCCCCACGATCATTTGCTGGAGCCCCCTCCGCCTATGGGGGGAATCTTGGTGGGAACTGGTAGGGCAAATCAGGGGCATGAGGGGGCATAGGGGGGCAACCCACGATCCCCGCAAACCCGCGCCCCACCGCTATCTATTGGCTTTCGCTGCGTTCTCTCCGCCCCCCTCAAAGTAGCTCCGCAGGCAAACGCTCTATCCGGGCTGAGCTACGGGCGCGAGGTCACACTCCAGAGGCAGGACGACAATCTAACATGCTGCCGAGAGCCGGTCAAGCAACCGTCTGGTCCCGCCAGCACC
>Ga0187892_10008717_pt1 | contig 13718 bp, 12 predicted proteins | sample MA1701073metaG_FD_139345 | JGI IMG/M metagenome (GOLD analysis project Ga0187892, IMG submission 139345) | Bio-ooze microbial communities from a basaltic lava cave in the Kipuka Kanohina Cave System on the Island of Hawaii, USA - MA170107-3 metaG ...
GAGGCGGCCTGGGCGGCGGCGTCCGGCTTCCGCACGACGAAGGCCTTGGGCACCTCGCCGGCCTCCTCGTCCGCCCGGCGCACGACCGCCGCGTCCAGCACGGCGGGGTGGGTCAGGAGGAGAGCCTCCAGCTCCGCCGGAGCCACCTGGAGCCCCTTGTACTTGATGAGCTCCTTGGTCCGGTCGACGATGAAGAAGTAGCCCTCGGGGTCGACGTAGCCCACGTCGCCCGTGTGGTACCACCCCTCCCCGTCCAGGCAGGCCGCCGTCTCCTCGGGACGGTTGAGATAGCCCCGCATGATCTGGGGGCCCCGGATCCACAGCTCGCCCGGCTCCCCCGGCGGGACCTCGGCGCCCGTGTCGACCCCGACGATCTTGACCTCGGTGCTGGGGACCACGCAGCCGGCCGAGCCCGGCTTCATGGGCGCGTCCCGGGTCGGGCTCAGGTGCGTCACCGGGCTCGCCTCCGTCATGCCGTAGCCCTGCACCACCGGGCAGCCGAGCTTGCGGGAGAGCTCCCGGGCCAGGTCCTCGCCGAGCGGCGCCGCGCCCGAGAACACCAGCCGGACGCTGGACAGGTCGAACTGCGCGACGGCCGGGTGCTTCACGAGGCCGAGCACGATGGGCGGCACCAGCGGCAGGATGGTGGCCCGGTGCTTCTGGACCAGGCCCAGGAACTCCTGGAGGTCGAAGCGGGGCATGCTCACGATGGTGGCGCCGCCGGCCAGCCCCAGCATCACGATGACCACCATCCCGTAGATGTGGAAGAAGGGCAGCACGGCCATGACCACGTCGTCGGCGCCGAACGCGTCGAAGCCCCGCATGCCCGCGCACTGGCACAGGTTGGCCACCAGGTTCCGGTGGGTGAGCATCACGCCCTTCGGCAGCCCGGTCGTCCCGCTCGAGTAGGGGAGCACGACCAGGTCCCGGTCCGGGTCGATGCGCACGGTCGGGGGCGCCGCGTCCGACGCGGTGAGCTCGGCGAAGGGCCGGGCGCCGTCGGCCGACCCGAACACGAACACCTCCTCCACGGCGCTCTTGGCCGCCGCCTCGCGGGCCTTGTCGAGGAAGGCGGGCACGGTGACGAGGAGGCGCGCCCGCGAGTCCACGAGCTGCTTGGCGAGCTCGTCGGCCGTGTAGAGCGGGTTGGCGGTGGTGTTGACGCCGCCGAGCGACGCGACCCCGAGCAGCACCACGGCGTACTCGGGGAGGTTCGGGCTGTAGATGGCCAGCACGTCGCCCTTCTCGAACCCGCGCGCGGCCAGGCCCGCGGCGCACCGCCGCACCCCCTCGGCCAGGGCCCGGTAGGTCACCGTCCGTCCGCTCGGCCCGTCGATCAGCGCGGGCTTGTCGCCCAGCCGGTCGGCGTGGCGGAGGACGTACGGGGTGAGGGGCACGTCGGGCACGGCGACGTCGGGACTCGCGCTCTTGACGGTCATCCGCAGGCTCCTTGGGGAGGCAGGGTGGTCAAGACGCCGCCACCTTAGCGTCCCGTCCCCGGGGGGTCAAGCCGGGCTATACTGAGCCTCCATCCCCCACACCGGAGGCTCCCGATGAAAGCGCGCGCGGCGGTGCTCTTCGAGGTCGGCAAGGGGCTCGAGCTCCGGGACGTGGACGTCCAGGCCCCGAAGGCGGGCGAGGTGCTGCTGCGCATGGCGGCGGGGGGCGTTTGCCACAGCGATCTGCACGTCATGACCGGCCATCTCGGCGCGCCGCTCCCCGCCATCCTGGGCCACGAGGGCTCGGGGGTGGTGGCCGACGTGGGGCCCGGGGTGACCTCGGTGAAGGCGGGGGACCACGTGCTGCCGCTCTGGCGGCTGTCGTGCGGGGAGTGCGAGCACTGCACCGACAGCCGCCCGGCGCTGTGCGCCGCCGGCACCCAGGTCCGGATGACGGGCCGCCTGCTGGACGGCACCACGCGCTTTTCCCTGGACGGCCAGGAGGTGCGGCACTTCGCCGGCGTGTCGAGCTTCTCCGAGTACTCGGTGGTGCCCGAGCGGGCCGTGCTCAAGATCCCGCCCGACCTGCCGCTGGACCGCGCGGCGCTGGTCGGCTGCGCGGTCATCACCGGGGTGGGCGCCGTCGTCAACTGCGCGCGGGTGCGGCCGGGCAGCAGCGTGGCCGTGTTCGGCACCGGCGGGGTGGGCCTCAACGTGGTCCAGGGCGCGGCCCTGGCCGGGGCCGAGCGCATCATCGCCGTCGACCTGCTGGACCGGAAGCTCGAGTTCGCCCGCCGGTTCGGCGCCACCCACGCCGTCAACGCCTCCGCCGGGGACCCGGTGGCCCAGGTGCGCGAGCTGACGGGGGGCCGCGGCGTGGACTACGCCTTCGAGGTGATCGGCCTGCCCAAGACCATGCGCCAGGCCTTCGACGTGCTCGCCAAGCGGGGCCTGGCCGTGGTGGTGGGCGTGAGCCCGTTCACGGCCGAGGTGTCCGTCCCCGTCATGTCCCTGGTCTACGAGGAGCGCGTCATCACGGGGTCGGTGTACGGCTCGAGCCGGCCGCGGCTGGACATCCCGAAGCTCATCGACCTCTACCGGGCCGGGCGGCTCAAGCTGGACGAGCTGCTCACGCGGACCTATCCGTTCGCGGAGATCAACGAGGCCTACGCCGCGCTGGAGCGGGGCGAGGTGGCCCGCAGCGTCGTCACCTTCTAGCCGGCCGCCGAATCTCGCCGGCCGGAAAATACCCCTTGACACGAACCGACCGATCGTACTATTTTGGGTCCATGACGACGACGGCCAGGGCGACCGCGCGACGGCATCGGGACGCCCGGTCCACGCGCAAGGGGGTCCGGACCCGGGAGGCCATCCTGCGCCACGCGCTGGCGCTGGCGACCAGGATCGGGCTCGAGGGCCTGACCATCGGCCGGCTCGCCGAGGACCTCCGCATCTCCAAGAGCGGGCTCTTCGCCCACTTCGGCTCGAAGGAGGCGCTGCAGATCCAGACCCTCCGCCTGGCCGGGACGTGCATGGTGGACGAGGTCGTCCGCCCCGCCCTGGCCGCGCCGCGCGGGGAGCCCCGGCTGCGCGCGCTCTTCGATCGCTGGCTGGCCTGGGAGCAGGCGCCCGACCGCCCGGGCGGCTGCCCCTTCGTCGCGGCGTCCTTCGAGCTGGACGACCGGCCGGGGCCCGTCCGCGACTTCGTCGTCCAGAACCTCCGGGACTGGCTCGACACCGTGGCCGGCGCCGCCCGCATCGCCGTGCAGGAGGGCCACTTCCGCGCGAACCTGGACTGCGAGCAGTTCGCTCACGACTGGAACGCCATCGGCCTCGGCTTCGTCCACGCCTCCCGCCTCATGCACGACCCCAAGGCGCGCGCCCGTGCCGAGACGGCCTTCGAGGCCCTCGTGCGCGCCGCCCGTCGCTAACCCCCGAGGAGGGCATCGCCATGCGAGACGACGAGTACCTGCGGCTCATTGATAGCACGATCGTTCGGTCCCAGAGACGGCCGCCCGGGCTGCCGGCGGTGCGCGCGATGACGGGAGCCCTCTCGGCGCTGGCGCCCTCCGTGGCCGCGCGGCTCGCCGAGCGCTGGTTCCTCACGCCGCCGCGGGCCCGCCGGCCCGCGAGCGAGGTCGCCCTGATGGCCGCGGCCGAGGCGCGGCCCGTCCGGGTCGACGGCGACACGCGGGTCGAGACGTGGCGCTGGGGCCGCGGCCCGGCCGTGCTCCTCGCCCACGGCTGGGGCGGGCGCGGCACCCAGCTCGGCGCCCTCGTGGAGCCGCTCGTGGCCCACGGGCTCTCCATCGTCACCTTCGACGCGCCCGGCCACGGGGCCGCGCCGGCGCGCCGCGTGACCGTGCCCGAGATCGTGGCGGCCGTCCGGGCCGTGGCCGCCGAGCACGGGCCGTTCGCGGCAGTGATCGCCCACTCGGCGGGCGCGGTGGTGGCGACGCGGGCCCTCTACGAGGGTCTGGAGACCCACGCCGCGGTGTTCCTGGCCCCCGCCGCCGACCTCGCCGGCCCCGCGGAGTGGTTCGCCGAGGAACTCGGCTTCTCGCGCCGCGTCCGGCAGGCGATGCGCGAGCGCATCGAGCGCCGCGTCGGGATGCCGTGGTCGGCGTTCCGCGTGCCGGCCCTGGCCCCGGCGCTCGCCGTCCCGCTGCTGGTCATCCACGACCGCGACGACGCCGAGGTGCCCTGGCAGCACGGCCGGGCCGTCGCCGGGGCCTGGGCCGGGGCCGACCTCGTGACGACGGGCGGGCTCGGGCACCGCCGCCTCCTCCGGGATCCGGACGTGGTCGCGGCGACGGTCGCCTTCGTCGCCGCGCGCGTGGCCGAGCGGCGCCAGGCGGTCGCGCCGCCGCGCGGCGGGGCGCGCGCCGTCGCGGTCAGCGCACCACGGGCAGGCTGAGGGGGGCGATCTCCTCGGCCGAGCGGCCCCGGTAGTCCCGGGCGGGGACGGCGGCCAGCATCCGCTCCTGGGCGCGGGCCAGCCGCTCGGCCGCCCCCGCGTGGTCGAGCGTGAGCACGCGGCCGCCCGCCACCACCGGGCGGCCGCCGACGTAGACGTCGCGCACGGCGCGATCGGCCGCGTGGTAGACGAACGAGCGCAGCGGGTCCCGCGCCGGCTGCATGGCCGGCAGCGTGAGGTCGACGAGGACGAGGTCGGCCTTGGCGCCGGGGGCGATGCGCCCGAGGTCGTCCCGCAGGAGCGCCGAGGCGCCCCCGACGGTGGCGGCGTGGAAGACGTCGGCGGCGGTGGCCGAGCGCACGTCGCGGCTCGCCACCCGCGACAGCACCGCCGCCTTGCGCATCTCCTCCACCAGGTTGTGCGGCGTGGTGTCGGTGCCGAGGCCCATGACCACGCCGGCTCTCAGGTAGTCGCCGAAGCTCTCCAGGATCTGCCCGTAGCGCGCGAAGGGCGTCGGGCAGTGGGCCACCGCCACGCCCGTCTCGGCCATGATGGCCAGATCCCGCCGCGTCCACCAGCGGACCCACGAGTGGGTGTCGATGAGCATGGCGTGGCCGAGGATGGTGCCGCGGCCCAGGATGCCCAGGCTCTCGGCCCACTGGATGGGCGTCCGGCGGTGCCGCCGCAGCATCTCCCGCACCTCGCTGACGGACTGCGAGATGTGAACGGTCAGGGGCAGGCCCCGGGCGCGGGCGGCGGCCGCGCTCTCCTCCAGGAGCTCGGGGGTGCAGGTGTCGATCTGCATGGGCGAGACGACCCCGGACAGCCGGCCCGACGGATGCCGGCGCGCCTCGTCGACCAGGGCCAGCGCGGCCGCGAGCCCCTCCCGCCCCCGGGCCTCGTCCCAGGCGTACTTGAGCTCGACGTCGTTGTCGAGCCGCCAGCGCGCCGACGCGTAGCCCGGGGCGAGGAAGGCGCGGAGCCCGCTCGCCGCCATCAGCGGGAGCCAGCCCTCCCAGGCCGGCGAGATGTCCACCAGCGACGTGACGCCGCTTCCGAGGAGCTCGCAGAGCGCGAACTCCGTGCTGGCGCGGCGGAAGTCGTCGTCGGGCGCCACGAAGGCCTGCGAGCGCTCGTAGAGCCCGGTCATGTGCATGTTGGGGACGCCGTGCTCCTCCCGGACGCCCCGGTAGGCCGGCTCGTGGTGCGGGTGGGCGTGGAGGTCGACGAGCCCGGGCAGGACGAGGAGCCGGCGCCCGTCGACCACGTGGTCGGCGGGCCCGGCGTAGCCGGGATCGACGAGCGTGATGGTGTCGCCCGTGAAGGCCACGTCCACGTCCCGGCGATAGACGTGACGGCGGCCGACCGCGTCCCAGGCCACCACCCAGTCGGCGTGCCGGATGCAGGTCGTGCTCATGGGCTGGAGCCGGAGTGTAGCACCCCCGGACGCCGCGCGGTCACAGCCGGCGCAGGCGCGGGAACCAGAGCGCCGCCGCGCCCGCCAGCGCCACGAGGCCGATGCCGCTGACGCCCAGGGCCACGCTCACGCCGAACAGGGAGGCGAGCGCCCCGATCTGGAGCTGGCCGAGCGGCGCGAGCCCGATGGCGACGACCCACGCCCCGCCCGCGCTGCCCCGGAGGTGCGCGGGCACCGTTAGCTGCATCAGGCTCTGGGCGAGGAGGTCGGCGAGGGCGCCGATGGCGTTGACCACGACCAGCACCACGAGGACGCCGAGGAGCCCCAGCGCGTAGGGGGCCACCCCGAGCCCGACCAGGCTCAGGCCGAAGGACGAGAGCACGACGAGGAAGATGGCCCCGCCGCCGCGCGCCGGGCCCCGCCACCAGACCACGCCCAGCCCCAGGATCCCGCCGACGGCGCGGGCGGCGCTGAGGGCGCCCAGCGTCTCGGGGCCGCCCCCCAGGACGTCGCGGGCGAGGCTCGGCAGCACCGCCTGGTGGGCGAACCCGAGGACCTCGGCGCCGGCGGTGAGCGCCATGAGCAAGAGGAGCGCGCGGTCCCGCCCGACCGCAGCCGCGAAGGCGACCGCGCCGGCCCACACCGAGCCCGGGGCCGAGGCGGCGGCGCGCTCCGGAACGGGGCCCGGGACGAGGGCGGCGCCGCCGGCGAGGAAGCCGGCCGCCACCAGCAGGTAGGCGGGCCCCGATCCGAGCCCGGCGATGACCGCGCCCACGGCCAGGGAGCCGAGGAGCCAGCCCACCCGCATGGCCACGCCGAGGACGGCGAGGCCGTTGACGAGGGCGGCCGCGCCCACCACGTCGTGGGTGTAGCCCTGGCGCGCCGCGTGCTCGATGGCCCGGAAGACCCCGGCCGCCAGCGTCAGCAGCACCAGCCCGGCCAGGCTCGCCAGGTGCAGCAGCACGAGCCCGCCCAGCGCGGCCGCGGTGAGGGCCTGGCCGGCGCCGGTGAGCATGAGCAGCCGACGCCGGGGGAACCGGTCGGCGAGGGCTCCCGCCGGCACCCCGGCGAAGAACAGCGGGAGCATCCGCGCCCCCAGCGCCACCCCGACCAGGAACGGCGAGTCGGTCAGCTCCAGGGCCAGCCAGCCGAGCACCACGACCTCGCCCATCATGCCGACCGAGTTCAGGAGCACGCCGAGAGTGAGCCACCGGAAGTCCGGCCGCCGGAGCGGAGCCACCATGGCCGGTGCGGCTAGGCGGCGCGGAAGGGCCGGAAGAAGGCGCGCAGCTCCTCGGCGAGCACGCCGGGGGCCTCGGCGGCGACGAAGTGGCCGCCCCGGGGCAGCTCCACCCAGCGGCGGATGTCGGCGAAGCTGCGCTCGACGCGCTCGCGCGGGGGCCGCTGGATGGCCTCGCTGGTGAGCGCCACTCCCGTCGGCACCGTGACGCGGGCCTCGATGCGCCGCGGGTCCCGCGCCCGCTCGTAGTAGGAGCGGTTCGCGGCGTTGGCCGTCCCGGTGACCCAGTAGAGCGTGACGTTGGCGAGGACGAGGTCCCGGCTCAGGTGCCGGTCGAGGTCGCCGGCGGGGTCGGTCCACGCCCGCCACTTCTCCACGATCCAGGCGAGCAGGCCGGCCGGCGAGTCGTGGAGCCCGTAGGCCAAAGTCTGGGGGCGGGTCTCCTGGATCAGGTTGTAGCCGCCCTCCTCCCGCTGCCAGCGCGCCTGCAGCGCGGCGAACGCCTCCTCGGCCGCGGTGAGCGGCCGGACGTCGGGGCCGATCACGGGCGGCGGGAAGGTGGGCATCAGCGTGTGGAGCGCGACCAGGCGGTCGGGGACGTCGGCGGCCAGCCAGCCGTTGATCACGGCGCCGATGTCGTTGCCGTGCACGGCGTAGCGCGCGTAGCCGAGCCCGGCCATGAGCTGGGCCCAGAGGCCGGCCACCCGGCTCCGGGTCATGCCCCGGCCGGGCCGGTCGGAGAACCCGAAGCCCGGGATCGACGGCACCACGACGTCGAAGGCGTCGGCGGGGTCGCCCCCGTGGGCCCCGGGGTCGGCGAGCAGCGGCACGAGCGGGAGCATCTCGACGAACGAGCTGGGCCAGCCGTGGGTGATGAGGAGCGGCATCGGCGCCGGCCCCCGCCCGCGCGCGTGGATCAGGTGGATGCCGACGCCGTCCACGAGGGCGCGGAAGTGCGGCCACGCGTTCATCGCCCGCTCGGCGGCGGGCCAGTCGAAGGCGGTCCGCCAGTAGGCCGCCAGCTCCCGCATGTAGGCGAGGTTCGCCCCGTAGTCCCAGCCGGCCCCCTCGACCTCGTCGGGCCAGCGGGTGTGCCCGAGCCGCTCCCGCAGGTCGTCGAGGGTCGCCGCCGGCACCGCCACCACGAAGGGGGCGAGCGGCATCGTCGCCGGCCGGTCGCCGGCCGAGGGCCGGCCGCTCAGCGGCCCATCATCGTGGTCGGGAGCCACAGCGCGATCGACGGCCAGACCATCAGGAGGGCGATCAGCACCAGCATCATGCCGAAGAAGGGGAGCACGCCGAGGTAGAGGTCCCGGATGGTCCCGTCGGACGGCCCCCCGGCCACCCGCTGGCGCAAGCCCTGGATCACGAACAGATTGAGGCCGAAGGGCGGCGTGATGAGGCCGGCCTCGGTCAGGATCACGGCGAGGACGCCGAACCACACGAGGTCGACCTGCATGCTCTTCAGGATGGGCAGGAGGATGGGGATCGTCGTCACCATGATCGAGAACGAGTCCATGAACATACCCAGCACGAGGTAGAAGGCGATCACCACCACGAGGAAGGTGGTGGGGCTCAGCCCCCACGAGGTGACGGTCCGGGAGAGCGCGTAGGGCATGCCGAGCAGGGCCAGGATCGACTGCAGCACGAAGGCCGCCGTCAGGATCAGCATGATCATGGCGGTGGTGCGCGCGCTGGCCAGGCAGGCCTGCCGCAGCATGCCGAAGCTCAGCGAGCGCGAGCAGGCGGCGAGCACGAAGCTGCCGGTGACCCCGAAGGCGGCCGCCTCCGTGGGCGTGGCCACCCCGAGGTAGATGGTGCCCAGCACGAGGAAGATCAGGGCGCCGGTGGGCACGAGCCCCAGGAGCCCGACCAGCCGCACCCGCCACGGCGCCGCGCGCTCGCGCGGGGTCAGCCCCGGCTGCAGCACGGTGGCGCCGAAGATCACGGCCATGAAGAGCCCGGCCAGCATGATCCCGGGGATGACGCCGGCCATGTAGAGCCGGCCGATCGACTCCTCCATCAGCACACCGTACACGATGAAGTTGATGCTGGGAGGGATCAGGATGCCGAGGGTGCCCCCGGCGGCCAGCGAGCCCAGCACCATGCCCTCGGGGTAGCGACGGGCGCGGAACTCGGGCAGGGCCACCCCCCCGATGGTGGCGGCGGTGGCCACGCTCGAACCGGAGACCGCCGCGAAGGTGGCGCAGGCGGCGATGTTGCTGTGCATGAGGCCGCCCGGCAGGGGGCTCAGCCAGTGGGACAGCGAGCGGTAGAGCTGCTCGGACAGCCCGCTCCGGAGCAGGATCTCCCCCATGAGGACGAACATGGGGATGGCCACCAGCACGAAACTCGTGTTGGTGTTCCACGCGATGAGCCCCAGCATGTCCCAGAGGGGGCGGTCGCTGAAGAACAGCATGAGGGTGAGGCTCAGCATGCCCAGCGCGGCCGCCACGTGCATGCCGAACATGAACGTGACGAGGACCAGCCCGACGACGACGCCGAGCTCGACGAGGCCCACTAGGACGGCTCGGCGGGCGCGTCGAAGCCCTCGGGCGGCGCCAGGCGCCCCTGTCGCAGCGACTCGACCACGCCGACGGCGAGGATCGCGAGGGCCTCGACGCACAGGAGCGTCAGCCCGAGCGCCACCAGGCCCTGGGGCGGGAAGAGGGGGGTCCGCAGGAAGCTCATGGCGCGGGCGTCTCCGGCCAGGGACTCGAGCGCCAGGCGCCACGTGTAGGCGGCGAGCATCGCCGCGAACAGGGCCATGCCCGCCATCGCCACGTAGTCGAGGACGATCTGCATGTGTCGAGGCAGGTACGGCAGGAGGATGTCGATGCGCACGTGCGCCCCCGTGCGCAGCGTGTAGGCCAGCGCGAAGGTGCCCCCGAGCGCCAGAGCGTAGCCGCCGAACTCGTCGGTCACCGCCGAGGAGACGTGGAAGAAGGTCCGCCCCACCGCGTCGGCCGCCACGTAGAAGGACACCAGCAGGAACAGCGCCCCGCTGGCGTAGGCCATCCCGAGGGCCAGGACGTCGAGGGCGCGGAGGAGCCTCCGCGCCCCGCCGGGCGGGGCGAGCCCCGCGGGCGCCGTCACGGGATCTTGAAGCCGCTGTAGGGCGCGATGTACTGGTTGAAGAGCGCGCTGGCGTTGGGCCCCGTGCGCTTGGCCCAGCTCGGGATCACCGTCTTGGTCACGATCTCGCGGGCCAGGGCCGCCATCTCCCGGCTGGGCGGGATCAGCTCCATGCCCTTCTCCCTGTTCCGGTCGATGCCCTCCTGGGTGGTCCGCCGGCCGATCTCCATGCCCCGCTCGGTGAACTCCTCGCCGAGCTTGGTGAGCAAGGCGCGCCGCTCGGGCGAGAGCTTGTCCCAGGTCCGCTTGCTGACCACGAGGGTGCCGGCCACGGGGCCGTGATTGATGTCGACCAGGTACTTGGTCACCTCGTACCACTTGAGCGCGAAGCCCGGGTAGGTGCCGGTGAAGCCGGCGTCGACCGTCCCCCGCTCGAGCGCCGTGTAGACCTCGGCGAAGGGGATCGACACCGGCTCCATGCCGAGCCCGCGCGCCAGCTCGGTCTGCGCGGTGCCGTAGACGCGGATCTTGAGCCCCTTGAAGTCCTGGGGGCTCCGGATGGGCTTGCGGCTGAAGATCATCTGGGCCGGCCAGAGGTACTCGCCCAGCACGACCCCGCCCAGCTTGTCCTCGAGCTGCTTGAGGGCGGGCAGGAAGGCCCGGTGGGCCTTGATCGAGGTGTCCATGTCGGGGAAGAGCCCGGGCAGGTCGACGGCCTCCACCGCGGGGACGTCGCCGGCGACGTAGGTGGGCAGCACGTCGCCGAGGTCCACCAGGCCCGAGCGCGTGACCCGGACCAGCTCGAAGCCGGTCAGGCCGAGCTCGGGCAGCGACACCACCTCCACCTTGAGCTGACCCTGGCTGCGCTTCTCCAGCTCCTCCCCGAGCCACGTCCACAGCCCGAACTGCGGCGTCGGGCGGCTGGTGGCGACGGCCTTCCAGCTCTGGGACGCGGCCGGGCCGGGCCCGACGAGCAGCACGGCGAGGGCGACGAGGACGCCAGCGACGACGATCTTTCTCATGGCACGCTTCTCCCGTGTTCGGCGTGGGGCGTGAGGGTGCCGCCCGGGGATCCCGGGTGTGGTAGGCCCTCCATTACGATCCCGCCGTCGTCTTGTCAAGGTCTTTCCCGTCGACGATAATCCGTGGGCCGGCCGCGCGCCGGCGTGATCCATGAGCCCGCCCGACCCGTCCGCCCGCCACCTCGTCGTGGGGGGCGTCCCCGTGCCCGCCTTCCTCTACGGCACCGCCTGGAAGGAGGAGGCGACCGAGCGGCTGACCGGGCTCGCGCTCCAGGCGGGCTTCCGCGGCATCGACACCGCAAACCAGCGCCGGCACTACCACGAGGCGGGCGTCGGGGCCGCCCTCCAGCAGGCCTTCGCGGCCGGCCTCGTCCGGCGCGAGGACCTCTTCGTGCAGACCAAGTTCACCTCGGCCCCCGGCCAGGACCACCGGCTGCCGTACGACCCCCGGGCCGACCCCGCCACCCAGGTCCGCCAGTCCTTCGCCAGCTCCCTCGAGCACCTCGGGGTCGAGCGCCTGGACTCCTACGTGCTCCACGGCCCGTCGCGGCGCTTCGGGCTCACCGCCTTCGACCTCGCCGTCTGGCAGGCCATGGAGGCCCTGCACGCCGCGGGCGCCACGCGCTTCCTCGGCGTCAGCAACGTCGGCCTCGACCAGCTGGAGGAGCTGTGCGCGCGCGCCGCCACCCCGCCCGCGTTCGTGCAGAACCGGTGCTTCGCGCAGACGGGCTGGGACCGCGAGGTCCGCGCCTTCTGCCGGGAGCGGGCGATCGTCTACCAGGGCTTCTCGCTCCTGACCGCGAACGTCGGCGAGCTGCGCCAGCCCGCCTTCCAGCGCCTGGTCGCCCGCGTCGGGCGGACGCCCGCCCAGGTGGTCTTCCGCTTCGCCCTCCAGGTGGGCATGCAGCCCTTGACGGGCACCACGGATCCCCGCCACATGCGCGAGGACCTGGAGAGCCACGCCTTCGAGCTGGACCCGGCCGACGTGCGCCTGATGGAGGGGATCGCCGGCGGCTAGCGCGGCTGGCCGGCCGGCCGCGGCTCCGGCAGGAGGCGGAGGGCGGGGTCCAGCTCCTGCGCCAGCTCCAGCAGCAGGTAGGTGTGGCAGGCCCCGCCCGGCGTGCGGTAGGGGCACATGCACATCACGTAGACGTCCCTCGTCCGCGCCTCGGCCACGAGCGCCGACAGGGCGTGCCGGGCCGCGGGGTCGGCGCGCATGTGCCGCCGGAACCGCTCGGGATAGCGCGCGCGGCGAAAGGCGAGCGCGTGGGCGTCCGCGGCCGGGGCCCCCGCGCGGCGGGCGGCGGCCTTCTCCCGGCTGAAGTCGGCGAACAGGCCCTCGGGCGGCGCCAGCGCCTTGACGCCGGCGCGGCCGGCGCGCATGGTGTTGACGCGGCGAGCCCCGGCCGGGGTCGCCGCGAAGCGGGTGATCCGCCCGAGCCCCACGCCCTACCCCGCCGGCACCCGCCGCCAGAGGTCGCCGTAGGTCGTGACGAGCCCGTCGGCGTCCACCCGGAGGTCGGCGGCGAAGCCGCTGGCCAGGCTCTCGAAGCGGTAGCGCCCGCCGCCCATCGACGTGTCCAGGCACGTGTAGCGCTGGCGCTCCGTCTCGAGCCGGAGCTCGGGCACGACCACGTACACCACGTCGATCTCGGCCGTCTGCCCGGGCGTCCAGGCGAGGCGGCGGATGGGCAGGAGGTTGGTGAATGGCGAGGTCATGATGTCCACGTCGATGCACCCGCGGAGGGCGGCGACCTCGGCCCCCGCCCGGTCGCGCCACGTCCCGCGCCCGTCGGCGCGGAGGGCCACGCGGCGCGGGCGGGGCCGGGTGACGGCCACCGTGACCGCGCGCACGCGGTAGGCGGCGTCGCAGTCCACGCGGTACCGGAGCCGGAAGGGCCGCGGGGGCGCGCCGACCACGCCGATGACGAGCCCGTCGGCCCGGAGGCCGCCCGGTGTCCGGCTGAGCGCCAGGTGCTCGAGCCCGGGCTCCTGGAGCGTCTGCCAGAGCACGTCGCGCCGCACCCTAGTCGCCCAGGACCCGGCGCCGCAGGAGCCGGAGGTCCAGCGGCACCAGCGCGGCGAGCATCAGGGCCGACAGCAGGAGGACGCCGGCGAGCGGCCCCCCCACCGGCCCGCCGATCAGGAGGCCCCGGAAGGCCTGGGCGAGGTGGTAGAGGGGGTTGGCGAGGTTGAGCGCGACGAGCGCGGGGTGCTCGAGGGGGAAGTAGGTCGACGACAGGAGCCCCATGGGCAGCACGAGGATGAACACGGGCAAGTTCATGTGGTCGATGGTGGGCAGGATGGCGGTGAAGGCGAGGCCGAGGGCGCCGAAGGCGCAGGCGGCCACGAAGCACACGGGCAAGAGCGCGGGCAGCCAGCCCACCCGGATGTCGACGAGGCCGGCCCCGGCCAGCCCGGCCAGCACCGCCGCCACGATGACCGCGTACATGGTCGCGAGCAGCCCGGCCCACAGCACCTCGCCCCAGATCACGTGGGCCAGCTCGATCTGGGTCGTGAGCTGCCCCTCCCAGGTGCGCTGATAGCGCATGCGGATGAAGGCCCCGAACAGCGACTGGAAGATGGCCGTCATGAACGTGGCGTAGGC
>Ga0187892_10008720_pt1 | contig 13716 bp, 12 predicted proteins | sample MA1701073metaG_FD_139345 | JGI IMG/M metagenome (GOLD analysis project Ga0187892, IMG submission 139345) | Bio-ooze microbial communities from a basaltic lava cave in the Kipuka Kanohina Cave System on the Island of Hawaii, USA - MA170107-3 metaG ...
CGTACGGCAACTTTAGCCTCGTTACACTAGCCGCCTTCGGGGGCGCCCTCGTCGCCGTGGCCCTCACTTACGGCTTCGCCAGGATAGGCGGCACAACGCCCGCTACAACCTTAATCTTGTCCGGCGTGGCTGTTTCGGCGCTGGCCGTATCAGCCACCTCTTATCTCATGCTCGCCAATCCCAGGGACACTATATCGGTGCTTTCCTGGCTCCTTGGCGGCTTCAACAACAGCGGCTGGGGCAAAATGTGGTTCATTGTCCCCTACACCGTGCCAGCGGCCGTAGTAGTTTTCCTGCATGGCCGCCTCCTCAATGTCATGCAATTGGAGGAGTTCCAGGCCCAGCAGCTCGGGCTGAACGTGGAGAGGACGAAACTCATTGTTCTGCTGGCGTCCTCGCTGGCGGCGGCGGCCGCTGTTTCGGTCGCGGGCATCATCGGCTTCGTCGGCCTCATCATCCCCCACGCCATACGCCTCCTCTGGGGGCCTGACTACCGCCGACTGTTACCGCTGTCCGCTATCGTGGGCGCAAGCTTCTTAATCCTCGCCGATCTCGCTGCCAGGACGGCCATCAGCCCTGGGGAGCTACCTGTCGGTGTAATCACCGCCTTCTTGGGGGCGCCTATGTTCCTCTATCTATTGAGGCGGCAAAGGAAAGTGTTCTTTTGAATCTGAAAATGCTGGAAATTTCTGGACTTCGGGTTTCTTATGGAGAGCGACTGGTCCTTCGCGGCATCGATTTACAGGTATCCGCCGGCCAGGTCGTCGGCGTTGTCGGCCCTAACGGATGCGGAAAGACCACCCTTCTAAAGGCAATCTCGCGCCTCATCCCCTGGCTGAGCGGGAACGTTCTTCTCTGGGGCGAAGCCGCTTCGGCCCTATCGCGCCGCCAACTGGCCCGCCTCATAGCCATGGTCCCCCAGAGTCCTACATTGCCGGTAGGATTCACAGCCCTCGAGGTGGTACTGATGGGCAGAACGCCACACTTAGGCTTTTTCCAGCAGGAAGGCGCGGAGGATTACCGAAAGGCGCGAGAAGCCCTGCAAAGAGTTGACGGGCTAGGGCTAGCCGAAAGGCGGGTAGACGAACTCTCCGGCGGAGAGCGTCAGAACGTGATCCTCGCCCGCGCGCTGGCCCAAGATGCCCCTTTCCTCCTTCTCGATGAACCGACGGCTAATCTCGATGTCGGCCACCAAATGATGCTCTTTCGCCTGGTGCGAGAGTTAGCCAGACAGTCCGGCCTTGCCGTACTGGCCGCTGTTCATGATCTCACTCTTGCTTCTCTCTACTGCGACCACTTAGCGCTTATGGCCACCGGCGTCATCATCTCCAGCGGACCGCCCGAAGAAGTATTGACGGCTACAAACATACGACAGGCTTATGGCGCCGAGGTAATTATCGCTAAGCAGCCGTCACTTCCTGCCCCTATCATCGTCCCCTACGCTGACGGTCAGTGAAGACCATCATTTAGGGCGCGGAGGGCGACAACGGCCACTAGCCCCGAAAGTTTTGGGCTAAAAGTGAGCGCTTCACATGACCGTCGGCAGTGCGTCAGGCACCAAGATCACCAGCGCCCCATAGACGATCAGAGCGGCGGCAGCCAATTGACCGATTTGGCGGCCCATTGGCAACGACTTCTCGGCGAAGATAAGAAAAGTGATGACCGCCATCGCCGCCACGTTCATCACGCCCAGTGGGAATAGGATCACGAATAGCAACCAGCAGCAACCGAGGCAGTAGGCGCCATGCTCCAGTCCCATACGGAAGGAGCCACCGTAACCATCTCGCCAGGAACCCAGGATGAAGTCGAAAGGGGTGCGACACTTGGAAAGACAGGCGTACTTGAGCGGCGAAAGCTGGTAGAGGCCGGCTAGAATGAGGACGCCGCCACCGATGCGGCTGGCGTTGTCCATGAGCCACATCGATTGGTCCGCCAACCTCTCGGCGCCCAGCGCAGTAGCGTATGCCAGGGCCCCAAAAGCCGTCCAGACGACCACGTAGGAGCTGACGAAGACCCAGGTTGGCACGAAGGGTTGACCACGCTGCTGTCTACCGGCGTGGACCCGGGCGAACACCAAGATCATCGGCGCCGCGGTAGGGAACATCATCGCCACCATCATCGCCACCCAGATCGCCATGAACAGGGGAGCACCCATCCCCATCGTCAGGCCCATCATGTCGTCGTCCATCACAGCGGACTGCCAGATGAGAATGGCCCAAGCGGCTCCAGCCAGGAGCAGGAGCGAGGCCAGGATCAGGTTGCGTTCGCGTGGCAGCGGATAAGATACGCTTGATGCCATAATGCTAGATCAGGCGCCCCAGTTGAAGTTAATTATGTTGCCGGAGTCACCTTCCCAGCGGCGCATTTCCGGATCGGACCAACGGCTGCCTTTACTACTGGATAGGTTCATGCTTTCGATTTGAAAGGCAGCCATCGCTGCGCCTCCCTGTATCTTCGTCGGCTGGCCTGCCTGATCCTTCAATGGTTGCGACTTAACGTCACCGAAGTTCCCTACCCGCGCGGAAGGGCTTTCCCCCCACTGGATGTCGATCGTTATGGCCTGGGCGGGCAGCCAATTAGAAATCGTGCCCTTGATAACCTCCCAAGGTCCGCCCTGCTTGCCGCCAAGGATCGCCTCCAGCTCGCGCCGCTGGTCGGAGTTGGCCGCCTCATCGATGTAGAGGCGGGCGGTGCCGTTGCCGCTCCAGAAGTCCCCCGGCCAGTCAGCGGCAAAAGCGACCTTGCGGCCGCCAAGGTCGACCCCGTTAGAGTTACCCTGCTGGATGTCCAAGATAAGGGCGCCGGAACACCAACCCTGGTCCGGTTCAGCTGGACCGAGCCAGCATGGGCAAAGCATCTTGCAGCTGCATAACTCTATGCTCTGTCCCCTCAGACTCCAAGCCATGTCTTACCTCCTTTTTTATGATCGCTAGTTTTGGCTAACTCAGGCGACAAGACCCTTGTCTGTTTGCTCAACATCCGCGAGCGAACTGTGAGTCTTCTGCCAATCGAACTTGATGGCACCCGTGGACTTAAGGGTGCGGGTACGGGCTACATCCATCTCCTTGTACTCAATCCCTCCGGGCATACGCACGATGACCCTGTTCTCGCCTCCAGCGGCGCGGGGATCCAGAGAGGCCAAAGGCTCACTGACCGTTTCAAGAAAGCCCGGAATGGAGATTCGTGCCCGTCGGTTGTCCTTGTCGAACTCGAAATCGATCCCAATGAAGTGTGGCCCATGGATGGTAGTAACAAACTCCGCAATAACCTCGAAGAAAGGGCCACCAGCTTTGCCGGTAAGGATCGTCAGCAGGGCATCACGTTGCTCTTGGCTGGCCCGCTCATCCACGAAGGCCTCCAAGGTTCCGTTCCCCTCGTGGACCGCGCCGGGGAAGTGAACGACGGCCGCCCACCTCAACCCGCTCAAGCTGACCCCGTCGAAGTTCCCCTCTTGGATGTTCATCCCCACCACGCCCTCACAAAAGTTGTTAGGCGCGGGCTCGCCGATAGTATCGCAAGGACAGGTCGCCAGGCAGCTACAGTTCTTTATGTACTGGCCCTTCATCTTCCAACTAGGCACTCTCATACCCTCCTTCCGACTTTGGTTAGCTGCCGCCTACACAGGCGCGAAGCTACAGGAAGTAGAAAACCAAGCACATCTATTTTGAGGGTAGCCTTCACTATGTCAAGTGGGTTCGATAATAAGTTTTCTGTCTGCCGCTAAAACCACTGTGAGCAAACACTAATAATTAAAAAGCGCCCGGCGACTAACTGGGCGCCCAGCACGTAAAAGGTCAGGGTCTAACCCTTATGCGAATTATCTTCGGGCCCGGGTCCTACCGCCTTTAGAACTCCGCCCGCGCAAAGTCTTCGACCGACTGCGAGCTGTACCTAGGCTGCCGCGACTATGGCCGGCTCCAGCTTCGGGAACCCAGCCAGCCAAGCCTTACGCTCATCCTTGAGCTGTTTAACGTATTCCGCCACTTGCCGAGGGGTATAGAAACGTTCCGGGGCAAACTCGCCCATGTCTATGCCGTCTACTCGCGCTGGGACTAGGGTGCCAAAATGAGGGTCACGCTCCCACTGAATGGTCCCTCTGGCGATACCGCGGATGATCGCCGCCATCTCCTCGATAGCCACCCTCCGTCCCTTCTGCTTGATGACACGTCCCTCTGGAGTAGATTCGGCTATCTCACCCACTCCGCCCGTATTAAAGAGGTAGCATTCAACCTTACCTTCGTGACTCTTCAGGAAGCGGTAGAACCAATTCCCCTCCTGGGCGGGGTCACCGATAATGAACGGATTGGTGCCGACGACTCTCACTGACTCCCCCGCTCGTCGCGGGTCTCCCGCCGAGGTCTCGATGCTTTCTCCCAGCATGAAGGTAGCAGCGGCTTGCTCGCTGGATAGCTTGGAGGCGATGGGGAGAACCGTCATGCGCCGGGTGATGAAGGCGATAATCAGCCGGTCTTGCTCCTCCAAGGAGGGCAGGTCAATCGTGTCTTCGGCAATGTAGGGGCGCATGCTCTGCCGCGAAACTACGGCACGACCGTTGCTGGTCAGTATATCGTTTCGGAAATCCACGTTACCCAAATAGTCCGTCATCACGTTCTCAAGAAGAGCACCCGGAGCGGAAAGGGCTTGGTAGATGATTGGCTGACCTTTTTCCTCAATGCCGTCCGTCTTAAGATAAAACCCTTGCTCCGTGCCCAGGACGGCGCCGTCTTCGCGAAGGAAGACGATATCGTCTTGAAGAATTTCGATGCCTTCGCCATCGCCGTCTAGTCCGTGAGTGTGGCAGGCGTGAGTACTCTTGCCCGTCCCGGACAAGCCAAAAAGGAGCATGCCTAGGCGCTGGCGGCGCCCACTCGTATTTTTGGCATACAGCACTTTGGATCCGGCGTGCAAGCCTAACATGCCCCGCTGTTTGGCTTCCCACATGGCCAGGCGCAGGAATCCCATCTTAACCTCGCCCACATAATCGGAGCCTAAGATGATGACCGCACCCTCCTCAGGGAATAGCAATACTTGGCGGTCCATCTCATTCCACTCTGGAAGGGCAAGGATGGTTAGTTTAGGCCCAGGCGACTCAGGGTCGAAATCGCGCAGCGTTTTGGCCCAAAGATACCCTTGACGTAAATTGTCAGGCCGCTGGGTGGAGAAGAGCAGAGTGCAACCCACATTGAAATCGTCATTAGCACCAATCGTGCGGCGCAAGCGCACCAACGGGGCTGCTTGAACGTAACGGCGCACTTTCTCCAGCGTCGGATCGAGGTTCTCCACTATCTCACGATGCCTCGCACTCAACTTTTCGTGCGCCATGCCCTCGCCGAAAACGACTGTATAGGGAGCGCTACGGCTGCGCACGTTGGGGAACAAAGCTAAACCTCCGGTACGGGTGGGCCGGCCGTAAGGCTTTATTAGGGAATCCGCCTCCGTCAGCTCTAAAGGAGTGATGTTAGGCTGGCTCTCAAGATGCTCTAGAAGCTCGCGAACTTTTGCCGCCGTTAATACGCTCTCGGCGGGTCTTCCAGGGTCATTTTGGCCCACGATAAGTTGGCTCATCTATCTATCCCTTTAGATAATAGTTCATGTTCGCTTCCAGAGGAACTATAAAAACCCTTGAATTCCAGTTTGTATAACGTAAACTCAGCCGATCCATGTTGTGCCGAAGGCTTTATCACTACTCTGAACTTCTCTCTGACCAAAGGCCCAACTGCATCTCCTCCCTTCTTACTAAGCGCGAACCATGGATCCCTAGCAGGCGGAAGCGATCAGCCGGAGTAACGACGTTATTGAGCAGAGCTACTGCCGCCCGAGCGATCTCTTCCGCTTCGTCGACCGGCATAGGAAGAAGCTTTTGGCGAGTTATAGTGCGAAAATCGGCATAGCGAAGCTTGATGGCCACTGTGCTGGCCTTTACTCCCTCCTTCTGCAGTCGCTGGGCGACCTCGAGAGCGATGTCATCCAAAGCCTGCAGAAGTTCGGGGCCTTCGGACAGGTCGCGGGGGAAGGTAGTTTCCGCGCCGACGGACTTGCGCTCGTGCTCCACCTCGACCGGTCGTTCGTCGATGCCGCGGGCCATAGCCTTTAACAGCGGGCCTCGAGAGCCCATTAGACGCTCCACCTGGCTGGCGTCTGCCTCCGCCAGCTGCCCCACAGTCTGGATGCCGGCCTCAGCGAGCAGCGCCTCTGTCTTGGGGCCAACTCCCCAAAGAGACCGCACTGACAAGGGCGCTAAGAAAGACCTTTCTTTCCCCGGCGGCACGATTACCAGGCCGTTAGGCTTCTCCAGGTCGGAGGCGATCTTGGCCACCGTCTTGTTGCTGCCAACGCCGATGGACAGCGTGAGGCCCGTGGTTTTTTTGACCTGCTCCTTAAGCGAACGGGCTAGGCCATCTACTTCATCGAAGCGCCTCACTTGGCCTGTGGCATCCAGGAACGCCTCATCCAGCGAGAGAGGCTCTACCTGGGGTGTAAGAGAGAGAAAGATAGCCATAACCTGGCGCGAGACCTCTTCGTAGCGCTCAAAACGGGGCGAAAGCCTTACCGCTTGCGGGCAGAGCCGGAGGGCCCGGCCCATGGCCATAGCGGAGCGGATACCGTAGCGACGGGCCTCATAAGATGCAGCAGCCACCACACCTCGCGCTTCTGGCGGGCCACCCACTACCACTGGCTTGCCCTGGAGCTCAGGATTGTCTAACTGCTCGACTGAAGCATAAAAGGCATCCAGGTCCGCATGGATGATGACGCGCGACATCTTAGTTAATGATAGCGCGGCGCGCCTAAAGGTTCTCGATCGGCACCGGCTCCACTTCGTCGGCCAGCTCGAAGCCGAAGACCCGAGAGTAGAAGTACAGTTCGCCTTCCAGCGCCCGTTTGACGTTTTCTGCCCGCCGAAAGCCGTGCTGCTCCCCTTCAAAGGCGACGTAAGCCACGGGGAGGCCCTTGGCCCGCAGCGCCTCAACCATTGACTTCGCTTGGTTGGGCGGCACGATCTCATCTTCCAGTCCTTGGAAGAAAATAACCGGACAGGCCAGGCGATCGGTGAAGTGAATCGGCGACCTGTCCCGATACAGATCAGCCTGCTCGGGATAGGGGCCAATAAGCCGGTCCAAGTAGCGCGATTCGAACTTATGCGTCTCTTTAGCTAGCGCCTCCAGGTCGCTCACCCCGAAATGGCTCGCGCCTGCCTTGAACACCTCGCGGAAAGTCAGAGCACAAAGCGTAGTGTAGCCGCCGGCGCTCCCTCCCGTTATAGCCAACCGCCCGCCGTCTACCTCGCCTTGCTCTGTCAAGTAACGGGCGGCGTTGATACAATCATCGACGTCGACAATTCCCCAGCGGCCCTCCAGCCGCTGCCGGTAGGCCCGTCCGTAGCCCGTGCTTCCGCCATAATTCACGTCGAGGACGGCTATGCCCCGGCTGGTCCAATACTGAACGCTGGGGCTCAACGTGCTCGCGGCAGCCGCCGTGGGCCCGCCGTGGCTCTTCACCAGCAAGGGTGGCCATTCATCAGTAGGCGCCGCGAAGTCCCGGTTCTGCGGCCGGTAGAAAAAAGCATGGGCGGTTAGCCCCTTCTCCGTGGGAAACTCTATGGCCTCAGGGACAGATATATAGCCACTATCGATCTCTACCTCGCTTGACCGCCTTAGCACCACCAATTTTGAGGTGGCGAGGTCAAGCTCGACGACGGAGGTCGGCTCCCTAGGCGAGCCCGCGAGGAAGACCATCTTGCCGTGAGTTCCCCGAACATACGTAATATCCGAATATGGCGTCTCGATAGCCTCCAGACTGCCGGTCCTCGGGTCAAGCCTCGCCAATTGCCAGCGCCCTCGCTCGCGAAAGGCACAAATTATGCGATCCTCACTCTCAAAGGCGTAAGTCGACATGCGGAAAACCCATTGCGGCAGCCCAAATTCCGCCTCCATCTCGCGAAGGGGCTCGACTTTCCCACCCCGCCAGCGGTACAGATTCCACCAGCCGTTATGATCGGACACGAAATGGAGGACGCCCTCCGGCGACCACTCGGGCTGGAAGACAGACTCGCCATCCCCACCAGCTACAAGCTCTCTTTCATCTATACTCCCATCGTTCTTGAGCTTGCCTACCCAGAGTTCTGTTTCGTCCCAGGGCATGTTCGGGTGGTTCCAGGTTAGCCAAGTCAGACGGGAGCCATCAGGGCTAAGACGAGGCGAGGAGTAAAAATCATTGCCGGAGACTATCACCTCGGGCTCCTTTGCTCCCGTGAGGTCGATCGCTACCAGGGCGTTGACCGCCTCGCGTCCAGCTTGGGTATGGTCTTCCCTAACGCAGATAAGCCACCCCCGACGGCGGTCGACCACCCCGTCCGCATAGCGTAAATCCCCTTCCGGGGTAACCGGCTCTGGCTTGTTTCCTGGGCCCTGCCGGTAAAGGCGCTGGTCCACGAAGTTCGAGAAATAGACCGTTCCGTCAGCTACCGTGAAAGCGCCGCCGCCGTATTCATGGACGCGCGTTCGGGCATTGAAGGGTGGAGGCGTTATGTCGGAAGTCTGCCCATCCAGCGAGCGCCGGACGATCACGTGGCGGCCGCCCTCAGCCGGCCGCTCTTCCACCCAATAGACGTCTTCTCCATCCAGATATATTTGGCCTAGCCTCACCGAGGCGGACGCTATCATATCCGCCGTAATCGGCGATTTCCACGACCCGTACAGCGCAATTTTTGGCTCAGTCATCCCTTTATACCGCGAGATAAACGGGCTTCTATAAATTGCTAGCTTGAGTACTTCCCGGCAGTTCGATTGTAATCTATTCGTAATCTCCTCTGGGACGATATTTATTCGTCCTATCTCATCGAGTTGCTTCAATTACTACGGTCGAAAAAGCAAACCATGCAATTCAACGGAGGATAACCTTGTACATCGGTATTGGCACTCTTATCGCGATTGTTCTCATTGTCCTGCTGATCTTGCTTCTCTTCTAAAAGAGGTGGTTCCGTAGGACTAATCGCCGTCGGCATAGCAGAATAGCCACGGGTTCTCGGCTTCGTTTGGCATTGAGCTTTAGATGGGGCGCGATCGAGATCGATTGCGGAAGCTCAGCTAACCGGGGCGAAGTGATTAATGTCGCTGATACGGCCGTGGCGTTCTTGCTGCCAGACGGCCTTGACGGGGAGGCCCGGTTCAAGTTTGCGGGCCGCCCCGTCTATATCTGTGAGGTCGATGCCTCCCACATAATGCACGAAGCCCACGTCCGCCCCCTCCAGGTCGATGACTCCGATCACGTACGGTGGCGGCTTGGGCTGACCGGCATATTTGTAATTGACAATGGTATAGGTGCGAAGACGGCCGCGATCGGACAGCTCTAACCACTCCTCCGTATCCACGAAGCAGCGTGGGCAAAAGTGACGGGCGGGCACCAAAACCCGCCGGCATTGAGGACAGCGGGTAGCCAGGATCTTCCCTTCCTTGAGGCCCTCCAGGAAGCGTGCCAAGGTGGGGCCTGTGGTCCAGGTGTAAGGAAGGGCTACTGTCTCGGCGATGGTATCCAGGCGCTCCTCAGGCATTTAATCTCCCTTCACAGGGTCTGGCTCAGGATCATGACAGCGTTGAATTGGGCGGTCCCGCCCAGAGCATGGGCCAAGGACGTCTTGGCACCGGGGACCTGGCGGCCCTCAGCCCGGCCCATAACCTGCAGGGCCGCCTCTCCCACCCGGATTAGGCCTGTGGCACCAATAGGGTTCGTGCAAAGGACACCGCCTGAGGGAACCACTGGCAGTTCTCCCCCCTTATCCGTGACCCCAGCCTCCACTAGCTCATAGGCACGCCCCCGCTCGCAGAGGCCGAAGTCTTCGTAGAGCATCAGCTCCATGAAAGAAAAGGGTACATACAGCTCGGCCACGTCCAGCTCCTGGAGAGGCTTACGGATTCCCGCCATGCGATAAGCCTTCTGCGATGCTGTCCGGGCCGACTCCCACGGCACCCAGTGCTTATCCGCGATCCAGTACTCGTCCCCGGCATAACCTACCCCCTTCACCCAAGCGGGGACAGAGGCTAGCTGCTTGGCCCGCTTCTCGCTGGCGAAGAGCAAGGCGCACGCCCCGTCGGAAACCGGACAACAATCCAGCAAATGAAGCGGATAGCATACTATGCGGGAATTCAGGACATCGGCCGTCTCGATATCCTGCTTGATGTGGGCATAAGGGTTGGCTAAAGCCGCCCTATGGCTGCGAACCGATATCTTAGCCGCCGCCTCCCGTGCTCGCTCTGGTTTGGAGCTAGCCACCAAGTACTCCTGGCACTGCAGACCAAAAAAGACCAAAGCGCCGCCTAGGAAGGGGCGTTGAATCATTGGATCGTTAATCGTGGTCATAACGCCCTGAGGGTCGCCCTGGTACATCTTTTCCATCCCCACTGCCAAAACGAGGTCGTAGAGGCCCGCGGCGACATGATAGTAGGCAGCCTGGGCCACGGACATACCCGTAGTACCGCAGGTGGCCACCCGCAAAAGCGGGCGGGGCCGTACCCCCATCCCCACCGCCTCCGAAAGCCAGAGCTCTGGCGCCTCTACCCCCTCTTCGGGAGCGGGCATAGAGCCAGTTACTACCGCCTCTATCTCCTCTATCCCTACGCCGCTATCCACCAAGCAGGCCTGTACCGCCTCGCGCACCAGCTCGGGGAAACTCACGTCATCTCTCCGGCCGTGCTTGGTCTGGCCGACGCTTACGATGGCCACAGGCTGAGGCATCTCTACTCCTTTGCCAATACGATCACGGTATGGGCTTGGCCAGCGAGTCCGTAAGTGCTATGGGCCAAAGCTTTCTTGGGCGATCCCTTAACCTGGTGAGGGCCGGCCTGGCCCCAGAGTTGCAAGCTGGCTTCGACTACCCGCATGAGGCCACGGGCCATATAAGGGTTGTTGGCCAAGACGCCTCCGGACGGGTTGACGGGCAGAGGCCCTTCAATATCAACAACACCCTCATGGCTGAAGCGCCAACCTTCCCCAGGCAAACAAAGGCCCAGCCCCTCATACCAAAGGGGCTCCTGATGGGCATAAGGGGCAACGAGCTCAACGACATCTATCTCCTGCCGGGGGTCCTGGATGCCAGCCCGTGAATATGCCTCCTGGGCCGCCTGTTTAAGTGCTGTCGTAGCTAAGAAATCACGCTCCCCTAAGTCATAGCCCTCGGCAGCCCAGCCGAAGCCTAGAACCCAGACCGGGTCGGGATGAAGTTGGCGCGCCGTCTCCTCATCGGCCAAAAGGATAGCACAAGCCCCGTCAGAGGAAGGGGCGCAGTGAAGGGCTCGCAGGGGGTCAGCCACTATGGGCGAACCCATGATCTCCGCCAGGCTGAAGTCGCCCCGGCGGTGGGCATAAGGGTTATAGATGGCATTCCGCAGATTGCGGCGGGCGACTTGAGCCAACATCTCCTGGCCTCCATCGTAGCGTTCCAAACTCAGGCGGGCTTGGAGCGCCGCCGCCGCCGTCTCCTCTATCCCCACAGGTCGTAGATAGAAGGGATCGCAGGCAAGATTAGTGAGAGTGGCGATGGAAGGGGCCTCGGAGCCCTTGGTCACCGCAACTACCAAGGCCGTGCGGTGAATCCCCGAGAGGATGCGCATGCAGGCGTAAGCGAAGGCGTTAGCGGAGTCGCCCTCGGTCTTGGGGGAGTCCTTGAGGTAAGAGGCGGCAGCCTCATAGTAGAAGACGTTGGAGCAGCCCATTCCCTGCCAATAATCGGAAGAACAGGTGACGATTGTGTCCAAGCGTTCAAGAGGTAGGTCTGCCTGCGTGAGAGCCTCTTTGCTTACTTGATAGACCAATCCACGCACTGTTTGCGAGAGAGCCTGGTTGTGATGAGTCTGGGCCACGGCCACGATGCCCACACGCTCCATCTTCCCTCCTGGACAAGCGGATTGAGCCTATTATAAGGCTCATCCCTATTACATCCAACTGAATCCGTGCAGGTTTCGCTGATCACCCCAAATGCGGAGCAGCATTGATTCGAGGAATACTGAGAATAGCTTGAATTAATAGGATTAAGTTATACTGAATATCGTCCCCTCAACGGCAGGGGGGCATACTAACGTGGCCGAAACTAAAGCTCTCTTAGAAGTCGAAAACCTGGTGAAATCCTTCGACGGCGTCCGTGCTGTCAACGGCTGCACCCTTGCCGTGAATGAGGGCACCATTACCGGCCTCATCGGGCCTAATGGGGCCGGCAAGACCACCCTTTTCAATCTCATAACCGGTTTTCTGCGGCCCAGCAGCGGCCACATCTTTTTCCAAGGTCAACGAATCGATGGCCTGCCGCCCCATCTCATCTTTCGCCGGGGTATGGTGCGCACTTTCCAGATACCGCGAGAATTGAAAAGTTTGACCGTCCTCGAAAATCTTATGCTAGTGCCCGCCGACCAAGCGGGGGAGCGGGTCTGGAACCCTTGGCTATTCGCTTTTCGCGTCTCCCGTCAAGAACGGGAAATCTACAACAAGGCTCTCTCCATTCTCGATTTCGTTGAGCTCCATCACCTGCGCGATGAATACGCCTCCTGCCTCTCCTCGGGCCAAAAAAAGCTCTTGGAGCTCGCCCGCACTCTGATGTGCGATCCCCAGCTCATCCTCCTCGACGAGCCCGGTGCCGGCGTCAACCCCACCCTCATGAAGCGCCTCGTCGACCGCATCGAGGTCCTCTGCCGCGAAAAAGGCTTAACCTTCTTCGTTATCGAGCACGACATGGACCTCATCACCCGTCTCTGCGATCCCGTCATTGTTATGAGCAACGGCGAGAAGATCGCTGAAGGTTCGCCTGAGGAGATCAAGGCAGACGAGCGCGTCCTAGAAGCCTATTTGGGGGGTCAGTATATTGCCACTGCTTGAGGTCAACCGGGTAGTGGCCGGCTACGGCGAAGTCGAAATACTCCACGGCGTCAGTATAAAAGTGGAAGAGGGCGAAATCGTCACCATCATCGGGCCCAACGGCGCCGGCAAGTCCACCCTTATGAAAGCTATCTTTGGTCTTATCCCCCTTAAATCAGGCGACGTTTACTTTCGCGAGGCGAAGGTCAGCGGCGCTCCCCCCGAAAAGATGGTCCGCCTGGGCCTGAGCTACGTCCCTCAGTCCGACAATATCTTCCCTTCCCTCACCGTCCAGGAAAATCTTGAGATGGGCGGCTTTATCCGCCGTGACGGCCTTCGCGATCGTTCACACCAGGTTCTAGAGCTATTTCCAGACCTAGCTGGCCGCCGTCGCGAGCGAGCAGGCAAGCTCTCAGGCGGCCAGCGCCAGATGTTGGCCCTGGCCCGAGCCCTTATGTTAGACCCTCAAGCCCTCCTTCTAGACGAACCCTCCGCCAGCCTATCGCCCAAGATGGTAGACGCAATCTTCGATAGGATCAGCCTCATCAACCGCTCCGGCGTAGCCATCCTCATGGTCGAACAGAATGCGCGCCACGCCCTCCAGTTCAGCAAAAGGGGTTACGTTCTGGCTATGGGCATCAACCGCTTAGAGGGCAAAGCCGAGGAGCTGCTGGAAAGCGACGAGGTGGGTAGGCTTTACCTAGGCGCCTGACGACATGACTGAGGCAGTCGTTCGATCCGCCGGACTGCTGGGGAGAATCCGCGATAAACTCCGTGGCGGCGCCGATGCTTTGGGCGGCGCTGGGCTGTGGCTGGTCCTGACCAGCCTTCTCATCTGGGCCGCCCTCGCCGATGCCCAGCTTTTCGTCATCGGCTTGA
>Ga0187892_10008722_pt1 | contig 13712 bp, 8 predicted proteins | sample MA1701073metaG_FD_139345 | JGI IMG/M metagenome (GOLD analysis project Ga0187892, IMG submission 139345) | Bio-ooze microbial communities from a basaltic lava cave in the Kipuka Kanohina Cave System on the Island of Hawaii, USA - MA170107-3 metaG ...
CAAGAACGTCTCCACGACGGTCGTCGGACAGGCGCGGCGCATGCTCGCGCAGCGCGGCAAATGACGGAGCAGGGGAGCTCGGGAGCAGGAGAGCAGGGGAGAGGGCGAGACTTGATGTCCGATTCTCCCACTCTCCCCAGCTCCCCCTCTCCCCTGCTCCTGCTTTGAAGCTATCCCTCGCGCCAGTTGTCGATGATGGAGGTGTCGCCGACCGCGGCGTCCTCGGCGACCTTGTCGAGGAGGCGGTGGAAGTCGTCGAGCCCGGCGCGATCGGCTTGGCCGCGTGGCAGCGCTGGGAAGAAGTAGTCGGGAGACGGTAACGGCGGGTGATCGCTCGCCGGTTTGCGCGCCATGACCCTGTCGATGACACCGTCGAGCCGGCGCTGCTTGTCGCGCTGACGCTGCCCGTCGCGCTCCTTGAACTCGGGGAGGATGTCGCGGCCGAACAGCTCGAGGCTCTCCATGATGTGCTCGTGGCGGTTCTTGCCCGCCTGGCTCACGAAAATGAGCTGGTCGACGCCGGCGTCCTCGTAGCGGCGCACATACTCGCGGACCTGCTCTGGCGTGCCGACTGCACCGCGGAGGCCGCCAATCCCATCTTCGACCACCTTCGCCCCGAGCCGCTCCGTGTTGGCCGCCGCCGCTTGCACGGCGGCTGGATCGTATCCGTGCTCGGCGCGCCGCTTTTGATACTCCGCCCAGACGTCGGTGCGGCCCGGGTGGTGCCGCCCGAAGATGTAGTAGTGCGCCAGCGAGTACCCGAAGAAGTTCGCGCCCTCGAGCCCGCGCCGCAGCGCCTCGTTCTCGTCGGGGTGGCACATGAAGGTGGAGACGCATGCCAGATTGGCGTTCACCGCGTCGGCGATGGGCACGCCCTCGGCCTCCAGGATGCTGTAGTAGTCATTGACCCAATGCCGCGCCTGTTCTGGATCGACGAAGGCGAAGCTCAGCGCGCCGATGCCCGTTTGCGCCGCGAGCTTGATGGTCTCGCGGCGGCTGCAGGCCACCCACACTGGCGGGTGCGGTTTCTGCAGGGGCTTCGGGACGACGTTGCGTGGCGGCATGGTGATGAACTGGCCCTTGATTCCCGTGAAGGGAACCTCCGTCATGCAGCGCACGGCGGCGCGCAGGCCCTCCTCCCACATCGGCCGTTTGTCGACCGGGTCGATCAGAAACCCACCGAGCTCCGCTTCCGATGACGACTCACCCGTGCCGAAGTCGACGCGCCCCCCCGAGACCAGATCGAGCGTCGCGATCCGCTCGGCGACCCGGAACGGATGGTTGAACGGCGGCGGTGTCTGCACGATCCCGTGCCCGAGCCGCATGTGTTTGGTGCGTTGTGACACGGCCGCCAGGAAGACTTCCGGCGCGCTCGAGTGACTGTACTCCTCGAGGAAGTGATGCTCGACTTCCCAGACGTAGTCGAAGCCGATGCGGTCGGCGAATTCACATTGCTCCAGGGCCTGCTGGATGAGCGTGTACTCCGCGTCGGCATCCCACGGTCGGGGTAGTTGGTGTTCGTAGAAGAGTCCGAACTTCATGCTTCACCTCCCTCGAAGGCGCGCGAACTGTTCGGCCTGTAGGCTGCAAGCGCCGGCCAGTCAAGGGACGGGAAGACCGAGTACAGAACACGGAACACAGACTCGGATCGTGTTCGGCGCCTGTTGGGAGGTGTCGATTGAGCGGTCTGCCGTTCGATCAGTGAATGAGAACCCATGAAGCGGAAGGAGGTCTCATGATCAAGGTGTACCATTCCCCAGGCACCCGCTCGATGCGCATCTGCTGGCTCCTCGAGGAGCTCCGGTTGCCCTACACGGTCGAGCTCGTGCCGTTCTCACCGTCGCGGAAGCCGTTTGCTCAACCCAGTCCGTTCGGGAAGGTGCCGGTCATTGAGGATGGCGAGCTGACGCTGTGCGAGTCCGGAGCCATCCTCGAGTATCTCCTCGAACGATACGGCAACGGCCGTCTGGCGCCAGCGCCGAACACCCCTCTGCGCGGGCCGTTCCTGCAGTGGGTCCACTACGCCGAAGCAACCGCGGTGCAGCCATTGGGCGATATTGCGGGTCACAGCCTCTTCAAGCCGGAGGCGGAGCGCATTCCGGCTGTGGTCGCGGACGCGCGGATTCGTGCTGCAGCAGCGCTGCAGGTTGTCGAGGACGCGCTCGATGGGCGCGACTATCTACTTGGCAGCGAGTTCTCGGGCGCCGATATCATGATGGGCTACACGCTGCTCTCAGCGCAATGGTGGGGTCTGCTGACTGAGGACTTTCCAAGCCTGAGACGGTACTTTGCTCGCCTTGAAGCCCGGCCGGCGTTCCAGAAGGCGGCGGTCAGCTGAAGACGCCGTACGCCAATCGACCCTCCGTGAGTTCTTGTCGATCGGCGGCCGGTTGCAGTGAGCATCGACCTGTGGCTAGCGTCTGAACGATTTCGGCGGCGACGGGAGTCAGAACGATGAAGACCCGCACACCGGCAGGCAAACGATCGCGAGGGAGGCGGAAGACGGCCGCGCCGCGTACACGTGCAGTCGGGGCGCGCCGCGGGACCGCCACGCACGTCCTGGTCATGGTCGGCACACGCAAGGGTGCGTGGCTGTATCATGGTGACGCCGCACGACAGCGCTGGCGTGTCGATGGTCCCCACTTGCTCGGGCAAATCATCAACCATCTGGTACTCGATCCGCGCGATGGCAAGACGCTCCTGATGGCCGCGAAGACCGGCCATCTGGGGCCGACGATCTTCCGTTCGGACGACCTCGGTCAGACCTGGACCGAGGCGGCGTCGCCGCCGGCATTCCGCAAGGCCGAACCCGGAGAGACCGCATTGGCGGTCGATCACACGGTGTGGTTGTCGCCGGGGCATGCCGATGAGCCTGCTGTCTGGTATGCGGGCGCCTCGCCCATCGGCATGTTCCGCAGCGAGGACGGTGGGGTCACGTGGGAGCCCGTAGCGGGATTCAACGATCATCCCATGCGCTTCGAATGGGCGCCCCTCGGTGACGAGACCCCGGACGGCCCCATGCTGCACTCGATCCTCATCGATCCGCGTGATGCGGCGCACCTCTACATCGGACTATCGGGTGGCGGCACGTTCGAGAGCCTGGATCGCGGCGCCTCGTGGCAGCCGCTGAATCAAGGAGTCGAGGTGAACTTCATGCCCAAGGCGTATCCTGAATACGGACAGGATCCACACTGCATGGGCTTGCATCCGCTCAATCCCGACCGTCTCTATCAAGCGAACCATTGTGGCATCTACCGAATCGATCGGCCGTCCGATAAGTGGGACCGGATCGGCGAGAACATGCCGAAGGACGTGGGCGACATTGGTTTTCCAATCGTGCTGCACCCGCGCGACACGGAGACGGTATGGGTCTTCCCGATGGATGGGACCGACGTCTGGCCGCGTACCAGCCCGGCTGGCAGGCCGGCGGCGTATTGCACGCGCGACGGAGGCCGCACTTGGCACCGTCAGGACCGCGGTCTACCGCGCCAGCAAGCGTGGTACACCGTGAAGCGGCAGGCGTTTGCGTGCGATCAGCTCGATCCGCTCGGACTCTATTTCGGTACGACCAGCGGCGCGGTGTGGACCAGCGCCAACGAGGGCAAGAGCTGGAAACCTCTTGCCGAGCACCTGCCGCACATCTATTCGGTGACCACAGCGACGGTGTAAATGAACACGGAACACGGAGTACGGAACACGGAACACAGACCGATACCAGTCCTGAGTCACTCGTCAGTGATCCGCGTTCCGTTCTCGGTGCTCGACGCGGCTTTGCCCGCCAATCCATCCGATCCCTCGATACGGCGCGTGAGAGGACCGCGCCTACTCGGGACGAACGGAAAACTGCTTCAATCACGAGGGAAAATCCGCTCCCCCCGAGTAGCTGCCCTCCTTTGGCGGCCGATCGAGGGGCGCGCCTTCAATTGGCGGGCACAGCGGCTCGACGCCGAGACGGCCAGTCGATGCGCGTCCTAATTCCCAGCCCGTTGCGGTCGTACACGCGCCGTCTTTCCGAAGTCGACGTGTCCGGGGCGGACGTCGCGGCACTCCTCGAGAATCTGGATACGGCGTTCCCGGGCATGCGCTTCCGCATGATCGACGAGCAAAGTCGAATCCGTCCGCACATCCGAATCTTCGTCAACGGCGAGATCACGCGCGACCTGCGCGCCTCCCTCAACCTGGACGACGAGGTGCAGATAGTGTGCGCCTTGAGCGGCGGCTGAGCACTGACGATCAGGAGGTGCGATTCTGCTGTTAGGAGGGCAATCGTGGGCATCCTCACCGACGACATGAAGCGAGTCGTGCGCCAGCAGCGTCTCGCGTTTGTCGCAACAGTGTGCGCAGACAACAGCCCGAACCTCTCACCAAAGGGCACGATAGCGGTCTTGGATGACGATCATCTCGTCTTTGCGAACATCCGCTCGCCCCGAACGGTCTCGAACCTGCAGCGGAACGGAGCGATCGAGATCAACGTCGTGGATCCGATGGTGCGCAAGGGCTATCGCTTCAAGGGCACGGCCACTGTTGTCGAGGCGGGCGCTCGGTACGAAGAAGTGAAGGCTCTGTTCACGGCACGAGGCGTCTCGAATCCGATCCGAGAGGTGGTAGTCATCAAGGTCGCCCGCGCGCTGGCCGTCACGTCACCGGCCTACGACCTAGGCCTCTCGGAGGCCGAAGTGCGAGCGCGGTGGGAGAGTCATCACGAGGCGATCAAGAAGGGTTCCGAGGAGAGCACGGGGGAATAGTCGCACGGGAGACCCGCCCCGCGTTACGGTGGGTCGCAGAGCGTCGTGAGGTAGAGCATGAGTTGGGCACGCGAACGTCTGGATGCGCTGAAGGCTGGTACGGTGGAGTTGATGCCCGTCGTCAAGACGCTGCGACTGGGCGCTTTGGAGGATTGGGGACCAGGATGGGTTCGGAAGGTATGGGAACCAACCGCCGAAGTGCTCCAGAGCGATGGCACAATGTTCGGAGGGTATCTGGCGGCGTTGGCGGATCAGGTGCTCGCCTTCGCGGTCATGTCAGTCCTGCCTGATGACCACTTCTTCAAAACCGTCGCACTCAACGTCCAGTTCTTCCGCGGCTCGAAGAACGAAACGCTCACGATCGACGCGCGTGTGGTGGCGCAGTCTCGGCAGTTGATTGCGGCGGAAGCGGAGTTTCGGAATCCGACTGGCGAACTGATAGCCAAGGCAGCGGTGCAGCAGATGATCCTGCCGATTCCGAAGCCGCCCGCGCTCAAGACCTAGCCGCTCGCTTAGAATAGCCCCAGAGCCCAGAACCCAGATCACAGACGCGGACCACGAAAAGGGCACTCGTTTGTCTGTGTTCTGTGATCTGAGCTCTGTGTTCCGTCGGCCTCAAGAGCGCAGACCTGCAGGGCGAGCAGCGACGCGACTCTTTCCGCCACCGTTGAGACGACCGCGGCCCCTGCGCCCGGGACCTAAGTCGCCACGCGCAGGGGCCAGGGTTCCGCTCGTTGCCCGTGTCTCAGCTGCAGCCCTCGAGGGCGTCGTTCACCGCAGCCAGGATTTCCTCGATGGTGACGTCACCCTCACCCGTTGTGTCGAAGAGCGAGCACTGATCGATCGACGCAATGCCCAAGGCGATGTTGACACCGATCAGCAGGTCGTCGACGGTGACCTCTCCGTCACCGCCGCAATCGCCCACGCATTCCACGACGGTGGCGTCCACCGCGATCGTGACGCTATTGCCGACCACGGGGCTGGTCAAGGTAATCGTGGCGTTGTAGGAGCCTGCCGGCAGGCCGCCCGGATTGATTTGCACCGACACCCGGGCGGGTGTCGTGCCTGAGGCGGCGCTGAGCCGCAGCCACGGTTCGCTCGTGACGGCACTCCAGGGGATCGAGTTGATCGTGTTCTCGTTGTCGATGGACAGCGTCCCAGCCGGCTGACCGGCGGCACTGGTCAACGAAAGAAGCGTTGGTCCCGCCGTCAACACATCCGGCACTGGCGGGAGGTCGTCCAAATCGGGGACCACTGTAACCTGGACGGTGTCTGTCGCCACCCCGCCCTCACCGTCGTCGGCCCGGAAGGTGATCGTGTGCGCGCCAACGGACAGCGTCGAGAGAGCCAACGAGGCACCGATCCCGAGATCGCCATCGAGGCTGGACGACCATCGCAGCTGGCCGTCTGCCAGTGTGCTGGTGTCGACGTCGTACGCGTCGCCTTCGAGTGACAAGGTTTGGGCGGCCGCAATGATCACGTCTTCGGCTGGTTCGGTAATCTCTGCCGTCGGCGGCCGATTGGGAACGGTGAACGGCGCGTCGGAATCATCGCCGCCGCTGAGGATGCCGTCGGTGACGAGGACGCGGAAACGTCCCTGGTTGGACCGCGGGATGTTGCTGGCATTGACGTCGACGCGGCTCCCGACGATGTTCTGCTCGACCAGCTCCCAGGTCGCGCCGTTGTCGGCGCTGTACTGCAGGTTGAACGTGAGCAGATCCCCGTCTGCGTCCTCCGATGTCCATGACACCGGAATGGTGGGCTGATCCAAGACTTCGCCGCCATTCGGAGAGATCAGGCGGACCGTGGGGGCGGTGGCGCCGGCGCTGACCGCATGCAGGAGACCGGTCGGTCCTTCGATCTCCACCCGGGCCGTTCCCGGCACGAACGGCACGAGCTCGGTGATCTTGAGTACTCGGCGAGGGGCGGGGTTGGGGTTCTGCGGATCGAACGGCGGATCGAGGATGAACTCGTCCGGTGTGAACGGGTAGCGAGCTAACTCGACACCGGCGGCGTTACGCAAAACGATGGCGTACGGGCCGGGTACGCGCGGCTCGAGCTCGCCGGCGTTGAGGATGAACAGTGGCTGCAGCTCAACGCCGTTGGTAACGGGGTCGATGTTTCCAACGACGACGAACCGGTCTGTGACCTCGAAGCCGCGGGTATCCGCACCGCCGCCAGCGCCACCCCGGAAGTAGTCCATCAGGCCGTGGTACGTGAAGTCACTGATCCATCGGTACGGGCAGTAACTCATCGTCTCCGTCCAATCCGGCCCGTAGATGGCGCGCGTGATGATGTCGAGCCCGTAGATGGCGTTGTTACCGGTGAGCGTCGGGCTGATGCGGCCGCCGGGATGCGGGTGGGGCAGATAGCCCGGCGGATAAGGGAATCGCGGATCTCTCGCGACCGCGTTGTGAAACTCTGCATGGTGCCGGCCGTAGGCGTGCCCGAGTTCGTGGCCAGTCAGCCAGTCGCCGTAGGTGCCGTCGGTGTCCCATCCCCAGGTTGCTGTCCCCGTGCCACCACAAGCGGCAAACGCCGGAATGCCTGCGGCCAGGCCACCCAGCGCGCCTCCCGGACCAAGGCCGGCACCACGATCACTGATCAGGCCATAGTACCGCGCATTGGAAGGGATCTCCGGAGAGTTGGCGCGGTCGAAGGCGCGTTTGGAGAGCAGCACATTGTTGACCTTGTCGCAGTCAGGCACGCCGCGGCCGTGCAAGTAACTGCGGAGGACCACTTGCACGTCGCTCACCGGGAAGGCGCGGCGCAGCCAGACCACGGCCTTCGCGCGCTCGACGTCCGTGGGGTAATACGTCGTGCCGGCAACCTCGTAGCCGACGTTGTACATCACGAGATACTGCCGCGGCACCACTTCGTAGCGAACCGTCGTGGTGACGGTGTTGTTCGTCACGGTGTTCTCTGGTGGCGCACCGTTCGGGTTCAACTCCCCGGTCAGTTGCACGGTTCCGGAGCGGAAGCCGCTCGGCAACGCGAACAAGAAGGCGTGATCGCGCACGCCACGATCCGGGGCTGGCCGGACGAGAATCTGCCCCCCCGGGTTGATCGGATTGAGGGTCTCGACATCGCCGCCGCGGCGCACCTGCAGGCGTGCGGTGGTGACGTAGTTGCCGCTCATCGAGCGCACGTGGAAGCGAACATAAGTGCGCTTGCGCGCCACCAAGCGGACGCTGTTGTTCAGGTCCTGGATCGCTTGCGAGACCTCGAGTTTGTCTGCCACCAGGTCGATCCCTGACGTGGGCGTCGGCGTCGCGGTCCGGGTCGGGGTCGAGGTGCGCGTCGGGGTCAGGGTCGGTGTCCGGGTCGGCGTGTGCGTATGCGTCACGGTCGGCGTAAAGGTGCGCGTCGGCGTGGGCGTCGGCGTGGGGGTCTCCGTGAAGGTGTGTGTCGGCGTAAACGTGTGAGTCGGTGTGAACGTATGCGTCGGCGTGAAGGTGTGGGTGGGTGTGAAGGTATGCGTCGGGGTGAAGGTGTGTGTGACTGTTGGGGTCACGGTCGGCGTTGGCGTCGAGGTGAACGTGTGCGACGGCGTGAACGTATGGCTCGGTGTGAACGTGCGCGTGTGTGTCGGGGTGGGCGTTCGCGTCGGCGTGAAGGTGTGCGTGCCCGGTGCGGTCGGGGTCCGGGTCGGGGTACGGGTGTGCGTTGGTGTCGGTGTGCGTGTGGGTGTCGCCATGGCGCAGCCGCACTGCAAGTTGCACTCCTCGTTGGCAACCATGGTGCAGGTTTCATCCCACGGTCCCGTGCAGCAGTCCTGGAAGGTCGCTTCGCAGACACAGTTCTCGCACGCGGACAGATTGCAGCCGGGTGAGGGGTGCTCGCTGCAGCAGTCACCGCTGCCCGTCCCAAACGTCGGCGTGGGGGTCGGCGTTCGCGTCGGTGTCGCTTGCGAAGAACCGCCAACGCAGATCCGCAACCCCCAACTCTCGAGCTCACCGTCGTCACCGCCGATGTTGTCGATGACCTGCAGCGTCCACGTGCCGCTCGCCTCCTGCCCGTTGAAGATGGCGAGTGAATTACTCGGTTGGTGCGCTGCTTCATCCGTGGGAGGGCACGGAATGGCGGAATCGGCATCGTCGTCGAGGTCGAGGTCGAAGTTGTCGTCACCTGCGCAACGATTATCCATGACGTTGCGGTTGGTGCCCTGCGGACTGATGAGGTGGAACTCGAGATCACCGACGGCGGTGTGGTTGCCGATGAGGAAGATGACGTCTACGTCAGTAATCGGGCCGCCGTCGGGGACAAAGAGTGTCGACGTGCCCGTGCCCTGGTCGGGGATCGGCGTGCCATTCGCGAGATAGTCGTTGCATTCACCAGTCGAAGAGCCCTGCGTCGGTGTTGGGGTGGGCGGCGCGGAGCCGGCTTCCAAGTCCATGAGCAAGACGATCAGCCCGAGACAGTCTACGGTGCCAGTTTGGCCGCTCATGCTCAGGGTGTACGAGCCTGCCCCACCAAAGGCGGCGCTCAAGTTGAAGAGGTGGATGTCCCACAGCGACCGGGTCGGGTGGCGACTCGAGCCGGCCGACGGCACGGTATTCCCATCCCACAGATTGGCGGTGTCGTTGATGACCACGTTGTTGACCATGGACGAGAACGTCAGGGTTCCGTCGGACCCATCCTGGCCATCTGCCGCGTGCAGCTGGGCATTGACCGTTCCGCTTTGAAAATTGATCCCGGTGAGCATCGCATTCCAACCGTCGTCTTCTCCTGGAAACCCCTCGGGCTTGTTCGAGTCGTTGCCTTCGAAGAAGACGAGATCGCGATTATTGCCGGAGTTGCCGTCGTTGAAGATGACGATGAGCGAAGCGCCGTTGGCATTGTGGCCCGGCTTGGCGGACAGATTGGCGATCGTGTACGTGCCGTTGCCGCCAACGAATGCGGTGACATCAGCCCGGAAGGCGCGGCTCGATCCTTGGCTCAGCATCGTACCAGGATTCGGCCAGCAGTTGGTCGTGGCGTCTCCGAGAGAAACACCTTGCACTTGGTTGCCGTTGATCGTGACGAGATCATTGTCGTAGATCGTGTCGCCGCCGTTCGACATGAGATCGATGCCGTGCCAGTAGAGGAAGGCCTTGGATACTGTGCCTGTGACGCCCGTGATCGTGATTTGGCCGCTGCCGCCTCCGACGCCGCCAATGCCTGCCGACGTCCAATCGATACGGGACTCGGTGCGGGCGTTTTGAATCGGTGTCGCGACGGACATCTCCGGCAGCGTGACCACGGCGCCCAGCGACAGCAGCCAGAGAGGCAACCGGCTCGTCCATCTCTGCCGCGAGAACGGTGAATACGTGCCAGGGGCGAGCCGCTGTTGCAGGGTCCGCTTTCGCCGGGTTGCGTGACCAATGCCTGGCCTGGCGGTGCCCTGTTGCCGTTTGCCTGGATACATGTGCCGTTCCCCCTCCTGAATGAACCGCTCAGTCGCGGTAAGCGGCTAGCTGCCGCCCCTGCCTTGGGCTCGATTCTCCTGCAGGCGGACTCCGTCGGCCAGTGATGATTCGATGGGGAAATCGTGAGCATTTGTGGTAAATTTTGGAGGAAGGCGGTCGCTGCGCGGCGCGGCCGGGGGCGGAATGGTCCACATATTCGGCGAATTCGAGCTGGACGAAAACGTCTACGAGCTCCGGCATCACGGCCAACCTGTCGAAATCGAACCGAAAGCCTTCGACATGCTGGCATATCTGCTGCATCACCGCGCACGCGTGGTGACGCGTCAGGAGCTACTTGAGGCCCTGTGGCCGGGCGAGCATGTCAGCGATGCGTCGTTGAGCACCTGCATCAAAGCCGCCCGCCGCGCCGTACGCGACGACGGCACCCGGCAGAAGGTCATCATGACGCTGCACGGGCGGGGCTATCGCTTCGTGGCGCCGATCGTGGCAGATCGCGGCCAACCTGCGGTCACACCGACGCTGCTAGAGCGCCGCCCGCCAGAGCCGGAGATGCCCAGCTGCGGCGCCTTGGCGCCGCCGCCGTTCGTCGGCCGGGAACGCGAGCTGGAAGAGCTGTCGACGGCGCTCGAGACCGCACTGTCAGGCCAGAGTCAGCTCGTGATGCTGGTCGGCGAGCCCGGTATCGGCAAGACGCGGACCGCGGAGCAGCTCGCCGTATGCGCCCGCCATCGCAATGCCCAAGTGTTAGTGGGCCGCTGCCACGAGGGCAACGGCGCGCCGGCCTTCTGGCCCTGGCTCCAACTCGTGCGCGCCTACTTGCGCAAGCGGGACACCGCGGCGATCGCCGCCGCGATGGGAGCGGGCGCGGCCGACATCGCCCAGATCGCGGCCGAGGTGGGCGAATGTCTGTCGGGCTTGGCGCCACCTCCGGCGTTGGAGCCGGAACAGGCGCGTTTTCGGCTGTTTGACAGCCTCGCCACGTTCCTCCGCAACGTCGCCAAACACCAGGCGCTGCTGCTGATCCTCGATGATCTACACTGGGCCGACAAAGCCTCGCTGTCGTTGCTGCAGTTCGTGGCGCGCCAGATGGATGACGCGCGTCTGCTCATCGTTGGGACGTATCGCGACGTTGATCTCGGGCGCGAGCATGCCCTGACCCAGGCGCTGGGAGAGCTGGCGCGAGCGCGCAGCTGCCGACGGATCGCGCTCCGCGGTCTCAGTGAAGATGATGTCGCCTGTTTCATCGCCAACGCGACCGGCTCAGCGGCGCCGGCGCCGCTGGTCGCTGCCGTGCATCGAGAGTCTGAGGGCAATCCCTTCTTCATGACCGAGATCGTCCGCCTGCTGGTGGACGGTGATGGGCGAGATGCCGCGAGCGCCTCCACGTCCAAACTGACGATCCCACAGACCGTCCGGGAGGCGATCGCGCGCCGCCTGGATCAGTTGTCAGCCGGCTGCAACCAGGTTCTGCAGCGCGCTGCCGTGATCGGCCGCGAGTTCGACCTCAATACGGTGAGGTGCATCGACGTCCGTCGTGGTAGCCCTGCCACCCACCTGCTGGCGGCCATCGATGAGGCGCGTGCCGCGCGCATCATCGAAGCCGTGCCACTGGCCATCGGCCGCTATCGCTTCTCGCACGCGCTCATCCGCGACGCCATTTACGATGGCCTCGGAACGGCTGAGCGTGTACGTCTCCACCGCCGCGCCGGTGAGGCGATTGAGCATTTGCACCGCAGCAACTTGAGCGATCATCTGCCGGTTTTGGCGCACCACTTCTTCCAGGCCGCGGCCGATGGCAGTGTCCGCACAGCCATCGATTACGCCGTGCGCGCTGCGGAGTGGTCGACGAGCCAGCTAGCCTACGAAGCGGCGGTGACGCACTACGAGAGCGCGCTGCAGTTGCTGGAAGGTGGCGCAGCCGAGAGCACCGAGCACTGCGAGTTGTTGCTGGCGCTCGGTCACAGTCAGTGGCGGGCGCATGAGACCTTGCGTGCCCGTGAGACGTTTCAACGCGCCGCAGCGATGGCCAGGCAATCCGAGTCTGCCGAACAGTTCGGCCGTGCCGCGTTGGGACTTGGCGGCGATGCCTTGCGCGGCTTCGAGGTAGGCATCGTCGACCCGGCGCTGGTCGATCTCTTGGAGGAGGCACTGCGCCGCCTCGGTTCCGGCGACAGTCCCGTACGCGCCCGCGTCTTGGCGCGGCTCGCTGTGGCCTTGTTTCACGAACCCGACTCATTGGAGCGCCGCGCCAGCCTCAGCCAGCAGGCGGTCGAGATGGCCAGCCGGAGCGGGGATGCGGCGGCGCGGCTGGCGGTCCTGTACAGCCGGCACTGGGCGATCTGGAGCCCGGATAGCTTGGACGACCGGCTCGGCGCTGCCACGCACATGGTGCAGCTCGCGACGCAGCTCAAAGACAAAGAGATGGCGTTACACGCGCACCGCTTCTGCTTCATGGATCACATGGAAGACGGCGCGATCGCAGCAGCCGATGCTGAGCTCGAGATTTGCGGGCAGCTGGCCGAGACCCTGCGTCAGCCGTACTACCTCTGGTACGTGCGCCACTTCCGTGCGCTGCGCGCCTTCTTGGAGGGACGCTTCGACGAGAGCGAGCAGCTTGCACACGAAGCGGCCGTCATTGGCCAACGTGCCAACAATCAGAACGTGTCCCAGATTGTCGCCATGCAGCTCTTTGCCGTGCGGCGTGAACAGGGCCGGTTCGGTGAGCTCGAGGCACCAACCCGGGCGCTCGTCGCGCAGTATCCCACGCTGCCCGCGTGGCGCGCCGCGCTGGCGCTCATCTGCGCCGAGACCGGCAACGTCGAGGATGCGCGAACGCAGTTCGACTTCCTGGCGGGTAACGACTTTGGCGCGCTCCCGCGCGATACGTTCTGGCTGGCGGCGATGGCAGGGTTGGCCGACGTGTGCGCGACAATTGGCGACGTCACGCGTGCCGCCGTGCTGTTTCGCGTGCTCGCCCCATACGCCTCGCGCAACGTGATGATGGCCCCTGGGGCCGCTTGCAGCGGCTCGGCGGCGCGCCCGCTTGGCCGCTTGGCGGCATTGATGGAGCGCTGGGATGACGCCCGCGTGTACTTCGAGGAAGCGCTGGGCCGACACGCCCGTTACGGGGCGCGCCACTTCGTTGCGCACACTGAGCGCGACTTTGCCGAAATGCTCCTACGACGCGGCGCCGTCGGCGATCAACGCCAGGCACTCGAGCTGTTGACGCGGGCCCACGCCACGTACGCCGATTTGGGCATGCAAAGCTTTTGCGAGAAAGTGCAGCTGCTCACGCAGCAAGCCGCTAGCCTGGCGGCGGTCGGCAACCAGGCAGCCAACGGGGGCGGCCGTCGTCCGCGTGGCCGCATCACGGTCCTGCGGCCGCGATAGATGTGATCGCCCTTCTTGCGACCGTCTGCGCCGTCGCTTGCGATTCGAGTGACGAAGCCGTCATATGAGCGAGCAGCGGATGTCGGTAACAGTGACATCCAGGCCGGCCGATAAAGCTCCCGGTTACGCACCGGAAGGAGACGAGTGATGGCGGGTGGACGCGAGCGCG
>Ga0187892_10008723_pt1 | contig 13710 bp, 16 predicted proteins | sample MA1701073metaG_FD_139345 | JGI IMG/M metagenome (GOLD analysis project Ga0187892, IMG submission 139345) | Bio-ooze microbial communities from a basaltic lava cave in the Kipuka Kanohina Cave System on the Island of Hawaii, USA - MA170107-3 metaG ...
CGCCAGCCCCTGCTGCGGTTCCATTCCCTGACGTAATGACTCCATCCATCCCCTGACTTCTTCCTCCGCCCTCTACAGTATTTCAGCCGAGCGAAAATGTCTCACCGTCATTGGCACAGAGGGATGCACCGCGCATCTGTTCTCCTTTGTGCAGCGCTCACGTTTCACTCTATTGCTGCTCTTGCAGAAACGATTTGCCCGACGCCCCAAGCTGCGCGTAGGCGCAATGGACCCTGCGGGCAAGCGTGCGCAAACTGCGCAGCGTCGACGGTCAGCTGTTATGGGCGTTTCCCGCCGACGAGCGCTTGGCCGGATTTGCGACTCAGGGAGTTGCGATCAATCCTGGCCGCCAGATGGTACCGGGCTTGGATGCTGCCCCGCTCAATTCATCCAGAGCGACTCTGGGACGCGAGCCGAAATGCGATTGTCCTCCGCTCTACCTAATCGTAACGCGAAAACAACGGTCGACGAGTTAGTGAACGGTATCGACAGCGCGTTGTCAGGTTGCGACGAAAGGTTATGGCTGTCGGCAGCAACGCCGTCAGTTCTGAAACGTTGAATCGCCGGCGATCTTTGACAGCCAATTTGACAGCCAAGGCGTCAGCAAACAGCAGAACCACCCAAACGCCTAAGCACGAAAAGGGTTGAACTTGGTACGTCACGGACGCCTTGCAAAGGTACAGACAACCCCCAGGCCGATTCGTAATCAGCAGGTCAGGAGTTCGAATCTCCTCGCCAGCTTTTTTCACCACTCCCTGGTCGCTGGTCTTGAGGGCGGACCTCTACGCTGCGCGATGTACCTTCACTTCAGCGTCGAGCCCCGAGGCTTCGACGAGGCGGAGGACGCGATCGATTGTCACCTTCTGAAGACTCCCCGACAGGATCCCCGTCACGGCACTTCGCGGCAGACCGGAGAGTTCAGCGAGCTGTGCGTGCGTCAGCTCACGCCGCTCCACCTCACGCAGGATCGCCGAGATGAGCTGCGCCTTGATGACGGCCTCGAGGCCACGGGCCTTCGAGATCTTCAGTTGCCTCGCCAGTCCGGTAGCGGATGTCTTCTTCATTGCATCTCCTTCAAACGTCGCCGTGCGACTTCGATGTTACGTGTCGGAGTTTTGCGCGTCGTTTTCTTGAACCCGTGGACCAAATAGACAGTGCCGCTCCTCACAGTGCGCGGCGATCTTGCCGCACGAAAGGCGCGGGAGCCACTGGGAGCTGCTCGCCGGGAACAGTGCGGATCGGTGCCCGGCGCCAGTGCGCTTCGAACTCGACGAGATAGGCGGCCTCGCGCGCCTGAAGCAATGTCACAACCACAACCGAAAACTCTGGCAGGGATTGAAGCCGCTCGCTCGCAACCGCACCGAAGAGCCGATCGCGCGTCAAGATCACGCGAAAGCCCGCGGCCGAGGCTGCCGCCGCCAGGGCTCCATTCGTCAGCTCACGCCAACCGCGGGCGGCGGCTGTGTCGCAAGAGATCCCTTCCCGGCGCAAAAACGCTAGAAGGCCGTTGGGAAGGTTGACGTCAAGCAGCCACATCCCGCCGGTCGGTGGCAGCAGAAGCGTAACGGAGGACTTCGCTCAGAGCTTCACGCGGGAAATCGGAGTACTCGCGGACGATGTCGCCGTACGACATTCCCTCCGACAAGCAGGTGAGAATGAAAGACGCGGAGAGGCGGGTGCCGCGGATCGTAGGCTTGCCGCCGAAACGATCCGGATTCGTGACCAGGTACGTGTATCCGGGAATGATCTTGTCTTCCATGTCCACGATCTTCACTCGAAACGAAGCGCATGTCGAGCGCAAGGCCGCCGTTCACCACGCCACACATCGCGGCGAGACGTGATGGGCGCTGCATGAATCTTGTAGCCGAGTTGTAGCCCCACGCACGACCATCGGCGGATACAGGCGGACATTCGTGGACGTGCGCCGAGCTTGTTCATCGCGCTCTCGAGCAGACGCTCGGGAGCCGCGTCGACAGGCAGTGCCGCCGCAGGATTGGATGCAGCCGACGTCGAGGGTTACGCTAGTGCCGAAGTCGTCTCTACAATGCGGGGAGATGAATCTGGTAGCGGGCCCGCAACTGAGCGAGCGCCGCTCGCAGCCGCTGCTGCCGATGTTCATGGAGCTGAGCATGGACGATCCGATTCTGAACCGCTTGTGGTGACGGCAGCTCCACTTCCTCCCGTCGGCTGACCCATACGAGATGACTTCCGTACGCCGACTGGTAGGGGCCACTCCATTGATCCAGGGGCGCGCGTTGCAACTCGGCTGCGAACTCCGCTCCGAAGCTAGCGGCAATCTCGCTAGTTATCGTCGGACCGATCCTTGCCCCTCGGATGAAGGGATCCCCTAAAGTGCCGGCATCACTCGGAGTCGCGCCGCGCTCGCGCAGCGACTGCAACAAAGGACCTGCTTGGCCCGCATGAGCACGACGCAGGAATACATGGGTGAACTCGGTGCGCTCCGGGACCACGAGCTCGCTGCGATGATTGTCGTAATAGGCGGACACTTCGGCAGCTGACACCGGGTTCGACCGTGCCGTCGACGCAAGCAAGCTGCGCATCAGGTGCGCCAGATGCCGCCGCACGATCAAGTCGTTTCCCTTCCACTCGAGAGCCTGCGCTGCAACCTGACCTTCGGACCCGAGATCGTCCTCCGCCACATAATTCGCGAGACCGCGCAGTCGATTCGCGATCACCGGCACGCGGCGGTCGAGCCCCAACGCAACCGCTTCCCGGTACAGTGCTTCTTCGTCGACCGCCTCTTCGAGGATCCGGCGCCGCGTTGCTGGCCCGGCAGCAACACCGAATTGCTCCTCCCATTGTCGCCACAGACCTTTCGCGTCAGCTTCTGTAATGACGATCGAATCGCGCTGCACCGGGCGGGGGTAGACCCCGAGCAGCGAGCTCGCCGCGTAGAGCAAACCGCCCAAGACGATGAAGTGTAGCGCCGGCGCGCGCAGCATTCTCTGCATCAATTCACCTCGGCCGGCGGTTGATCGGGGTGATACCAGATCGGTGACGTCCAAGCGCGTTCTTGCACCGTCAGCTCGATGAACGGGTCGCTGCTTTCGTTCATGCAGCAATTGTCGAATGCCTCGCCCGCCGCCGCTACTTGACTGGAGCAATCCGGCGAGAAGGGATCGACACCGACGGCCTTGCAGACGCGCGTGCTCCAGCGACACGTCGGGTTTTCCAACACCCGAACGTAGTAAAAGGAACGCTGGCTCGCATCGAAGGCGGGATCCGACCACACGACACAGAGCTCGTCGAAGCCGACACCGGTCGGCTCGCAGGTTGAGGGATCGACGCCCCCGACGCCAGCGTCGCCGGCGACGTCGAAGACCTGCTCATGAGTTTCGCCGGCGCCATCGACCCAGCCTTTGACGATCTGAATTCGTTGCAGATCGGTGCCAGGCTGTAGTTTCGTGCCGACATCCTTCATCGCCCACGCGATGAACTGCGGACTCTGAGATCCAGTGTGAGGTGCGAGATCGCCACCCATCGGCACGCCATCGCGGTAGGCGCGTGACAGCAGGTCCGGTGAATCGCAACTGAGGCCGCTATAATCGCCGGCAAAGAAACGCACGATCGGACGGGTACCGCTGGTGGCATAGGTCTCGCGCCGCCGCAGGGCAGAGAAGATGGCGTCGCGCGAGTTCTCTTCGGCCCAGGCGACGGCGAGTCCGCCCGGGTTGTTGCGAATCGCACGATCGATCTGGAGCGCTGGGCTGGCGTCGTGATTGCCTTCCGCACCGACCCAACCGCTCTCACCAGTGTTGCCGGCGGTCGCGTTGTGAGTGTCGGTGCTGCCGACGAAGCCGAACTTGAAGGGATTCACGCCGAGGCGTTGCTCGAGGGCGAGGCCGTCCTTGAGCGCGTTGCGCACCAGGTTGCGGGGCGGGTAGCGGTCGACCGGCAGCGGCACGTCGAACGGCGACTGGCTCGCCAGCGGTTCCTGCTCGAAGGTGCACAGCTCGTCGTTGGTTCCGACCCCGGCGCCCATCAAACGGTCGAAGCGGCATTCCGAGTTCGCTTTGATTTGATGAATCTCCACCAACGGCTCGAGATTCTGCCGCAGCTGCGCTGCGGCAGGGTTACGCGGGTCGCGAAACTGGAAGCCATTGCTGAGGTTCGGATTGTGGGGAATGATCATTGCTTCGCAGCCGATGCCGGCGTTGAGGCAATCGCGTTCGACCGCCATCCAGATTCCTTCCGGTACACCGTCTTTTGCGGTTTCGAGGTGACTGCTGGCGAACGCCGGGACGTGGCTGTTGCGGAAGATGATGTTGCGGTGCAGGTGGCGACCGCCGGGGCTCGAGGTGTGCTCGTAACCGATGAAGGTCGTGAAGCGACACGCCGAGGTGCGATCGTACGCCTCTTCGGCTGCCGCTTGAATGTCTTGCCAAACCGAAACCGCCGCCGCGTCGCAATCGATTCCGGGAGTGTTGCAAAAGTCGAGTGAAGGCGGCGGCTGGATCGTGCCGGCGGGAACGAGCCAGCGGGCGGTCGTGCCCTCTTGCTGATCGGGGGTATCGTACTGGCGCAGGATACGGCACATCTCGCCATCGAAGACCGACGAGCTCTCGGTGGTACAGATTTGCACCTCACCGTAGAACTCGGAGTGGTCGGTGACCGCCGCAAAGTCGAGCGGACGATCGAGGCGAGCGCTGCGGGTTTGGGCCTCGAGCTCATCCGAGATGGGAATCGGTTGTCCTTGCGCGAACTGGTAAGCCCCGCGCGGGTCGACTCGCGTACCGTAGATGTAGGCATCAGCGGAGAATTGGGTGTGGATGTGAAGATCGCCGAAATAAGGATTGCGTAGCTCGTTGTACTGGCGACAAGACTCGCGCGTTTCGGTGCGTTGCCACGGCGGAGGTGCCGTCGGCCGAGTGCCGTCGTCATCACCACAGCCGACCATCGTCAGCAACAACGCCAGCAAGATGCAGCGGATCGCCATGGCTCTCCTCTCGAGCGGGCTTTGCACAAAAGCTCGCGAACAGGTTCCTCTCCCGCAGGGAGAGGTCAGGTGAGGGAATAAGATATCGGCGCCGAAGGCGCTCCTCGGTTGCGCCCACTCCAAGGAAGGCACTTGGAAATAAGGTGACGCTCCGCGTCCTGACATTTCATCCCCTCACCTAACCTCTCCCGGTGGGAGAGGGATCAGAAGCTTCCTTTGTGCAAAGCCTCTCGAGCGTGTCGCTGTGTTCGCACACTTGCTAGCGGCGGGTCAATTTGAGATTCTAACCTCCTGCGCGTTTAGTCATGCGTCCAGCGATTACGCTGATTGTGCTGTGGCTGCTCTCGCTGGCGCGAGGGGCGCTGGCGCATCCGCTTGCTCCATCGCTTCTCGAGCTGCGCGAGGATGGAGCGCAGTCCGTCCGGGTGCTGTGGAAGACTCCGCGGGTGCACGCCCTTGGGGTCGCCCTGCAGCCGCAATTGCCCGAGGGTTGCCGACCGCTTTCGTCACCGCGTGACGAAAGCGACGAAGGTAGCATCAAGCTCTCCTGGTCGGCCGACTGCGGCGCCCGAGGAATCGTCGGCCGACGGATCGGTGTCGCCGGCCTCGAACGGTCGGGCACCGTGGCGTTGGCGCGCGTGGTGATGGCGGACGGTCGGCGGGTCCAGGGGATTCTCTCGGCGCAGCGGTCTTGGATGGAAGTGAGCGCGCCTCGTGGTTGGTACGATGCGGCTCGCGAGTTCGGCGTGCTCGGGGTTCACCACATTGCCAGCGGCTCCGACCATCTGCTGTTCGTCTTCGGTTTACTGTTGTTGGCGACATCGTTCTCGGCAGTTGCGAAGACGGTGACCGCCTTCACCCTCGGCCACAGCGTTACGCTTTCGCTCGCGGTGCTCGGTGTGATTGCGGCGCCGTCGCAATGGATCGAGGTTGCGATCGCGCTGAGCGTTCTCCTGCTCGCGATCGAGCTGGCGCGCGACAATGCCGAGCCCACGCTGATGCGGCGCTCGCCGTGGTTGATGGCGGCGGCGTTCGGCTTGCTGCACGGATTGGGGTTTGCCGCGGCGCTGACCGAAGCCGGTTTGCCGAACGAGGAGGTTCCGCTGGCGCTAGTGTCGTTCAACCTTGGGATCGAACTGGGTCAGCTCGCGTTTGTTCTGGTCATCCTGGCCTGCCGAGGATTGGTTCGAGATCGCCTCGCGCCGCTTCCGGCCTGGGCGCGGTGGGTTCCGGTGTACGCGATGGGAGTAAGTGCGAGCTTCTGGTGCTTCGAACGCGCGGCGGCGTTGTACACCGCAGGCTAAAGCCTACGACTAACTAAAAGATGCCCGGCGCGCTTCGCATATCGGAATCACTTGTAGCCAAGTTGTAGCCCCACGCACGACCGTACGCGGATACGGGCGGACATTCGTGGACGATGGACCAAATGTGGGAAGGCCTGAATTGACGCGCTCCACGGACGCCAGAGGACAATGACGGAAACCTGCGGACGCATCCGTTGAAATTGCTTCGTAATCAGCAGGTCAGGAGTTCGAATCTCCTCGCCAGCTTCTTTCCACCACTCCGCATCGCCTCGCCGGGCATTGAGGCCTTGCATGCACTTCGACCCATGCACTCCGACCTTCGAGCGCAAAAAGAACCTTCGCTGCGAACCAGGGGCGGTGGCGTTCTAGACCGCCACCTCGCCCGCATCTGGACCGCTTGTTTCGAATTGATCGTTGCCGCAGGTGTCGGCCTGACGTACACTCTGCCGGTATGGCCGATACCGACACCACGTCGCGTCGCGAGACGATCAGCGCCGGTAGCTACGAGTATACGGTGGTCTTCGAACCAGCCGAAGAAGGCGGGTACGTCGTAACTGTGCCCGCTCTCCCGGGTTGCGTTACAGAAGGTGATACCTTCGAGGAGGCACAGGCGATGGCCGCCGAGGCCATCCAAGGATTCCTCGAGGCGCTGCAGAAGGCAGGCGAAGAAATTCCCGTCGAGCACGGCGAGCCCATCACCCGTCGCATCGCAGTGCGACTCTCTCCTGCATGAGCGGCCGGTTATCGGCCTGCACCCCGGCAGACGTCATCCGGGTGTTGGTCCGGGCTGGCTTCGAGCACCACCACACGCGCGGCTCTCACCGCTACTACTGGCACGCCGGCCAACGACTGATGGTGACCGTCGCGTTCCATCGCCGCGATCTCAAGCGCGGTACGTTGACCGCCATCATCAAGCAGGCGGGCCTCAGCATCGAAGAGTTCAACAAGTTGCTCTGACTTGTGGAATGCGCTCCGGCTCTTGTCGCGCATCCCTATAGGAAGGCACGGCGCATTCTGTAGCCAAGTTGTAGCCCCACACACGACCGTACGCGGATACAGGCGGACATTCATGGACGATGGCCCCAGTCTGGGAAGGCCTGAATTCACGCGCTCTGCGGACGCCAGAAGACACTGACGGACACCTGCGGACGCACCGCTTGCAATTGCTTCGTAATCAGCAGGTCAGGAGTTCGAATCTCCTCGCCAGCTTCTTTCTCACCTTCCTCGAGGCGATGGGTGTGGGAGAGGCAACGCAATCATCTTCAAGTCTGGGATGTCCTTGAAGTCACGCGGGTTCGAGGTAAGCAAATGGAAATCGCGCTGGACGGCCTGCGCCGCCAGCCACAGGTCGTTGATGCGTACGCGCGGATCACGCCCTGCCTTTTTGAGCTTCGCCGCCAGCAGTCCGAATACCTCCGCCGTCTCCAGGGTGATGCGCAATTGCGGTTTGCGCCGCAGGCGGTGCAGCGCCGCGGTCGCCCGCTGCTTGAGCGGGCCCGCCTTCAACAAGTCCACTCCAAAACGAATCGCGGCGAGGTTCACCGGAGACAGATACACTGGCGCCTGACGCGTAATGCTGTGAATGTCCGCGGCGCTCACCCAACCGCGCTCGACGGCGATCCAGATGTTGGTGTCGATCAACCAGCCCACGGGTTCTTCAGCTCGGAAACCCGGCCTCGTCGCCCCTTGCGACCCGACGACACCGCATCAGACAACGCCTTCGCCGCCTTTTCATCCAACGTGCGGTAGAGGTCGCCGAACACCTCCATTGCATCCTGCCGCGGTGCTTCCGGAACCAGCCGGGCCACCTGCCGGCGGTTGCGCACGAGAACGATCTCTTCCTGGTCGCGCTCCACCGTGTCGACGACGGCGCTGAAGTTGCGTGCCACCTCGGTAACCGACAACGTCTTCATGGCGTAACACTATCTGATTCAATCTGATTCGACAACGACTTGCTGCCGCGCGACGACAAAAGACCTGGCTTTGTAGCCGCGCGCAACAACCATCCGAAGTCCCCAAATCCCTGCGCACAGCAGAATCATTCCCAAGGGATGCCAACCGTGTCGGCTGTGGCTAGGGTTTGCACCCAGTGTGCAACCGTCGTCGCCCTCCCCTCGCGTCTTCGTCCCAGTTGACGTTGGAGTCGAGATAGGCATCGCTTCCGTTGCCGTGGACGATCGCGTGGGAGTAGCGCTTGGAGTGGCGTATGTTGTCGAAGTGTTGGTGGGTAAGGGAATGCAACGTTCGGTTTCATCGTCGACAACTAAGGCAACCGGTCTTCCGGCGATCTCGTACACATCCGATACCAGCCCGCTCACCGCGGACACCGAGAAAATCTTTGGCGTAGTAAACCCTATCAGGGCGAGTGCGTAGATCGTTGTGTCAACGAGGGCTAGGTCAATGACGTCTCCGACTTCGGGAAGTGGAGAATCCTCTAGTTTGATCCTCGCGGTCGCCAAAGTTACCGTGTTGAGCCGCCGAATATCGCCTGAAATTCGCCTGCCGTAGAAAAGGATGAGTCCAATTTGACTGACTCGATCGGCAGAGGCTCCTCCCCGCGAAATTGGACTCATCCCCTTTTTCACCCCGTCACCGCTCCACCGCCGCGCTACCGGGGCTTGCGAGCGTGAGGGCTTGGGGGGGCTTGCTTGCGCTCGGTAGCCTCGAGCGAAGGAGGGAGGACCTGGCCCCTGCCCGTCGACGATGCCTCGATTTACGCGGCTTGGGTCTCCTCGGGTGGGCGGATCAACGACTCCGCGGGGATCCCGAGCTGCTTGTGGAGATTCCAGATCATCTTCAACGTCAGCGGGCGCTTGCGATTGAGCACCTCGTAGACACGGTTCGGACGACCGAGCATCGGTTCGAGGTCCTTTACTGTGAGTCCGCGCTGCTCCATCACAAACCGGATGGCTGTGATCGGGTCCGGCAAGTCCATCGGAAAATGCTTGCGCTCGTACGCCTCGACGAGCGTGACCAGGACGTCGAGGCGCTCGCCAGCCGACGTATTCGCACGCGCGCTCATGAGCGATTCGACCTCCTTCAGAGCGGCCCGATAGGCGGCCTTGGTTCTCACCGGCTTGATGTTCATTGCCGTTCCTCCATCAGATCTTCTGCGCGTCGATCCGGTCGTACTGCTCATGGGTCCCGATGAAACGGACGTACACGACTCGGTAGGGGTAGTTGATCCACACGACCACACGGTACTTGTTGCCCGCAATGTTGAACACTACGCGGCCGTCCTTCAGAACGCTGGCGTTCCCGAACTCGGCCTTGACGTCGGCTGGAGAGGACCAATCTGCATGCAGCGCGTGCCGGTACCATGCGAGCGCCGGCTCCTTCGCATCAGCATGTTTGCGATTGCCTTCCCAAAACGCCTTGAGCGTCGATAGCGCAATGACGCGCATGCCGAAGGATAGTCCCAACATGGGACTATCGCAAGCGTGCCCCAGGGGCATTGCTCCCGTCGGGCATGCCCAGTCATGTCCGGCGCCCGCAAGCGGAGTCGACGGCGGCCCGCCTTCACCCCTCGGTCTTTGGTTTGGAAGGACGGTCGGCCATGATTCGTTGCGCGCGTGCGCACCGCTGGTGCCCATCGAGATGAGGGAATCGTCAACTGGTGCTCTCCGCGTTGTTCGCTGGCAACGAATCGAGCCGAGGTTCGTTTACACGGCCGTTTGCGATCGCTTATCGATCCGGCGCCGGTGACGACGCCCTTGCCGACAAGACGAGCAACCGGGCGACGGGCTGCCAATGTGTGCCGGTACTCCCTGGGCGATCACGTCGACCCATTCGCAGTTGCTGTGATCGCCGCCGTAACGCGGAAACTTCAGGCGCCAAAGAGTTGCGTAGATGCGCATGATTCCAGCCCAACTTGCTGCAGACTCTGTCCTTTGGACAGGTGCATCGCCGCATCTGCGATGCGCTGCGCGGCAATGTCCCGCGGATCGCTATGGAAGTGTGGAGGACGGACGGGAGCGTTCACCTCGTGTTCGAAGATGGCACAAGCGAGGAGGTTCGACGCAAGCTGGATTCGTGAGTAGACCGGACCCAGAGCTCTGTAAGACCCGAAGAAAGGGCGTACAGAAATCTTGTAGCCAAGTTGTAGCCGCACGCACGGTCGTCCGCGGACACAGGCGGACATTCGTGGACGATGGCCCGAGTCTGGGAAGACCTGAATTCACACGCTCTTCGGACGCCAGCACACAATGACGGACACCTGCGGACGCGCCCTAACCACGCGCTGATCCAGGAGACGGGGAACTGCGAAGGGAACTCGCGGGCAACGACGCCTAACCCTCCTGTCCAAGAGCGTCCTAGCTAGAAGAGTACGAGGAAACGGCGGAAGACCTTCTACGACTGCCTTCGTCAACGAAACGGCAACTACGCCCGCGTCGCACAGACCTCACGGTGCGAGCGTCCTAAGCGACATGCTGCGTGCGTTAATCGGCACCCCGTGCCCCTGGGTCCCTTTCCCGCACGCTGTCACGCCCTACGAGAATACCCCGGATCGTTCCAGGGGGCCCACGGCTAGCACCTTCAGCCGACGGACTTGATGAGATCGATGTCCCTGCGGATGAGATCGTTGACGAGGCGCTGGACGTCCGTTCCCTTGTCCTCGGCGATCTTGCGCAAGAAAGCCGCCGCGTCCGGTTCGAGATAGACCGGCAGGCGGAGTTGCGCATCCGGTCGGGAGAACTTGCCGCGCACGCCATTTGCGAAATCGTATTGCTTCTTCATCCTCGTCTCTCGTACTGCTCTCTCTCTTTCTTGATCGCCTTGCGCGCAGAGATCAAGCGAATTCTGCACCGTCTCGAATCCGCCTCCTCGAAGGTGTGCACAACGACGAGGACGCTGCCAGAGGCATCCAGTCCCATGGTCACCCAGCGTTCCTCCTCGTCGCTGTGCTCGTCATCTGGAATGGACACTGCGCGGACGTCTAGAAATATCGTCGCCGCCCGTTCGAACCCGACACTGTGCTTTCGTAGGTTGAGCGCAGCCTTGCTCGGGTCCCAATCGAAGATATACTCCAACCGCGCACCTCGCTCGTACCGGACAAGTTCCGGACGAAGAAGTCAAATAGCGGCGGCTTCTCCAACTCTAGTGCCAAGCTGGTGCCACAACCTTCCGAACTCGACCGGAATCAAGGGCATCTCGCATGACCTCGACTCATCCGTTCCCCCTTTGCTTCCTTTTGGGAACGTCACCTGAGGGTGCCTCGGTATTCTCTGAGTCTGGATTCGTAATCAGCAGGTCAGGAGTTCGAATCTCCTCCCCAGCTTTTTCCCCATCGCCATCAGGTGCCTGCGCGACCAAGACGAACCTACCTAGCTCTGCACTGGAACGCCGAGAGCACCGCGGAAGCACCTTTTCCATGTTTTCCGCAGCGAGAATTTCCTCGAAGTCCCGAACCGGGTTACAATCCGCACGTGTCCTTTCGCCGAGATGTGTCGATTGTCGACAAACTTCGTTCTCTCCTCACTCTCGTGTTTCGCGCGCTGATTCTGGTGGTGTTCTTCTCGCCTCCAGAGACATGCGCTCAGGACTGCTCAGGCGACTGCGACGGCGACGCCACGGTCACCGTCGATGAGTTGGTCATCGGTGTCACCATCGCCCTTGGGAATCGATCGTCGGTGGCTTGCGAGCACTTCGACGCCGACGGCAACGGCCTGGTCACGGTAGAGGAGGTGGTTCGAGCCGTGCACAACGCGCTATTCGGCTGCGAGGAGTATATCGACCGAACGCTCACCCCAACGTCGGAACCGAGCGAGACACCAACGTCTCCCGAGCATTCCGCCACCGAGGCACCCACCCCCACCGCGTCTCCCACTTCGCCGCCGCCCGAATGCGTAGAGGCTACGGTATCGGCGACATACTTCTACTTCCCTGCTTCTGGCACTGCATATGTCACAGTGGAGGCCGGCGACGATTGCTGCTGGCAAGTTCAGTTCGTAACCAACCAGCCCCACTATCCGTGCCCCTCCGACGCACCCGGTGAATTACAGGAGGTTCGCTGCGGAAGCAGCGAAGTCGAGATCTCGGTCTATTGTGCCATTGGGCATCTCCAAGACGGGGTGTGCTGGCGTATAGCCGATCGCGATGTCTTCGTAGGCTGCGAACACGTGACCCCGAGAATCCCGCAGACCCGGACCCCGACGCCACCTGTGCAGGCAGACTGAGTCCTCCCACGATCACGCATTTTCGCTTCAGGATGCTCGGGCACAGAGACCGCAACCTCGCGATGCGCGACGATCAGCAGGCCAGGAGTTTGAGTCTCCTCGCCAGCTTTCATCTCTGGCCCCTCGGCTCCGGTTCGCCGACACCCGCGGGGTTACCAGACCGTCTCGACGATCGGTAGCGATCGCAATTGACGATCCTTGGTGACCAGCGGCGCGCCGAATGCCAGCGCCGTTGCCACGATGAAGCGATCGGCCAGGTCGGCATGCATCCGAAGGTCGTCTGCCCGGACGGCGATCTCGGCGGCCAACGCCAGCGCTTCGACACGGCTTACGGCGTGCCGCAGAAACCTCGGGTGCGGCAGTCACGGTCAAGATCCCGTGCCTCCGCCACCACAGATCAGATCCTCAGAAAAGCCGTCGCCGGGACTCGAACCCGGAACCTTCCGATTACAAATCGGATGCTCTGCCAGTTGAGCTATGACGGCATCGCGCTGCGCGGAAAATTGGATAAGCCACCAATAGTACGGATCTCATCCGAAGCGAAACTCACCTCAGCAAGCGCCGTATTCCGGCGCAGCCGAGGGCGCGCTCGAAGTCAGGATGCCGCTTCTCATCGACAACCCTGAAGCCGACGCTTTCGTAGGCGCGCTGCGCCGGGGTGTTGCCGATCAAGACACCGATCTGCATCCGGTTGTGGCCGCGCTCGAGGCCGCGGTCGAGAATCGCGTGCAGCAGCGCGCGCACCAAGCCCTTGCCGCGATACTCCGGCCGCGTCGCCACCCACTCGATCACCCAGGAGCCATCCGCCGTCTCGGGCATGCAGGTGAGAAACGGCGCGAGAGGCACACCCATCGCTTCGCGGTCCGCGGCGCTCCACTTCTCTTCGTCCAATGCTCGGCCCAGAGCCTTGAAGAGAGCGGAGCCGGCCATGAGCGACGCGTTGGTGTAAGCGCTGAGGGCGGCGGCAGCAATTCCGTCCACTTCCGCAACGAGAAAACCAGACCAATGACAGAACGAGCGCACCGGCGAATTGCAGATACGTCCGATGATCCGCAGGCGGTCTTCATCGGTCCCGGGAAAGGATAGATCCCAGAAGCCTCGCGGCAGGTGCGAACGCGCCGCCGCTTGCTGCACCCAAGCCAGGAAGTGCACATCACTCTCGCGAGCGGGTCGAATCGTCGGGATCATTGGGCTCGAACATGCCACAACGTCGAGGTCGTGTCTCGTGCGGCCGGCGCAGAACTCATTGCATTGGATGGCACCGAACAAAGTC
>Ga0187892_10008724_pt1 | contig 13707 bp, 16 predicted proteins | sample MA1701073metaG_FD_139345 | JGI IMG/M metagenome (GOLD analysis project Ga0187892, IMG submission 139345) | Bio-ooze microbial communities from a basaltic lava cave in the Kipuka Kanohina Cave System on the Island of Hawaii, USA - MA170107-3 metaG ...
CAGCCGCAAATTGATTTATCAAACTACCATAGCTACCCTACTGCCTCTTTATGCCGGCACTATACCTAACGAAAGAGCCAAGCATCTTGTTGAGCTCCTAAAACACCGTAAATACTTCGGCGCCAGCTGGCCGGTACCATCTATACCTTTGGATTCCCCATATTTTGATCCGTATAAGTATTGGCAGGGTCCGACCTGGATAAATACCAATTGGCTGATTCTGGATGGTTTGGATCGTTATGGATTCAATAAGGAAGTAGATATCCTGCGGGCTCGTACTCTGCAGCTAGTTAGCCAAAAGGGCATGAATGAATACTTCAGTCCCCTTAACGGCCAACCGGCTGGTACGCCTAATTTCAGCTGGACGGCCGCTTTGACAGTTGATCTGTTGAAGCCTTCTTAATCTTCGAGGTTGGGCTTGTTCAGCAGTATCGGGTCTACGCCCGGGCTGGTCTCGGCGATTTTTACAATGTCTTTGTCGACTTTTTTGAGTTCTTTATGAGCATGGTTGAAGTGATTGACCGTTGTTCCTAGCGAACCGCCGAGTTTTTGCATATATTCTTCGTGGGCCGATAAGTGCCGGCTGAGTTCGCCGACCCGACCAATTATTTCCTGAGCCTGTTCACCAATTTTGAGCGAACGTAAACCTTGAGCCACAGCCTGAAGGTAAGCTAACAGGGTTGTCGGACTGACTATAATTACTTTGCGGCTTTGATAAGCATAATCAATTAGGTTGCGAGCAGAGGTTTTACTGACGCCGACCTTATTAATCAGCAGATCATAATATATGGCCTCGCTGGGGATGAACATAAAGGCAAACTCGGTGGTGTTTTCTTTGGGCCGGATGTATTTGGAAGCTTCATCAATCCTTTTTTTAAGATCTGATTTGAATAGATTTATAAGACTTTCCTTTTTAGCCTTATCGTTTTCTTCAATTAGCCGGTTATAGTTATCTAACGAAAATTTCGAATCGATAGGCAGGATCTGGTCGTTGAGAAAAATTACGGCATCAACGGCCTGGCCGTCTTTAAACATATATTGCATTTGGTAAATGCCGCGGGGCAAGACATTTTCCAGAACTGACTCTAAATAAATCTCGCCGATACCGCCGCGTTGTTTGGGGTTTTGGAGGATATTCTGCAAGGTTCGAAGATTTTCGGCTACATCGCCGACGCTCTTGTTAGTCCGTTCAAGCTCAGTTAGACGTTTGGTAACTTCTTGGACTATTTTGGTGTTTTGGGTAGACTGGGCAAACATCTGCTTACTGCTTTGACCAAATTGGTCGGTCAGCTGTTTTTGTAAACCGTCTTTAAGTTTATTCATCGATTCAGTCAACTGGGTCATATCGGCCTTGAGCATCAGTGATGCTTCGACGCTTTCCGATTTAGGACGCATTACAAACCATAGCAAAACTGCTAATAAGGCGACGCAAACAGCTCCTAAAATAATAACTGCCACCAGCATATCTTTATTATAGCTTAACTACTCTACAGCGATGCGGGTAATGAGAAACATGATAAATACTCCGATAACAGTCAGGGCTATAGTCTTGCGTGACGATTTTTCGCTGTGGGCCTGAGGCAGGATGTTACTGGCGCTTATATAAAGCAAGAAACCGGCGAAGAAACCAAGGTAAATAGCCAGCGTAGCCTCTGATAACGAAACGCTCAAACTTACCAACCCGCCAATGACAGGCATAAGAGTAACAGTTGCCAGTAATTTTTTAACCCGGTTCAAACTGTTTTGGTGAAACAGCATATAGTTAGTCGTGTCAAACCCATCCGTGAAGCGGTGGCCAATGACGGCAACTGCAACTGCCGTGCCAACCGCTGTGCTGACTTGGAAGCCAACGCCGATGCTCAGCCCGTCTAAGAAACTATGCCCGGTAATTGCCACGGCCCGGATGACTCCAAGTTTGGGATGGCGATGCGATACGTATTTCTCCTCAGTACCATGATGCAGTAGGATGAATCTCTCTACCATGTGGAACAACAAGAAACCGGTTGTCATAGTTACCATCGGCCAAACCGGATCGAGTCCTTCGGATTGCGCCAACTCGAAAACTTCCGGCAGCAAATCAAAGGTTACCAGACCTAAAACAAGCCCGGAAGTTAAAGCAATAGCCAAGTTCAGTTTTCGGCGGCTACGTATTGCAACGTAGCCGCCGATCAATGCCGCCAGCGCGGCTGCTAACGTCAAGAGGAAAACCGTCATAAGTTGATTCTAGCTTCTCCTTCTACCTATTTGCAAATTTGTCGCAATTTTGTATAGTTTTGCTATGCCCCAAGAGACACTCAAAGCCTTTCTTAAGAAGAATGGCTCCAGTTTGACTAAGCCCCGTAAGCTAATTTTTAATCTCTTGCTCGACCGGGAACCGCAAACTATGCAGGTGCTGGCCAGCCGAGCGTCCGACCAAGTCGACAGAGCCACAGTCTACCGAACGGTGGAGTTATTCGAACGCCTGGGAATTGTTCGCCGCTTAAATATCGGCTGGAAGTATAAAATTGAGCTGAGCGATATATTCAGTGAACACCACCATCACCTACACTGCACCAATTGCGGCAGGGTAGTTGATCTGCCGGCTAATCCGATGCTCGAAACCATGATTGACAGCTCAGCCGCTAAAGCCGACTTTTCGCCTCGTGGGCATCAATTAGAGATTTACGGACTTTGTCCGGCCTGCAGCCAATCTGGCAACTAAAAGACTGCCCTAGCCGGCCATCATGGCTTTTTTAGCATCAACTATTTGGTTTTTAACCACTAGTGCTACCACGATTACTCCAGCCAGGGCTAGACCTATGCCGACGTTAAGACCATCTTGAAATCCGCTGATTTGCGCGGCGGCGGAGCTAGACCCGCGCGTTAGTTCTGATGTGATAGTTGAAAAAGCTACGGCTGACAAGATGGCCAAGCCAATAGCTCCGCCGACCTGCTGGGATGTATTCAAAACACCAGACGCCAAGCCGGAAAAATGCTTTGGCACACCTGCCGTGGCCGCAAGTGTTCCCGAGACGAAAGTCAAACCCATACCGACAGCACTAAGCGCTAGCCCGGGAAAGACGTTATGCCAATAATCACCACCGACTTCCATAGTCTGGCTAATCGTGAATAATCCGATGGCTAAAACCAATGGGCCCAGAACCAACGGAGGCTTATAGCCGATTTTACCAACAAGGTTGGCAACGATACCTGATACAACAGCTATGATGAAGGTAACCGGCAAAAAGCTCACTCCTGTTTTAATCGGCGAATAGCTTAGTACAGTCTGTATATAAAGGGTTAAAAAGAAAAACATCGAAAATAGGGTACAAGCAATAACCAAAAAGGCCAAGTTGCCACCTAGGACATTCCTGATTTTAAATATGCCCAGCGGCATTAATGGCTGGGCGGTTCTATTCTCGTGCCAAATGAATATGGCCAGCAGGGCTAGGCCGCCGATAATAAAGCCCCATACCGTGGTAGAGTCCCAGCCTTGGGCAGGGGCTCTGGAAAGCCCGTAAACTAAGGACATTAACCCGGCGGTAGCCAAAGCGGCACCAGGCAGGTCCAGTCTAATTTTCTTGTCTTCCTCTCCGATATGCTTAGGTAGCATATAGTAAGCTACTACTACCACACCTAGCCCAACTGGTACGTTAACGAAGAAATTCCAGCGCCAGTTAAGGTACTGTGTTAAGACACCGCCTAGTAGAACGCCGGCTGCCGCCCCGCCGGAAGCCACCGCTGCCCAAACACCCATTGCGGTGTTGCGCTCTTTGCCTTCTTTAAACTCCGCCAAGACAATTGATAGAGCCGCCGGTGACATAATGGCAGCCGCTAGGCCTTGGGCGGCCCGAGCAATAATTAGCTGTGTATCAGTTTGGGCCAGTCCACAAAGCAGCGACATGACTGTAAATGCGGCTACGCCGCCGATGAATATATTGCGCCGGCCGTAAAGATCAGCCGCCCGGCCGCCCAACAGCAGAAAGCCGCCGAAAGTTAGAGTGTAAGCCGTTATTACCCACTGCAAGTCATTAGAGGCAAAATTCAATTCACGGCTGATAGAAGGCAGAGCAACATTCACAATGGCAATATCCAGGATTACCATAAATTGAGCTAAGGCTAGAAGCGCTAGTATCGCCCATTTGTTTTCAGAATGTTTGGAAATAGCTTTAACCATGCAAGTTCGCCCCTTCACTAACTGGTACTTGGCGACCATTATAGGCTAGTTGCGTCGGCCTGCCAAACCAAATTATACTAAAGGCCAATGGACAACCTAACAAAAACTACTTTGCGGAGTCTTGACGACCCCAAAAAACAAAAAATCTTAATTTTAGGCGGTGGTTTTGGCGGTATTAAAACAGCCCTTGAGCTAGCCGATAACCCCCGCTTTGAAGTTACTTTGCTGTCCGATCGCCGCGATTTCCGCTATTATCCCCTGCTTTATCGCAGTGCTACGGGCGGCAGTCGGGTAGCATCTTCTATTCCATTAACTGAGATTTTTGAGGGCAAGGATTTAAGCATTACTCAAGACGAAGCTACCGGCTTGGACCGCAACCAAAAAACTATAAAAGGCAAATCGGGCAAAAGTTACTCTTACGATCTTTTGATAGTTGCTCTGGGGGTGGTTACGAACTATTTTGGAATCAAGGGACTGAAGGAGTATTCGTATGGTATCAAAACACTGGAGGACGCTCACGAACTGCGCGACCACTTACATAAACAGTTAGTCGATGAGCAAAAACCTGATCTTAATTACGTAGTCATCGGTGGCGGTGCTACCGGAGTCGAGCTAGCCGGAGTTTTGCCTGGTTATATCGGCCATATCATGAAACGTCACGGCCTGCCGAAGCGCCAGGTAGAGGTTGATATAGTTGAGGCCAAAGAGCGCTTGATACCTGATATGAACGAAAGATATTCTCGGGCACTGGCCAAGCGTCTTAGCAAGCTCGGAGTAGAGCTGCACTTAGATCAAAGGGTCGAGGCCGAAACAGCCGACTCGCTGGTAGTCAGCGGCAATCTTATTCGAAGCCGCACCGTGATTTGGACAGCCGGAGTTACTAATCACCCGTTCTTAAAACATAACGGCTTTACTCTTAGTGACCGCAGCAAAGCCGTGGTTAACGAAAATCTGCAGACTGAGCCTGATATTTATATCATTGGCGATAATGCCGATACGCCTTATTCTGGCCTGGCTCAGACGGCCCTGCGCGACGGATTATACGTCAGTGATAATATCAAACGCCGGGCAGCGGGCAAAAGTCCTCTGCCTTATAAGCCTAAGCGACCGGCTTATGTTACGCCGTGTGGTAACTGGTGGGCGGCTGTTTCCTGGGGGTCATTGCAGTTGTACGGCTTGCCAGGCTGGTTTTTGCGGCGGGTGGCCGATTTTATCGGTTACCATGATCTTGAGCCGTGGTGGAAAGCTTCTAAACACTGGTTGGCCGATAATGATCGCGAAGAATCGTGCCCGATATGCGCTCCTAAAAAAGGCGGCTGGGCTACCTAAGAAGAGGCGGGTTTTATGCTGAACAAACTCATTTTGCTGTTGCGCCGGGCAGTTGACCCGGTTGACCGGATTTTGGATGGTCTGACTTCTTACCGTCTGGTATTGTATTTCTTACTGCTGGTGATATGCTGGGCCGCCGCGGCCAGTCTTATCAGCCAAGAAGTACCCTTTGCTTGGTATGAGATTCTGGTTTCAGCCGCTTGGTTGATGGCCGTCTGCCGAGCTAGTAACTGGTTGGCTTGTAGGCTACTAAATATACCACGCAATCACGAATCTGATTTTATAACGGCCTTGATCCTAGCCCTAATTATCAGTCCGGCTGATTCAGCCCGAGAATTTGCCATCTTGGCGGCTGGCGGCACGATTGCTATGCTTTCTAAGTACGTTCTGGTAATAGGTAAGCGGCATATTTTTAACCCAGCGGCCCTGGGAGCTCTGGCTATGGCCCAGCTGTTTAGCTTATACACCAGCTGGTGGGTCGGCTTGTCGCTCCTGACGCCGGTAGTGCTTATTGGTGGCCTGCTGATCATTCGCAAAATTAGGCGTTTTAGCATGCTGATCGTTTTTTTAACCATCTATCTGGCCATAACCGCTCTTAACATTCACGACACCGGAGGCCAACTTGGCCACGGATTTTGGCTAACTCTTAGCAGCTCGTCTGTGCTTTTTTTCGCTTTCATTATGCTGCCCGAGCCTTCTACCTCACCCAAAAACACTTACAAGTATTTGATTTACGCCGCGTTGGTTGCTTTGCTATACAGTGTGGGCGAATTCCGCCTTGATCCCATCGAAGCCCTGTTAATCGGCAATGCTTTGGCTTTTGGGCTCGAGCCGGGCCGCCGAGTGGTGCTTTTCTTCGCCGGTCGTAAAAAAGAGGCTGATGGTATTTATAGCTATCTTTTCCACGCCAAAAATAAACCTGGCTTTAGGGCCGGACAATATATGGAGTGGACTCTGCCAACCAGTCATATGGACAGTCGCGGCAACCGCCGATACTTTACGATCTCTTCGGCGCCCAGCGAGAAAAACATGACGATAACCCTACGCCTACCCTCCCCTTCCAGCAGCTTCAAGCAGGCACTTAACGACTTTAAGCCAGGTGATAAAATACTAGGCTCGCATCCAGTCGGCTCGTTTGTGGCTTCCAAAGACACCGATCAAAAAGTAGCCCTGGTCGCTGGCGGTATTGGCATCACCCCATTTCGCAGTATGGTTAAAGACTGGCTAGACTCAGGCCAGCAGCGGGATGCCGCACTTTTATACGTCGTCAATGACCCGGGTGAATTTGCTTTTGGCGATTTGTTTGCCAAAGCTGGTGTAATCGGTCTAAAAACTGTTTATTCAATTACTAATCCCCAGAATGAGCCGCCCGGCTGGAAGGGTTTGGGCGGACCACTGAGCCAAAACCTACTCAAAAAAGCTATCCCCGATTACAGACAGCGCTTGTTCTACATCTCCGGTCCTTACGGGTTTGTCAAAGCGGCGCGCGAAAGTCTGTTAAAAAGTGGGGTGGCCGTAAATAAAATAGTCTCCGATTACTTTCCTGGCTACGGTTAATTATATTACAGATACCCTTGCTAGGGTTGGTATAATAAGGCCATTATTAAGGACAAGGGAGATTAAGAATATGGGAATAGTGTTGTGGATAATTTTCGGGGCATTGGCCGGCTGGATAGCTTCAATGATCGTGGGCACTAATGAAGAACAAGGCGTTATCGGCAATATCGTCGTTGGTGTAGCCGGGGCTTTAGTTGGTGGCTTTTTGGTCACCCTACTTGGTGGTTCAGGCGTGAATGGTTTCAATTTTTATAGTCTTGTTGTAGCTGTCATTGGCGCGATTGTTTTACTGGGCGTAGTGAAAGCGTTGCGCGGCGGGCGCTGAACTCTTAAAATAGAGTTATGTCGCCGGAAAATAAAAACCAATCCAGCAGTAAGCAAAAACTAAGTCTACCGCTCGATCTTAGGGCGGTAGTCATCATACTGTTAGCGGTTATTGTCGCCATGTTAGTTATCTGGAAGCCCTGGGATGACACTTCAAAAGCTACCCGCACAGTCCAAGTCACCGGTGAAGCTACTCTAAAATCGACTCCGGATGAATTTGTTTTTTACCCATCTTACCAATTTGACAATACTGACAAAGCCACCGCGCTAGGCGAGCTAACTAAAAAGAGCGGCGAGATAGTTGCCAAGCTCAAAGAGCTTGGTGTGCAGGAGGGAAAAATTAAAACTAACGCCGCCAATTATGATGTCCGCCCCTATAACCTGCCAACCAATATGGAAACCGCCACCTACACGCTCAGCCTAACTGTTACCGCCGCTGGCAAGGACCTAGCCCAAAAAGTACAAGATTATCTGCTAAGAACCGCGCCTTCGGGCTCAGTTACGCCCCAGCCCGCATTTAGCACTCTTAAGCGAAAAAAACTGGAAACTCAGGCCCGGGCCAAGGCCGAAAAGGACGCTCGCACCAAGGCTGAGCAATCGGCCACCAATTTGGGCTTTAGCTTAGGGAAAGTCAAGTCTGTGTCAGAAGGTGTTGGCTTTGGTGATATCATCCCCTTATTGGGCTCGAGGGCCGCGGCAGAAACGCCCGTTTCCAGTGACTCTAAACTGGCTGTGCAGCCTGGCGAAAACGAACTTAGCTATAACATATCGGTAACGTACTTTATAAAATAACCGTTTGTGCTTAAGCGGCTGCCTCCCGGCGATTGTGGCGGCGGGAGCTTTCAAAGGCTATCAATAGAATCCCAATTCCTAATAAGGCGGTTACGGCTTCGGAAATCTCAAAGCGTATGCCGACCAATAGCAGAATAGACAAAGATAAAATGGCGTAGTGTGCCCCATGAATCAAATAGCGATAGTGAGTTAGGGTACCTTGTCTTAGTAGATGCACAGTCATCGAGCGCAGGTAAAGTGCACCGATGCCCAGACCAACCATAATTAACACTAGTTCTTTGGTTATGGCGAAAGCGGCAATCACGCTGTCAAAGCTGAAAGAGGCGTCCAGCAATTCTAGGTAGATGAACTGGGTCAACCCATAGCGATGCGAGTTTCCGCTCCGACCTAAAAGTAGCTTGCTAACAAATTTGACCGTTAAAAATGTGATTGCCCCTAGTGCTCCGGCAAGAGCCACGTTGGTTTGGCCCGGGGCTAGCAAAATATATATAACCGATACGGCCACTGTGGCCCCGGTGATAGAAATCCACCACGGCTGATTAAATTCGCCCAAAGGGGCTTCCAGGCCGTTAAGCCAGGTTACCTTTTTACGTTCGCCAAAAAAACGCAGGCCGACCATTAAAAGAAAGACACCACCAAACGCGGCGATAACCGGAAAAGCCGTCTCTAACTCCTCGGCATAGATATCTGGCTGGTGCAACGCCAGATCCAGTACATGACCTAGTGAATCATTGGCCGCAGCCGCCACTAACACTAGCGGCAGCAAGGCCCGAGCTCCAAAAACGGCGATTGCTATACCGACCGTCAAGAATATAGTCCGCCAAAACTGTTTCATGCCAGCCAAGACCCGGCTGTTAATAACAGCGCTGTCGAAGCTAAAAGTTATTTCTATAGCAGCCAAGGCAAGTATTGGCAGTAGTACCTGCCAACCGCCAGAAAACAAGGCAATAATGATAATAATCAGGCTAGTTGCGGTGGCAAAGGCGTAATGTTTGAAAAAGCTGAAGTTTTTGTTTAGCGACATCTACTTAATGCTACCATGCTTTTTGTATAGACAGAGCTGGCGACTCTACTCGAAGCGACTTGGTTGATGCACAGGTGCCAACGTACAAAAAAGGAGCTTTTGAGGGCTCCTTTCTTGCGCGCCGTAACTACAAGTAGCTACGCTGCTGAATTCACCTCACGATGAATCTATCAAATAATATAGTCCTGCACCAAGAGCTTGTCAATTGCTTAAGTTTATTTTATAAGTGCTTATTGTTAAACAACCCCGATGGCCGGCACAAATGTTAGAGCGTGACCAACCAAATCGGTCCGTCCGGTCCGGCCGATTCGGTGGATATAGTCGTCGTAGGTTTTAGGCGTATCAAAATTAATCACATGAGTGATATCTACCACATCAATGCCGCGGGCAGCCACATCAGTGGCCACCAAAATACTAAGGCTACTGTCTCGAAAGCTGTCCAGTGCTCGCTGACGAGCCCCTTGGGTCATACCGCCGTGCAAAGCGCCAACCTTAAAGCCGCGGGCCTTCAGCTCTTTAGCCAGCCTCTCGACACCGTATTTAGTGCCGCCAAAATTAGTGTTTTGTTTACGCCGTCGCTTATTAGCACGTCGTGTAGCTGGTCGAGGCGTTCAACTTTTGAACCATAGGTCAGAACGTCCTGGTTTACATTGTCGGTAGTCTCGCCCATTTTTACATCAACGGTTAGGGGGTTTTGGGCGAAGCTACCAATCAGTTGATTAACATCCGGGCTAAGCGTAGCTGAGAAAAAGAATGACTGCCGCAAAGCTGGCAATTGGTCCAGTAAAAAGCGCACGTCGTTGATAAAGCCCATATCCAGCATCCGGTCCACCTCGTCTAGAACCACTATGCCGCAGTGGCTAAGATCGAGCTTGCCCTGATGGATGTGATCTTTAATCCGCCCGGGCGTACCGATAATGATACGCGGATTATTTTTAAGCGCCGTGACTTGACGACCCAACGGCAGCCCGCCTATCAGCAAAGCGCCGCTCAACCCGCTGTTTTTAGCAAAGTATCGGCACTGATCTTCGATCTGAATGGCCAGTTCGCGGGTCGGCACGATAATCAGCGCTTGGGCATCGCGGTCGTGCATCAGTTTGTTTAAAATCGGTAAGGCGAAGGCCGCCGTCTTGCCAGTGCCGGTATTAGCCACACCGACCACATCGTTACCGGCCAGCCCCAGCGGAATAGTCTTGTCTTGGATTTCCGAGGGGTTTTTGCAGCCTTTCATGGCTACGTTACTTTTTAGCAAAGGGTGAATGGCAAAGTCGGCAAAGCTATTAGCGGCTTGGTAGTTGGCGGTTTGGGCCCGATCGGCTTTCTTGATGAATCGAGCCGGGTTAATGGCTTGTTTGCTTGATTTAGCTGACCCGCGCCGGGCACTTGGCCCAAAATGACGGGTGTGGGCTCGGCTGGGGCCGGGCCGATAATGAGATCTCATAAAAAGTATCCTTGTTGTTTTAGTTATTGGCTCGATTGCTTCCTCACATGAAGTCGAGCCAAATAGGGGCAACCCGGATTCATATTTTGAACAATTACTGATATTTTAGCATAAGAAATAATATTTGTCTAATTTTTATTGTCATGGTATTCGATTTTAGTAGGCGCAACTTGTGTGGTTTGAGCCCTGAGAGGTCCACCAAAGACTCAATACTCAAACCACGAGGTCCGCTGGCCGGGCCGCCTCGCGTGTGAGACAATAGCTTGTGTACGCAAAGACTCTGAATGTAGAAATCAAGGCTCGGTGCCGTGACATTGGCGCAGCTCGCGGCCGACTTGAGGAACTCAATGCCGTCCGCCACGGACTGGATGAGCAGACGGACACGTATTTTGTCGTGCCCGAGGGTCGGATGAAGCTGAGAGAGGGGAGAATAGAGAACAGCCTCATCTTCTATCGCCGTATGGATCAGCCTGGACCGAAAGCGTCACATGTCTCTCGGTTCGACCTGAGTCCCGCCGATCATGACCTGAAGGGCGTTCTTTCGGACGCGCTCGGCGTCCGGTCGGTCGTCCACAAGGCGCGAGAGATTTACTTTCTCTCCAACGTGAAGATTCACTTGGATGAAGTCGATGGACTCGGGTCATTCCTCGAGATCGAGGCCATCGACACGACCGGTCAAAGGACAAGGCCTCAGCTACGCAGACAGTGCCGTGCGCTGATGGCGAAACTTGGAGTCTCCACCGAGGACCTCCTGGACGGCTCCTATAGTGACATGGTGGCTTTCGGTAGGCACGAAGCCGGACCACTCGCGGACGCCGCTTAGCTGCTGCATCTACGGGTTGCTGCGCTACGGCGTCAAGGTCCGGCCCGGCATTCACCCCTTCTATTGCTGAGAACAAGAGTGAGTCTGGTGATGATTCTGCGAACGGCTAGTGATGCGAGTCGAGTCTAAGGTCCCGCTTCATTTCATCCACTGCCCGGCGGCGCATCGAGATGGCGTTCTTCTCGTCAGCGGTCATCTCAGCGAATGTCTTGTCGTAGCCCTCGGGCACGAAGATCGGATCGTAGCCGAAACCCTCTGTGCCCCGCTCCTCGATGGGCAACGTGCCGGTGACCGTGCCGGTGAAGACGCGAACACCCGAGCTATCGGCGTAGCCGATGGCGGTGGTGACATCGACACCACGGTCTTCGAGAGACGCGGCCATCTTCAGGAGTCCGCCGGTATCAACCGTTTTCAAGAACCAAGCGATAAATGCACCCGGCAGTCCGTTCCACGCATGGACGGAGAAACCCGTGTCGTCCACCATGACCGGTCGGTTCAAGATGTTGAAAGCCTCTTGAGCCTTCGCTCCAGCAACATCGGAAACATCGAGAGCCTGTACTTCGGTGAGATCAAGTTTTTGATGTTCAATATCGAACCCAAGAAGCTCGCTGAACTCCCGAGCCTTACCGGCATTCCCGGTGATAAGACAAATGCTTGGATGTGGGGACATAGTTCGGATTCCTTTTTCTTGTTGATTATTATACGCGAGTCTTTCTGGAAAGGCGGTTTGCCAATGTGTGAGCCTCTTGCAACGCCTCAGGCATACACTTGCGATGCCGCTTCAAATGCCGGATCCACTCCCTAAGTGACGAGAGGTCCACGCGGTGCCCCGGGGACATGAAGATAGGCTTACACCGCGCCGTGAGTCGCACTGCGTATCCAAGCGTCCGGGTGGCGAGGTCGGGGATCTGGTCGTTGAGCAGACGACCGAGGCCAGTGGCAAGCGGAAATCGATACTCTTACGGTAGTAGAGGATGGAGTCGTGGTTACGCGGAAATGTTCTGATGTTTCCTTGCATCTTGTTGTAATACCACCAGACAATCTCGTTCGTGAACCGATCGCGTCCAAAGATGTCGTCGAGAACGAGTTTGACGTAATGACCTACATGCCAATCGAGGTGTACAAAAATCGAGCCGCTGTCACTCAACAGTTCTCGCATGAGCACGAGACGAGGTGTGATCATTGCGAGATAAGATAGTGGCGCGTTCGAATTGCTCAGGCTCTGTCATGGGCGGCTGCGAAGTCTATGGATGCGCTGGTTTCCGCTTGAGATCGGCCGACGAGTTGGGCTCGGCGGAGGAACGCTACACAGTGCCCGCAGCGCGCGGCCGGCGACGTCGTGTCCGTGGGTGCAAACGCCTATCGCAACGGTGCCTTGGGCACGCGACCTCGATTCGACAAGAGTGTTGCGAAGAATGTCCGGTCATATTGCAATATCAATGATCCAGTGTGCCAGGGTGGGAGTGCTGTCACTGCAGGCGCGTGGGGTGTGCATAGTCGATATAATGGCTGGGCTCAAGAGGCAGCTCGATACTTCGCCAAGAGAATTTGATGCACGAAGCTCTCTATGGAAAGACGCAGCGGAGCGTTGTATACTGAGAGAGATATGATCCGTGACACTGGTCCACGCATCAAAGCCGCGCTCATTATCGCCGCTGTGGTGGTCAGCGTCATAATAGCTAACCTTATTGCCAACCTTGTTTCTGGTGATGGCGATGACATGGCGGCTGGATTGCTGGCTTTGGTTCTCGTCCCGGTCGTGATGTTTCCTCTAATTCTTATCGTGTTGGCGCTTGGCGATAACCTGACTCGCGGTGCACCTGGAGCGAGACCGCCGTCGACGCTCAGGAAGGTCATCCTGGTGGCAGCTGCAGTTGTATGGGCCGCGGCAACAATCGGGATTCTCGCCGTTCAGAGATAGACGGCGTGCGGGCGGGCGTCGTCGGCCCCCGAGCTGACTCGATGTTCCGCTGGCGGGCTCGAACCGGCTCGCGCTGGCCCGTCTTCCCTCCTCACGGACGGTCTGAGCTGCCCCTCCGGTTGGGACGGTACTCACGCAGTCCGGTCGCGAATCGCTCTCCACGTGCTCGGCGTCGCCTTTTCGTGCATCGACGAGCCGAGTAGTCTTTCCGCAAAGACGCGTCCAGCCCAATGTTGTCCATACGGAAAGACATCTCGCATACCTGGATGTTTGTCGCAATGCGCACTAATGTCGTACGCTAGACGAGGGCCTCAAGCAGCTGTTGGAGCGGTCGCGGAGG
>Ga0187892_10008725_pt1 | contig 13707 bp, 12 predicted proteins | sample MA1701073metaG_FD_139345 | JGI IMG/M metagenome (GOLD analysis project Ga0187892, IMG submission 139345) | Bio-ooze microbial communities from a basaltic lava cave in the Kipuka Kanohina Cave System on the Island of Hawaii, USA - MA170107-3 metaG ...
CGTGGCCTCGGCGATCTTCTCCAGGTTGCCGAATCTGCGGAGCAATCGGTTCCGCCTGATTTCCCCGACCCCGATGATCTGATCCAGCCGCGAGGCCACCAGTGCCTTGCCTCGCAGCTTCCGGTGGTAGCTGATGGCAAACCGGTGCGCCTCGTCCCGAATCCGTTGGAGCAAATGGGTCGCGGGCGAGGAAGGAGTGAGGATGATGGCATTCTTCCGACCTGGCACGAAGATGCGTTCCTGCTTCTCGCCCCGTTCCTTAGCCAGCCCCATAATGGGGATGCCGATGCGGCTGACCTGTTTCAGCCCTTCCATCGCAGCGGCCAGTTGGCCGAGCCCTCCGTCGATCAGGATCAGGTCTGGAAGCGGGAGGGTCTCCGCTTCCCCATAGCGTCGGATCATCACCTCTTGCATGCTGGCGAAGTCGTTGGCGCCTTGGACAGTCTTGATCTTGAATTTCCGATAGTCCGACTTCTTTGCCTGTCCTTCTTCCCATACCACCATTGAGGCAACGGACTGGTCACCCATCGTATTGGAGATATCAAACCCCTCGATCCGCCGTGGGGCTGTTTCCAGGCGGAGGAGTCGCTTCAATTCCTCGACTGCCTGGCGATCGGTTTCCTCGTCGCGCTGGTGGTCGGCCAGTGCGGCGGCAGCATTCTCTTCCGCCAACAGCAGGAGTTGGTGTTTGGCTCCCCGCTCCGGTGCCACGATCCTGACCGCTTCACCCTTCTTTTCCGATAGCCAGGTTTCGATCAGGGCCGCCTCGCTGAGTGGGGTGGGGACCAGCAGCTCTTTGGGCGGCAGCACCTCCTTGTTGTAAAACTGTTCGATCACGCTGCGGACCAGTTCCTCGTCCTGGGCCTGCGCCGCCTCCGACCAGAAAAAGTCCTTGCGGCCGATCAGCAGGCCCCCACGGATGAACAGCATCTGCAGGTCCACGGCCGAACCTTGGCGGGCCAAACCGAGCACGTCTTGGTCGGTGGAAGCGGTCTGGGCCACACGCTGCTTTTCGAGCGTTCGCTCGATCTTGAAGATCCGGTCACGGAGCCGCGCCGCTTCCTCAAACTCTTCTCGCTCGGCAGCGACTGCCATCTGTGTCCGCAGCTCATCCAACAATTCTCGGTCCCGTCCCTCCAGGAACTGCCGCACCTGCTTGACGATCTGGTGGTACTCCTCGCTCGTCTGGTACCCGACGCAGGGAGCCATGCAGCGCTTGAGCTCATATTCGATGCAGGGTCGCTCGGCCTTGCCGTCTATCTCGATCTCGCAGGTGGCCAGCGGGAACACCTTGCGGATCACTTTTAATGTTTCCCGCAACGCGCCGGCCGGCACGTAGGGGCCATAGTACAGCGCGCCGTCTTTCTGCACCTTGCGCACGATCGAGAGGCGGGGGAAGTCCTCTTTCACCGGCAGCCGGAGGTAGGGATACTGTTTGTCGTCCCGCAGCACGACGTTGAAGCGGGGCTTGTGTCGCTTGACGAGATTGCTTTCCAGGATCAGGGCTTCCAGCTCGGAGCGGGTCACGATGGTCTCGATGTCGGCCACCTGACCCAGCATCACGAACGTCTTGGGCGTATGGTCGGCGCCTTTGAGGAAGTAGGACCGCACCCGGTCGGCCAGCACCAGCGCCTTGCCGATATAGAGAATCTCACCCCTGACGTTCTTCATCAGGTAGACGCCAGGCTGCTCGGGGAGGTGGTCCAGCTTGGACTGGAGCTCCGGAGAAACAAGCATGGTCAATGGCTAATGGTCAATGGTATCAAGAAGATTGTGATACGGAGCTTAGCTTTGACTTGCCTCGCTGGGCTATCTTGCGCTCGATACTGGAAATCAAGTTAGCTAGTTGCTTAAGTGCCTCGTTGTAGCGACTGACGATTCTGTCCACGGCGTCCACGGGAAGCTGATCTATACGCGCGGCGTACCGCAAGTGGGTTATCGTTTCGTACGCCTCACGCCGACATCGATATAACGCTTGCACATATTCTGTGCTGTACTGCGAGAAAAATCCTTCGGCCATATTAGCGCAAACTGACTCAGAGGAGCGCAAAGCCTGGCCGCGCAGTCAGCGAAACTCGGACTTGCAGTCTCTCATGATCCTCTCAACCTCGAGAGCAAGACCGAAGAACGCCTGATAGACAGGCATGTCCTCCACATCCGTTATTTTACCCTTTTCCATCTTCGCGCTACCGGTCTTCATCATCCATTAGCCATCGGCCATTGACCATCCCTTACACTAGTGCCATTCCCGGAGGCCGCTCGATCAATTCGATCTCGTAGCCGTCGGGGGCATCAATGAAGATAAAGCGGCTGCCTGATGAGCTTCTGGTGGGGCCGTCGGTGATCTTGATCTGCTTGGCCTCTAACGCGCGGATGGTGTCATCCAGGTTATCCACTTCAAACGCCAGGTGGACGAGGTCCTCCTGGACCTTGACAGGGCCGCTGGGAGGAAAGCTGCACAGCTCAATCAGCTCTTCGCTGTTGGGGACGGCCAGAAATGCCAAGTGCGAGCCTCGCGGGGACGTCTTGCGTTCGAGGACTTCAAGTCCGAGCACGTCGCGGTAGAACGCGATGGTCTGGTCCATGTCACTGACGCGCATCCGGGTGTGTAACAACTTCTTCACTCGCATCTGTTTCCCTCCTGGCGATTCTTCCCGCTTGAAGGCTTCTCCGCTATCGGCAATTTTCGTGAGGCGTTAGGGGTAAGGCGTAAGGGGTTGGGGATAAGCAGAAGAAGGCTCTTCTTACGCCTCACGCTTCACGCCTGATGCCTCACGGTTTAGCGGGGCCTGTGGTCTTCCGCAGCAGAATCTCGGCGGAACCCTGGATCAAGAGATTGGGGATGGGGCCGATTTCTCGGTAGCCATGCCGTTCGTAAAAACGCCGTGCGCCCTGGTTAAAGTCCGAAACACAGGCGAACAGGTTCTTCGCCCGCGCAAAGACGATGTTTTCAAGGTACGCCAGGAGCGTGCCGCCCAGTCCATTGCCTTGCGCCCAAGGAGCGATGGCCAGCAACTCCAAGTAGTCGCCGAGCAGAAACCGCTGGCGAAGCAATGCGAGCCCGGCCACAGCTCCGTTTGCCTCAACGATGAACCCTTCCCGCCCCTGCGGCAGGGGATCGAACAGTCGCTCCCAGTCGGCGGCAGTATAACCGAGCGTCTTCCAGGGCTCCGACTCGCCCAGAATTCGAATCACGGCCTCGCGGTCCTCCGGCTTGTACGGTCTAATGGCTAGGCTCGGTGCCGTCACGGGTCTGTCCTGCCTCGCAGCCATCCAGCAACGTGGAAACGGTCACCGGCTGCAAGCCTTTGTTGAGGGCCAGATCCTGGTAGAGATCTTCCACCACCGCTCGCGTGTGCCGTCCCCTGCCGTTCGCATGGAAGACGATGATGCTGCCGTTGCGAACGGTCGCCTTCAGATTGTCAACCATCCGCGTCCGAGAGAGTTGAGGGTCCGGGTCGCCCGAGACCGCGTTCCAGAGGATGAACCGCAGTCCCAGCGCCCGAGCTATCTCAACGGTGGCGTCGTTGTACTCGCCGTAGGGCGGCCTGAAGAGCGGAGCAGGGCGTCCGTAGCGAGTCTGAAGGAGTGTGACCGGACCCTGAATTTCTTTTCGCTGACGGTCCGCATCCAGCATCGGCAGGTGCGCGTGGAGCTGCCCGTGCGTGCCGATCTCGAAGAAGGGAACGGACAGCAAGGCTTGGACCTCCGCCTCATGGGTCACGATCCAGCGACCGGACAGGAAGAATGTCGCCGGGATGCGTTTGGAGACGAGGGTGTCGATCAGCGGTGCGTCATACCCGGTGCCATCGCGAACCGGGCACATGTCAAAGGTCAACGCGATGGCTTTGCAAGTCGGGAGACCGGAACGAATGACTTGGGCCATCCCATTGTAGGCGCCAGCCGTCGCACTGGCCAGGATCACGCTGGCGAAGAGTGCCGTCTGCAGCTTCCGGTTTCCCATGCAAATCAGTATACCTGAATCTCGAGGCTCGGGAGGCGAAAACGGTAAGGCGTAAGGCGTGACCTTCATGAAACGTGAGGCGTGAATAACCTTTCGTTACACCTAACGCCTGACGCCTTACGTCTCACGCGGTTGAGTGCTGTTGACATTGCCGTGTTCCTGTCTATAATGCGCCTCACTGCATAGAAGGGTGTTTCGTGGAATGCACCACGCGGCTGCTCTGGCTCGACACGGTGCTCCCTCGTCTCCACAGGCAGGCTTTCTCTCTCCACCCATCGGGTCGCAAGGCCATTCATTCGTCCATCGTCTCCATCCAGGGATGGATTCCTGCCGGGACCAGGGCGGCGTCGTTCGCTCAGTCACCCGGCTATCAGGGACGCCGCGACCGCCGCGATTCTACGGGAGGGCCTCTATGCGCAATAAGATCCCCTGCATCGCTCTGAAGCTGGGCCAGGTGTCGCCTGATCTGATTCAGTCGCTCGTCGTGCCGTCCTCCTACACGCTGGGCCTGCAATATCTGGCTGAGCATCACGTACGGATTGTGGAGGCCGATGACGCGCAGATTGCCTCGACGGTGCTCGGGAAGGAAGGGCTGTACGAACAAAAGATTCAGTTAAAGGACGGGAGTCTTGTCACCAAATGCTCGTGCCCTTCGAGCGAGCAACCGTTCTGCCGGCACTGCGTGGCGGTGCTGCTGGAATATCACCGATGGTCGCCCCACCGAGAGCGGGTGAGTCCCCTAGAGGGGCAGGTAAGGAGTGAATCCATGTCGGATCAGAAAACCTCGGTCTCGTCCATGAGCGAAAAATTGCGCGAAATCACAATCTTCATTGGCTGGTTGCAACCAACCATTGAGGCCATGGAACGGGGGCAAGGCTTTCCCTACGCGCCTGACCTCGAACCGGGAGAGGTCATGGAATGGGTCAAGACAATCCAGAAGTTCGAGGAACGGTGGCGGTCGAGCGAGGAGAAACGATTAGCCTTGGAGGCTGTGCAAAGCGCCCGTGAAGTGCAGATTGGGTATCTGACCAAACTATTGGAGGACACCGTTCAGAAGGTGAAAGAGGCCCAATCCGTTTGGAATGCCATGCAACGCGACTTGGTGACTTGTCAGGAAAAGCTGAGTCACCTGTACGACATGGCGCGGGAACGGGACCGGCTTGAGGATCAGCTCAAAGCCATGACGGGCGACCTCGTCAAGAAACGCATCGACATTGATGCCCTTGCCTCTTCTCTGAACGAGATTTCTGGCACGCTTCAAACCATCACGCCTCTCCAGCCCCAATAGGTCTGCCCCCTTCTGTCACGGGGAGTACGCGCGGGGGCTCAGGGTGGGCAAGCTACCTGTCACTCGTCGGCGCGCTCGATCGAGAGGTTCTGGGAGATCACCACGCGGATGAGGTGCACGGCAAGGAGGAAGCCGTAAACCACGCAGAAAAAATTAAACGCGACCCGGGAAAAGTCCACGAGGAGGATCGGTAGGCAGAGAGCAAAGAACGCGCTCACGATGAGTGTAGCGAACATCAGGCGTCGGCAGAACTCGTTCGAGGGTTCTCGTTCGATGGGTTTCAACGCCCGGTAATACCGCTCATAGCGACTCAGACAGGCCTGCCGCACCGCGTTTTCCGACGGCCCCCAACGCCAGAGCGCGACGAGACCTCCCACGATGATGAGCCACGGCGCCGACCAAAGCGGCCAATACTGATCGCCCGCATACTGCTCGGTCAACAGCAGCATATTGAAGGAAGGTACGTACAAGCAGGCCAGGAGCAGGGGAGCCACTCGCGTGTCACGGATCCGATGTTTGTCCGGTCCTCCGTGAATCAGTTCTCGTTCGAACAGCGGAAACCCGTATTTCAGGACTGCCAGCGCGATCGCCACGCTGATTGTCTTATCCGGAATATACCGCAAGGCGTTTTGTAACCAGTTGAGGAGGAACCACCCCAAATTGTCTCCCCAGGTGACTCCCAAAAGGACTCCGAGGTAGCTCTGAATCGCCGCTTGCTTCTCGGCGACCATGCGTTCAAGCGTCTGTGCGACCTCGGGGTTGAGGGCGAACACGGTTTGTTCCGAGAGCGCCGCCTGCACGAACGTGCCGGGCACACTCATCACGAACGCACCCAAGACGCCGAACGTGAGCAAATACCAGACGTGCGAGAAGGCGGAAGTCCGACCAGTGCGCAGATATTTCCTGAACGCAGCCCGGCGCGCCATGAATCCCCAGAACAACCCTCCTGTCATGTTCACCAGCGACCAAGGGAAGATGATCACATCCGCTCCCGGCTCGGGATAGAGCAGCCAGTTCACCAGAGAATTGGAGAGCAGCGCGACGAAGGCGCCCCACCAAGGGCCCAGCAGGAACGCAGCGAGCGCCGTGCCCGTCATGTCGAGGTATAGGATGCTTTCAAGGCGCAGGCTCAGCACCAGCCCGAGATAATTGAGCAGGTTGCCTGCGGCGACAATGACAGTTATTTCATGCAAGAGGAGGTAGGAGGAAACGTAGAATACTCGTGATTTCGGTCGGTCAGCGCGAGTCGATTGCTCGGTACGGGAACGCTCAGCAGTCAACTCCTCCTTCCGTTCTTTGGCTGAATGCAAGCGACCTTGCAGGCTGAGCAGTTTGTCCAGGATCGAAAAGATCGCTGCCACAAAGGCTGCAATTGTACCGGCTAACATGATGGATTCTTGATTCATTCTCCCCGCGCTCCTCCCCTCTGTACGGCTGAAGCCTTATCAGTAGCTGCCAACCCGCCGGGTCCTGGGCCTCTCCAATCAACCGTGCAATTTTACCGCCGAAGGAGATTTGGCGCCAGGAAAAGGGGAAAAGTGACGAATGACGGTTTACTTCAGGGTGAGCACCGCGGAGGTCGTGAGGGAGACGAGGGGATCTGGGTAGAGGCCGAGGACGACCACGCCGGCGAGGGCGCAGGCCAGGACGACGGTCATGACCGGTGACGAGGCGAATCGCGGCACGAGACCGGCCGAGGCATCCGGCTCTCGCATGTACATGACCATCACCACGCGGAGATAATAATAAGCTGAGACTGCGGCGAAGAGCACTGCGACCACCGCGAGCCAAGCAAGCCCGGCGTTCACGGCGGCCAGGAACAGATAAAACTTGCCGATGAAGCCGGCTGTCGGCGGGATGCCGGCCAATGACACCATGAACACCAACATCAGGAACGCCGCGATCGGTTGCCGCTTGGCCAGACCGGTGAAATCCTCGATCTCCTCCCCCTCCAAGCCTCCCTTCCTGAGCATGGCGACCACCGCAAACGCGCCCAGCGTCATGAAGGCATAGACCGCCAGGTACAGCATCACGCTGGACAGTCCGGAGGATCGAACCGCTCCCTCCACGTCGGCCTGTCCGGCCACCACCACTCCGATGAGCGCATACCCGGCGTGCGCGATGCTGGAATAAGCCAGCATCCGTTTGATGTTGGTCTGCACGATCGCGACGACGTTTCCCAGCACCAAGGTGGCGATGCAGACCGCCAGGAACAGCCCGTACCAGTTAGCCTTGAGCCCGCCGAGCCCTTCCAGAAAGACGCGTACAAACGCGCCGAAGCTGGCTACCTTGGATGCTACCGCCATGAACGCGGTGACGGACGTGGGCGCTCCTTCATACACATCCGGGGTCCACATATGAAACGGGACGACCGCGATCTTGAAGCCGAATCCCACCACCAGTAGGATCATCGCCAGCACCAGGGCGGGATCATCGAGTCCACGGTTGGCGACCGCTGCGGCGATGGCCGAAAGACGGGTGCTGCCGGCTACGCCGAACAGGAGCGAGATCCCATAGAGCAGGATGCCGGACGAGAAGGAACCCAGCACGAAGTACTTAGCCGAGGCCTCGAGCGAGCGAGCCTCGAATCGCTTGAATCCGGCCAGCACATAGAGGGAGAGAGACATCAACTCAGTGCCCAGATAGATCGTCAGCAGGTCGGCCGCCGAGACCATGATCATCATGCCGGACAGGGCGAGGAGTAGAAAACCGTAATACTCCCCCAGGTTGATCCGTTCCGCTTTCAGATAGGCCAGCGACAACAGAATAGTCAGCCCGCTCACCAGGTACAACAGGAGCTTCCAGAAGCAAGCGTAGGGGTCCAGGATCACGAGGTCGCTGAACGCGGACACCCGCGTCCCCATCTGCGAGGCGGTGACGGCGACGCATAGCACGAGCGATCCCAGACTCAACCAGGCCAACCAGGTCTTCTTGGACGGGGGCGTGATCGGGTCCAGCCCCAGGACAAGGCAAGCCGCCGCCACGACGATCAGCTCGGGGAGCACGGCTGCAATGTCTGACAGAGGGAGAGTCATTGGTCAATGGTCATTAGTGATATGAGGGATTCGGTAGAAGGCCATTTGTCGCCATCTTTTGCTGACTATTGACCGATGACAAATGACTAGTGACGCCCTGTCCATTCGGCGCCTCGCGCCGGGCGATCCCACGGTCCTCCTGATCCTCCTGCTCGATGAGGTGATCCACGCTGGTGTGCATCACCGTCAACAAGGGATTCGGGAAGAGTCCAATCCAGAACACGAGGACGATCAGCGGAATCAGAATGGTCATCTCACGCCAGTTGAGGTCAAACAGTCGGGTAGTACTGTGGCTGGTCGGCAGCCCGAAGGCCACCCGTTGGACCATCCAGAGGAGATAGGCGGCGGCCAGGATGACCCCGAGCGAGGCGACCGCCGCGGCGACCTTGTTCCAGAGGAAGGTGCCGATCAGGACCAGAAACTCTCCCACAAAACTGTTTGTGCCGGGCAGTCCCAGGGAGGAAAGGGCGAAAATCACCAGACAGGTGGCGTAGCGCGGCATCGGATTGGCCAGGCCGATATTGTCGGCAATCATGCGGCTGTGCGTCCGTTCGTAGATGATCCCCACGCAGAGGAACAGTGCGCCGGTCGTGATCCCGTGGTTGATCATCTGCATCAGCGCGCCCTCGATGCCTTGGGCGTTGAGCGCGAAAATGCCGAGGGTGACGAACCCCATGTGGCTGACGCTGGAGTAGGCGATCAGTTTTTTTAGGTCGGCTTGCGCCAGCGCCATATAGGCACCATAGAGGATCGCGATGAGCGAGAGGCCCACCATGATCGGCGTGAACGTGACCGTCGCATCGGGAAGCATGGGCAGCGTGAACCGCAGGAACCCATACGCCCCCATCTTGAGAAGCACGCTGGCCAGGAAGACGCTACCTGCGGTCGGCGCCTCCACGTGAGCGTCCGGCAGCCAGGTGTGAAATGGGAACATCGGGACTTTCACGGCGAACGCGATGAAGAAGGCCCAGAAGAGCCAGTTCTGCAGAGTCTGGGAATACCCGGCCTTGCTCAGAAGCAGAATGTCAAAGGTGTGGCCGCCCTGGAAGAACAGCACCAGGATCGCGATGAGGAGCAGGACGCTGCCTGCGAGTGTGTAAAGGAAGAACTTCACCGCTGCATACAGGCGGTTCGGGCCTCCCCAGACTCCGATGATTAGATACATCGGAATCAGCATGGCCTCCCAGAACACGTAGAAGAGGACGAAGTCCAGAGCCACGAAGACGCCCAGCATGGCGGTTTCCATGATCAGCATCGTGGCCATGAATTCCCTGATGCGGGCCTCGATGGCTCGCCAGGACACGAGGACGCAGAGGGGGGTCAGGAACGTGGTCAGCAAAAGCAGCGGGAGACTGATGCCGTCAACGCCGACGGCGTAGTTGATGGGCGGCGAAGCGATCCAGGCGATTCGTTCCGCGAACTGCATACCGGTTGCTGATCGGTCGTAGAGGAAGGCCAGGGGAAGCGAGAGAGCCAGGTCTGCCAGGGCGACGGCGAGAGCCGTCCATCGCACGGCGGCATCCTTTACAAAAAACAGCAGCACTGCGCCGGCGAGCGGCAGAAAGACGACGGCCGTCAACCAGGGGAATCCGCTTGTCTGAATGATGGCGTCCGTCATGAGAATGCCAAGAGCTTATGGCTGATGGCTAATGGCAAATAGGTGATGCGAACAAATCTGTTCATGAAACTTCCCATTACATTTTCGCCATGGGCCATAGGCCATCAGCTCTTCAGAAAAGCAGATACACTGTCAGAATCAACACCGCGCCGAGTGTCATCCCGAGAGCATAGTGCTGGGTCTGGCCACTCTGGATGAAGCGCATCAGCCACCCACCCCAGGCGATCGTGCGGGCGACCCCGTTCACGGCTCCGTCGATCACTGCGACATCCACGCTGTTCCACAGACGGTCGGCGAGTCGAATCGTCGGGCCAACCACCGTCCGGTCGTAGGCCTCATCCACATACCATTTGTTCAGGGAGAGGCGGTAGAGTTGCTGCCACTGCTGCGCAAGTCGGTCGGGCAGGCCGGGCGATTTGACGTACAGGAGATAGGCGACGGCGATTCCCACGAGGCCCATCAACGTGGCAATCGCCATGATGCCGAAGGCGATCGGGCTGTCATGATGTCCTTCGCTTCCGGAACCGGGGAAGGCTGGTGAGAGAAAGCCGGGAATCCCCAGGTAGCCGGTGGCGATGCTCAGCGCGGCCAGGATCAGAAGCGGAACCGTCATCGTCCGCGAGGGTTCATGGACATGACCAGCATGGTGTGGGTCCACACGAGAGTCTCCCCAGAAGGTCACGAAGACGAGACGAAAGCTGTAGAACGCTGTCAGGAGCGCCGTCGCCAATCCCAGCGAAGCCAGCAGTTCCCCGAGTGCCCCCGCCGACCAGGCCGAAACCAGGACCTCGTCCTTGCTAAAAAATCCCGCCGTCAGGGGAAAGCCGGCCAACGCCAGCGAGCCGACCACGAAGGTCCAGTAGGTCACCGGCATCTTGTCCTTGAGGCCGCCCATCCGACGCATGTCCTGCTCGTGGTGTAGCGCGATGATGACCGACCCACAGCCCAGGAACAACAGAGCCTTGAAAGCCCCGTGGGTGAGCAGGTGGTAGATGCCGGCTGCATAGGCGCCCAGCCCGCAGGCCATCATCATGTAGCCGAGTTGGCTGACCGTCGACCAGGCGACGATGCGTTTGATGTCGAATTGCGTCAACGCGATCGTCGCGCCGAGCACCATTGTCGCCGCGCCGGTGATTGCCACCACGTCCATCGCCACAGGTGACAGGCTGTAGAGGGGGGCAAACCGAGCCACCATGAAGACTCCGGCCGTCACCATGGTCGCTGCGTGGATCAGCGCCGAAATCGGCGTTGGGCCTTCCATTGCGTCCGGCAGCCAGACATGGAGCGGAACCTGCGCCGATTTTCCCACTGCCCCCATGAACAGCAGCAGGCAGATCAGAGTGAGCGTTGAGACTTCCCATTGTCCTCCGAACGGACGGAGCAGATTGAATGCCTCCTGAGCCAGGTCGGGCGCTTGGGCAAACACCTGCCGGTACTCTAATGATCCGAAGGTGAGGTAGACCAGCAAGAGCCCCAACAGAAAGCCGAAATCTCCGACCCGGTTGACGATGAAGGCTTTGGTCGCGGCGCTACAGGCGGACGGTCGTTCATACCAGTGGCCGATGAGCAGGTAGGAGCAGAGTCCGACTGCCTCCCAGAAGATGAACAACTGGAGAAAATTGTCGGCCATCACCAGCATGAGCATGGAAAAGGTAAAGAGAGCGACGTAGGCAAAGAACCGGGCATAGCCACGCTCGCCCTCCATGTAGCCGATCGTGTAGACGTGCACCAACGAACTGACAATGGTGACGAGCAGCAGCATGACAGCGGTGAGGCGATCCACGTAAAGACCCAGCTCGATGCGGAGATCGCCGGAGGTCGCCCAGGTGTACAGCGGAATCGACGTATGTCGTCCGCTGGCCACATCCATGAACGTGATGACGGACAGAATGAAGGACACGAGGACCGCCGGCACGGCGACCAGATGCGCCCGGTCTTTGATCCAGTGGCCGAAGATGCCGAGGATCAGAAACGCAGCGAAGGGTAGCAATGGGATCAGCGCGTATTCCATAAAGAGCTAACGGCCTATGGTCAAAACATGCGTTCCAGAAGCGTTACTCTTTCCAACTATAGGCCATATGCCATCTGCTGTATGCTCTACCACTTCAAAAGTTGGAACTCGTCCACGTTAATGGTGGTTTTGCTCCGGTACAGGGCAATGATGATGGCCAGTCCGACCGCTACCTCCGCTGCTGCGACGGTCAAGGCGAAGAAGACGAAGACCTGACCAACGACGTTCTGAAAATAAGACGAAAACGCGACAAAGTTAATGTTGGTGGCGTTGAGCATCAGCTCGATGGACAGGAGAATAATAATGATGTTGCGGCGGATGAGGACGCCGACTACCCCCGTGATGAACACGATGGCGCTCAGGATCACATAATAGGAGAGCGGAATCATTTTCTATTCCTCGTGAAGCGTCGCTCGTGAAGTGTGAAGCGCTGTAGGACAGTAGAACGCAAGCACGCCTCTCAAGCCAGTAACCTCTTCTTGAATGAAGCGCTTCACGAGATACGCTTCACGTTTCACGCTCAAACAAATCTCGTTTCGCCAGGATGATCGCGCCGATCATCGCGACGAGCAGGATCAGCGAAGCGACCTCGAACGGGAAGAGATAAGTCGAGTACAGGACCTCGCCGATCGTTTCCGTGTTCCCAGCCGCAGGAGCGACGTCAGTTGCGACGGACTGGCCGTGCGGTATAGTTCGCGCAGTTTGAGACAGCGGGGAAGCCGGCTCGTTCGCGAAGCTGCGGTGGTAGGCCAGCAGGAGCACTTCGGTCAGGATGGTCAGTCCTAGGAAGGCGCCGATCGGGAACTGCGGATGGTAGCGTTCCTCACGCTTGACGTTCAGGAGCATGACGACGAAGAGATACAGCACCAGGATGGCGCCGGCATAGACAATAATCTGAACGGCAGCCAGGAACTCGGCTCGCAAGGTCACATACAGCCCAGCTACGTGAAAGAACATGATCAGGAGTGAGAGGGCGCTGTAAATGGGATTGCGAAGTACGACCACCAGGAGGGAGGTCAGGACGATGACGCCGGCAAAGTAAAAGAAGACGAGCGTCGCCACGCCGCTCAACTTTCTTTGGGAGGCAGGTGCTTGAACGCGACGTTGAAGAAAGCGACGTTCGGATGTTGCAGCTCGAGTTTCTTCTCCCGCACCGGATAGCTACGATCCCCGATGGCCAGGAGCTGTTCCTTATTCAACAGGAGCTGCCGTTTATCGTAGACCGACCATTCGTACTCGCGGGTCATACCCAACGCGTCAACCGGGCAGGCTTCCACGCAGAGTCCGCAGAACAAGCAGCGGGTCATGTCCATGTAATACTCTTTGGCGAACCGCTTGGTGGGCTCTCCCGGCACCTCCGCGCTGATCACCTTAATCACGCGCGAGGGGCAGGCGGCTTCGCAGAGGTCGCAGCCGACGCATTTTTCCGTCCCGTCGTCATAGCGAAGCAGGGCGAGCATCCCTCGATAACTGTCCGGCAGGGTGCGTTTCTCGTGCGGATACTGCAGCGTGATCGGCTTGTAGCGCAGCAGATGCGTGAGCGTGGCCCTCATGCCGACGAGAATCTCGTAGAAAGTGATCGTCTTGATCCACGCTTTGAATCGCATCCCATATGCGCCGTTCGTCTGTGCCATCTTAACTCTTGTCGCCATTAGCCATCAGCCTTTTGGGAATAGGTACGCCGCAATGGAGGTGATCAGGATATTGCCGAGGGCGATCGGGAGCATCACCTTCCACCCGAACCGCATGAGCTGGTCGTATCGCAGTCGCGGCAAGGTAGCCCGCAACCAG
>Ga0187892_10008726_pt1 | contig 13705 bp, 8 predicted proteins | sample MA1701073metaG_FD_139345 | JGI IMG/M metagenome (GOLD analysis project Ga0187892, IMG submission 139345) | Bio-ooze microbial communities from a basaltic lava cave in the Kipuka Kanohina Cave System on the Island of Hawaii, USA - MA170107-3 metaG ...
AGCGCTTTCCAGCTAAGATCGGCCAGCTCTCGCGCTTCGTCTGCTTGTTCGACTCGTCACGTGCCTGTAACACCCCCGTCACGGAGATGACATAGGCCGCCTGTAGCCTTTTTCCTATCAAAGCAACAAAACTAAAAAGTTGTTTTTCCATGCGCTAGCGTTAAAAGGGGGCATTTATGAATCGATTTTTTCAGGAACTCAAGGTGCAGCGGTGGGACGATCACCGTTATTACCACCACAGCCGGATCAACCAGTCGTTGCACTTGGTGAGCGCGGTTAGCTTTCTGTGTAGTTACGTGCTGCTTTTCACGGATCCGGTCGCCGCGGCCCTGGTCGGCTGGCTGGTGGCAATGGTCAGCCGGCAGATCGGGCACTTCTTCTTCGAGCCCAAAGGTTACGACGAGGTGAATCAGGCCACCCACGAGTATAAGGAAGAAGTGAAGGTCGGCTACAACCTCAGGCACAAGACGGTCCTATTGGCGATCTGGGCACTTTCGCCGCTGATGCTCTACGTCGATCCGACGTTGTTCGGCACCTTCGAGCCCCACGCCGACCCCGCCGGCTTCTTGCACAACATGTCGCTGCTCTGGATCGTTGTCGGCGGCTGCGGGCTGCTGTTCCGGACGGTACATCTGTTCTTTCTGAAGGACATCCAGACCGGATTGGTGTGGCTGACGAAGATCCTCACGGATCCGTTTCACGACATCAAGCTGTACCACGGGGCGCCGCTCTTCCTGCTGCGTGGCGAGCTGATCGATCCGATGGGGTCACGGCAGCATGTTTGAAGCTGCGGCCGCGGCTGCTCCGCCGCGTACTTGGCCCAGGTCCATCAGAAGCGGTGTGCGATCATCTCCCGCAGGATTCGACGCTTGATCGATTTGTTGGTCACCGCCGCATCTGACCACCACCAGCCGTCCTGCTGCATGGCCCGGGCGGCGGCCACGAAGCGATCGGCGACCGCCTCGAAGTCGGTGTCCGTGTAGTTGAGGCTAAAGATAAGGCGGCCGGTTCCTACCCAACTGAGGGCAAGACCCTCGGCGCGCAGATAGTATTGGAATATCCAATTGTAGCGCGACGGCTGCGTATAGCAAACGGTCCAGATTGAGGACATGTTCGCCACTTGCAACGGCAGGCCTTCATCCCGCAGACGCCGGTTGAGCCGTTGCGCCCGACTGTTCCAGACCTCGTCCAAGTTGCGGTACAGCTCGCGCAGCTCCGGAGTGTCGAGGCGCTGCAGGAACTCGTGCATGCCTGCCATCACATACGGATGAGAGTTGAAGGTGCCGCGAGCGAAGCAGATGTCCATCGGGCGATCCTCGCGGAAGCGCTTCATCAAGTCCTTGCGACCGCAAAGCACGCCGATCGGCAAACCGCCGCCGAGCGTCTTGCCATAGGTGACCATGTCCGCCCGGACCCCGAAATACTCTTGTGCTCCTCCAGGCGCCAGACGGAAACCGACAAAGACCTCATCCAAAATCAATGCGATCTTTCGCTGGGTGCAGACGGCACGCAGCCGCTTCAGCCATTCAGTATACGCCTCGCGCTCGAAATGCGCGCTTCGCGCGCTGTCGACCAGCGTGGAGTCGCCCGCCGCACCTGCGTTCGGATGCAACGCCTGCAGCGGATTGACGAGCACGCACGCGATGTCGCGGCGCTTTCGCAGCACCCGCAGCGTATCCTCGCTCATATCTTTCAGGGTGTAGGTTTCGCGCGCCGGCACAGGGTTGCCCACACCGGGCTGCACGTCGCCCCACCAGCCGTGGTAGGCTCCGCAGAAACGCACCAAGTGCGAGCGCCGCGTGTGATAACGCGCAAGCCGTACCGCCTGCATGACCGCCTCCGTGCCGGACATGTGGAACGACACTGCGGCGAGCCCGGAGATCTCCTGCAACCGCTTCACGTTATACGCGATCACCGGATGGTAGGCGCCGAGCACGGGACCGAGCTCGCGTACGCGCTCGCTGCCACGGTCTATGCACTCCTTGTAGAAGTCGTAGCCGAAGACGTTCACCCCATAGGAGCCGGTCAGATCGAACCAGTGGTTGCCGTCGAGATCGCTAAGGCTGACCCCGGAGGACGAGCGAACGAAAGCACCGACCTTGAGGTGTTGGCGCACCAAGCGCCTGTACTGGAACGGCACCCGGTAGGCACCGGTGAACTGCAGGTCGGAGACGCTCTCCTCGACCTCCCCGGCAAGCCGGACCGTCTCGGCAAAACGCTCACTACTAAAAAGCGCCGAAAGCCGCATAAAGCCAGCACGGCGACGGGCGGCGATCTCATCCGGCGCATCGTCGGAGCGGAAGAAACGCTCTTCGTCGTACTCGTAGAACGGCACCAGAGCCGCAATGCGTCGCGCGAGCCGGGGATGCCCCGACAGCGATCGCTGTTTCGCCATCGAGAGTTCCACCCGTGTCTTCACTGTCTGCAGCAACGCCGCCAACGCGAGCACGCCGAAAGCGTACAAGATCAATGTGGTGCTCACGAGCCTCATTGAGTGAAAATTTTCCCGAGCCACTTTACGCCGCCATCACAGTCCGATCCATGATCTCCCATGTTTTCCAGCAGGAAGACCTCAATTTTCTGCTGACCAACCGCATTCCGCGCCGCCTGCTGACGCAGTTCATGGGCTGGCTCAGCCAGATCGAGCAGCCGCTCGTGCGCGATCTGTCGATCGGCGTTTGGCGGCTTTTCGCCGATCTGGACCTCACCGAAGCGAAGAAGACGCAGTTCAGGAGCATGCACGATTGCTTCACCAGGGAGTTGAAGGACGGCGCGCGGCCGATCGACACCGATCCCGCGGTGCTCATTAGCCCGTGTGACGCGATCGTTGGCGCGTCCGGCCGCGTCGAGGACACCCAGCTGATCCAAGCCAAGGGCTTCCCTTACACGCTGCTTGATCTGCTTGGGGATCAGGAGCTGGTGCGAATTTACCGCGACGGACGCTACGTCACGCTACGACTGAAGTCCGGCATGTACCACCGCTTCCACGCCCCGCACGACTGCGCAGTCGAGCGGGTCACCTACATCTCCGGTGACACCTGGAATGTCAACCCGATCGCGCTCAAGCGCATCGAGAAGCTTTTCTGCAAGAACGAGCGGGCACTACTCCGAACCAAGCTGGAGGCGACCGGCCATGTTGTCACCCTAGTGCCGGTCGCCGCCGTGCTCGTCGCCAGCATCCGGCTGCACTTTCTCGACGTCCTGCTTCATCTGAAGTACCGCGGGCCCAACGTCATTGCCTGCCATGCTCCGTTTCACAAGGGTGAGGAAATGGGCTGGTTTCAACACGGATCGACCATCATCGTCTTCGCGCCGGACGCGTTCACGCTATGCGAGAACGTGCAGGAAGGAAGCGTCATTCGCATGGGACAGCCGCTGATGGGGCTGCCGTGAGCGTCTGGATGCCAACGGCTTCTCGTGCGCGCAATCCTATACGTTTCGGTTATAACGCCGGAAACAGTGGACTCCCAAGATACGAACTTGAACTGCGTGGAGTTATCGTACTCGTAGCCGTTTATATCCGATGTATCGGCCGGCGCCGGCACCTTGCCGTTATGAACCGCTAACAGACCGGACGGCGGACCCAAGCGAGACGCTGGTGATATCCAGGCCATCCGTGTCCTCAACACCATCGATCCGGAAGACATTGCTGCGTTGAACTTTGGTGGGTGAACGATTCTAGATGTTTGGACGGCGCACGGCTCGGATGCTGCGAGCAACTCGGTCGTGAGACCAATCTATTGTGCCAAGGCATTGTTACATTGGGATGACCACGGGACCCGAAGCGTCGTACCCGGCGCGATAAATGGGTAGCTGTGATTAATCGAAATCGCCCCGCTCACGCGCTCGGTATGCCCCCGTCTGTCGTCACTAGCCCTCTTCTCGTTCGGGCTTACTCTCTCATTTCACCAAAACGTAATTAGCGCGTCACAAAAGGCTGGTACGGTTGCCACGGCGGTAATGCCCAGTCCCTCTAAGAAACAAAGGAGTGAGCTGATGAAGCATAAGCACCCGAATCTGGCCGTACGCAGCGCCCTCTTCGCCCTCGCTACAGCGGTGGCGGTTGGTGCGGCGATGGCGGCTGAGCCCGTTGTCCAAGGACCCGAATCGGTGTCCGACTGGTTCGATGCCGGCCAGGAGTACATAGAGACCGCAAAAAGGCTTTTCCCGATCAGGCACCGGGCCAAGAATGTGATCCTCTTTGTCGGTGATGGCATGGGAGTCTCTACCGTGACCGCTGCCCGCATCTTGGAAGGGCAGCAGATGGGCAAGACCGGCGAGGAGAACAGCTTGTTCTTCGAGAAGTTGCCCTACGTCGCGTTATCCAAGACCTACAGTTGGGACCAGCAGACGTCGGACTCTGCACCGACGATGACCGCCATGGTCACCGGCTACAAGGCGCGCGCGAGCATGCTGTCGGTGAACCACGGCACGCTATGAGTGCGATCCAGAGGTGATCGCTTCCAAGTCGTTAGAGACCATCCTCGAGCAGGCCGCGCGCGCCAGCAAAGACACCGTTGTGGTCACGACCGCGCGGCTGGCGCATGCGACCCCGGCCGCGAACTACGCGCACACGGCGGTACAAAATTGGGAGAGTGACAGCGAGATCCGCTCGCATGAGGAGACGAACGGATTGCCCGCTGGTTCCTGCACTGTGAAGGATATCGCCCGCCAGCTCATCGAGCTACCCGATGAGGTCAGGGACAGCCTGAAAGTTGCCCTGGGCGGGGGTCGTTCCTATTTTCAATCGAACACCCTGGTCGATCCGGAAGGCGGCGGCACCAACGTGGGTCGTCGCGAGGATGGCCGCGACCTGACCGCCGAGTGGGTGAGCACGCGTGGCCCCGGCGCCAAGTTTATGCATGAGCAGGCAGGCTTCGACGCAGCGGATCCAGCGGCGACCAGCTTCTTGCTCGGCTTGTTCGAACGCTCGCATGTGGAATACCAATATGACCGTCCAAACGACACAGGGGGCGAGCCCTCGCTGTCCGAGATGACCGAGAAAGCGATCAGTCATGCCGTTCCATTGCGGCATGGGCGTGGTGCGGAAGTTGAACCTATGGCCCACGACCGGCTGGAAGTCGTTCTTCATCAGCCACTCCTCGATCAGCGGCGCTTGGGTGAGAGCGCGCCAGATCTTCTCCGGCGGATGCGGCATCACTCGTTCGACCACGATGGTGCGGGTGGCGGTGGCGACTTCGGTCATTGGTCCATCCTATCGAGCAGGGTTTCGAGGCGATCGAACCGGTCGCGCCAGAAGGCGCCATAGAGGCTCATCCAGTCGATCAAGGGGGCCAGGCCTTGCGGCTCGGCGCTGTAGTGGACCGAGCGTCCTTCAGGCCGATCGCGAACCAGGCCGGCGAGCTTCAGCACGCCCAGGTGCTTGGACACCGCCGGCTGCGACACGCCGGCGCGATCGGTCAAGGCGCGCACGGTTTGCTCGCCGTCGCTGACCAGGCGCTCGAAGATCGCCCGACGGGTCGGGTCGGCGAGGGTCTTGAAAAGGTCGTCGGGTGCGGCTTGCATGTCGGAATCATAACTTTGCGGTTATGAGTGCGTCAAGCCCGAGGCGCTGCGAGGGTTCGGTAGTGTGCTGCGATCGAGGCTGGCAGGGACCCCAGAAGGGGACGGCGGTGGACAGGTGCGGCGTCGCCCTGTGGACGGACTGCGAAATCGCCTCTCGGCGGGGAGGACCGCGACATCACCGCAGCATTACCCGTTGCCAAATTCCGTTGAATTTACCTGTTCTTCGATCCGTGAGGCTCCCCAGCACCCACCTCACCCCCACGGCAGATGCGCCCACGGCCGTTCCCCGCTCGAGAGGCTTTGTAGCTCAGGCAAGGGCAGGGGCCGACTAAAAAGGTAGCCCTGGCCCTCCTTGCAACCGAGGCGGCGCAGGATGGCAAGCTGTGCCTCGGTCTCCACCCCTTCGGCGATTACGCAGAGCCTTAGTGTCCGGCTCAGGCTGATTATGGCCTCGACGATCGCCACGTCGTCCGCGTCGCCTGGGATGTCGCGCACGAAAGACTGGGCGATCTTGATCCGGTCGATGGGCAGGTGTTTGAGGACGCTGAGCGAGGAGTAGCCCGTTCCGAAGTCATCGATCGCGATCGAGACCCCCAGGGCCTTCAGCGCTTCGAGTCGGTACCGGCTGTGCTCGATGATCTGCAAGGTGCTCTCGGTGATCTCGATCTCGAGTTGGGAGGCCGAAAGGCCGCTCTCGGCGAGCGCTTCCCGCACGGTGTCCTCAAAGTGGTCGCTGGCGAGCTGCCGGGCCGAGACGTTGACGGAGAGGCGAAACGGCGGCTCTCCGGCGCGCAGCAGCTCCCTGGCCTTCGCGCAGGCCGTGAATAGCACCCAGCGGCCGAGCGGTTCGATGACCCCGCTCTCCTCGGCAATCGGGATGAACCGCCCCGGGGTGATCATCCCCTGCTGGGGATGGCGCCAGCGCACCAGCGCCTCGACCCCGGTGAGAGCGCCATCGCGAAGCGCCACCTGCGGCTGATAGTGGAGCACGAGGCCTTCGCTCTCGAGTGCGCGTCGGAGCCCTTGTTCGATGGTCAGGCGTTCGGCGGCCCGCCTCGCCAACTCCTCGGTATAGAAACAGTAGCGGCTGCGCCCTTGCGACTTGGCGCTGTACAGGGCCGTATCTGCGGCCTTGAGCAGCGCCTCCCGATCGTGGCCGTCGTCGGGGTAGACGGAGAGGCCCACGCTTGCGGAGACGGCGATCCGCTCCCCCCCAATCTCCACGGGCACGGCCAGTGCCTCGAGGAGCTTGCTCGCGATGGGCGCGGCGTCCTGGGGGTAGGCGATGTGGTCGAGGATGACGAGGAACTCATCGCCTCCGGGCCGGGCCACCGTGTCGTTGCTACGTAAGCCCCCCCTGAGCCTGGCGGCGATGGTCTGGAGCAGAGAATCGCCGCTCGAATGCCCGAGGGTGTCATTGATGACCTTGAAGCCGTCGAGGTCGAAAAAAAGGATGGCACAGCACTTGTCCTCCCGCTGCGCCCGCGCAAGCGAATGATCGAGCCGGTCGTTGAAGAGCAGGCGGTTGGGGAGCCCGGTGAGGAAGTCGTGGTGGGCAAGGTAACTCAACTGAGCCTCGGCCCGCCGGATGGCGCTGATGTCGGAGAACGCGGTGACGTAATGGGTCACTGCGCGACCCTCGTCCCGGACCACGCTCACGTTCTCCCAGATCGGGAGGATCGCGCCGTTCTTGTGGCGGCAATAGGTCTCCCCCTGCCATTGCCCGCCTGGGTTGGTTTCGAGCTTGCGGTAGAACTGATCATTATGGCGCCGGGCGTCCAACAGCACATGGGGGTTCTGCCCCAGCGCGTCCTCGGAGCCATACCCCGTGATCTTCGTGAAGGCCCGGTTGATCGAGACGATGCGATGCTCGTGATCCATGAGGAAGATTCCCTCGGCCATCGTCTCGAAGACCCCTGCGGCCTGCCGCAGCCGCTCTTCAGTCTCCCGCCGCTCCGTGATGTCCTTCATGATCCCGACCACGCGCGCCTGGTCGGACAGCGCCGCTTTAGAGGCTTTGGCATGGACCTCCATCCAGCCGATCTTCTCCTCCGACCGCAGGGTTCGGAACACGAGGTTCAGCGATTGTCCGAACGCCGCTGCCTGTTCCATCGCCTCTTGGATACCCGCGCGATCGTCGGGATGTACGCGCGCTAGGAAGGCGTCCCAAGACTCTCCGATCGGCTCCGGGGCGACCCCGAGAATGCCCTGATTGCACCCCCTAGTAGTGAGGTTGCCGGTGGCGTCCAACTCCCAGACCCCGAGCTCGGACCCGTCAAGGGTGAGCTGCAGGCGCTCCTTATCTCTTTCGACCTCGGCCTCCATCTTGACCTCGGCCGCGCGCCGGCTGAGCGCCATCTGAAGGGTGGCGTGCAGCTCGCGCGCCTCGACCGGCTTGATTAGATACCCGAAGGGCAGAGTCGCCTTGGCCCGCTGCAAGGTCTCGTCCTCGCCGTAGGCAGTCAGGAACACTACCGGTATGCGATAGTTGGCGCGGATCTGGCTTGCGGCCTCGATCCCGTCCAGCGCCCCTTCCAGATGGATGTCCATGAGCACGAGGTCCGGGCAGAGCTCGCTCGCCTTCTCTACCGCCCTCTCGCCGCTCGCGACCACCGCGGCTGCCCGGTAGCCCATGGCCTCGAGCTGCTGTTTCAAGTGCAAGGCAATGACCCGCTCGTCCTCGACGATCAGGATGCTCGTTTGATTCACCATCTCTTATCCCCCGTTGGTTGCGAAGCGCACCTCAAAGCAGGCCCCTGGCCCCGGCCCGACGCACAAGCTCCCGTGCATTTGGTCCACGAACAGCGGCACGAGCTGCAAGCCGAGTGATGTCGCCTGGTTTATATCCAGCCCTACGGGCAGACCCACGCCGTTGTCTCGAAGGGTGAGCACCGCCTCCCGGTCCCCCTGCGCCTTCAAGGAGAGGCCGATCTCTCCCACCCGGCCGCCGGGGAAGGCATGTTTGAAGGCGTTGGTCACGAGCTCGTTGACCAGGAGCGCGCAGGGCATCGCCCGCTCCAGATCGACGTACACCTCCGCTGCGTCAAGCTTCAATGCAATCCGGTGCGGCTCCACCGGATAAGCATTGAGCACGATGTGCGTTAAGCGTTCCAGGTATTGCCCGAGATCGACCCGCGAGAAATCATTCCGCTCGTAGAGGAGCTGGTGGATGAGGGCCATGACCCGCACGCGGCCTTGGCTCTCGGCCAACACCGCACGGACGGCCGCGTCCTGGGTCTGCCCGGCCTGCAGATCGAGGAGGCTGGAGATGACCTGCAGGTTGTTCTTGACCCGGTGGTGGATTTCTTTCAGCAGGGTCTCTTTCTCCCGTAGCGCGGCGGCGATCCGTTCCTCGGCCTGCCTGCGCTCGCTGACCTCGAACTCCAAGGCGCGGTTGGCCGCGGCCAGCGCTTGAGTTTTGCGAAAGAGATCTGCGAAGACGGCCACCTTGGAGGTAAGGATCTGCGCATTGACGGGCTTAGTGAGGTAATCGACCGCGCCCGCGCCGTAGCCCTCGATCACATCTTGGTCCTCGCGAAACTGGGCGGTGAGGAACAGGATCGGGATATGCTGGGTTTTCTTTCGGCCTTTGAGGATCCGCGCCAGCTCCAAGCCGCTCATCTCCGGCATCTCGACGTCCAGCACGACGGCGGCGATATCGTGGACGAGGATCGCCTCTAAGGCCTGGTTGGCGTTCTGTGCGCGGATCAACCGGTAAGCCGGCGAATCCAGGATGCTCTCGATCACATCCAGGTTTTGTGGCTTGTCGTCCACCAACAGGATATTCGCGCGCTCGTCCATCGACCCTTTTTTTCAGAGCTTGTGAAAAAATCGTAGCGAGCAAGCCCACCCGCGGGGCGCGCGGCGCACAGGACCGTTTCGCCTGGAGCGAAACGGCGCATCTGCCCCGAAAGGGCGAGCCTCAAGGACAAGGCGAGCAACCGCAGTGTATGCGGGAATACATGAGGATTCCGAGCAGCGCGCAACGAAGCGGGCGGGCAGCACAGTAGATTTATTCACAAGCTCTCACCGATGCAACCAGACGCGGAGCAGAGAGAGGAGCTGGTCCGTGTTCACCGGCTTGGCGATGTAGTCGGAGGCGCCGGCGGAGAGGCACTTTTCGCGATCGCCCTTCATCGCCTTGGCGGTCAGGGCGAGGATCGGCAGCAGCCGGAAGCGCGGCTCCTTTCGGATCTCTTGCATGGTCTGATAGCCGTCCATCTCGGGCATCATGATGTCCATTAGCACGGCCCGCACGTCCGGGGTGTTCTGGACCAGATCGATAGCCTGACGGCCGTTGGTGGCGCTCAGGACTTCCATCTCCTGGTTCTCGAGCAAGCTGCTCAAGGCAAAAATGTTACGGGCGTCGTCGTCCACCACCAGCACTTTGCAACCGCGCAAGGCCTCGTTCGAGCTGTGCAGCCGTTCGAGCATCTGGCGCTTGGGCTCGGGCAAGTCGGCGACGACGCGGTGGAGGAACAGCGCCGTTTCGTCCAACAGCCGGTCGGGCGACTGGACATCCTTGAGCACAATGCTCTGGGCCATGGTCTTGAGCTGTTTCTCCTCGTCGCCGGTGAGGTCCTTGCCGGTATAGACGATAATCGGCAGGTCGCACAGGCTCGGCTCGCCCTGCACCTGCTCCAGCAGTTCGAAGCCGCTCATGTCGGGTAGCCGCAGGTCGAGCACGCAGCAATCGAACGCGCGATCCCGAAGCGCGGCGAGGGCCTCGGCACCGGAGCCCAGGGCGGTGATTTCAATGTCCGTGTGGCCGAGCAATTCGACAATGCCTTGGCTTTCAATCGCGTTGTCCTCGACCACCAGCAAGCGCTTGAGATGCGGCGCGGCGAAGGCCTTGATACGGTCGAGGCTATGCTCCAGGGCCTCGGTGGTGGCCGGCTTGACCAGGTAGGAGAAGGCGCCGTGGGCCAGGCCGTGCGGGCGCTCTTCTTCCACTGTGATGATCTGCACGGGGATGTGGCGCGTAGCGGGATCGCGCTTGAGATGGTCGAGCACCGTCCAGCCGAGCATGTCGGGCAGGAATACGTCCAGGCTGATGGCCGTAGGCAGATACTGGCGGGCGAGCGCTAAGGCCGTCTGGCCACGGTCGTTCACGATGCCTTTGAATCCTCTCTCGCGCGCGAGGCCAAGGAGCACGCGCGCATAGTGGCGATCGTCCTCCACGATCAACAACACGGGGTCGCCGGGCTGGATGGACTCGCGGTCGTCGGGAACGGCTTCCTCGGGCGCAACCGGCACGGGCAAGGCGGCATCAATGGCTTGTGCGGTGGCGTGCGCCCTCCTCGGCGCCGCCGAGCCCGCATAGATCACCGGCAAGTAAAGGGTGAAGGTGCTCCCTTCGCCGGGCTGGCTTGCGAGCCGAATTTCGCCGCCCAGCAAGGTCGCCAACTCGCGGCTGATGGCGAGGCCCAACCCGGTGCCGCCATACTTGCGGCCGGTTCCGGCATCCGCCTGCTGGAAGGCCTCGAACACAAGGCGCTGCTTGTCGGGCGGGATCCCGATGCCGGTGTCGGTCACTGATATCGTCACCACGGCCGGAGCGTGGCTGAGCACTCGGTGGCCAGGTGTCCAGCCCTCGGTCACGGGACGAGCGTGCAGGGTCACCTGGCCCTCGGCGGTGAATTTGAAGGCGTTTGAGAGCAAGTTCTTTAGGATCTGCTGCAGGCGCTTCGGGTCGCTCCTCAGCGAGCGCGGTAGCGCCGGGTCGAAGTTCAATCGGAAGGGAAGGTTCTTCGACTCGGCGACGTGGCGGAAGCTGCGCTCCACAACGTCGCGCAGGGTCCCGAAAGGGATTTCCTCCGCTTCCACGGTGACGGTGCCGGACTCGATCTTGGACAGATCGAGGATGTCACTGATGAGGTTCAGCAAGTCGGTGCCGGCGGAGTGGATGTTGCGGGCGAAGTCCACTTGCTTGCTGGTGAGGTTGCCGCCGGCGTTGTCAGCAAGCTGCTGTCCGAAGATGAGGATGCTGTTGAGCGGCGTGCGCAGCTCATGGGACATGTTGGCGAGGAACTCGGATTTGTATTTGGAGAGGGCCAGCTCGGCGGCCTTCTCCTCGAGAGCGTGACGGGCCTGCTCCACTTCCTTGCTCTTGCGCTCCACCTCGACATTGCGCTCGGCAAGCTGAGTGGCCTTGCGCTCGAGCTCCTCGTTGGTCTGCTGAAGCTCCGTCTGGCGGGACTGGAGCTCGGAGGTGAGCTGCTGGGATTGCTGCAGCAGATTTTCCGTGCGCATGGTCGCCTCGATGGTATTGAGCACGACACCGATGCTCTCCGTGAGCTGCTCGAGGAAGGTGAGGTGCGTCATGGTGAAGGGCTGCAGTGAGGCGAGCTCGATGACGGCCTTGGTTTCCCCTTCGAACAGCACGGGCAGCACGACGATCCTGGCCGGCTTCGATTTTCCGAGGCTGGAGTGGATCTGCGTGTAACGCGGGGGCACGCGGTCGAGGAGGATGCGCCGCCTTTCCGCCGCGCACTGGCCGACCAATCCTTCGCCCGCCAGGATGCGTTCGGGCTGGCCGGCCCGCCGGGCGTAACCGGCGAGCAGACGCAGGGAGGGCTTCGCACCATCCTCCATCTGGTAGATGGTGCCCTGCTGGGCGTTGACCAGCGGCACCAGCTCGGAGAGCAGTGTCTGGCCGACGGTGATGAGATCGCGCTGGCCCTGAAGCATGCCGGTGAACTTCGCCATGTTCGTCTTCAGCCAATCCTGTTCCCGGTTGCTCTCGGTAGTGACGCGGAGGTTGTCGATCATGGTGTTGATGTTGTCCCGCAACTCCGCGACCTCACCGCGGGTTTCGACCGTGATCGAACGGGTGAGGTCGCCCTTGGTCACGGCCGTGGCGACATCCGCGATGGCGCGCACCTGGCTGGTGAGGTTCGCCGCCAAGAGGTTGACATTGCCGGTGAGGTCCTTCCAGGTACCGGCGGCACCCGGGACATTGGCCTGGCCGCCCAGACGCCCGTCGACGCCGACCTCGCGGGCGACGTTGGTGACCTGGTCCGCGAACGTGGCGAGCGTGTCGGTCATGTCGTTGATCGTCTCCCCCAGCGCGGCGACTTCGCCCTTGGCCTGCACGGTGAGCTTCTGACGGAGGTTGCCCTCGGCCACCGCGGTTACGACCTTTACGATACCGCGGACCTGATCCGTGAGGTTGTTGGCCATGACATTGACGGAGTCGGTGAGGTCCGCCCAGGTGCCGGCGACACCGGGCACCACAGCCTGCCCGCCGAGCTTGCCCTCGGTGCCGACCTCGCGCGCCACCCGCGTCACTTCGGCGGCGAAGGCGTTGAGCTGGTCCACCATGGTGTTGATGGTATTCTTCAATTCCAGGATCTCGCCCTTCACGTCCACGGTGATCTTGCGGGAGAGGTCGCCGCGGGCGACGGCGGTGGTGACCTCGGCGATGTTGCGCACCTGGGCAGTGATCTGGGCGCCCATCGCGTTGACGGAGTCGGTGAGGTCCGCCCAGGTACCAGCCACGCCGGGCACGACGGCCTGCACGCCCAAGCGGCCTTCGGTGCCGACTTCGCGGGCCACGCGAGTGACTTCCGAGGCAAAGGAGCGCAACTGCTCGACCATCGTGTTGATGGTTTCCTTGAGCTGGAGGATCTCGCCTCGCACATCCACTGCGATCTTGCGGGAGAGATCGCCGTTGGCCACAGCGATGGTAACCTCGGCGATGTTGCGTACCTGGGCGGTGAGGTTGGAGGCCATGTAATTGACCGAGTCGGTGAGGTCCTTCCAGGTACCGGCGACCCCAGGCACCTCGGCCTGCCCCCCGAGCTTGCCCTCGGTGCCGACCTCGCGCGCCACCCGCGTCACTTCGGCGGCGAAGGCGTTGAGCTGGTCCACCATGGTGTTGATGGTGTTCTTCAGCGCGAGGATCTCCCCCTTCACGTCCACCGTGATCTTGCGGGAGAGATCGCCCTTCGCCACCGCCGTGGTCACATCGGCGATGTTGCGCACCTGGCTGGTCAGGTTGTTGGCCAGTCCGTTGACCGTGTCGGTCAGATCCTTCCAGGTGCCGGCGACCCCAGGCACCTCGGCCTGCCCCCCGAGCTTGCCCTCGGTGCCAACCTCGCGCGCCATACGCGTCACCTCGCCGGCAAAGGCATTGAGCTGGTCCACCATGGTGTTGATGGTGTTTTTCAATTCCAGG
>Ga0187892_10008727_pt1 | contig 13701 bp, 6 predicted proteins | sample MA1701073metaG_FD_139345 | JGI IMG/M metagenome (GOLD analysis project Ga0187892, IMG submission 139345) | Bio-ooze microbial communities from a basaltic lava cave in the Kipuka Kanohina Cave System on the Island of Hawaii, USA - MA170107-3 metaG ...
AACTTTCCGGTCGGCGAAAAGGCCTGGGCTCGGTGATTCCAGGTGTCCGCGACCAACACGACACCCTCGCGGCTGACCGCGATGCCGCAGGGCTGCTTGAACTGTCCCGGCGCCGACCCGGTCGAACCCCACTGACGCATGAACTTTAGCTCCGCGTCGAACTGTTGGACGCGGTCGTTGCCGAAGTCGCTCACGTAGAATGTTCCGTCTGGCGCAACCGCGACACCGCGCGGCTCTCGCAGTTCGCCAGCTGGAGCGAGGACCGGCGCCGCTTCGGCAGCGGGGACGACGGCTTCAACCGGGCCACCGGGAGCCGCCGGCACCAGGAGTGCCTTGGCGAACACGCCTCCGCCATCAGGTGGATAGCGCAACTCCTGCACCTCGTGCTCCGGATAGCGTTGCTCCAGGTAGCGGAAGATCGGCTGCCCCTGGAAGTTGTCGGCAAGCACGAACACCATGCCCTTGCCCGGCGGCGCGCTCAGCCGAGCATTCCGGAGAACACTGAGATCGTCGAGCCACGTGTAGTTGCGCACCAACGGACTGCCGCTGCCCTGATAGGTCAGATAGGTGATGCTGTCGCGCGGATAGTTGTCGCCGCCCACCCAGATGGCGTTGTTGGACACGAGCGGCTTCAGATAGCGGCCGACGACGGTCGTTTCGGGATAGAAGCCCCAGATCGTGCGCGGTGTCGGCCCGAGATATTGCGAGAAACTAGCGCCGGTCGCCGCCGCACAGACGGCGACGAGAACAACGACCGCGAGATGGCGGCCGATCCGCGGCACGATCGAGCGCAACTGCTGCGCTAGGAATATCGCTCCCATCGCCACGAAAAAGTAGACGAACGGCATGGTGCCGACGTCGCGGTTCAGGTTCGGACGGCTGATCAGGCCAGGCAGCAAGCCGACGGCGAAGCCAAGCAGGAGAAACTGCGATCTTTCATCCCTCCAACGAACGATCGCCCACAGCAGCCCGAAGACGAACAGGACCGCCGTCGGATACTCGAGCGCCGGTTCGCTCACGAAGAAATCGTCACCATTGCCGAAGTAGTTGAAGAGCAGCACCGATGCTCGCATCGCCTGCTGCAGCGTGCTCTGCCCGCGCAACGCTTCCATGCGACTTTGGAACGCCGCCCAGTGCGTTGCCGCAAACCACGCCAGCGGCGCGATGACGATCAGAAAGGCTGCCGCCATGAACAGCAATGGGATCAGGTAGCGGCGACGGAAGCCCCTGCCGCTCCACGATTGGAAGCGAACTGCGATCAACCACAATGGAAACAACGCCGGCAGGACACGAGCGGCATTGTAGACGTTGATCGTCAGCGCCAGACCGACGCCAGCCACGACGAAATCCATCGGTCTGGCGGTGAGCATGCCACGGATGAAGAAGCAGCAGGTGAGCACCGTGAAGAAGGGTTGAAAGTCCGATCGCCAACCGGTGCGACTGAAGACCAGGTGCCAGCCGGAAACACCCAGGAACAAGGTCGCGACCAGAGCGAACCGCGGGCCGAACATGTTGCGGGCCCACCAATAGAAGAGCGGCAACGTGAGAAAGCCGAGCACCATTCCCGGAGCGATCACGGCGGCCGAGGTTGGACCCATGAGCCAGATGCTCACAGCCCGCAGATAAAACGTCAGTGTCTCACGACCCCACGCTTCGATTGCATACGGCGTGTACGGCTCGCCATTGAGGATTCGGATACCGTAGAGACCCTCCCAAGCAGCATCGTGGTTGAGTCCTGGCGGAAAACGATCGACGCCGTAGAAGCTGAAGAACGCTCCGACTGCGAGCACGACGCCGAGGAGAATACGCTCCGTCGTCGCATCGAGATCGCTGGGCTCGCGCGCCGGCAGATCGTTGCCCTCCTTGCCGATGAAGCAAGCGCCGAGAAATAGGATGAGCGCCCCGCCCCAAGCGTAAGCCGCCTGCATCGGTTGAGGCTCGATGGTCAGCCAGTACTGGCCGGCCGCGCCACAGGCGAACGCGGCGATGACCAGCAGCAACCGCAGCCAACCGTATCGGCGTACAGGTCGAGCGTTCGTCATCATCACTCTATCGAAGCGTCCGGTCTACTTGCCACCGAGCGGCGACCGGAAGATACGGCCGTCGAGATCAGCCACGACGAGTCCCTTACGCGCCGGGTCGTAGTCGATCCCCATCGGCGTCGTGAAGATAACCGAGGGAATGCTTTCGCTGGTGATCGTATGTAGGACCTTGCCCTTGGGATTGTATCCGCGGATCTGTTTTTCGACCGGCACGGTCACCCAGATCGTTCCGCCGGCGTCGAGTGTCACATCGGGCTCGGAGAAGACCTCGCTCCGCCATCCCGCCACTGGGAACTCTCCTTTCGATTGACCGTCGCGCGTAAACATCTGCAGCCGGCCGTTGCCATTGTCGCAGATGTACACGGTTCCGTCGGCGCCGACGGTCAATCCCATCGGCTCCAGGAACTCCCCGGCCGCGCTGCCCTTCGTACCCCACAGCTTCTCGAGCTCACCGTCGTCGGAGAAGCGCACGATACGGTTGTTGCCGGTGTCGCTGACGAAGACGGCACCCTTTGCATCGACCGCAATGCCGCGCGGACCGTAGAAGGCGTTGCCCCACTCGCGCAGATACTTCCCATCGACAGCGAAGACCTGGACGCGCTGATTCCACGTGTCGGCCACGAAGACCTCGCCTTGATGGCTGACGGCGATGGCGCACGGCTCCTTGAACTGCCCGGGCTGTTCGCCCTGGCGGCCCCAATGGCGAATATACTTGAGATCCAAGTCGAATTGCTGGACGCGATGGTTGCCGAAGTCGGCGACGACAACCGTATTGGCGCCGACGGCAAGGCCGCGCGGCTGGTACAGCACACCCGGGTCATCCTGAGCTCGCGGCGGCTCAGCGGCAGCAAGGCCCACATTCTCGATTTCTTCGATGGTGTTGACCGGCATGCCGCCGGAGAAGCGACCGTTGACACCAAAGATGGTCACGCCCTCGTTTTCGTAGACCGGCGAAAGGATATCGGTCCACTCCTTGAACCGCGCCAGATTGCCTCCGGCGTAGGTATTGCGTTCGGCTGAACCGACGAACACCAGAGCGACGTGGTAGCGCTCCAGGATTGCGGCCACTTGCTCCTTGTCGTCGCTGGTGTAGGCCATTTGAATGTCGACTTTGCGCTGATTGATGAACGGCCACGCGTGGGCGCGTTGGAAGACGTGGTAGGCCCAGCCGAGGACCGTCGGCAAACCGGTGTTCATCGAGACCCGCGTGTACTCGCGGTACGAGTCACCCTGCGCTTCGAGGATCACTGGAATACCGGCGACGCGTTTGTTGAGCCACTCGAACGCCGCGAGCTCGAAGGGTGACGTCTGCTCCAAGTACGCCATGCCATCGAGTGTCGGCTCCGGAGTCGGGACTCGGTTGGTACGGATGACGGCGACCGTGCCGGTGATCGCGGTGAACGCCGCCAACGCCAGGAAGACGACCATCGTCACACGCCACAACCCTCGCAGCCTTCCCAACGGCAAATCGCCGCGCCAGATCGCCGGAACGGCTGCAGCCGCAGCGATCGCCATCAAGAACCACGACTCCAGATAAAACTTGAAGATCGTGTTCATGCGATCCCAGACGTAGACCAGGTCGGTGCCGGTGGTGACAGCGAATGCGAAGGTCGCGAGGGCCACCGGGAGACGCCAGCGCGAAGGCGTCGCGGGCATCAGGAGAACAACGAGACCGAGAATGAACAACGTACCCAGGAAGGCGCGATTGGTGATGCCGGTGGCGACGATCGGAATGGCAATTGCCTGCAGAAACGCGGCGACCAGGACACCGACCTCGAAGACGATACCGGCGATCACCAGCCACAGACGCCAGCCACGCAACGGCTCGTCGTCGCGACGCAGATGACGCGCCCAGAGGATCAGGAGCATCGGGACGAGGACCAGCAAGTAGACGCCGAAGATCTGGATGAATTCTTGCGGCGTCACCAGATCGCTGCCGCGCTCCCAGCCGAAATTGCGCTCCGGTGCCGCAAAGTATTTCCAGAACGGGAAGAACAGAACGTACGCGGTACCGACGACGAAGGCAGTCGGCATCAGCACCCGGGTGATCACGCCCTTCAACAGGCCCAGCACGCCCGCATGTGGCCCCTCGGTCAGCCAGATGGTGCCGAGAATGAATGGAAACAAAGAAACGTAGGTGGGCGTGCTCCAAGCGTTGGTCACGACGATCGCACCCAACGCGAGCGCCAGCATCAGCAGCAGCGGAATGCCGGATCGCACCGACGGCACCGCGCCATCGGTCATCAGGCGCCGGCGAACCCAGTGGATCGTCAGCGTCAGGAACATCAGGGTGATCGGCATCACCATCATGTGGGCGTGCAGGTCGGCGAACTGCACGGTCCATAGCGGGTACTCGTTGATCGTTTGTTCGACGACGCGCGAGGTCGCCCACCAGTAATCGAACCCGAGCTCCGAACCGGCAAGAGATGTCCACGCTTGCCCCAGGGCCTGGCCGATCCCAACGCTCCCCGCCTTCCACTGATAGTACGCGCGCCAGGCACCGGAACGCTCCATCCAGGTGAAGATGCCGGCGATGTTGCCGATCAACACGGCGAAGACCGCGGCGATGGCGCCCGTCCCCCAGCGGCCATGGATCGCTGCGCCGGCGGCAAACGCCGCCGCCGCGATCAAGCCACCGATCAGGGCGACCCCGAGATTGTAGGTCACGGCCGGATGGATGTTGATGACTTTGCCGAGCGCGGCAATGACGTAGTAGCCGAAGTAGCTGTACTGCAGCGGCGAGCCGGCGAACCACGGCTCCGGCGGCGGCAATGTCGTGGAGCGGTTCAAAGCGTTGAGAAACGAGAAGTCCATCGGCTTCTCGCCCCAATAGATCTCGGGATTGTAGGCGCGGATGAGCAGGAAGAAGAAGAACACGCCCCAGAAGAGCAGCTCGCTGGCGATGATCTCAGCGCGCGGCGGCGGTGCGCCCAGCAGCGCTCGCGGCCACAGCAACACACCGGCGACAGTCAGCAGGCAAAGCACCGCCAGCAGCGGGCCCTGGGTGAAGGTCGACATGCCGAGGCTGATCCACAGCCACGTCAGGTAGGCGAACAACAGAATGCCGAAGGGCTTGCCGAGGGCGTATGTACCGGCACCGTGCAACCAGCGGCGAACGATCGGATAAGTGACCAACCCGAGCAGCTCGACGATCCCAGCGAAGTAGAGCAACGCCCATAGGCCCGAGCGTATCGGCTCCGGAGCGCCGGCGCCGCTCAACGCAGCACCCGACTCTCCCGCGTCTTCCGTCTGCGCCGGCCGCGCCAGCAGAAGGTCGTCGCGCGTCAGCGTCTTCGACGGCAACCCCTTGGTGATCTTGTCGAAGATTTCCGCCGCCTGCAGGCGCTCGGTGTTCTGGAAGATGAGGACCTTCGGATGATCGTAGACAGTCAGCGATTCGTCGCCGAGCTCGTCGGGAATCTCGATGCCGAAGAGCGACGGCCGCGCGGCGAACTCCGTCGTCAAGCTGTAACCGAGGTCCCCGGCGAACAACTCATGGAAGAAATTGACGCTGAGCGGAAATCGCTCGGGCGCGCGCGTGAGCGCTCCGTACAGACGTTTTGTCTGAAAGACGATGTAATCGCTCGCAGCGGCATTTTCGCTCAACCGCTTTATCTTCGCAGTCGAGTCCGGTCGTTCGTAGTAACCGAAGTTGACGACCGCGTAGCCGCGCGTGTCAACACCGGGCAATGGCATCGGAAAACCTTCGTCCCAATCCTGCGACAACACCTTCGAGCCTTTCGGGGCGTGGGCATAGAACCACTCGGAGGCGGAGACGACGGTGTGCGGCTTGGTATACGTCGACATGAACGCAAACGCAGCCGCGAGTGTTCCGAGAGCAACGACGGGAACACCAATTCGGCCGATCAAGCTGCCGCTGCGGTGCTTGCGTACCAACCAGTCAGACACCCACAGGATGAGGATCGGATAGATCGGCAGGAGGTAGCGCGGAAACTTCACCTCGAACCACCCGGTCACGAGGAAGAACGGAATCACCCACGACAAGAGCACCAGATCTTCGGCGCGGCGCTCGGTCCACACCGCACCGATGCGCAGTACGACGGCACACACCGCGGCGATACCGAGGGCTGGACCCATACACCACACGATCATCTGTTCGAGCTCGTACAGATACTTCGGGGTGTGCATGTACTGCGTCGTGTAGGGGAACTGTCCGGCGTTGCGCACCATGCCGCTCTGCTCGTTGATGTCGCGCAGGAAACGTTCCCAATTGATCAAGGCGTACGGCTCGACGGCTGCGAAGGCGGCGACCGCGACGAGCACAGCGGCGCTCGTCAAAAGCAGGAAGCGCATGAACTTGCGCTCTACCCAGTAGCGGTGCAACGCGGCGATACCGAGCGGGACGAACAGCGGCATGGCGCTGAACTTGGTGGCGACCGCGAGACCAATGCACAGACCGGCGAGCAGGAAATGTCGCGCTTTGCCTTCCTGACTCACGCGCACCATCTGCGCCAGCGCCAGCAAGACGAAGAATGTCAGAGTGATGTCAACGGTGACGAAACGCGAGTTCTGGATGTGCAGCGCGCAGGCGGCCAACAAGAATCCAGCGAGCAATCCGGTTTGGCGGTCGTACAGTCGCGTACCCAGAACGATCACTAAAAGAACAGTCAACGTACCGATCAGCGCCGACATGCGGCGGCCGTTGATGATGATGCCGTCGTAGCTGCCCGCACCGTGTTCGACCAGCGACACCACCGCTGTCGTCAGTTTCGTCAGGTAGATCGGCAGATGTCCGTAGGCGTAAAAGTCCGGATCGAGGTTCAGCGGCTGGAGGGACAACCGGCCGACCGCATAGGTGACGGCGCGCTCGTCAGGGTGGAAGAAGTGTCGCTGATCCCATTCGAGATTGATGAACCGAGCCGCGCCGGCGAACACCAGGATCGCCAGGATCCACAAGCGCGGCCCCGCCCATCTCGAACGGGCCTCGGTCGTCTCCATCGTCAGCCGTCAGGAACCTTTGCGCGCCGTGATCAGCAAACACTCGCCGGCCGCCGCCGGCCACAACGAACGGCTGATCGGCCAATAGGCTTGGACCGCCACGGGAACATCGCACATGGCACGCTGCAGCGCGGTCGGGAGTACCGGCAAATAGGGAGCATCCCAAAGCCCGTCGCTTTCGATGTCAACGACCTTGAGGTCGGCTTTTCGCATCAGTGTCATCCACTCTCCGCGGCTGAGATGCGCGATGTCCGCGGCGCCCTGGTGACGCCCTTTCAACCAGTGCGCCAGCCCTCCCGGGTTGGGCGCTACGAGAAACAGCAAACCGCCGACTGCCACTTTCTCCGCCAGGCGCGTTAGCCGCTGCGCCAATTGCGGCGGCCGAACGCAGTCGAGGGCCACGACGACATCGAAACTTGCGGGTTCCGCCGCTTCCCATTCCTCGAGAATCACAGCATCCGGCACCGCGGCACGGCATCGCTGCCGCAGGATGGGATCCTCGTCGTACCCGAACACCTCGAAATCGTCAGCAATCTGCTCGAGTAGGCCGCCCTCGCGGCAGCCGTACTCGATCAACCGCCCGCCCTCCGGACAGTGCCGTAGAACGACGCGCGCGTACCACCACAGCGGTCTGCGATCGTCGCCCTGCTCCGGCGTACCCGGTTGATGTGGCGGCTCTGACGCTGCCCTCAACATCCCCACCTCACAACTATCCGTGCGAACTTGCCTAACTCGGTGCCGCAGATCAATGGCTGAGGGGGGGGGTTGGGGGCTCTATGACTCACCTTTCGTAGATGGCCGTGTTGCCCCGCTCGAAGACCTTCTTGAGCTCGGCGAACTTGGCGAGCCCCGCCGGCGGATAGTCCTGTCGTTCGAGCTCGCCGACGGCAATGTATTTGACCTGATAGCGATCCAGCATCTCCTGGGCTTCCGCCAGAGTTGCGGCGTTGTAGATCCGCACGACGTCGGTATGTCGGCGGCCCACGTCTTCCTCGTGATCGCGCCACAGGCCTTCGTGATTGGCCCAGCCCATGACCGTCGGCAGGCCGACGTTGCTCGAGAAGCGCGCGTAGTACGAGTAAGGGTTGCCGCTCGCCTCCAGGATCACCGGCAGGCCCTCGACATTGTTCCGCAGCCAATCGATCGCCGCAAAATCCTCGGGATGCTCGCGCTCCAGGTACTCGGTGCCATCGAGCGTCGGTGGGATCGGCCGATAGGTGATACGCGTCGTTGTGATACCGACGGGATAGGCACAGCTAGCCACCAACAGCGCCCCGCAAGCCGTCGCCGCTACCCATCTTGTGTTCTGCGACACGCGGCGTGCGTCGAGCATACGTGACAAGCACCATGGCGCCGTCACGCACAGCAGCAGCCACGACTGGAAGTAGAGCTTGAACACGGTGTTCATGCGGTACAGCCTTTCGCCGTACGGATCGCGAATGAACACCAGCTCGCAGGCCATCAACGCCGCGGCGGCACCGAGAACCAACAGCATCGCCGTGCGCTGCTCGCGGTCCTCGCTGCTGTAGGCACAGAACAACGCTCCTCCGGCCATCAAGGCGAGCACCGGGAAGACACCGTTGCCAGCGAAGTAGGCGACACCGACGAGTAGCACCCCCAACGCCCCGACGGCGTGCATCTGCTCCGCTTGGATCTTCACCTTGGCGCCGATCTCGTGCGCCAGGAACAATCCAACCGGTGTCAGAAAGGCACCGAACACGACGAAGAACTGCAACAGCGAGGTCGACGCCAGGCGCGTTCCGACGCCGCCCTGCGGCGGCTCGAAATGCAGATAGAACGGCAAGTAGAACCCAACCCCCGCCGCGAGAATCACGGCAACGATCGCGGCAACGCTGATCCGTCCCCAGGAGATGACCGGCCGCAACGGCAGATCACGTTGCAGGAGCAGGAAGATCATCATCGCCCCTACGGGCAACTCCCACGTGCTGATGGCGATACACGAAGCGAAAAGGAAAGCGACTGCGCCGACGACCCAAAGATCGCTGAGGCGCGGTTTGCCGCCGAGCGGCCGGCGGTCCGGATCAATCAACAACGCCAGCAACATGACGGTGATCGGCAGAACGATGAAGTGCGGATGCAGGTCGCCGTGTATCGTGGTGAAATAGGGAAATTCATTGATCGACTTCTCATTACCCGGATCGCCGTAGATCACCTCGACGACTCGCGATGAACGCCAGTAGTCGAACTGGTCGAAGCCACCCTTTTCCCACCACTGCAAGAAGCCGTCGAGGTTGCCGAGAAAGGCGCTCATCGCTCCGGCAAGGACACCAAACGGCAAGCGCCGTGTCAGACCCCACACCACGGCGGCGACCTCACTGAAAGCCAGGCCTCCCGCGGTCATTACGCAGAGGTTGTAGGAGATGTTGGTCGGCAAACCGGACAGCCGCCCAATGTCGGAAAACATTAGATAGCCGAAGTAGTAGTAGTTGAAGATCTCGCCTGCCATCCACGGGTCCTGCGGCGGCATGCCGTCGGACCGCATCAGGGAGTTGAAGAAGGCAAAGTCCATGTACTTCTCGGCGCCAAAGATCTCGGGCCCGAGCGACCGCTGCCAGGCAAAGAAGAGAAACCCGACGGTCCACAAGGCATCGTGAATCAACAGCGAACGCGCGCCGCCCTGGCGCAGCCAGACGCGTAGCTCGCCCCACCGGCTGATTGCCGCGGCGACGCTGGCGCCAAAACAGATACCGGCGCTGGCGATTAGACAGAGCCGAAAGGATCCGCCGGTGATCTCCGCAAGGATCCAAGCGACGTAGGAGAAAACCAGCGCCGCGGTGATCTTGGCAAAGCCGTAGCCGAAGTGCATGCGCGCCGAGAAGACGCGGGCCACCAGCGGGAAGGCCGCCAGACCGAGCGCTTCAAGCAATAACCACCACGTGATCAGCACCGACATTGGCTCGCTTGTGCCGCGATTCCCGAACGATTGCAACGGTCGCTTGTCGCTTATGGCCTATCGCTCGGGCGTATGGCGAATCGCGGGTGCCGAATCGCAATAGTATCGATTGCCATCCACATCCGCTCTGCGATAGGCGATCAGCGATCCGCCATACGCCACAACTCACACGCCACCCTGGCGATACGGCCGCGAACTGAGTATATGGCGCGTCATGATCGACGTCGCCAAAGCCAGAAAGATCAGCCTGCTGTCCAAGCTCACCCCGCGCGAGCTCGAGACGCTTCTGCAGGGCGCGAAACACCTCACCTTCCAGGCCGGCGAGGAAGTGCTCACCCAGGGAGCCATGAACGGTTCACTCTACCTCGTCGAGAGTGGCGTCCTGCACGCCCGACGCGCCGGCGGGCGCCGCAGTGTCCTGCTCGCCCGCCTCGAGCCGGGTGCGTTCTTCGGAGAGATGAGCCTGTTCGATGCGGCACCGACGTCGGCGTCGATACAAGGCGTCACCGATGGCTCCCTCATCCAGGTCACGCGCTCGTGTTTGACCGAGTTCATCGACACGCACCCCAAAGCCGGTGCCGACTTTCTGCAGAAGCTGCTCAAAGGACTCGCTCGCCGCCTGCGCGTGGCCGATGACCGCGTCACCAACGCACTGATGTTCGGCGGCCTCGGCGCACCGCGTACAAAAGAAAGGTAGAACCGTGAGCGAGTCCCAGTTTCGAGGTCCCAACGCCGAGCAGATCCGCTACTGGAATGAGACCGCCGGTCCGAAATGGGTGGCGTTGCATGAGCTCATCGACGCCCAGATTCGGGATCTGGGCGCCCTCGCCATCGAACGCGCCGATGTCCGCCCGGGCGAGAACATCATCGACATCGGCTGCGGTTGCGGGGAAACGTCGATCGATTTGGGACACCGCGTTGCACCGTACGGCCGGGTCCTCGGCATCGACATCTCCGGCCCGATGCTCGAGCGGGCGCGTTACTCGGTCGGCGTCCTCGGCTTGACCAATGTCACGTTCGAGAATGCCGACGCGCAGACGCATCCGTTCCCCGAGGGCGGGTTCAATCTGGTCTTCTCCCGCTTCGGTGTGATGTTCTTCATCGATCCGGCTGCCGCCTTCGCCAACCTGCGACGGACCTTGAAAAAGGGCGGCCGCCTGGCCGTGGTCTGCTGGCAGGAGATGCGACTCAACCCGTGGATGCTGGTACCCCTCATGGCTGCCGCGCAACATATTTCGCTGCCGCCACCACCGGCGCCCGACGCCCCCGGTCCCTTTTCCTTTGCCGATCCGGACCGCGTGCGAAAACTCGTGCAAGATGCCGGCTTTCTCGACGTGAATCTCGAAAGCGCGAACACCAAGATCGTCGTTGGCGGCACCGAGGACCTCGACACCGCCGTCGACTTCCTCATGCAGATGGGCCCGGCAGCCGCAGCCTTGCGCGAGGCCCCTCCAGAGGTGGTTCCGCAGGTTGCGGCCAGCATCCACGATGCTCTCATCCCATACTTCAGGAGCGAACAAGGCGTGACCATGGACGCCGCTGCCTGGATCGTCACCGGACGGGTTTGAAGACAAGGAATTCACAAATTTCTGATGGTTCGCCTTGCACCTGCATTGCTCGGCTTCGCGACGCTGCTGATCACTTTGACCGCCAACGCCTTCACCACGCCCGAGGCGCAGTGCCGCCTGAAGGCCGGCACCGCTTATCGCGCCTACGGCCGCGATTACGCCGTGCGGGCGACGAAGTGTCACCGCGATCGTATGCTCGGCAAGCTGTCGCCGGCCGCCGACTGCGACGATCCTTCGACCTGGGCGGCGAACGGATTGACCAAGGACGTCGCCGGGCTTGCCGCCGCGGAGCAGCGGTTGCGTGATGTCGTCAATTCCTGCAGCCCTGACATTCTGACGCCGGCAAGCCTCGGCTACACGACCTGCCCCGCTCCGTGCGACGGCGTCGCAGTCACTACATTCGATGATCTCGGCGAATGCCTCTACTGCCTCACCGACGATTGTCTGCGCGGCGCGATCGAGAGCACCTACGGTGTTCCGCCACTGCTGCTCGAGAAGGAACCGCGCAAATGTCAGGAGCGGGTCGGGCGCGACCTGGTCAAGTACTTCAACAAGCGCGCTGTTACCGAGCAGATCTGCGAGTTCCGCAAGGAGCTCGGCGAGGACGACTACGTCGGCGTCGACTGCACTGACTTCGGCGATCCGCTCCATCCGCTCGCGCCGCGCATCGAGCGCGCCCTGGCGAAGCTCGAGAAGCAGGTCGCGAAGCGCTGCGCAGGAGTCGACATCGGCGCGCAACTCGACAGCTGCGGGACGGATGTCGCCTCGGAGCAGCTGTGCCTCGAAGCCGCCGTAGAGCAATGCACCAGCAGGCTCTTCGGAGCAGCATACCCGTAGTCCCAAGTTGCCCGACCCCCAATGGCCAGAGGCTTCACCCTAGGCTCGTGAGCGCCGCCCAGGCGGAGCTTCCGGAGGTTTCGGATTTCCGCGCCTTCAACTACTACTGCGGCGCGTGACTGCGTCTCAGCACAACGTCAGCACCTCGGGCGTTCCCGCGCCGAGGATTGCCGCACTCGCTTGCTTCGGCGTCGCGTACGCTTGTTTCTGTTTGTCGTTTGAAGGTGCGTGGCGGCCGTGGCTCGACCTCGGCTGGGTGATCGCCGCCGTTGCCTGGCCACTGGCGTTCTGGCGCCGCGACACCCCGAGTCTGCCGGCACTGCAGCAGCCTTGGTGGTTCTACGCGCTCTACGTCGCTGCCCTAGCCCTGTTCGCCACGAACTGGCGCTGGTCGCTGGCAGGCGACAACCTTCTCTGGCCATTCGAAGGGCTCAAGGTGGTGGCCCGTGGTCCGCGCCGCAGCCTGCTGCATGTCTACGGCGTCGACAACTTCGGCTACCTGCAAGTCCACCTGCACAACCTCTTCATGTATCTCATCTCGCCAACCTTGTTCTGGCATCGCATCGGCAAGATCACCGTCGCCTTGCTCGCGCTGGCAGCGGTCTACACGGTGTTCGCTCGCCTGGTGCGACCGGCGTTTGGTCTGTTGGTCGCCGGCTGCACGGCGACGTGCTCGGTGTGGCTGGTCTACACCTATGCCAGTGTTCCGTTCCTCGATGGCATCGCCAGCGGTTTTGCCTTGCTGGCGATCGGCATGTGGATTTCGCGCGACCCCGCTTCGGTACGTGCGTGGCTCGCACTCGGTTGGCTCAGCGGCTTCATGCTCTTCCTGACGCCGAACGGCTGGCTGATGGCCGTCTGCGTTTGGACCTGGCTCGCCGCCTTCACCATCGTGCGCCGCCAGCACGTCGCCTTGCTTGTTCTCGCGGTGATCACGACAGTGATCGTCGGGACACCGATGCTACTCCAATGGGCAGACGGCAATGGATTGATGTTCACTCTCGTCGCTAAGCCGGCGTGGACGATCGAAAAGATCACGGTATTCCTGCAGCAGGCCGCGGTGATGCCGGTTCACTCTAAAGTCGACAACTCGGGTGCGTTCGGTCCCCAGCTGCCGTGGGGCTTCCGGTGGCTGTTCGTCGTCGGGCTGGTGGTCACGCCGTGGTTTCCGCGCAGCTTTCCCGGGGCACGGCTCGTGCTCGCGCTGTTCGCGGCCCACGTCGTTCTGTTGGCATTTACACAGGGACCGTACGAAGCCGTCTCGGTCAAGCGCGCGCTGGTCTTGATCCCGCTGGCGACCTACTTCGTGTTCTTGCCGTTCCATCGCTTTTTCTTGCGAGCATCGCGTGTCATTCCTGTGATCGCCGTTTGGGCGGCTTTC
>Ga0187892_10008728_pt1 | contig 13701 bp, 7 predicted proteins | sample MA1701073metaG_FD_139345 | JGI IMG/M metagenome (GOLD analysis project Ga0187892, IMG submission 139345) | Bio-ooze microbial communities from a basaltic lava cave in the Kipuka Kanohina Cave System on the Island of Hawaii, USA - MA170107-3 metaG ...
AGGGCGGCCTTATAAGTTTCGATGAACTGGACCACTCTGTCGGCCAGAGTTCCGCCGCTTTCGGAGTTGGAGAAAACGTCTGCGAACATCATCTCCCTGGCGCGCACACGCTCCTGTTGTTTCAATCGCTGAAAAGCCTCGATCTCTTTGGCGGCAGACTTGCTCTGTCCAGACTGAGCATAGCTCTGGGCCAGCAGGTAATGGGCGCCGTCCAGCTCGGGGTTCAAACTAAGCGCCTGTTCGAGTTCCCGTTGCGCCTCAATCGGGCGGCCCATCTCCAGGAAGATTCTCCCTAGTTGAACATGGGAGTCAAAGGAGCCGGCATTCAGGGCCACAGCTTTTTGCAGAAGCGTGATGGCACGATTCAACATGGGGCCACCCATTCTGACCAGACACTCGGCGAGAAAGTAATGCGCTTCGTAGCTCTGCGGGTGCGAGTGTAGAATGCCTTCATAAACCTTCACTGCTTCGGCGTATTTTCCCTGTGCGGAATACGAGTAAGCCAGCCGCAGGGCCGCTTCTGCAAACGCCGGGTTCAGTTCCAGCGCACGTTGAAAGGCCTCTCTTGCTGCTTCAAACTTGCCCCCTTCCTGCAACGCCCAACCGAGACCGTAGTGCAGTTGCGCAGACTCCGGGAAAGAGCCGAGGGCTCTAGCGAGAACAGCCTGGGCTCCCTGCAAGCGGCCATGACGGAGAAAAAGCATGCCCAGCTCTCTCCAGTCTTGCTCGCGCGCGGGAACTTTTTCGACAAACCGGGAGATGCTGTCGTCGTCCGGACTCTGCTGATAGGCAGGTTCTCTCACGTTCCCTAGAGGGGCGTCCTTGAGGAGACGGGTAAACTCCGCTGCGGCTTCATCGAACTGCCCGAGCCGCACTCGGTTCAAGGCCAGGTTGAGACGAATTGTGCTGGACTGGGGATGGAGTTGCAACGCACGGGCATACGCGGCAGTCGCCTCTGATGAGCGGCCGGCTCTTTCAAGAGTCGCACCCAGAAGGTTCTCCAACTCGGAGTTGCTTTGGTAGCGCTGGCGCTCCTGATTGAGAATCTCGACCACAGCCGCATAGTTCCTCTCCGCTAGCTGCGCACGCAGATTGTGTTTCCACGAGGGCCCAGAGGATCCAGGCGCCGCCCTACCACCCTGCGCGGCTGCGATCGAGGCTGCAGCCAGAGTCCAGCTATACAACAGGTGAACACATAAGGCGTTAAACATAGTCGACGCCCGAGGAGATGGGTACCCCGGCAGGTCCAGATTCCAAACTGTTCTGCTTCGGCAGTACAACGAGGATGAGACAAGATCGGAACGAAATTTACGACTATTGGAAGTGTTTGTGAAAACGGCAAAAAAGTCAAAAATTTTCTTAACCAAGAAAAATTCTGACGGGCTAGGCGGGAAATCAGCGCCGGTGTCAGCCCGGAGACCTTGCCTGCGCAAAGGGTTGATGACCGTAGGCGACTCTACTCTGACAAACGTGCTGGATCACCTAATTAAATCGGTTGGGCCGAACCCAGCCGAACCCCTTCGACATATGACGACAGGCCGAAGACGAGTGGCCTTTCCGGGCCTGGCCCAAATTTCTTTTACTCCGGCCGGAGCAAGCCAGGGCGCCGTCCCACAAGTCATTGTGTTGAGGCACAGCCCTTGCTGACGCGCGGGCTACTGACTTGAGGCTTGGCCTGTTCAGTAGCCCGACTGTGAGGGAGGGCCGACGACTGTGACGGGGCCGGCCGGAGCAAGCATCTGCACTTGAAAGTCGTTGAAGAATTTGAAAAAGTATTTCGCGCACTTGAAAGAGCGTGGGAATCTCCTTGGTTGGGCAAGGTCAGCCCTCACTGAGTCAGATGAGGAAAGAGAAGCTATGACGGTGAACAAGCCTAAGCCTAGACCATCCAGAGCGAAATCAGGAAAAGTGCGACTGCAGGATGTCGCTCAGAAAGCCGGCGCCAGTCTTTTGAGTGTGTCTCGAGTTCTCCACCACTACCCAGGAATCCATCCTGAATTGCGTGCCCGCGTTGAACAGGCAGGCAATACGGGAACTGGGGTATGTGCTTCCTTCAGGACGACAGCGGCTCATTAAGCCGGGAAGACAGCTCATCTATTTTTCTGCTGACCAACCGGGAGTTACACATTGCTTCGCACGCCAAGATCTTCCAGGCCATCGAAAGAGAGGCGGGCCGCAAAGGGGATCTAGTCCTCTACAAGAGTTTTCGGTTTACCTCTAAGACTCCTGTAAAGGAATTAAGAATGGACGGACTCCTGGGAGAGCTCCTGGAAATGGATGGGCGAAAGGCTGGGAGGGACACCTGGCGGCGGAGTCATCCTCACTGGACTGACGTGCCCCAGCCTCTTGAAGGGCTTGGAGGGCCTTGGGATTCCCTACGTCCTGCTCGGGAACAACTATGCCAGGCCCGAACCCCTGACAACCGATGCCGTCTACTTTGACGGTTATCAGGGAGCATGCGAATCAACCCGTTATCTGATCGATCTAGGGCACAGCCGCATTCTCTTTATTGGCGATCCCAGTGTCGGCTGGTTTCGGAGTTTGTACCAAGGCTACCTGCACGCCATGAAGGAGGCGGGATATTTGCCCATTGCCCAAACCAAGACGCTGTCCGACAGCTTCTATTCCAATGGTTACTCAAGCGTCGAGATGGCTTTTGAGCGATCCAGCGACATCACGGCGATCTTTGCTGGCTGCGACGAGATTGCTTTGGGAGCCTGGAAGGCATTGAACGACCGGAATCTGTCCGTCCCGAAAGACGTTAGTTTGATCGGATTTGAGGACGAGGATTATGCTTCGTACCTCCGCTGAGCACCGTCCGCATTGACGTAGAGGCCATCGGCCGTGAGCTCATCCGGCTTCTCTATGCCAAGTTGGAAAACCCGTCTGGCGAACTTCCCGCAATTCGTCTTCCTTCCAATCTGATCAAACGGGGGACTTGCAGACCTCAACTGGTGCTTTCAGAAGTTGTGCGGTAGTTAAGCGGAGAAACGGAATGGTGGAGGGATGGGGGGATGGGCATTTTCCTTTATCTCAGTCTTCCACGCTTCCGCTGTTCCACTACCTTGCCGTGCTTCCTTCGCGGATGGTGAGAAACTGGTTGACTGGGACATTCTGCAGTCGGTCGCGGATTCCGCTCGGCCAGAGCACTTCCACGGAATCGACGGTTTGGGCCGATCCCAGTCCGAAATGCGCCCTCGGGTCGTTGCTGGACAAATAGCTTCCACCGCTCCAGACTTCCGCAGTTCTAACGCTGCCGCCGAGGGTCACACGGACTTTGGAGCCAAGGCCGTCTCGATTGCTTTTCGTTCCGACCAGCCGCAATGTGACAAAGTTGTTCCGGTTGCCTCCCTGGTTCTTGAGGAACCGGGGCAACCCGTCCATGGTCACAATGAAAACGTCGGTGTCGCCATCGTTGTCAGGGTCTGCAAAGGCGGCGCCGCGGGCGCAGAGGGCTTCAGAGAGTGCCCGTCCCAAAGACAGACCGACTTCTTGAAACTTTCCCCCAAGGTTCCGAAATACGAGAGGACGTTGGCGATAGCTGTAACTCAAACGATGGGCGTCCACCTCCGGGTAGAGGTGCCCGTTGGCTACGAAAAGATCCTCCCAGCCATCGTTGTCGTAGTCTACGAACTTGGTTCCCCAGCCGAGATAAGGAATGCTCGGGGCGCCTAGCCCCGCTTCTTCGCTCACATCCCTGAAAAAGCCGTTGCCCAGGTTGCGGAAGAGGGAGTTGATCTCTCCCGAAAAATTGGTGGTAAAAATCGATGGGTGCCCGCTCCGGTCATAGTCTCCAGCGTCAACTCCCATCCGCGCCTGTTCGTGTCCGTCACCACTGAACGCACAACCGGCCAGAGTGCCACGATCGGAGAAAGTGCCGTCGCGATTGTTGTTCCAGAGGTTGGCTGGCGTAGCATCATTGGCGACATACAGGTCTGGGTATCCGTCGTGGTTGTAATCGAAGAAGATCACGCCGAGTCCGAAATAGGGCTCCCCACCGGCGATACCAGCGGGCGAGGTCGCCTCTCGAAATGTGCCGTCGCCGTTGTTGCGGTAAAGGACGTCCGGCAGGGCTTTGAGTCCCGTGGGACCACAGGCGACGCGAATCCCTGAGTACAGGCAGCCGGTCGGGAAATGGTTGATATCAAAATCAACATAGCGAGCCACAAACAGATCGAGATCGCCGTCGAGGTCGTAGTCACCGAAGGCAGCGCTGGTCGACCAGCCGCTCGCTTCGACACCAGCCTTTGAAGTGATGTCCTGAAACGTGCCGTTACGGCGATTATGATAAAGAATATTGCGGCCAAATCCAGTCAGGTACAGATCCGGGTAGCCGTCGTTGTCGATGTCGCCGGCAGCCACTCCCATGCCCCAGAGCCCCTGCCCGTCGACTCTTGCAGTCACAGTCTCATCGGAGAAAGTTCCATCCTTGTGGTTGCGGAACAATCGGAACGCAGGAGAAGGAGTCTTGTCTCGCCCCTTGAGCCGGTCCAGGGTCGAACCGTTCACCACATAGAGATCCAGCCAGCCATCCTGATCATAGTCCAGCCACGCCGCACCATGCCCCACGGTGTCTAGAAGAGAAACCTTCACAGGACCGCCGGAAAGGTCTTGCACCTCAACTCCCGCCAGGGAGGTTACGTCAACAAACTCAATGCTGGAGGAGTCTCGGGTGGGCTGGGATCGGCTTGCGGCAGCCAACAGCAGCGCAAAGAGAAGGGGCAGGCAGGTGGAGCCTGCCCCTGGAGATTGGACGTTTTTGCTCCCCTCCTCGGCTGAGGAGGGGCGGGCTCTGGCGCAGCTAGAGCCGGGGTGGTGCGACCGGTCGCTGCGAAAAGCCGCAACCAAACGCTTCACTCCACCTACATTGATAGTCAATTCGAAACGGCTAGATCGTGGCTTTCGGAGCATCCCTCAAACCACCCCCGTCCCGCTGCGACACTTTCCCTCCTCATCTGAGGAGGGGAGCCCGTGGCAGCCGTAAGAAATGTCCAATTTCCAAAGGCAGGTGGAGCCTGCCCGTATGAAGGAGAAAGAGCCTCTGCCAGCAACGATGGAATAACAGAATGATGAAATGATGGAATCTTGAGGATGACGGCAACAGGGGGCTTTCCCGCTATTCCGGTCTTCCAGCTTTCCATTCTTCTTCCCCTGCGACTCCGCGGCTCGATGTTGGATCAAGGCGCCTCCTGGACACGCAGGATCTGATTGGCCGCGATCTTCTCCCTCTTCTGGATCTTGCCACTCGGCCAGGTGATCTCCAAAGAATCAACTTGCTTTGCCTTCCCCAGTCCGAAGTGCAAGCGCAGATCGTCTTGAGAACCCCAACTTCCTCCGGAACGCACTTCAGCAATTTGCGCTCGTCCTTCGCACACGATCCGCACCCGCGCGCCGATGGCGCTCCGGTTCGAAAGGGTTCCCACCAGCTTCAGCAGCAGCCAGTGACTCTGATTTCCACCCTGATTCAGCAGCAATGACGGTGAGGCGTTGCTGTTGTTGACGACAATGTCCAGGTCGCCATCGTTGTCGATATCGCCGAAGGCCGACCCGCGAGCTGACCGCTCGAGCCATACTCCAGGGCCTGCTTGCCCTGAAACATCCAGGAAAGTCCCATCGCATTGGTTGCGATAAAGGCTCTTCGGCTGATTGTAGCGTGTCGTCATTCCGTGGGCCTCAATCTCCGGGTAGATGTGGCCGTTGGCGAAAAAAAGATCCAACCAACCGTTATTGTCGTAGTCCAGGAAGCCGGTTCCCCAGCCGAGCAAGCGCGTGTTCCAGCCGCGCAGAGCTTTTCCGGTGCGGTCGGTGAAGCTGCCATCGCGGTTATTTTGGTAAAGCGTCGGGGTATCGTCGGAAAAATTCGTAACCACGAGATCCAAAAATGCATCACCATCGTAGTCGCCGACTCCGACCCCCATTCCAGCCTGCTCTTTGCCATCCTCATTCAGAGCGCTCCCTGAGAGCAGCCCTGACTCTGTGAAGGTGCCGTCACGATTGTTCCGATAGAGCAGATTGGGAGTGGAGTCGCAGGCAACATAAATGTCCGGCCAGCCGTCATTGTTGAGATCAGCGGCGGCCACGCCTAATGGATAGGAGCTTTCTTCCTTCGGAAGAATTCCGGCCCGGTCCGACACGTCCGTGAAGGTCCCATCCCCGTTGTTGCGGTACAGAAGATTGCGCGAACTCTTGAGTCCCCGTGGCCCGCAGAACACCGGGATCCCTTTCCAGCGGCAGCTGGTCAGGGAGGATCCGGGCAGTGGAGCGCTCGCGGGATCGAAATCAACATAATTCGCCACAAACAAATCCAGCTGCCCGTCGCGATCGTAGTCCAGAAAAACCGCACCGCTTCCCCACAACTGCTTGTGGCTGCGCAACCCTGCCCTCAGGGCGACTTCTGTGAAGGTTTGGTCTCCATTGTTTCGGAAGAGCAGGTTTTCCCCGTAGTAACTGACGAAGAGATCTTCATAGCCGTCATTGTTATAGTCTCCGACACATACACCTTGGCCCCAGCCTGAGAATGCCACGCCAGCCGCGAGCGTGACATCTCGAAACCGATTTGCTCCTTCGTTTCGATAGAGATGGTTTGTCGGCTTCGAGCCACCCTTCAGCTCCATTCGGGATCCGTTGACGAGAAATACATCCAGGAGGCCATCGCTGTCGTAGTCCAGGAAAGCCACACCCGATCCAGTGCTCTCCAGAATATACTTCTTCGACTTTTCACCTCCGCCCACGGTTAGAGCGCTGAGACCCGCCTTGGCAGCGATATCCTCAAAAGTAACCTCAGCCTGAGTCGGCGACGCGGGAACCTGATGAAACGTTCCCGCCGATAGCGCTAGGATTGCGAAAAAGGTGAAACTAATGCAGGCGCATCTGCAAATGTGACGACACTCGGCTGCACCTGCCTGTACCTCTCCCTCGGGAAGAGAGGACTTCGGAAGGGCCGGACGGCTGCGATCAAGCGGACAAGATGCGTCTAGTTTGGTTACTGCGGTAACGAGCCGCCTTCGCTTCTCACGTTTCATTGGTGCGTCTCGCGTTTTTCTTCTTCGCCTCTCCGACGCTGCAGAAAGGCTAGATAGTAATCAACAGTCTTCAATTTCTCCTGCTCCTGGGGGCTCACCGTTTTGTCTCTGGCTTCGTTCTTCCTAAGGTCCTGAAAAAGCTCCATGGTGGCAGCGGCCTTCTCCGGTTTTCCCAAGCGCGAGTAAACTCGGAACAGAAGATAATGGCTCGGCGCGTGACTCGGGTCCACTTTTGTCGCTTCCAGCAGCGCGGTCTCAGCCAGAGAATCGGCGCCCATTTCCAGGTGGACGAGCGCCATTCTATAGCGTACCTGCACAGAGCCAGGGTCCAGGGTCAAGGCCTCTTGAAACTTTTTTAGAGCCTGAACGAGCAATCCCTGGCGAGAGAGGGCCAGTCCCAGGCTGTAATAGAACTCAGACCGCCTGGGGTTGAGATCGATTGCCTTTTGATACAACTCCACAGCTTTGGAATATTGATTTCTTTCCTGGTGGCAGTGCCCCAGCAAATAGTACGGCTCCTCATAGTCAGGGCTTAGGCGGATGGCTTTCTGCAGACGCTGTTCAGCCAGGTCGTATCGGTCGTTGGCCATGCAAGCTTGGGCCAGACCCGCTTGGAGGCTCGGGGAGTTCGGATATTTGTCGACGCTTACCGTGAGTAGTCTCACAGCGTCCTGAATAGCCCCAGCGTTCGTGAGGACCAGTCCCATTTGGAAGTAGAATTCCGTTTCCTCAGGCTGCTGTTCCGACCCCTTCCTCAATGCCTCCAGCGCCGTTGGCCAACGCCCCTGGCTTGCCAGAATCCTCGCAAGCACCTTGTAGTAGAGCGGTGTTGCGCGGAACGAGGGTCTCTGTTGGAATGCATTCAATTTATCGAGCGCTCCCTTGGCATCGCCCTGCAGGTGCAGGGCAAGGGCGAGATGCACCGCAGGTTCGGGGGAAGAAGGATTGAGTTCCGTGATCCTCTGGAATTGGGCGGCCGCTTCGCGGTAACGCCCAGTTTCGAGAAACAGAGTCCCCAAGGCCTGGCGCACCGGCTCTGAGTTGGGATCGATGGAGAGGGATTTCTCAAGAGCCTCGATCGCTCTTTCTGATGCACCGAGCCGCCGGCAAGCCTGACTCAATGCGAGATACTGTTCCGGCGAAGGAGAGGCCTCGAGTTTGATGGCCTTCTCCAAATACTCCTTGGATCGAGCCCACGCCTCTTTCTTTTGATAGACCAACCCCAGCCGGTAATAAGATTCCGCAGTCTCCGGGCGCAGACGAATGGCTGCTTGAAAGTGCCTGATTGCCTCGTCGGGGCGGTCGAGGCGGGCCAGGACCATGCCCAGCAGGTTCTGGATTTCAGGGACCGCTGAACCCGGCTCACCAGCCTGCTGGAGAACCTCGAAGCAGGTTTGGAGGTTCCCTTTCTCGTAATGTGCTTTCGACAGGTTAAAAAGAATGCCCAGGTCATCGGGACGTTTTCGCCGCGCCTCCTCCAGGTGCGTGATGGCTCCGTCCAACTGATGCCGGCTCAGGTACAGAAGCCCAAGATTGACGAGGCTCGATAGATTGGCAGGATCAACACGCAGGGCGCCCAGAAAGGCCTCCAGGGCCAAGTCCTGTTGTTGTTTCCGCAGATAAGCGATGCCGAGATTATTGTAGCCGGCCGCAGAGCGAGGACTGAGCTCGATGGCGCGCTGGTACTGCTGGATTGCCTCATCGACTTGTCCCAACCTGTCGTAGACCGCTCCCAGCAGGTTTCGAATCTCCGCCTGCTGCGGGTTCAAGGCGGCTGCTTCAAGTAACTCCTGCTTGGCCTCCTCAAGCCTGTGCTGCTTAAGAAGCTCCAAAGACCTTGCGTAATGCTGCTGAGCTGTCCGAGGAGCGGTCTGAGCAAAGCCCTCCGTTGACAGAAAGCTAACGCAAGTGAGCCCGAGGATCACCTGAATCAAACGACCAAAGAGGCTGGACATCATGGTTTGGCGAGTTTCTTGGCACGAGCGATCGCCTGGCCGGCCTCAGCTTTCCTTCCCGCCGCCAGGTACGTTTGCCCCAAAATCTGATAGGCTCGAGCCGAATGGGGTGCCAGGCGTACGGCGGCATTTAGGGAGCTCAGGGCCTCGGAAAACCGCTTCTGGCTTCCCAACAGCATGCCGAGATTCAGATAGGGATCGACGTAATCTTTGTTGAGCCGTATGGCTTCTCGAAATTCGGAGATGGCGGCTTCGGCATCATCCTTCAGCCAGAAGGCGGATCCGAGAAGGTTGCGAGTCTCTGCATTGCGATCGTCAATGCCGAGCGACTGGCGAAGCGCCAGGATAGCTTTATCCACCTCGCGGCGGGCCAGACAGATGCTGGCCACATTGTTGTGAGCTGCCGAGTCGTAAGGATCAAGCTCCAAGGCAAGGTTGTATTGCTCCAGCGCCCTGTCTAAGTCTCCCTGCAGTTGGTAAGCAATTCCCAGTCCCACGCGGGCCCGGCCTTCCTTGGCATTGAGGGCCAGAGTGCGCTCGAAGCCGCGGACCGCCTCAGGCAGCTGGCCAGCCAAGGCATAGCTGTGCGCCAGATTGTAGGTTGCTACCCCATTGGAGTCGTCAGCGGTGAGGGCCTGTCGGAACTGCTGAATGGCTTGCTGATGCTTTCCCTTCCGATTGTAGATCAACCCAAGATTGATGTAGGCGTCGACAATGCCTGTATCTTCAGCCAAAACTTCATGGAACTTGTTAGCGGCCTCGTCTAACCGGTTATTTTGGCTGTCGAGCAGGGCGTTCAAATAGAGCTGGTAGAGTCGCAGCTTGTCTTTGGGGTCCGGGCGGTCCTTATCCAAACCCAGACGCGCAGCGCGACTGGAGCCGCTGGCGTATCCCAGACTACTCAGCTGCCTGGCTAAATTGACATCGGTTTGAGAGGTCCGGTTCCCGGCGGAGCGAGCACCTTCCAATTGGACGTAGCCTGCCCAGAGCCTCTCTCTCAGCCGATCGGCGAGCTCCCGTTGACTGTCGAAGAGATTGGTTGTCTCTGAAGGATCCCTTCTCAGATCATAGAGCTCCGGTGAAGGAGCATGGATGTACTTGTACTGATCCGTTCGCGTATAGCGCAAGGGGCTCCAGCCAAAGTGACGGTAAGGGTAATTGGTCTCGCCGAAGGCTTCTTCCGACGTTCGCATTCCCGTGCTGGAAAGAACCGGCAACAAGCTCCCCGTGTGAGAGCTCTCCTCGCCTGATTCGGAGACAGCTTGAAGGATTGTAGGCATGACATCAGTCAAGCGAACCTGACTCTCCACGGTCTTTCCCGCAGCCGCTTTTCGCGGCAGTTTGATTACCAGAGGAACTCGCACCGTGGCGTCATACAGAAAGTAGCCGTGTGTATTCTCACCGTGCTGACCCAAGTCTTCACCGTGGTCGCTCGTCAGAACCACCAGCGCATCCTCGTACCAACTCTTGCGGTTGAGAAAGTCCAGGACGGTTCCCACGACAGAATCGGCGTAGGCAATTTCTCCGTCGTAAGGGCTGTCCCGGTACAGCGAAGCAAAGGGTTCTGGTGGGCTATAGGGTGTATGTGGATCGTAAAAATGGAGCCAAGCGAAAAAGCCTTGCGGCCTCGGCTCCTCCATCCAGCGCAGAGCCTCTTTGGCTACGACTTCCGCTCTTCGCTCTAAGGCCTCGGCGGTGCTTCCCTTGGCCCGACTAGCGTCAAACCGATCGTAGTAGTAGTCGAATCCCTGACTGAGACCGAATCGGGAGTCGAGAACAAAGGAGCCCACAAAGGCACCCGTGGCCAGTCCCCTGGCTTTAAGCTGGGACGCAAGAGTCTCGCTGCCGGGCGCGAGGAAAAAGCCGGACTGGTCCTGCACACCGTGCTGGATGGGGTAGCGGCCAGTGAAAAGAGAACAATGAGCAGGCAGAGTCAAAGGCACCGGAGAAACAGCATTCTGAAACAGAATGCCATCTCGGGCCAGTTGATTGATGTGCGGCGTCTTTACTCGCGGATAGCCGTAGCACTCAACATGGTCGGCACGTAGCGTGTCAATTGTGATGACAACCACTCGCGAAAGGGAGTACTTGGGCGCCGGTTCATTGCCTCGGCGGCCACAACTGATGGTTAATAGAAGGAGAACAACACCAGCAGTCAATCGAAAGCGGGTCATAAAGTCCTGTGTGGCACAACAACCATCAGGTTACGGGACAAACTCTTCAGCCTATATAACAGAAACGTTTGCCAGTGTCATTCAAGGCTTCTTCAGATAGTAGGAAAATTTTGACATGTTTTCACATGTTATTTTTCTCCCGCTTAAGAATCACGTCTGGCTGGTGATGGACGCGCGACGGAAGGCGATGTTTCACGCTCAAAAGTGCTGCCCGCGTGAACTTCGTCGCGCGCCCTGCGATGCTTCTTCGGTGTGAACTGCGATTCTTGGGGCCGAGTTCGGAGACAGTTCCAGATATTCGCTTAAGACGAGCCAGGAAGTCGGGATCGGATGAGTCGCAATCCAGCTGAACGCGGAGCGCACCGGTGTGAGAAGCGGGCGGGACAGACAGCCGCTCCCACGCAAACGTCAGCCATCCGCTACTCACTGCCAACCTACCAGTTGTTGGAAGAACCAGCGATTGACCGGCTGCATCAGGCATCGATGTGGATCTTGGCGGATCTTGTCCAAGTTCGGCATTGCCCTCTCTGAATTGGCTTAACCTCCATGAAGCGCTAGTATTTCCAGATTTTTCAGGAGTTTTCAAGGATCTGATGCGTGGCGATGCATTTCTCACGAGTCGTGACACCACATGTCGCCGCCTCGAGCTAGCTTTGGCACTGTGCTATCAAAGGCCGAGAGAGAAATGATTCATCGCTCCAGAAAACTGTTGACATGTTTTCAGATCAATGATAACCATGTCTCACCCTAAAAGTAGACGGTCAACAGCAAACAAACATCGGTTGAGCAGACGGGTTGGTCACCTACTTCCGTGCGATTGGAAACCGAATGGGGATACGAGACGATCAGGATTCCGTCCGAACATCGTCCGGGAACGGTGGGCTGGGTCGGCTGCGAGATTACTCACTGCCAGGTTGGCGGTCCCGTCCAGCCTGCCGAGCCACAGCTTGGTCAGCGGGGAAGGGATCCGCCATGTGGCCTCGATGCGAATTCTGTCTGGATCCAAACAACGGCTCGTTTGTGAACTCGGGATTGTTATATCCCAAGCCAATTGCCCTAGGCAAAAATTGTCAGGATTGAGGAGAACAAGATGACGACAATCGCCCAGTCTTCACCTTTCCAGGATGAGTTTTCGACTTGCAAACAGTGCCTCTTATGTGTGGCGCTCCTCATTCTTGCAATGCCTTGTTTCATCTTTGCCCAGTCGACCAGCACGATCCAGGGGCAGGTCACGGATGCATCTGGCGGCGCGATTGTCGGTGCGACAGTCAAGACCACCAACGAAGGCACAGGTTTCAATAAGGCCACCGTGTCAGCGAGTGACGGCTTCTACCGGATTCCCGATCTTCTGCCAGGAAGCTACGAGGTTCGTGTCGAAGCCAGTGGCTTCAAGACCTATATCAGCCGCAACCTGTCGGTGGCAGGAAATGCCGTGGTGGGCTTGAACATAACAATGGAAGTAGGAGAAGTGACTCAAACCATCGACGTCAGCGCAGTGGAACCTCAGGTGGAGACACAAGTGACGCGAATCTCCGAGGTGTTGCCGGAAGAAGAGGTGCGGTCTCTCCCTTTACAGGGGCGGGGAGTCTTGAACCTGTCGCTCTTGACGCCGGGAATCACTGGGAAGCCCACACCTGCCGAGAACTATTGCTGCGATGTCTTCTCTAACTTCGCTGCGCCAAGAATTTCAGCTGGTGGGAATGAGCAGAAAGGCCAGTGGTTCCTGGATGGAATCACACTGCGTTACAGCGAGGGAAGCGGTTGGGGTGCCGCCTTTTCCCCCAATCCCGACGCAGTTGAGGAGGTGCGAGTGTCCACGCACCCGCATACTGCTGAACTGGGCAGGATCAGCGGCCCTCAGGTGCAAATCGTCAGCAAAGGCGGTACCAACACCTTTCACGGAACTTCCCACTTCACGTTCCAGGACAACTCTCTGAACGCCCGTCCCTATTTCGCTGATTCCGTTCCCGACAGCAGTTATCGCCTTTTCGGAGGCACCATTGGTGGACCGATTGTCAATGATCGGCTGTTTTTCTTTGGCGCCTATGAAGGTCTCGAATCGAAAGTGGCTGGCGCCTCCGAAGCTCTTGTCGAAACGCAACAGTTTCGCGACCAGGTTCTGCGGCTGCGTCCGAACAGCCAGGCAGCCAAGGTGTACCAAGTCGTGCCGCCTTTGCGATATCCAACCGAGGGTTTGCAGGATCTCGGAAGCCTCCTGCCAGGCGGGGGGTATTCGACCGACCCGGATGGAGTTCCTGACGTAGGCACCGTTTCTGTCGACAGCCCTTTTGCGCGCCGGGGCACACAATTCAACGTTCGTTCGGACTACCAATTCTCCAACGGCAAAGACCGCCTTTTCGGGAGTTACTGGTACACGCGTCCTGAGTGGGGAAACAACCAGCTTCGCCCCTCGTTCTTGCTGGATACGTTCACGCAAGTTCAATCGATCAACGTTGTTCACACACGGGTTTTCACGCCGAATGTTCTCAACGAAGCGCGATTCGGCGCTGTGGATATTGCATTTGAACAAGCATATCCAAAACTCACGGA
>Ga0187892_10008729_pt1 | contig 13697 bp, 23 predicted proteins | sample MA1701073metaG_FD_139345 | JGI IMG/M metagenome (GOLD analysis project Ga0187892, IMG submission 139345) | Bio-ooze microbial communities from a basaltic lava cave in the Kipuka Kanohina Cave System on the Island of Hawaii, USA - MA170107-3 metaG ...
AGAGCCAGTCGGCCGTCCAGGTGACGCCGCTGATGATGTTCCCGCCCATGGCGGACACCTGGTCCCAGAGCCACTCGACCAGCAGCCGCGTTCCTGTAATGGCGTTGCCGATCGCGTCCCTTGCCAAGTCCCACAGCCACTCGACCAACCAGCGCGCGCCGGTGAGGGTGTTGGTGAAGCCGTCGCGCGCCAGGTCCCAGAGCCACTCGACCAGCCAGCGCGCGCCGGTGAGGGTGTTGGTGAAGCCGTCGCGCACCTGGTCCCAGAGCCACTCGACCAGCCAGCGCGCGCCGGTGATGACGTTTTCGCCCACGTCGAGGACCTTGTTCCTCAGGTCGGTGACGATCCAGACCATGCCGTTCCAGACCCAGCGCACCGCGCCGCCGAGCAGCGGCCAGACGAAGTCGTCCCACAGCGCTGCGAGCGCGTCGGCAATGAACTCGCCGAGCTGGTCGCCCAGGTCACTGGCGCGACCGAACAGGTCGCGGAAGAAGGACGTCGGGTCGGGAAAGTCGACGTCGGGCAGCTGCGCGCCGGCGACCGGCGGCAGGCCGACGGGGACGACGTCCCAGGGCGCGCCGAGCTGGTCGAGCAGCTGGTCGGTTAGCCAGTCGGCGGGGTCGAAGGGTGCGCGGGCGAGCAGCTCGTCATCGCTCACGGCAGCTCGAACGTGTCGGCGGTCTCGGCGGTCGCGCGCTCGATGTCCTGCTGGATGGCGACGCGCTCGGCCTCTGCGCCGACGTCGTCATGCGGCAGGACGCGGTAGTTTCGGTTGGCGCTCAGCTCGGCGGCGGTGGCCTCCCTGTAGTGCTGGCCGTCGACGTTCACGACGCGCGGCGCGAGCCGGTCGGCCGCGTAGGTGACCGCGACGGTGGGAGCGCTCAGCCCTGGCTGTGTCAAGCCGCTGAGCGCGCTACGGCTGAGAATCTGCACGCGCGCCACGTGGCTAGTCGCCCTCGGGGACGTCCTCCATGAGCAGGTCGGAGGCCTGGCGCAGCGCCGCGGACGCTTCGCACGTGCAGGTCTCGCGCTGCGCCTTCATCATGGCCTTGAACGTCAGCCGCGAAATCTTCCCACGGGCGACCAGCTCGCCGTTCGTCGGAGCCGTCTTCCCCATCATCAAACCGAGGGTGTCCTGCAGCTGAGCGATGTCATTCATGCGGCTTTCCTCCTCCGTGAGAGCTGGACGATCTTCTGCCCGTTCTTGACTCCGTTCTTGTAGCCGTTGGTTTCGCCGAACAGGTAGGCCAGCCCGCCGGCGACGGCGACGCTGAGCACGTCAGGGATGGGGAGCTGCAACGCGGCGAGGACGATCGCCCCGCCGACGCTGAGAACAGCGACGGCGCCGGCGCAGTACGTCCTGAACGTCCCCCCGTCCATGGCTCCAAGGAGTATCGGCAGCTTCGACCGCGATCAGCAGCCCCGAAAACGTGCGCCGTAGAAGCCCTCTGCGGCGTTCTTTCACGTCGGCCGGTGTGTTGGTATGCCGGCGCGCGCTCAGGGCGCGGGGCCGACGCTGCCGGGCGGTGGTTCCTGCGCTGGCGGCGGCTCGACGGGCGTCGGCGGAGGTGGCACCGCGACGGTCGGCAGGTGCGCGAGCTGCGGCGTCTGCAGGTTGAACGGGACCGGCCCGCGCCGCAGCGCCGCGTCGACGGCGACGCGCGCCCGGTCGAGGTGCTGACGGTACGCGCCGATGTTGTAGATCGTCCAGGCCCGGAAGCCCTGGTTGTCGAAAATGACGCGCGCGGCCCGGGCGTTGTTCGCCCAGTTTTTCAGCCAGCGCGCCATGGCGCAGGGGTCGGTCAGTCCCGAGATCCGCGTGATGTGCGGATGGTTCCAACGCAGGTTGACCTGCCAGGCCCCGAACGACGTGAAGCCGTTGCACGACCAACGACGGTACTGCGCCTGTTCACCGGGCGGAAAGATGCTGACGCCGTCGCCTTCGGCGTCGTGACGCCAGCTGCTCTCGCCGCCGGCGATCGCGACCATGACGATCGCGTCGTCACGCCGCCAGTGCTGGACGGCGACGTTCGCGGCCTGCTCGATCGTCACGATTTAGCCGGTCGGCCAGGGCCGGTTCCAGACCCGGTCGAGGTAAAAGCGCAGCTGGTCGCGCACCGCCTTCGGCGGGCGTGTGTGCTGCTGGCAGTAGCCGATCGCCGTCGTCAACACGCCGGTCGCCGCCTGCACCTGTTGGGCTTTCCGCCACTCTTTCGCCTGTTCGTCTGCTGTCAAGTCAATCACCCCCTACGAAGTATCGTCAGCTGGTGCGCCGCTCACCAGTAGTTGCGCAGCGTCAGGACCTGGGCCTCGCCGCCGGGCGGCGTGTAGTCGACGACCAGCTCGGGTTTGTTCGTCGCCTCCGACGATCTGTAGACGCTTACCTTCGTCGTGCCGGGCGCTTCGTTGGCATTGCGCAGGAGCAGCGAGACGATGCCGTTGCGAAACTGCAGGGCGTCCTCGACGAAGGCTTCCAGGCCGGTCGTCTCGACGTAGGCGTCCTCGGTGGACGGTTCGCTGTAGGTCACCGCCGCCGGGGTCGTGTCGCTGAAGTCGCCGCCCTGGGTCGTCCAATTCTGGCCGTCCGCGTAGCGCTCCCACGTCACCGCCCCTTCGACCCAGTCCTGCGGCCGCGTGCAGCGCGCGATCTTCACGTCGAAGGGGTCGCCGACGACGTCGGTGATGTAGCGGCGGAGCTTCGCGCTGTTGATGGTCGCGCCGGCCAGGGCCGAGACGTTGAAGTTGAGCAGCGAGCGCCAGGTCTCCGTCTTGTTGCCGCCGGAGTAGTTGACGCCGTGGGTGAGGAGGCTCTGCGACCCGTAGTTTGAGGTCGTCAGGATCCCGTTGATTCGGGCGTCGATCGTCGGGTTGAGGGTGAGCGTCGCCACCTAGCCCAGCACCAGCTCGAGCTGCTCGATGATGTCGGCGACGTCGACGGTAATCGTCCAGCTGACGGCCTCGCCGCTGTCGGCGTCGACTCCGTCGACGACGGGCTCGATGCGGAACTGGCGTTGCAGCCGCGCCAGCAGCGTCGGGTGAATGACGCGGAAGCGGCCGGACGTGCTGCCGGCGGCGCGCGCGTCGTACGCGCAGGCCAGGCAGAGCTTGAGGAACGCCGTCCAGTTGCCCGGAGGGTTGACGGCGAGGTACTGCAAGACGGTTTCGCCGCGCGCCTTCCGGTGGTACCAGACGCCGGCCCCGCGCACGTCGCCGTCTTTGATGACGAACACGCGCTGCAGCTCGTTGTCGAGCGCGAAGGGATGGACCTGCAGGTCGAGGACGTCCTGGCGGTCGGCGGCGGTGTATTGGCGCGGCTCCATGCGGCGTCAGTACCCCGCGACGGCCGCGACGACCGAGATGGTGTGGTTGCCCGTGATCGACGTGTCGATGCGCAGCGCCGTGTTGACCGGGAGCTTACAGATCGGCCGGCCGGGCGCGAACGAGATGCCGCCGTTCGCGGGGAAGTAGTGCGGGCCGAAGTGGACGGCACCGGCCCCCGACTCGTCGAGCTGCATGTTACCGGCGACGGCGGTCGAGAAGACGATGCCGAGGACGTAGATGTACAGGCCGGCCCCGGGCGCGGCGACCAGCTCGTTGTTGGTCTGCGCCGAGCTGTAATTCTCGTTGGCGAACGCCAGCGCGTCGGCGTCGACGTCCTGGGCGACCAGCAGCCGGCCGCCGCCGTCGACGCGTTGCGCGCGGTAGGTGACGCCGTCGATGGTGACGGAGTCCGGCGTCCCGTCGGCCGCGTAGGGCACGATCAGCTGGCTGCCGCTCTGCACCGGCCCTACTCCGTCTCCCCGGCCGGCAGGTAGTGTTCGTTGGTGGTGAAGACGCAGTCGTCGGCGTAGCAGGCGTCGTTCTGGCCGGACCGGCTGACGACCTGAAAACCGACCACGACCTTCGGCCCATCGCTCACGATTGCGGGATTCGGGAGCGCGCTCGTCAGCTCGTACTCGACGTCGTCCAGGATGGCGCGGGCGTACAGCTCGAGCGTGCGGTCGATGACGATTTTGAGGGTGTGGAAAAGGGTCGCGCCGGTGGCCAGGCTGACGCCGGTCGCGAAGTCGGTGAGGCCGGCGCTGAAGTTGAGGTAGGAGAGTTTGTTGTTCACGTCGTCGTAGACGATCGCGTAGTGGGTCGCGGTCGCCGCTTCGTAGACGCTCAGCGTGACGCGGACGTTGTCGACCGCGGACGGCAGCGCGAACGAGAACTCGCAGCCGAGCCCGCGTCCTCCGGGACGCGGGAGCGAGCGGTTGATGCGCGCGAGCCGACTGCTGCTGGAACCGCCGACCAGCCGCGCCGCCAGCCGGCCGCTGCGCGACCGGAGCGTTGTCAAGTCGGCGAGCGCGCCGGTCCCGGAAAGCGTCTGCGACCAGTTGTGCAGGCCGCTCTCGAAGTCGTCGATGTAGGCGACGTCGCCGCGGCGGTCGAAGGTCGCCGGGGAGCCGAGCCGCGCGGCCAGCTCGCCCAGGTCGGTGACCGGAAAGACCGCCGCCTGCGCGTTCGCGCGCCCCCAGTCTGGCGTCTCGCCCGACATGTCAGCGGTTCCCGATCAGCGCGCCGGCCATGCGTCGCACCAGGCCGGGCAGCGCGCGCGCCGCCTCCGCCTGGTCGAGCGGGACCATCTCGAAGCGGAACGTGATCGTGTGGTCGAAGCGCGCCGCTGGGGCCCAGCCGCGCAGCGTCAACGTCAGCGGTTCGTCGGGCAGCGGGTAGTCTTCGTCCCAGCGCAGGACGACGCCGTCGCCCTTGTGCGCGCCGTCGGGGTTGCTCGGCCAGAGCTGCGACTCCCCGCGCTCGACGACGACGAAGACCTGGCCCGCGCAGCCGCGGGGGAACATGATCTCGACGGCGGTGACGTGGCCCTTCGTCAGCGCCGCTGTCTCGACGGCCGACGACGCTTTCGCGGTGAAGGCGGGCACGAGCAGGTCGAACTCGTGGAACACGGCGCGCCCTCGGCTAGAAGGGCTCGCGTTCGATGAGGAGCATGATTTTCGGCGAGCCGGCCATCTGCTGTAAGAACAGCCCGCCCGTGCAGAGGATGGGCCGCGGGGGCGTGAAGACGTGGGGGACGCCGGCGAGGTTCATGACGGTGGCGAACTGCTTGGCCGTCGCGTTCTGTCCATCGTACATGTCGACCTGGTAGGCGTCGACGGGCCCCGCGAACACCCAGCCCCACAGCCGGACCGGCCGGCGCGAGACCAGCAGCGTCGGGGCGACGCCGCTGAGCGTCAGGAAGAACGGTTCGAAATACGTGGGCTGGTCCCAGTAGGTGGAGGGCGGCGACGCCACCTGGCGCGCGCCGCCCTCGTCGAACTCTTGAACCACTGCGGTCCTCCGGTTAGCCGGCGACCAGCTCGCGCGTCGACACGCGGACGTCGCCGCCAGCGCCGCCCTGGGTGAGCGCCAGCTGCACGCGGTTGAACTCCGGCGACGGCAGCGCCAGGTCGGGGTTTCCGCCCAGCGCGAACGGGATGCAGATCGCGTTCCCGATGCCCAGCCCCTGCGCTTCGATGAGCAGGGCCTGACGGGTGGTCTCCAGGATGGTCGCCGCGTAGGTGGCCGAGCCCTCCACGATCGCGATGTGCGTCGTGATGCGGTCGCCGGCGTACGAAGCGATGGTCGCGTAGCGGAAGTCCGCGGCGGCGGCCAGGTCTTCCACGAGCAGCAGCTGCGCGGCGAGGATGCGCCCCGTCAGCAGGTCGATCGTCGCGTTGTCGGCGCGCAGCGCGCGCAGGGAGACAGTCGGGTCGATGCCGAACATGTTCTGGTTCTCGCCCTGGATGTCGTTCCAGCGGCCGGTGTACGGGATGATGCGCCGGTCGTTGACCCGGACCTCCGCCTGGGTGATGTCGACACCGTCGTCGATCGCGTCCTCGCGAGCGTAGACCAACAGGTCGAACAGCGGGTACTCCCGCGCCAGCTCGACCACTTCCTCGCCCGACGCGGCCGACGTGAACGCGTAGACCTGGGTCGTGCGGAGGAAGCCGCGTCCGCCGCCGGAGCGGCCGGAGTCGTCTATCCACATGACCTCGTTGATGCGGAAGGTCCCGGTCGTGAAGCCGGTCGCCGCGATGGTCGGGCTGTACTGCACGCGGATTTCGACGTCGCGATAACGCGACAGGTCGAGCCCGAACTCCGTGTCGCCGAGCCAGCGGCCGAACAGGATGGGCAGCGTGATCTGCTGGCGCTGCGCCGACGCGCGCTCGTCCCAGACCTGGGTCGGGAAGCGCTTCGACCAGTACCAGGCCCAGCGCAGCAACTCGACGCCTTCGAGCGAGAACAGGACGTTCGAGCCGTCGGCGACGACCTCGACGCGGTCGACGGCGTCGATGACGTGCTCCTCGCCGGCCGTCGAGCCGTTTTGAATGCTGACCTCCAGCTCGATGCCGCTCAGCAGGCCCGCCCGCGGGAGCGACGCTCGGTGCGTGGCGGCGTCGGATGTTTGGGTCGCCTGGTCGATCAGGACGCGTCGTTCGAACATGGCGCTGTTGTCTCCTCTCGCTGGGCGCTGCTACTTGGTCGCGCGCGCCGGCTTCGTCTTCCCGAGGGCGATGCAGTTGACGCAGTCGCCCTGCTTGTTCGTGCGGTCCTTTCGGACGGTCTCGCCGCAGGAGCGGCAGGTCGTTTTCCCTTCGGCCTTCGCCATCAGTTACCTCCCTTGTGCGGGGCGCTCAGCTCAGCTGGTCGCGCCGCCGATGCCGCGCCGGCGCTGGCCGATCTGGATCATGCCGCGACGCGCGGCGAGCAGGCGCTGTTCGCGCTGGCCGTCGGTGTCCTGGGGCATGTTCTGAATCGCCTGGCTGACGCCGGCGAAGTGCGGGGCCAGCTCGGTGAAGACCTTCGCGACCTTGCCGGCGCGCTTCTGGATGCCGGACGTGTAGGCCGCGCCGCCGTCTTCGGTGGCGATGCGGACCGCCTCCTGGTAGTCGGCGCCCTGGATGCCCTTCGCCCACGTGTCGTGCTGGATCGCCTGCTGCATCCGGTCCTTCCACTTGCCCTTCGCGCGCAGCGCCGCCGCCTTCGGGTCGCGTCGGGGGTTCTGCATCCCCGCGACGTACGACGGCCCGGCGTTCTGCGTGTTCCGGAGGTACTTCTCCGTCATCAGGTTCGCGTCGGGGCCGGGGTTGTTGATGATCAACCCCGAGACGCCCGGCTGCATGTGCAGAGCGTCGTAGACCTCCGGGTGCTGCTCGAACAGCTCGGTGAGCGCCGCGGCCGCTGCCATCGGGTCGCGGGTCTCGTCGAGGATGCGCTGGCGTAGCGTGTTGGCCGAGTTGAAGTCCATCGAAACCTCCTACCGCTGCTCCCGCACCCCCCGACGAAGAAAGCCCGCACCCCCCAGCGCGTTGCCGTCGCTCGTCGGGGGGTGCGGGCTTCTGTTGTCTTCATGGTCGGCCGGGGCGCGACGGTTCTTTAGCCCTGCAGACCGAAGCGTCAGAAAAAAGCTCACGCTGCCGAACATGTAGGGAGATGCCGAACGGCGAACCGCGCACCCGACGTCGCAACATGATGGGCGAACACCGGCTGCTCTCGGAGTGGTTGGCGGACAACTACTTCGGGCGGACCTGGCACATGCAATATCGCGTCGGGGCCGACCCTGACGCCGCCGGCGTGCGCTTCGAAACCGACGCGGAGCGGCGCCTCGCGAGGAACTTCAACCGATGGATTGATGCCATCGTGGAGCCGCCGGACAAGCTGGTCGTGATCGAGGCGACGATGTACCGGGCGACCGAGAAGATCGGGCGGCTCCAGGAGTACCTGCTGCTGCTGCGCGCGTCGCCGGACTGGTCGCGCTGGTCGAGCTGGCCGCTGGAGCCGACGCTGCTGACGGCGCAGGACGACCCCGTCGCGGCCGAGCTGTGCCGCCGACTCGGCTTCCGCTACGTCTTCTACGAGCCGCCGTGGATCGACGAATGGTGGACGGTGTACCCCGACCGAAGGCGTCGCGCGCCGAGCGCGGGTCTCGTCGACGCCCTTCGTCAGTTGTCAACTTGACAGCGCTGTCAACTTGACAGACGCGCCCGTTTCGATGCGCGCCCCCCACGAGACCCCCCCTTTGAACTGCGGTGTAGTCCGATGGGGGCTTGCTTCCGGCGATCGACCGGCGCGCGGCCGGCGGGGTCGACGCGGAAGACGTCGTAAGTCGAGCCGGGCGTCAGGACGACCAGCCCGATCTCTTATGTTGAGCTTGTGCACGTGCCATCATCCGCCTCGCGATCCGTGTTCCGGAGGTACTTCTCCGTCATCAGGTTCGCGTCGGGGCCGGGGTTGTTTATGTTTAGATCGACCGACGCCAGCGGACCAGGTGCAGCTGCACGGCTCAGCTCTCGACGGAGACCGTGAACACGGAGCCGATGCCGGCGCCGCGCTTGCGCAGGCGGAGGTAGATGTCCCGACCGACGAGCCGGTCGAGCAAGGGACGGAGCTGCGCCTGGACGACGCGCGAGGTGATGTCAATCCCGAGGGGTGCGTCGGGGATGTCGTCGGGGTGAGGGTAGAGGCGCAACACCGGGATCTCGATCGGCTCGGGCGCCTGGCGCGGCTGGATGGTCGTCGACGTCCACTCGAAGCGCTGCACTCGGAAGCGCAGCGACGGCGGTGCGTCCGACGCCGGCGACGGCGAAGCGTCGTCCCTGTTCTGCAGCTCGTCGGTCTCCTGCGTCATGTCAGCTCTCGGCCGAGATTGCCTACACTCTACGATCGTGACTTGACAGCGGAACTCCGGCGCTGCCAGTGCTGGTCGAAATAAAACTCACCGCAGTCGACACAGATTTTCCCTACGACCGTCCACCGCGACGGCGTCCCAAGCCGCGCGTAGGCGTTGACGATGCGACCCAGCTCCCACCGGTTTCGACAGGTCGGCACCGCGCACCGGTGCCGTCTCGATTGTCCCATGGCGACGTCGCTCCTATCGTCGACGGTCCCGGCGACCTGCAGACCACAGTAGACGATTCGCCGCCGGCGATGAACCGTCTACACTTTGCTCGAGCACGGCTCGCTCTTCCGCGCATCGACCCGCGACCACTACTTTAGCCAGCCGTCCTTCCGCGCATCGACCCGCGACCAGAACTCTAGCCAGCCGTCCGGGTCGACCGCGCTCGCTGCCCGGATGGTGCGCTCCAACGCGCGGACCCGGTCGCTCAAGCCGATGACGACCGCGCCGAGGACGCCGATGCCAGCGGCGATGATGATGAACCCGACCAGCTGAAGTTCCATGTCCTGTCGCTCCTCTCCGCCGCGATCGCGGCGCGCGCGCGCCGCCGGGCGGCAACCGCTCCGCTCTGTTTTCGGCCGCCGTCGCGACGGCGGCGGGTGATCGGCTCCTGTCAAGCCGGGCCGGAAAAGGACTGCCGCGAGATGGTTGGGGGTCTGCGACCCCTCCCTCTCGCTTCCCATCGTTCCCCCTGGCGCGCTCCGCGCTTAGGGGGTCTGCGCCCTTTAACACATGTTCTGTTGCTCGGATTCCGGCGACGCTCACGCGGCCGACTTGACAACCGAGCCAACACGTGTTTCGATGGGAGATGACAGAGCTGCGCCGCTTTCCCCCTGGCCCACCGACCAGCTCTGCGGGGGCTCGGACTGCCCCTACACCGTCCGGCCAGTCACACTACAGCCCGAGGCACCGTCGTCCTTCTCCGACCCGCCAGGGTCGAGAGCGACCGTCACCGCCTCGGGACGTGCAGCCTCGCTAACACCAGACCCCCGACGGAACGTTGAGGGCGCACTTACGCGACGAGCCCCGGTGTCGGAGCTCGAAGGTCGGCGCGCCCGTCCAGGTGCAGCCGCAACGCTGGCACGTCGACAGACGTTCGCGGCCGGTCTGCCGTCGCAGCAGGGTCCCCCAACAGTGGTCGCAGACCCAAAACCGACGAACGGCGACGCGGCCGGCGCGATAGCGCGCGGCGTGAACCGGCGTTCCGCGCTCCCCGCAGGACTGCACCAGCTGCCGCTGACTGACAGCGGTGAGCAGCTGCAGGCCTGCGGGAAACACGACGCAGCCGGACGTGAGCTTGCAGTGCTGGTAGCCGTACGAACAGAGACGGCGGAGCCGACTAACCGGCTCCGCCGTCTCGCCTCTCAGGGGAGGGCTTGGAACACCCGGCGCTGTCAAGCCTGGGGCGCCTCCTCTGCCGGTAGTCCCCCACTGGCCGGCGCGTCGGCGGGGACGTCCTCGTCGCTATCGACGGAGGTTTGCTCCTTGCCAGGGGCCTCACCTGACACGACTCCGACAGACGACGCGGTCACCCGAATCGTCACGTCGCCGTCGCAGTGGGGGCACTTCACGCCGTAGTCGCGTTCCTGGTCGTCGACGACCAGCGGCGGGCCGGCGAGCTGCTCGGCCTCGCTGCCGTTGGTCGCGAGGCCGAAGTCGAACGGTGTGTAGTGGGTCGGTGCGCTGCCGCAGAAGTTGCAGGCGGTCGTCGCGTCGTCGACGGCGAGCAGAATCCTGCACGCCCCGCAGTACCCGACCCCCGGATAGCTGAGCCCGGGGCTCGTCATTTGACTGCCTCCTTTCGAAGCCGGTTGACCGGGTCTAGGTGGCGGTGGCGCCGGTAGAAGTCGACCAGCCGGCCGAAGCACTCGGCCAGCGTCTCGTCTGGGAGTCGGAGCTCCTCAAGCTGCGCCCTGTCCTCCGGGAACAGGTGCATGGTCGTCGTATATATCTTATGTTGAGCTTTTGTACGTGCCATCATCCGCCTCGCGATCATGCGGTTTTGGCTACCGTAGATCGAGATGGGGTCTTGTGTCAAGACCCCACTAGGCGGCAGTCGGTGGCGTTTCTTCCGGCGGTTCGCCGATCGTGTCGACGTCAGATTGAGCGCCGGACGCGCGCGCAGATTGCTCCCCTTCCGCGGGTTCCGAGCGCGAGCGGCGCGAAGACCTGACGTCGACCAGCAGCCGGCGCCAGGCCTGGTTCGCACCGCGCAGGGCCTTCCGCTCGTCAGAGACGGACATGTCCCGCCTTCCCCCCTTCGGGCTGTGGCTCGGCCTCAGTTGCACGGCGCTATGGGATGAGAGTCGCCGAGCCGCAAGCCCTTCCAGGGTTGTCGGCCGGCCGGCCGGCGTTCTAAAGGGCGTGGGTGCGCAGGTGCTCTAGGAACTCGTCGGAGTCCTGTTCGCCGAAGGCTTCCGCGGCGACTTCGTCGCGGCGGGCGTCGAAGACTCGGCGGTGGACCTCCTTGTCGCAGATGCAGCAGCGGACGACCAGCTCCAAGAACGGGTTCGGGTCTTCGAGGCCGGTGACGATCAACTGCGCGAGCTGCGCGTACGTGGCCACGTCGGAACGGTCAGTAGGTGTGGCGCTTCGACCCGCAGCTCGGGTTCGAGCACCAGCCGTACTGGTGGATCGTCGCGTCCTGCAAGACCGCCCCTGCCCAGCCCAGCAGCCCGAGGACGACGAAGAAGACTGCGAACCCCAGGCCGACGTAGAACCAGAATAGAGCGTCGCTCATGATGCCCTCCCCTCCCCTGCTAGGCCGACCTGCTGGCTGTGTATCGTTCCTCCCGGAACCCGACCGAGCAGTGCGGCCCGGCCTTCACGTCGGCGAGCATGGCGCTGAACTGACAGCCGCAGAACGGGCAGGCGTAGGGAAACCCGCGACGACGTCGCTTCAGCGGCTCACCGCAGTGGCGGCACGGCACAGCCTCGAACACCTACGCCTCGTCGGGCCAGAACTGCTTGCAGCCCATGCACATTCTCCCGATTGGCCGGTACGTGATCGGCTGCCCGAAGCGGGCATAGACCCGCCTGACGAGCCCGCAAAGGCTCTGAAACGGGTAGAGGTGCCAGCAGACACGTCCCTTCATCTCGAAGCCCATCGAGCGGAGAGTAGCTAGAAATGTACACCTTTGTCAAGTCGTCTCCTGCGGCAGCTTCAGCGCGACCTTGACCAGGGCGTCGCGGTCGCTATAGCCCAGCGCCCGCAGCTCGGCGATCACCGCGTCGTTGTCGAAGATGCCGCGCTCCCAGGCCTCCAGCACTTCGGCCGGCGTCAGACGCCGGTTCGGCCGGTCGCGCTCCAGCTCCCAGCGCACCAGCACCTCGAACTGGCGGCCGCCTTCGACGCCGAGCGCCGTCAGCTGCTCGACCGCGGTCTCGCGGCTGATGCTGTTGGACAGGAAGCGCTCCTTGACCACGTCGACCTGCAGCTCGGTCAGGTCCTGGGCGCGCTCGAAGTCGACGAGCGCCAGCTGCAACTCGGCGCTGCCCGGCAGGTAGCCGAGCACTTCGAGCTCGCGCTGTGCGGCCGCGCGGTCGAACAGCCCGAGCCGGTACGCCTTGACGATCGTCGCCGTGGTGAGGTCGCGCGTGCCGGGCTCCGCTTCGTCGAGCGGATTGAGGGCCAGGTGCACGTCGTCTACGGTGAGGCTGAAGTCCGCTTCCGCGTCCGTGAGGCCGGCGTTGACGAGCTGGTCGACGGCTTCCTCGCGGTCGATGGTGCGGCGTTTGTAGGCTCGGCGGATGACGTCGGTGAGCTCCTTCCGCTGACGTTCGAACGGGTCGTCGACCTCGGGCTCGGCCAACGAGACCGCGAAGTTGGCGAGGACGACGGCGTCGGGCTGCGTGTAGCCCAGGTGCTGATAGCGCTCGACGACCTGGTCGTAGGTGAGGATGCCGGCGGCGTACATGCGCCGGATGTCGACGCGGGTGATCGGGTTGTAGGCGATCTGCGTCAGCGGCTCGCGCCAGACCGGAGCGACGTCGAGCGCGCGGAGCAGCAGCCGCAGGTCCTGTTCGTTGAAGACGTGGCCGTCGGCTCCGAAGCGGACCTGGCGGTGCAGCATCTCGAAGCCTTGCGTCGGCGACGGCAGGTCCCAGTGTGCGGCCCAGTACGCCTCCGCCCAGCTCCGCCCGGGCAGCGGTCCCTGAGCGGCGTCGGGGCCGACCGCGGACGGGCCGTAGCCCTGGTACTGCATGATCAGGTTGAAGCGCTCCGGGAAGTCGTCGTAGAGCGACAGCGTTTCGGAGAGCACGGGGTCGAACACTTCGCGCACCGCGAAGCGGATGAGGTCGCTCGGCGGCGGCAGCTCGTGACGCAGCCCATCGAACAGCTCGCGCTGTTCGGCGCCGAAGCCCAGCCGTCGCAGCCAGGCGTGCATGTTGCCGGCGTCGACGAGCTGACGGTTCCGACCCTCCATGATTTGACCGACAGCAGGCAGGTTGGTCTCTACCCGCGCCCGGACACGCTGCACGGCCGGTTGCACCAGCTCGTGAGCGACGGGTTGGATGAGGGGGCTGAAGATGGCGACGAGCATGCCGACGATGAAGAGCGGCAGGGCGAAAGCTCCGAGGGCGGCGGGTAGAGGGTCGAACACGTCGTCGAGTAGATCTTCGACGCTGGCGTACTCGCCCCTGATCAGGCGGAACGGGATGAGGGCCTTCGTCTCAAAGCTATCGAAGACCGGTCGGACGACGTTGTCCCTGAACCAGTCGAACGCCAGCTGAAACGGCGTCGCGATCAGCTGCGCGCCGGCGACGACCAGGCCGCGGGTCTGTTCGTACAGCCACTCGATGAGCCAGCGAACGCCGGTGACAGTGTTCGCCGCGGCGTCCTGCACGCGCTCCCAGAGCCAGTCGGCCGTCCAGGTGACGCCGCTGATGATGTTCCCGCCCATGGCGGACACCTGGTCCCAGAGCCACTCGACCAGCAGCCGCGTTCCTGTAATGGCGTTGCCGATCGCGTCCCTTG